>Ga0209212_1001177_pt1 | contig 44252 bp, 45 predicted proteins | sample RifGroC2_FD_183996 | JGI IMG/M metagenome (GOLD analysis project Ga0209212, IMG submission 183996) | Groundwater microbial communities from Rifle, Colorado, USA - Groundwater C2 (SPAdes) (version 2) | ecosystem: Environmental > Aquatic > Deep subsurface > Groundwater | place: Rifle, Colorado... | reverse complement strand
CTCCTCGTGTACTGCCTTGCAGCAAGAGACTGTCTGTTAGCCGTATGCGGGAAATCCGCACGTACGGTTTGATGAGGAGGAGCAGGGAAACCTGCTCCTTACTCTACCGCCTCCGCGTCTCTGCGTTATGGTTTCTGATTTTAGATTTCGGCGATCCAGCTCAAGGCAGGTGTGATTATGCTTAATGGCAAGAAGATTGTAATAGTGCTCCCCGCCTACAACGCGGCGAAGACCCTTGAGATGACCTACAACGAGATCCCTTTCGAGTTCGTCGACGACGTGATTCTGGTTGACGACGCGAGCCGGGATGACACGGCGGAGGTGGCGCGGCGGCTGGGGATCCGTACCGTCATCCACCCCCAGAACCGGGGCTACGGGGGGAACCAGAAAACCTGCTACCAAACGGCACTCTCCCACGGCGCGGACATCGTGGTGATGCTGCATCCCGACTACCAGTACACGCCGCGGCTCGTCACGGCGATGGCCTCCATGATCGCCTACGGTGAATTCGACGCCGTGCTCGCCTCGCGGATCCTCGGCATCGGCGCGCTCAAGGGGGGAATGCCGCTTTACAAATATGTCGCCAACCGCTTCCTTACCCTGGTGGAAAACCTGCTGCTGGGGCACAAGCTGTCCGAATACCATACCGGCTACCGGGCCTTCTCCCGCGAAATACTGGAGAAGCTCCCGCTTGAGCTGAATTCGGAGGATTTCATCTTCGACAACCAGATGCTGGCGCAGATCGTCTGGGCCGGCTTCCGTATCGGCGAAGTCTCCTGCCCCACCAAGTACTTCGAGGACGCCTCGTCCATCAACTTCCGCCGCTCCGTGGTGTACGGCCTGGGCGTGCTCAAGACCGCGCTCCAGTTCCGGCTCTGCAAGATGGGGCTACTGAGGGCGCACATATTCGAACAGGGGGTGGAAGGTGCCAGATAACAGCCGAGTTCTTACCCGGGCGGACCTGGCGCTGTTGACCCTGCTTGCGCTGGCAGCTCTCGGCATTCGCCTTTATTTCCTGCAGTTCTACGACGTGATCTCGGCCGACGGCATCAGCTACGTCTCCATAGCCAAGGATTTCATCTCGGGGCGCGGGCTCGCTGCGGCCACCCATTACCCCCCTTTCTATCCAATACTGCTCGGCCTTGCCAGCACCCTGTGCCATGATTTCGAGACCGCCGGTCTTGCCGTCTCCGTCATCATGGGGAGCCTGCTGGTGGTCCCGGTTTACCTGCTCGGCGTTGAATTCTTCGACAAGAGGGTCGGGTTCGCGGCCGCCGTGTTGTCCGTCACCTGGCCTACCCTGCGCTACTGGTCGACGGCCGTCATGAGCCAGGCGACCTACATAACGCTCTTGCTGCTAGGCGTTTATTTCCTCTGGCGGGCTTACAAGAAAAGCGCCCCGCTGCCCGCGGTTCTGGCAGGGGCCTTTTTCGCCGGCGCCAATCTCACCCGATCGGAAGGGGTTCTGGTATTTGCTGCAGCAATATCCGTTCTCATCCTCTTCACTTTCATCAACCGGCTGCCCCTCGGCAAGCTTCTCTATGCCCTGCTCGCTCTTGGCGTGTTTTTCCTGGTCTGCTCGCCCTATCTCGTCATGCTCCACGAGTTGACCGGGAAGTGGCAGCTGACCGGCAAAAGCAAGATCGCCATCGCCGACGCACTGAGCGAATACTTTGGCAAACCTGACATTAAGCACGATCCCGCTTTCAAGGAGCTCGGCTATCTTGACCTTTTCCGCCTGTACCCGGAGTACATCCGCAGCAACTACCTGAAGAACATCGCGGCCTGCTGGCGTGACATGCTCCCCTTTTATGGCTGGATCCTCGCGGCTATCGGATTGGTCGCCGGTGCGACGCGCAGGGAAGTACTGATGCAACGGGCCTACCTCCTGGCAACCTTTGCCCCTCTTAGCGTCATCGTCGTCGTCTTCTTCATCGGACCGGAGTACACGCAACCGTATCTGCCTGTGCTCTTTCTCTGCATCGGAAGCGGCCTGTCCCGGCTGACAGCCTGGATGAGTGCGGGGATGAATGACATCGCCCCGGCGCCCATGGTCAGGTATCTCGGCTACGCTCCCGTGTGCCTGGCACTTCTCTACGGTAGCTGGAACGTGGTGCGGGCGATCCCCTCGGACCGCAACGTCCCGTATCATTACACGCGGGACGGCGGGAGATATGACGACAAGCAGGTCGGCCTGAAGCTTGCCCAGACGCTCCCCAAAGATGCCGTATTGATGACCCGGTCCGGCAGGATCGGTTTTTATTCCGGGCGCACCTACCTGACTCCCCCCCAGACCGATTATGCCGGCATCGTCGAGTTCGCGGCAAAGAACAAGGCCGATTACCTGATCGCCACGGGCCAACTGCTTGGCATGCGCCCCCAACTGGAGTTTCTCTACGGTCCGATTCTCGATCCGGACCGTCCATTCACCCCGCCGCCCGAGCTCGAGCTGGTTTCGTTGAGCCAGGAACCGGGCGGAAGTCCCTACATCGTCTACCGTTTCAAATCCCGATGAGCCAGTCCCGCGTGCAGATGCAGTCTGAGGACTGTAGTCGCATTACCATAGAGACCAGCGACCAAGAGACCCTGGATGGGCTGACCGGATACGGGTTGCGCATCATCCAGCCCAGGCACGGCTACCGCTTCTCGGTGGACCCGCTTCTTCTGGCCGATTTTGCCCGGGTCGGGGCAGGGGAGCGCGTGCTGGATCTGGGCACCGGCTGCGGCATTCTCCCGCTGCTGCTTGCCAGGCTGGAGGCATCCGCAGTCATTACCGGTGTCGAGTTTCAGGAGGTTATGGCCGACATCGCCTCCCGCAACGTCGCGTTGAACGAGCTTTCCGGTCGGGTGGAGATCCTCGCCGAGGATGTGGTCGGGCTCAGGGGCCGGTTCCCTGTCTCGAGCTTCGACCTGGTTGTCTCCAATCCTCCCTACCGGCGCCCGGGCACCGGCAAGATCAGCCCGCGCGCGGGGCGCGACGGCGCGAGGCACGAAACCACCGCGACCCTTGCCGATTTCCTGGCCGCTGCCAAGTATCTGGTGAAGGAGTCGGGGCGGATCTGCTTCATCTATCACACCTGCCGGCTTGCCGAGCTGATGGCGCAGGCGTCAGTGCAGAAGCTCGCGGTGCTCAGGCTGCGCATGGTGCACGGCAACGCGGCGGCACCCGCCAGGATGTTTCTCGTCGAGCTGATGAAGGGGAGAACGGGAGAGCTGCAGGTGGAGCCGCCGCTCATGGTGCGCGGCGACGACGGCGGCTACAGCGAGGAGAAGGTTAGAATCTATCGGGGGTTGTAAAACTAGTCGGCGGGTTTTGACGGTCTCCCCCCTTTGAAAAAGGGGGGTTGGGGGGGATTTGGCCCAGGGTGCCATAGCTAGTGCTGCCAGCACTGACTGCAAATCCCCCTAAATCCCCCTTTGTCAAAGGGGGACTTCCTGGAGTGCCAACATATTAGAGGTAATCCGGTTGCGTATCATTTGAAATGTGTGGATAATACGGCACTGGAACCTGTTCTTTGCAAACGAGACGCAGTGTGGAAGAGGAGTAACGATGACGGTGCGGAAGAGGACTCCTGAGCTCCTAGTGATTCTCCCGATCTTTCCTGATCAGACTTTCAAATACCGCGCGCAGTTCAGGATCGCTCACCGACTGGGACTGCTCTGCGATCCAGGTGCGTTCCTCTTCGCTTAGCTCGCGCCGCTTCGCAGCCTGAGGCTTTTCATCTGGAGCTGGCGGCGCCGAAACCCTGCCGGCTTTCATGTACAGCTCTTTTACCAGCTCCTCGCCGAGCTCCCCGTTCACTTTCGCGATCAGCTCACGCTTGAGGTAGTTCAGCTGCTGCATCCAGGGGGCGCTGTCGACGGTGAGGGTGAGGGTGCCGTCGCGAAAGGCTGCCGGCCTGGCGTGGGAGGCGATGCGGCTTCCCACCGCGTCCTCCCAGACCAGCCAGATGCGCCCCTCCTTGAGCCTCTTCTCGGCGGGGGTGCCGCGCAAAATGGCGCTCAACAGGTCGGCGACGGCCACGGGTCTGCGCATCCTGGAGCGCTTGTCAGCCAACGTCGTTTCTCTTTCGGTAGATTTTGCCGCCGATCATCTGGCCGAGGACGGCGCCGGCGAGGGTAAACGGGATGAATGGCACGCCGAGCCCTGCCTTGATCCTGGCGTACATGATGATAGGTATGGAGATGTGGATGTAGAACCACCACCCAGGTGAGAACTTGCGGCAGGATTGACGCTGGTACCCCATGGGAACGTTGAAGACGACCGCCATGAGTATCAAGGCGGTTACTTGTAGGGCTATCTGCATGCATTACCTCTTGGTTCATGGATATTATGAGTTAAAGGCCCCTTTGTCAATGTGGTTCTAAAGGGGGCCAATAGGGAAAAGGAGCAGTTGTGGTAAAAGACGGAGATTACGTGGCCATATTCAACTCGGTCCATCGGGTCATGGAGGCGGAGCGGCTTCTCAAGGACAAACATCTGAAGATTCTGCTGATACCGGCACCCAGGGCGCTCGCGGCCGATTGCGGCCTCGCCATCCGGTACGCCGGGGAGGTCAGGAGCGAGGTGGAAGGGGCGCTGGCCGAGGCGGGGCTGCTGCCGCGCGACCTGTACCGGAAGTCGGGAGAGGCTTTCGAAAAGATAGAGGGGGAACTGTGAACAGCTTGGATGTGAGGGGTATGGCGTGCCCGCTGCCGGTGGTTTCGGTGAAGAGGGCGCTGGAGTCGGCTGAGGGGGAGCTGCGCGTGCTGCTGGACGACGGTGCGCCGCGGGAAAATGTCAGGCGCTTTGCCGAAGGGCGCGGCTACCGGGTACAGGAGGAGCCGCTTGAGGGCGCCTTCGCCTTTACCATCTCCGGCGCCGCCAAAAAACCGGAGGTCGCGGCATCCGAGCGTGCGGGAGCCACCGTCATGCTGATCGGCACGGACCGGATGGGGGACGGCCCCGAGGAACTGGGAAGGCTCCTGATGAAGAACTTCATCATCACGCTGGTGGAGCTCCCCGAGCTTCCGGACCGGATCCTCTTCATTAACACCGGGGTCCTCTTGACCGCCGCGGGCTCCGAGGTGATCGAGGCGCTGGAGGCCCTGGGCAACCGCGGGGTGGAGGTGCTCTCCTGCGGGATCTGCCTCGACTTCTTTAAGAAGAAGGAGAGCCTTGCCGCGGGTGGGGTGACCAACATGTTCACCATCGCCGAGAGCCTGCTTCAGGCACGCTCGGTGGTGCGGTTGTAACCATAGACGCCGCGATTATCAGCCGCCTGTGAATAACCATGCACCTGTGCATAACTATCCATATGTAGATAATTATGCTTGACAATATGCGTAGATATCCACTAAAGTGACTCTCTTGCCGCGGGATAGCTGCGTGCCTTTACCGGCGCAGGGCGTGGCCTGAGATAAATAATCGCCGTTTTCCGGCATCTTATAGGGTTTTTGATGTTCGCAACTTTATCCGATAAACTCGACCTGGTCTTCAAGAAGCTCCGCGGTCAGGGTGTCATGACCGAGGAAAACGTCAAGGACGCGCTGCGCGAAGTGCGCCTGGCGCTTCTCGAGGCGGACGTAAATTTCAAGGTCGTCAAGGATTTCGTCGAAAGGGTGCGCGGCCGCGCCGTCGGGACCGAGGTGATGCAAAGCCTTGCTCCCGGGCAGCAGGTGATCAAGATCGTCCATGACGAGCTGGTGCTCCTGATGGGCGGCGGGGAGGACAACTCCCTCGACCTGGCAGCCAAACCGCCGGTGGCGATCATGCTGGTCGGTCTGCAGGGCGCCGGGAAGACCACCTCCTGCGGCAAGCTCGCCAAGTACCTGAAATCGCAAAAGCGCAAGCCGCTGCTGGTCCCCGCCGACGTCTACCGCCCGGCCGCCATCGAGCAGCTCAAGGTCCTGGGGCGTCAGCTCTCCATCGAGGTGTTCGATGCGCAGGCCGATCAGAAGCCGATCGAGATCTGCCGCGCCGCGCATCGCTACGCGACGCTGAACGCGTTCGATACCATCATCTACGATACCGCCGGCCGCCATCAGATAGACGACTACCTGATGCAGGAGCTGGAGGGGATCCGGGACGAGCTGGCACCGCGCGAGATCCTGTTCGTGGCGGACGCCATGACCGGGCAGGAGGCGGTGAACGTCGCCGCCGGCTTCAACGAGCGCCTGGGCATCACCGGCGTCATCCTCACCAAGCTCGACGGCGACGCCAAGGGGGGGGCAGCCCTCTCCATCAAGGCGGTGACCGGCAAGCCGGTCAAGTTCGTGGGGCTTGGCGAGAAGCTGGACGCGCTCGACGTGTTCCACGCCGACCGTCTGGTCTCCCGGATACTCGGCATGGGGGACGTGCTCACCCTGATCGAGAAGGCGCAGGCGAACATCGACGAGAAGGAGGCCGACCGCCTCCAGCAGAAGATGAAGAAGAGCGGCGGCCAGTTCGATCTGGAGGACTTCAAGAGCCAGCTGCAGCAGATCAAGAAGATGGGCTCCCTGGAGTCGATCATGGGGATGATCCCCGGCATGGGGAAGGCGATGAAGCAGATGCAGGGCGCCCAGCCATCCGAGAAAGAGCTGAAGCGGATCGAGGCGATCATCGATTCGATGACCCCGAAGGAGCGGGCCAACCACACCATCATCAACGGCAGCCGGCGCCTGAGGATAGCCAAGGGGAGCGGCACCACCGTCCAGGAGGTGAATCAGCTCCTTAAGCGCTTCAGCGAGGCGCAGCGGGTGGTGAAGCAGATGCAGAAGCTGGGCCCCAAGGGGCTGATGAAGGGAATGAAGGGGATGGGAAAAGGGATGTTCCCTTTTTAAGCGAACCTCTTTGACGATAGCAATAAACCAAGTAAAGTTAGTAGATTCCGTTACACCACTTACAGCGATTGCGGATCCAAGATCCGAGCATCCCAGGAGGAAGAAATGGCAATAAAGATCAGACTTGCACGTGCGGGCGCTAAAAAGAAACCCTTTTACCAGGTAGTGGTTGCAGACTGCCGTTGCCGCAGGGACGGACGTTTCATCGAGAACGTCGGCACCTACGACCCCAACAAGAACCCGGCGGTATACAATCTGGAAGAAGGAAAGACCCTTGAGTGGCTCAGCAAGGGCGCGCAGCCTACCGACACGGTCAAGCAGATCCTGAAGAAGGTCGGGATTTGGGAGAAATTCGTCTCGCCGGCCGCTTAATTCTCGTAAGGTCCGGTGCTCCGGATATCCCACACTACAGAGGATAGCGACATGAAAGAGCTTGTTGAGACCATCGCCAAGGCACTTGTTGATGACCCGAGCCAGGTGAGAGCTACCGAGGAGCTGGAGGAAGAGACCAGCGTAATCAAGCTCACCGTCGCAAAAGAGGACATGGGGCGTATCATCGGCAAGGAGGGGCGTACCGCGAAGGCGATCCGCACCCTGTTGAACGCTGTTTCCACAAAGGACAACAAGAAAGCCATCCTGAAGATCGTAGAGTGATAGATGTCCGGTAGCAACAAAACAGTACTTATAGGTAAGATCCAGGCGACACAGGGGATCCGCGGGCAGTTGCGCGTCATCCCCTTCGCCGGGGATGCCTCCAGCATCTCGCAGATCGACAGCGTGATGATCAAGTCGCCGACCGGGGCTCTGGAGAGGTTTCCAGTGGTTTCCGCGAAGGCGCACGGCAAGAGGGTGATCCTGACCCTGAAGCCCTTTGACAACATCAACCAGGTGCTGCACCTGGTCGGCCGCGAAATCTACGCCGACCGCGGTGCGCTCCCGGATCTCCCCTCCGACGAGTATTACTGGTCGGACCTCCTGGGGCTCCAGGTGGTAACCGCGCAGGGGGAAGCGCTGGGCGAGCTGGTCGACATCATCGAGACCGGCTCAAACGACGTGTACGTGGTAAAGCTGGACGGGCGCGAGGTGTTGATCCCCGCGCTCGAGGATGTGGTGCTTTCGGTGGATCTCGCCGCAAACAGCATGACGGTCTCTCTTCCCGAGGGGCTCCTCGATCTATGAAATTCGACATTTTGACGCTGTTCCCGGCCATGTTCGACGGGCCGCTGACGGAGAGCATCCTGAAGCGCGCCGCGGAGAACGGGCTGATCGAAGTCGCCCTGCACAACATCCGCGACTGGGCCCTCGACAAGCACGCCACGGCCGACGACTCCCCCTACGGAGGGGGCGCCGGCATGGTGATGAAGGTGGAGCCGATCGCCGGGGCGATCGAAGCTGTCAAACGGAAGCACCCGAACTCCAGGGTGATCCTCACCACCCCCTGCGGGCGCCCCTTCAACCATGCGGTTGCCGAGGAGCTCTCCAGGGAAGAGGGGGTCATCATCATCTGCGGCCGCTACGAGGGGGTCGACGAGCGGGTGCGCACCCTCTTCGTCGACGACGAGATCTCCCTGGGCGATTTCGTGCTGACCGGCGGGGAGATCGCCGCCATGGTGATAGTGGATGCCGTGGCCCGTCTGGTCCCGGGGGTACTGGGAAGCGACGCCTCGGCGCAGTACGACTCCTTCGCCGACGGACTTCTGGAGTACCCGCAGTACACCAGGCCCCCCGAATTCAGGGGTGAGAAGGTTCCCGACATCCTGCTCTCCGGCAACCATGCCGAGATCGCCAAGTGGCGGCGCAGGGAGTCCTTCAGGAGAACCCTCGCCTCGCGCCCCGAGCTCCTCGACGGCATCGAGTTGAGCAAGGCGGACAAAAAGCTTATGGAAGAGGCGCGCAAGGGCGCCGAGGCCTCGACGAAGGCGGTCACGGGCGCCGAAGCCTCGGCGAAGGCGGCTCGATGACGGTCGCGGCCAATTTCAATATAGCGCTGCTGCATTATCCGGTGTACGACAAGAACCGGGATGTGGTGGCGACGGCAGTAACCAACCTGGATATCCACGACATCGCGAGATCCGCCCGCACCTACGGCGTGTCGCGCTACTACATCGTGACTCCGGTTGAGGAGCAGCGACGGCTCGTTGAGAAGATCCGGCAGCATTGGCTTTCGGGTTGGGGTTCCACCTACAACCCGAAGCGAAAGCTGGCCCTGGAACTGCTTCAGACGGAAAACTCCCTGGCTGAGGCGATTCTCGACATCGAGAAGCGCACCGGCAGGAGACCGAAAACGGTGGTGACCGGCGCTTCCGGACGGGACAACAGCGTGAGCTTCTCGGATCTCAAGGCGCTCATCGACGCGGAGCCGGAGCAGCCTTTCCTGATGCTGCTCGGCACCGGGTGGGGGCTCACCGAAGAGGTTTTTGACAAGAGCGATTACGTGCTGGAGCCGATCAGCGGCGGTGGCGATTACAACCACCTCTCGGTGCGCTCCGCGGCGTCGATCATGCTGGACAGGCTCTTCGGGCGCTAGCGGGAGTCAGGACGGCCGGAACAATCGGATTGGATGTAAGGATGTAGCAGGTGGGGTAAGGGACGGCGTAAATGCCACAGTATAATATCTTGCAAGACTAGAGGTTCCAGATAAGGGAGGAAGTGCAACATGAACAAGATTGATTTTATCGAAATGGCGCAGATGAAGAAGAATATCCCCAAGTTTACTCCTGGCGACACCATCAAGGTGCAGGTAAAGATCGTTGAGGGTGACAAGAGCCGTATCCAGGCGTTTCAGGGCGTCTGCCTCGGCCGTCAGAACGGCGGGATCCGTGAGTCGTTCACCGTCAGGAAGATTTCCAACGGCGTCGGCGTCGAGAGGGTTTTCCCGCTGCACTCCCCGTCCGTCGAGGCGATCGAGGTCGTGACCCGCGGCCAGGTGCGTCGTGCGAAGCTTTACTACCTGCGCAAGCTGCGCGGCAAGGCTTCCAGGATCAAGGAAAGAAAATACATCGCCGGCCAGTAGGTCGCGGAAAAAGCCCCGGTCCAGCGACCGGGGCTTTTTTTTACCCGCTACTTCCCTTCTCAGTCAAGCTTTGACGAACACTCCCCCCTTTGAAAAAGGGGGGCAGGGGGGGATTTAGCCTTACGGAATAGCCGGTCAGCTCCCCCCGAAATGTTTCTCGTTCCCAAGCTGGAGCTTGGGAACGAGATGGCAGGATAAACGGGGATACCTCGGCCAGGTAGAGCTGACCCGGCTACCCCCTTTTAGCCTTTACGAGTGGTACCTGGCTGCCATAAAATCAAATCCCCCTAAATCCCCCTTTTTCAAAGGGGGACTTAATCCTGGATCCCATGACCCCAGACCTTTTCCCCGGCAACCCGTCCCTTGACATGCTCGCCCTCGAACTACAGGCGACCCGTCGGGGCTTTTGCCGCATCGCCGGAATAGACGAGGCGGGGCGCGGTCCGCTGGCGGGCCCCGTCGTCGCAGCAGCGGTCATCCTGCCGGACGGGCTGATCCTCCCCGACGTGAACGATTCCAAGACACTCACCGCAGCGCTCAGGGAGGAACTCTTCGAGCTCATCTCCAAAGAGGCGCTCGCCGTCGGGGTCGGCGTCGGCGGTCACGAGCTGGTGGACAGCATCAACATCCTCCAGGCGACCCTCTCGGCCATGCGCGACGCCGTCCTAAGCCTGAGCCCCGCACCCGATTTCCTCCTCATTGACGGCATCTCCAGCATTCACATGAACATCCCTCAGCGCACCGTTAAGAAGGGCGACAGCCTGAGCCTCTCCATAGCGGCCGCTTCCATCATCGCCAAGGTAACCCGGGACCGGATGATGGCGGAGTACGATGTGCTGTATCCGGGCTACGGCTTCGCCGCGCACAAAGGGTACGCTGCGGTCTCTCATCTGGCCGCCATCGCCAAGCTGGGACCGTCGCCGATCCACAGGAAGAGCTTCAGCGGTGTCAAGGAGCACGTACCAGCGGGGCAGGGAGAGGAACTTTCCGGATCGGGGTCAGGGCTGCTCCCTTTCTAGCCTTTGTATACTTCAGGAGTTAGCCTATACTTGCTGCTACACTGAGGTTGATCTACCGGAAGCACCGGTGCAGGGGCGCACATGCAAGAGAAGAAGGGGAACCATTCATTAGGTGACCGGGGAGAATCGATTGCGGCGACCTTTCTACAAGGGGCTGGATTTTCCATCGTGGAGCGCAACTTCCGCTGCGTTTGCGGGGAACTCGACATCGTCGCAAGGGATGGGAGATCGATCGTCTTCGTCGAGGTCAAGTGCCGCAACAACAAGGCCTACGGTCCGCCGCAACTGGCCGTCACCCCGTTCAAGCAGCGGCAGATATCCAAGGCGGCGCTGGTCTGGCTCTCGAAAAGGCGGCTCTACGATGCGGAGGCGCGCTTCGACGTGGTCGCCATCGTGCTTCACGACCACGACCTTCCCGAGATAGAGCATATCCGGAACGCCTTCGACCTTGCCTACTAGCGGTCGTATTTTTCACGCGTTATCCGCCCTTCACCGTCCACAGTTTTGTCACTTTCACTGTTCACAGTTCACAGATCACGGTTTTGTTCACCTTTCACCTTTCACGGTTTTGTTCGGTTCACGGAGGTTCACATGCAGATAGTGACGATTGTCTACCGCCTGGCGGTCTCCCTGTGGCTGGGAGGAGCAGCATTATTCACTTTCGTGCTCACCCCGATGCTGTTTCGCTCCGAAAGCAGGGACACCGCCGCTCGCATCGTGGGTCTCTTCTTCCCCGGCTATTTTCGCTGGGGGGTCGCTTGCGGCATGGTCGCCCTGATCAGCCGGATCATCCTCTCGGGAAAGGGGCAGCTCCCGGCGGCGCTGATCATCTTCGTGATGCTTACGCTTTCCTCGATTCAGGCCTTCTACATAGAGCCGCGTGCGGCGGCGATCAAGCGCGAGATCGTCTCCTTTGAGAGCACGCCCAAGGATCATCCGCTGCGCCGCCAGTTCTCCAGGCTGCACGGGGTATCCGCCGTATGCAACCTCTCCGTCATAGTCGGCGGGGTGCTGCTCGTGGTGCTCTTCTAGCCGTCGACTCCAGTCGACTCGGCATCCGAAAGATTTGCAATGGAATCTGCGCTGTGCTAGTAATTAAGAAAAAACTGCGGAGAAGCTCATGAATTTTACCGTCGCCCTGGCCCAGATCAAGCCGAAGCTCGGCTGTCTGGCGGACAACATGGCCCTGATCGAGGCCGAAATAGATAAAGGGATCACTGCGGGTGCCGACCTGGTCATCTTTCCGGAGCTGGGCCTCACCGGCTATTTTCTGAAGGACCTGGTGCCGGAAGTTGCGCTGCGCCTTGACGCCCCGCAGATAGAGAGGCTCAAGGTGCTCTCGCGACGCATTTCTATCGCCATCGGCCTGGTCGAGGTCTCCGCCGATTACCGCTTCTTCAATTCGGCCATCTACCTGGAGGCGGGGGAAATCCGCCACGTGCACAGGAAGGTCTACCTGCCGACCTACGGTCTGTTCGACGAGCAGCGCTACCTCGCCCGGGGCGAGCGCTTCCGGGCCTTTGACACGCGCTTTGGCAGGGTGGGCATGCTGATCTGCGAGGACATGTGGCACCTTTCCGCCTCCTACATCCTCGCCATGGACAACGCCACCACGCTTCTCTGCCTCTCCTCCAGTCCGGGGCGCGGCGTGAGCGGCACCGAGGAACTCGGCTCGGCAGCCGCCTGGCAGAAACTGACCTCCACCACGGCGATGTTCCTTAACTGCCGGGTCTTCTACTGCAACCGGGTGGGCTACGAGGACGGCATCAACTTCTGGGGCGGATCCGAGGCGATTGCGCCATCCGGCGAGGTGACGCACCGCGGCAGGCTGCTGGAGGAGGATTTCGTGGTTGCCAGGGTGGACGAGGGAGCCCTGCGGCGCGAGCGCATCTTCTCGCCCATGATCCGGGACGAGAACATGGCTGTTACCTTGAAAGAGCTCAAACGTATCGACAGGGAGAACAATCGCTAATGGGTGCGCTTACTGTGAACACGGCGCTGTTGCGCCAGATTCTCGTCGGCTTCGTGCGCGACGAAGTGACCAAGGTCGGCCTGCACAAAGGGGTACTAGGGCTCTCCGGAGGGATAGATTCGGCACTGGTGGCCTTCATCGCCGCCGAGGCGCTGGGTCCCGAGAACGTCTATGCCTACACCATGCCGTACCGGACCAGCAATCCCGAGAGCGAGGCCCACGCCAAACTGGTCGCGGACCAGCTGGGGATAAACTACCAGGTGCTTGAGATCACCCCCATGGTGGACGCCTACTTCGCGCTGGTTCCCAACGCCGACAACATGCGGCGCGGCAACAAGATGGCGCGCGAGCGGATGACCATCCTGTACGACCATTCGGCCGAGGTCGGAGGGCTGGTCCTTGGCACCAGCAACAAGACCGAGCTGCTCCTTGGCTACGGAACGCTCCATGGCGATATGGCGAGCGCCCTGAACCCGATCGGCGACATCTACAAGAGCCAGGTCTGGGAGCTTTCCGAGGCGATGGGAGTGCCGCGCGAAGTGATCGACAAGAAGCCGTCCGCGGACCTTTGGGCCGGGCAGACCGACGAGCAGGAGCTTGGCTTCACCTATCGCGACGCCGACGAGCTGCTGTACCGGATGGTGGACCAGCGCATGAGCCGGGACGAGCTGATCGAGGCAGGCTTTCTGGCCGACTTCATCGACAACGTGCAGAGGAAGGTGCAGGGTTCCCACTTCAAGCGTCGTCTCCCGGTGATCGCCAAGGTGTCGCACCGCACCATCGACCGGGACTTCCGCTACGCCAGGGACTGGGGGAAATGAAGAGGCAGGGGCTAGGGACTGGGGGGAAAACAGGGGCTAGGGACTGGGGGCTAGGGACTGGGGGCTAGGGGCTAGTAAGTACCAAAGCTGCAGGATATGTGCTCTCCGTTTTTAGCCCCTAGTCCCTGCTTTGATTTTAGCCCTAGCCCCTAGCCCCTGCTTTGATCTTAGCCCCTAGTCCCCAGTCCCTAGCCCCTAGCCCCGCTTTTAGGAATCCTATGCCAGCCGGTACCCTATACATCGTAGCCACCCCGATCGGCAACCTGGAGGACATCACCCTCCGCGCCCTGCGCGTCCTGAAGGAGGCGGACCTGGTCGCGGCGGAGGACACCCGCCACTCCAGAAAGCTCCTGACCCATTTCGGCATCTCCCGCCCGCTCACCTCGTACTTCGATCACAACAAGGATCTCAAGGGCGACTACATCCTGGAACGGCTGCAGCAGGGACTCAACGTCGCGCTGGTCACCGACGCCGGGACCCCCTGCATCTCCGATCCTGGTTACCAGCTGGTACGCGATGCCGTGGCTGCGGGGATCCCTGTGGTACCGATTCCCGGGGCCTGCGCCGCCATCGCCGCACTCTCCGCCTCGGGGCTTGCCACGGACTACTTCAGCTTTGCGGGTTTTCTACCCAACCGGCAGGGGAAAAGGCGCGAGAGGCTGCAGTCGCTGGCCGGAGAGAGGGCGCTTCTGATCTTTTACGAGTCGCCCAAAAGGGTGCTGGCAACGCTGCGCGACATGCTGGAGACGCTGGGCGATCGCGAGGTCGTGGTGGCCAGGGAGCTCACCAAGATGTACGAGGAATTCCTGCGGGGAAGGCTCTCCACTCTGATCGAACAGGCGGAGCAAAGGGAGATCAGGGGCGAGGTGGCCATTCTGGTCACCCCGGCCGATAAACCTGAATTGCCCGATACGCCGGAGATGGAAGGGCTCTTGAGCCGATACCTTGCCTCGGGGGAGTTGTCGCTGAAGGATGCGGTGAAAAAGGTGACGCTGGAGACGGGACTCCCGAAGAGCGCGGTGTACGCCGAGGCGCTCCGGCAAAAGGGATGATTCCGCAGGGCCCTGCTGCCCTAGGTAGCAGGCCCTGCTGGCCCTTCTCCCCGCCCCGCTCGAAATCGCCCCAGCTGATCTCTTCCGTACTACTTTCTCCAGGCCGAGTAGAACCGTTTGAACGCCCCTACCGCCCGCTCCACATCCCCAGCAGTCACCTCCAGATGGGTGACCAACCGCAGGCTCTCGCCGCGTCCGATCAGAATACCTTCGGCGGCCAGTGCCTCGCGAAGTGCGGCCGTGCTCTCTGCGGGCGGGGTTACGAATAGGATGTTGGTCTTCGCCTGGGTGACAAGGAGCTCCTCGATATTTGCCAGCCCCGAAGCGAGCAGGCTGGCGTTCGCATGATCCTCGGCTAGCCGCTCCACGTTGTTTTCCAGGGCGTAGATGCAGGCCGCCGCCAGCATCCCCGCCTGACGCATACCTCCGCCTGCCACCTTGCGCCACCGGCGGGCCTTGCCGATCAGCTCCGAACTGCCGCAAAGGACCGATCCGACCGGTGCGCCCAGCCCCTTGGAAAGGCAGACCGATACCGAGTCGAACCGCGAGGCTATCTCGCCCACCTCGATCCCCAGTTCCACGGCGGCATTGAAGACGCGGGCGCCGTCCAGGTGGAGCGCCAGACCATGGCTTCTGGCGCAGAGCATGGCCTGGTCGAGGTAGGCAAGCGGGAGCACGCGTCCCCCCTGGGTGTTCTCCAGGCAGAGGAGTTTGGTCACCGCATGGTGGTAGTCGAGCGGTTTGACGGCGCGGGAGACCTTGTTCAGGTCGAGGGTGCCGTCCTGTTCGAAATCGATCGGCTGGGGCTGGATCCCGCCGAAAATGGCCCCGCCTCCCCCCTCCCACCGGTAGATGTGCGAGATCTGCCCGGCGATGTACTCGTCGCCGCGTCCACAGTGGGAAAGCAGGGCGATCAAGTTGCTCATGGTGCCGCTGGGTACCAAAAGCGCCGACTCCTTGCCGAGTCTCTCAGCGGCCATTGCCTCGAGCCGGTTCACCGTCGGATCTTCCCCGTATACGTCGTCTCCCACCTCGGCGTCGGCCATAGCCTTGCGCATGGCGGCAGACGGACGGGTGACGGTATCGCTTCTAAGATCAACTATCCTCATAAATCCTCTTCCGTTCGCTATTCATTGCGGATCATTCGGCTCGGTAAAGTGTCGCTGCTAATTCAGACGGATTGCCCGGTCCCCCCTCTCCCTAACCCTCTGCCACGAGGGGCATATGCGCTAACTTAACAAAAGCACTAGATTTTCCCCCTCCCTTCCAAGGGGAGGGTCGGGGTGGGGATGGGGTAGCTCCGGTGCCAAAAACACCCCCATCCCCCTCCTGACCTCCCCCTTGAAGGGGGAGGGACCTCGAAAGCTGATTAATCGAACCGAAACCTGCTCTCCCAAACCCTTTCCCCCTTGGCAGCGCTCACCCCGTGGTCCGGGTTGGCCGCCAGGTGCCTCAGAATCGTGAAAACCGTCTCCACCTCTTCCGGGCGCGCCAGGGCCAGAGCACACTCCTCGCAGGTGAACTCCCTGCCGCGTTGGGCGCGCAGCAGTTCCAGGATCTCACCCTGGAGTTTCAATACGGTTCCGGCCGCCTTTTTCCCCGCCTCGACACCAGGCTGGTGGTAGGCATTGACGTTGATAAGTGACGCGTAGAGGCCGACTGCCCGCTCGTACAGCGCGATGAGAGCCCCCACGGTGAGCGGCGTGATCTCGTCTACCGTAATGGTGATCGACTCCCGGCCGTTCTCGTAGAGCGCCCCCCGCGTACCCTGGTAGAACCCTGAGAGATAGTCGCCCGAGGTTGCTCCCGGATCGACCTCAAGTGAGAAGCCGTCCCGGTCCTTGAGGACCTCAATGAAGGTGACGAAGAAGTTGTGCACCCCCTCGCGCAGCTGCTGCACGTAGGCGTGCTGATCGGTGGAGCCCTTGTTGCCGTAGACGGCGAGCCCCTGCAGCACGACGTTCCCCGCCAGGTCCCGCTCCTTGCCGAGCGACTCCATGATCAGCTGCTGCAGGTAGCGCGAGAACAGCAGAAGCCTGTCCTTGTAGGGGAGGATCACCATGTCCCGTCCCCCCTTTCCCCCGGTAGCGTGGAACCAGGAGAGCGCCAGAAGGGCCGCCGGGTTGTCACGGGTCGCCGTGGCCCTGGTGCTGCGGTCGCACAGTCTGGCTCCCTCGAGCAACCGGTCGATGTCGATCCCCTGCAGCGCGGCGGGGAGAAGCCCGACGGCCGAGGTGACGGAGGTCCGCCCCCCGACCCAGTCCCACATGGGGAAACGCGCGAGCCACTTCTCATGGGAGGCAGTGCGGTCCAGCTCGCTCCCGGTGCCGGTGACCGCCACTGTATGGGCGGCAAAGTTGAGACCCGCCCCTGCGAAGGCTTGACGCGCCTCCAGCATGCCGTTGCGCGTCTCTTTGGTTGCGCCGCTCTTGGAGATGACGACGACAAGGGTCTGCTGCAGTCCCTTGCCGATGTCGGAGATCACCCGGTCCATCCCGTCAGGATCGGTGTTGTCGAAGAAGTGCAGGCGCATGCGATCCTGGTCGCCGCCGAGACTGTCGGCAACAAATTGGGGGCCCAGGGCCGACCCGCCTATCCCGATGACGAGAAGGTTTGTGAAGTGGCCGCCGTCAGGGGGCGCGATGTTGCCGGCATGCACCGAGGCCGCGAAAGCCTTGACCGATGCAAGAGTGGCTTTGATTTCCTCGGAGATGGCGGCATCGGGCGCAATCTCGGGCGTCCTGAGCCAGTAGTGGCCAACCATGCGGTTTTCATCCGGGTTCGCTATGGTCCCTTCCTCAAGGCGCGCCATCTCAGCGTGCGCCTTTTGCATGCGCGGCTCCATCTCGTCGAGAAACCGGTCGCTGAAGTCGATCCGGCTGGTGTCGACCGTCATCCCCAGCTCCGCATTCTCGTAAAGCCGGTTCTTGTAACGCTCCCAAAGCTCAAGCTTTTGCATGTAACCTCCTGTGACGTTTTGACTTGGTGCAAAGGTAGCGCAGGATGATCCTCCCTGCAGCAGGTCAGGGGGCGCATGATTGATTCGCCCCTACAGGCCCGGGAGGCGCTTTGCGTCGGGGCATAATAGCATGGATTAATTTTTATTCAAGTAGCGGCGAGTCATTATTCGCCCAGCCTGCCGGTGCCGGCGCCGGCCGCCGTGAACGATGCAGCGCCGCTCCCGGCCCGCCATTGCCGGCCCGCGCTTGCCATGGCCAAGCTCCTCATGAGGCTGATTTTGCACATGGCACTCCTTCTTTGTGCAACGGCTGAACATCGTCCCCCGCGCCGCCCTGTAACCTCTGCTCCTGGACAGGAAGATAGAATCCTGTGATAACGGTGGGTTATGGCTAAGGCCCGGTCGCAGGCGAAAATGGTACGGCTGTTGTATTAACCTGATCCACAAGCCACAGCGCGACGGCTGATCGGGCGCCAGCCGAATTGCTCGGTTGCAGACCTGCCGGGGGGCGCGAGGTGTTTATTCCGATGCTGGTGAACCTTGGAATGAGGGGAGGACACATGGGATACAGATGCACGGATGCAACCAAAAAGGTCGGCACCTACAGTTTTCGCGCAATCGAGGTGGTGCTCGTGAAGCAGGATCCTTCCGCGGCGGAGGATGATGCCGCGGTGGTGCTGACCGTCGACAACGACTGGGAAACTTTGAGGTTCGTAAAGGACAACATGGACGCGGTAGCGGCCAACCTGATGAGGGTGAAGCATATGAACGCGCAACGCAGGATGCATGTGGAGGAGAGCGCCCAGCTCTTCGAGAGGAACCTGGAACCGCTGTTCGCCCTCATATCGGCTACGGCTCAGGAACATGTCATGGACAAGCTGTCGGTTTCCCTCAGAAAGGCACTGCTGCTGATGGCCATGGATCGCTACAGCTGCGACAGCGACCGCATCTGCCGGGCACTGGGAATCAGCAGGGGGAAGCTTGAGAAGGAACTGAAGCGCTGCGGGCTGCCGCATCAGGCGAGAAAGGCGGCCTGAGGCGGCTCCGCCGCTTCGCCTGCTCAGGCCCGGCCCGTTTCCGGCTCGCTATCGCCGGCTCCCGGCTCTCTGCCCCGATGCGTCGTCGCTAACGAAATGCCTTGAATAATGAGACGGGATTTGCTACAGTGCGCCGTCGATCCCAACCAAAACCAACCGGCCCATTGCCGTCAAATATGGTTGCAATTTCGCGCTGTTAACGTTTTCTCAAAAAAGCATTGGCGCGCCGTAACAGAACTGAGGCCTTTTTATGGATGCAGCGCTTGCCCTGATCGGGGAAGATCTCAAAAACGTAGAACTGCAGTTCAAGAAGGATCTGCAGTCGGATGTCCCTCTGATACGCAAGGTTGGGGAGTACGTCCTGTCAAGCGGCGGCAAGCGCATACGCCCCGCCCTGGTCCTCCTGGCCGCAAAACTCTGCGGCTATCACGGAAACCGCAGCGTCCCGCTGGCTAGTGTCGTGGAATTCATTCACACCGCAACCCTGCTCCATGACGACGTGGTGGACAATGCCAACCTGCGCCGCGGCATCGCTTCCGCCAACACGCTCTGGGGCAACGAGGCGTCGGTGCTGGTAGGCGATTTTCTCTTCTCCAAGTCCTTCTCCCTCATGGTGATCGACGGCGACCTGCGCATCCTCAAGGTGCTGGCGGATGCGACCACCATCATCGCCGAGGGCGAGGTGCTGCAACTTGTCTGCACCAGCGATCTCGACATCACGGTGGAGCGTTTTCTCGAGGTGGTCCGTTGCAAGACCGCGATTCTGCTCTCGGCGGCTTGCGAGGTCGGCGCCATCCTGGGCGAGGTCGACCCCGAGCTGCGCAGCGCGCTGGCGGCCTACGGCATGGAGCTCGGCATCGCCTTCCAACTGATGGACGACACGCTGGACTACACGGCAAGCGAGGCGCAGTTCGGCAAGAGCATCGGGCATGATCTGGAGGAGGGGAAGATCACGCTCCCTCTGATCCACACCCTGGAAAACTGCAGCGCCGCCGAGCGCGCCCTGATCGCGTCGGTGGTGGAGAAGGAACTCCTCTCCGACGAGGATTTCGCCAGCGTCTTCGAGCTGGTGCACCGCTATGGCGGGATCGAGCACACCGTTGCAGCTGCGTGCGACCATATCGCCCGTTGCAAAACCCACCTGGAGAATTTCCCCCCTTCCGCTGCCAGAGAGGCCTTGGCCGATCTCGCCGACTACGTGGTCACACGCGTTAAATGACCACCCTGGGTCTCGTCATTTAACCGGCAATGGGTGGTTTCCGGCCAAATAAATAACCCTTTTTGACCTGGGATCGTTCAGAGACCGGCGCGTTGTGCTGGCCTCATGTTTTTAATCCAATGCTGTGGCGCCAACTTCCACTTGTTCCCTCCCAATCGGGTCGCCAATATGTTGCGGCTGGTCTATTTCTTGCTGTCCTGCTCGGGCAATATGATTAATATGTGCGCTTGCCGGGGGATGATGTGGACGAAGAGACGCCGCTGCACTCGTCTGATTTGGAAGTAAACGGTGAGGTTTTCAACATCAGGGTCTTCTGCAGCACTACCGGCCACTTTTTTGCCAAGACTTGCTTGGGTGAAGGGGATTTCATCATCACCGATGGCCCCTCCATACCCGAAGCGCTGAAGAAGCACGAGGATCTCCTCCCTCTGGCGATCGGCACCCGGGAACTCACCCAGAGTTACCTCGGATATCCCCGCAAGCCCAAAGGGCGGCGCCTCTAGCAATCCGGGGGCGGGCCAGCCCCTGGTCCAGGCAAACCGCCGGCGTTTCCGCTTCTCTTTTCCCTCGGCCGCAGCGCCCTGACCGGCGCGGCCGCTGCACCCTTTCAAATCCCCGACCCCGGTAGCGGCGCGGCAACCTCTCCCGGGATCGGTTCTCCCGATTCCCCCTCTCCCGCGGTTTTGCTCCCCTCCGGTCAAGACACCCCTGCAGAACTTCCCTCTTTCCGGTCCCGATCGTGGCTCCCTTCGCAGCCAGCTCACTTGTCGACCCGATTGGCGCTAATCTGCGGCCTGCATCCGTGCAGCGGGAAGTCCCCCTTTGAAAAAGGTGGGATTTAGGGGGATCTCCCTTAAAGCAGATGGGCCCTGATCGGGTATGTGAAATTGCGCCACTGCGCCGGGCGGGATGAGCGGCTCATTATAAAATAGGTTGCCCTGACAGCGCAAATCGGTTAAGAATTGAAGCTGCCACTGAACGGAACCAGCACCCATCGGCCAGGACCATGCCCCCAAAGATTTTAATCATAGATGATGACAGTTCCCTGCGGCGCGTGCTCGAATATAACCTGCAGCAGGAGGGATATGAGGTCTTCACCGCGGCCGAAGGGGAAGCCGGCCTGAAGCTTTTCGCGGAAAAGGCGCCGGCCCTGGTGATCACGGACCTGAAGATGCCGGGGATGGGAGGCTTCCAGCTGCTGGCCGCCATCAAGGAGCGCTCTCCGGCCACCGTTGTCATCGTGCTCACCGCTTTTGGCGCCATAGATACCGCGGTGGAGGCGATGAAGCTTGGCGCCTTCGACTACCTTACCAAGCCCTTCAACCGCGAGGAGCTGAAACTGACGGTGCGCAAGGGGCTCCAGCTCCAGGGGCTTTCCGAGGAGAACCGGCTCCTTAAGGAGGAGCTCTCGGGAAGGGCGGAGTTCAAGAGCATCGTGGGAACCTCCCGCGCCATGGAGGGTGTTTTTTCCGTGGTGCGCAAGGTAGCCGATACCGAGGCGACCGTCCTGATCACCGGCGAGTCCGGCACCGGCAAGGAACTGGTGGCCCGGGCCATCCATTCCGGCAGTTCCCGTCGGGGCGCCCCCTTCATCGCGGTGAACTGCGCCGCCATTCCGAGGGACCTCCTGGAGAGCGAGCTCTTCGGCCACGTGAAGGGGGCCTTCACCGGCGCCATCAGGGACAAGGAAGGGAAGTTCCAGCTGGCCGAGGGAGGAACCATCTTCCTGGACGAGGTGGGCGATCTTCCCGTCGAGCTCCAGCCCAAGCTTTTGCGCGTGCTGCAGGAGAGGGTGGTCGAGCAGATCGGGGGGACCACCGGGCAGAAGATCGACGTGCGTGTGGTGGCGGCCACCAACGCCGACCTGGAGAAGTGGATCGCCGAGGGGAAGTTCCGCGAGGATCTCTACTACCGGCTCTGCGTGATACCGATCCAACTCCCCCCCTTGAGGGAGCGTCCGGAGGACATAGCGCTGCTGGTGCGCTATTTCTGCGCCAAGTTCGGAGCCGAGGGGGTGACCTTCTCCAGGCAGGCGCTGGATCGGCTGCAGGGCTACGCCTGGCCCGGCAACGTGCGCGAGCTGGAGAACACGGTGGAGCGTCTGCTGATCATGAGGGAGGGTGAGCAGGTCGGGGTGGAAGAGCTGCCGGAGAAGATATCGGCTGCGGCCGCAAGCCCCGAAGGAGGGGTGCTCCGGCTCCCTGCCGGGGGGTACTCCCTGGAGCAGCTGGAAATGGAGGCGGTGCTCGAGGCGCTCACCAGATGCGACTGGAATCAGACCCAGGCGGCCCGGTTCCTGCGCATTCCGCGCCATACGCTGATCTACAGGATGGAAAAATACAATATCATGCAGCCGGGGAGGAAGTGATGAAGCGTTGGATCTGTGCGGTGTTTCTGCTGATGGTTTTTGCGGCATCGGGGTGCAGCAAGCGCGAGGCGCCGGTGGTCGAGGGGAAACCGGCCCCGGATTTCACCCTGAACGACCTCTCCGGCCGGCCGGTCCAGCTCTCCTCGCTCAAGGGGAAGGTGGTGCTGCTCAACTTCTGGGCCACCTGGTGCCCCCCCTGCCGCGAGGAGATCCCCTCCATGGTCCGGCTGAACCAGGCCATGCAGGGGAAGCCCTTCCAGATGCTGGCGGTCTCCATCGACGAGGGTGGGAGGGATGCCGTGCAGGCGTTCTTCGCCAAAGGCGGGGTCTCCCTGCCGACGCTGCTCGATACGGACGGCACGGTGGCCAGGCGCTACGGCACCACCGGCGTCCCGGAGACTTTTGTCATCGACGCCAAGGGTGTTATAATGAAAAAGGTCGTCGGTCCGATGGATTGGAGCTCCGCCGAGGTGCTTGCCGCCCTGGAAGAACTCATCGTCAGGAAGTAGCGCGAGAAAAGCGGCAGGCGCGCCTGCGCACGCTTGAGCGCGTTAGCGACTGAGCGCGCGGGCGCCCGGTTTCCGTTTGGAGGATAGCATGGAAGCGAACAACATCGGTATCATCGGCGCCTTCGTGGCAGGGTTGTTGTCGTTTCTCTCCCCTTGCGTGCTGCCGCTGATTCCCTCCTATATCACCTACATCACCGGGCTCTCCTTCGCCGATCTCCAGGCCGAGCACCCCTCCCACAAGGTGAGGCAGCAGACCATCATCCACTCCCTGCTCTTCATCGCCGGCTTCACCTGCGTCTTCGTGCTGCTGGGCGCTTCCGCCACCTTCATGGGCGACTTCCTCCATGACCACAAGACCGCCATCAGGCGGATCGGCGGCATCCTGATCGTGGTCTTCGGGATCCACGTCTCGGGGCTTTTCGACATCGGCCTGCTCCTGGGCGAGAAGAAGCTCACCCTGCATCGAAAACCGGCGGGGTACCTGGGGAGCTTCATCGTCGGGATCGTCTTTGCCGCCGGCTGGACCCCCTGCATCGGCCCGATCCTCGCCACCATCCTCGCCGTGGCGGCGACCGAGGGGAGGGGGGTCTGGCTCCTTTTGACCTACTCCATGGGGCTCGCCATCCCGTTCTTTCTCGCAGCGCTCGCCATGCACCAGTTCCTGATCTTCTTCCGACGCTTCAAGAAGCACATCCGCCTGTTCGAGATCTTCACCGGGATCATCATGGTGGTGGTGGGGATCCTGATCTTCACCAACTCCCTGGTGCTGATCAGCAGGTACACCAGCGGCTGGTTCGGGGAATAGGCCGGCTCCGGGAGCTCCGGCTCCGGCAGGATCGGGCTTTTCAGCTCCCGATTAGTGCCAATCTTCAGCTGATAAAACTCCCTCCCCTTCAGGGGGCGCTGATCGAGAAGACGCCGCTCTCCTCGCCATTCTGGTTCACCACCTGCAGCTTGATGTTCTTCGGGGTCGGATCGTAGGGGTGGCGCACGTAGATCAACTGGTTGCAACCGAGGTATATCAGCTGCTCCCGTTCTCCCGCCACCCGCTGTTCCGTACCGATCCTGACGCCGTCCGCCACCAGCATCGAGGTCTGCTGGAAATTCCTTCCCGTGACGATCAGATCGTAGTGGCTCACGTATTCGCTCCCGATGGCGACGTTCTCGATCTCGGGCTTCGAGTCCAGAAACAGCGCCAGGATCCCGGAGACGGCGTCGGAGGGGTTCTTCACCTGCACCTGATGCAGTCCCGAGGCGATCTGCGGTGCCATGAAGGAGAGCGCGGAGGGGGAGATGAAGCGGGTGGAGATGGCGGCGCCGTCGAAGATGATGCGCGCCCCCTCCCGAAAGTTGGCACCGGAGAGGAGCACCTCGCGCTCCCTGCCGGCCGCGCAGGTGGAGACGGTGTCCGGGGAGAGCGCCGAGGCGACGGGTTTTTGCGGCTGCAGCACGAAGTTGTAGGGCCTGCTGGTGGAGCCGTCTTCGCGCCTCAGGTAGAGCGCGTACACGCCGGGGGGGAGGTCCGGGAGCTCCAGGTTCAGCACCCTGGCGCCGACCACCGTGGTGGGGAGCTCGCGGTTGCCGAGAAAGGCCCGGGTCGCGCCGGTAAAGCCGGAGCCGTTCATGGTGACGGTCATCCCCGGCTCCCCCTGTGCCGGGATGATGCTGACCACGCTGAGGGGGGGAAGTCTCGGCTCGGCGGGCTTTGCTGCCGGGGGCGCCTGGGCGGTCAAGGCCGGCGCGCCGGCAACAGGCGCCAGCGGCTTCTGGGGAGCCTTTCGTGCCGGGGCTCCCTGGGCCGTTGCTGACAGGGCCAGAACTGCTGAGATGGCGAGGGCGGTTATCAGGTGACGGTACACGGCATATCCTCCATTTCCTAATGCACTAATTAACCATTCCCGCCCGCCCTTGTCAATTGTCCACGGTCAGGGCGAGCCAGATCCCGGCCAGCAGGAAGATGAAGTTGGTGGCCCAGGCTGCGATGACCGGCGGCAGCAGCCCCACCTGGCCGAACGAGATGATGATCGAGTTGACGATGACGTAGAGAAAGCCGATTCCCAATGAGAGGCCGATGCCGAAGGCGATGCCGCTCGATCTGCCGCCGCGCAGGGCGAAAGGTATGCCGAGAAAGGCCATGATGGCGCAGCCGAAGGGGAGCGAGAGCCTGCTGTGCAGCTGGGTCAGGTACCTGGTCGGGTCGTACCCCCCCTCCCTGAGCTTCTTGCAGTAACGGTTCAGCTCCACCATGGTCATGCTGTCCGAGTACTTCCCCAGCACCTTGAGATCGGCGGGTTTCAGCTCCAGATGCACCGCCAGGTCGGCGAGCTTCGCGGTCCGGGACACCTCGCCTGCCTCAAACCTCCGCACCACGACATCCTTGAAGAGCCAGCCTCGTTCGCTAAGCAGGGCCGACGCCGCATCGGTACGGGTTTCCGGCTGAGCCGTTCCCGGCTTGAGCTGCCAGAGGGTGATCCCCTTGAGCTCCTTTTTTTGCGGGTCGAAAAGGGTTGCCCTGAGGATGGCTCCCTCCTCCCGGTGCCAGATGTTGTGCTGCCGGAAGTAGATGCTGGGGCTCTTCTTCTGGATCAGCACCTCCTGGATGTAGGTCCGTTTGGCGTAACTCGCCGGGAGGACCAGCTCCCCTATCAGGAGGGTGCCGACGCTGACCAGCAGGGAAATGGCGAGTATGGGGGCGCTGATGCGCGCCAGGCTCACCCCGCAGCTGCGCATGGCGGTGAGCTCCGAGTTCATGGATAGGGTCCCGAGCGTCAAAAGGGTCGCCATCAGCACCGCAAGCGGCGTGGTGTCGATCACGATCTCGGGAATCTTGGCCACGAAGAAGAGGGCGATGTGCTGCCACTGCGCGCCGCCGCGCGTGAAGCGGGCCACCTTCTCCATGAAGTCCACCACCAGGTAGATGGCGATGAAGGAGCCGAGGCAGAGCAGGAGCATCCTGAGGTAGGCCGTGGCGACGTAGCGGCTCAGTATCCTCATCGCTTCCCCTCCCGCTTCAGGCGCGCGGCCAGCGCAGCCTTGAGGCGCGGGTACAGGGTGGCAAGCGGCAGCGGCTGCTCCGAGGCGGTCTTGTGGAACAGGTAGCCGGCCAAGAGCAGGAAGACCAGGTTGGGCGACCAGCAGGCGAGAAACGGGGTCAGGAATCCCTTCTCCCCCAGGGTCTCGAATGCGGAGAGGGCGATGTAGTAGAGCAGGATCACCCCGATGCTGAGCGAGAATCCGCTCGCCTTCCCGGAGCGCCGGTTCTGGATGCCGAGCGGCATGGCGAGGAGCGTGAAGACCAGGCAGGAGAAGGGGAGCGCCAGGCGGCTGTGGAACTCGAGCCGCATGGAGAGGAGCTTCTTCGCCTCGGTGCCGGCCGCCGGGTGCAGCAGCTCCCCCAGGGTCATCTCGGCCACCTTGACCGGCGCTGCCTCGTCGTTGGCGAGCCCGACCCGCAGGCTGTACTCCTCGAAGTCGACCATGCGGTACCCCCCCCCTTCCGCGGAGCGGTGGATGCTCCCCTGCTTCAGGTGGAACTCGATGGCGCGGACCCGCGGGTCGGAAAGGAGTGCCCCGCTTTTGGCAAAGATGGTGGCCGACTGCTCCGGATTCCTCTCGTCATGGATGATCACCCCTCCCATGGTCTGTCCGCTCCGGTCCAGGGTGTCCGCGTAGATCACCATCCCGGGGAAGGCGTTGTTGAATACCTTCTCCTTGACCACCACGCCGGCGCTGTTCTGGGCCACCCGGATCATGAGCTTCTTGAAGGAGCTGTTGCCCCACGGCACCGCATAGACGGTGACCCAGAGGCAGGCGCCGCAGGCCAGAAGCGAGAACAGCATGGGGGGCGGGAGCAGGCCGTACAGGCTGATGCCGCAGCTCTTCATGGCGGTCACCTCGCTGTCGCCGGAAAGCCGTCCGAAGGCGAGCAGGATGGCCAAAAGGAGCGCCATCGGTATGGTGAAGAGCCAGAACGAGGGGAGCAGGTAGAGCACCATCCTGAGCACGTCGCCAAGCGGCACCCCCTTTTCCACCACCATCTCGGCAAGTTTCAGGAAGCGCCCCATCAGGAGCATGAAGGTGAAGGTCACCATGCCGACCAGGAAAGGCGGCGGTATCTCATTGAATATATAGGCGTAAAGTGTCTTTTTCATGAAGTTTTGCATGATACATGAGATGGCAGGGGAAGTAAATAGCGCGCTCGCCGGAGCCGGAGCTTTCCGTTTTTTGTTTTGCCTCTTGGGCCGCTTTGCGGTAAAAAGGTGGCATGGAAAATAAAGAGATCATCAAGAAGGCGCTCCTCTTCTCCGGCCTTGCCGAGGAACATCTGGTCGAGGTAGCGGAAATCGTGGTGCGGCGCCCCTTCGGCAAGGGGGAGACGCTTTTTACCGAGGGGGAGAAGGCGGCAGGTTTCTACCTCCTCGCCTCCGGCTCGCTCAAGCTCTGCAAGATTTCGCCCGACGGCAGGGAGAAGGTGCTGCACATGGTTCATCCGGTGGAGACCTTCGCCGAGGCGGCCTTCTTCGGGGACGGCAGCTATCCCGCCGAGGCGCGCGGAGTGGAGAAGGGGGAGGTGCTCTACTTCCCGCGCGACGCCTTCATGGGACTTCTGGAGCGCAATCCGAGATTCTCCCTGAACCTGATCGCCTCGCTGTCGCTTCTGCTGCGCCGCTTCGCCCGGCAGATCGAGGAGCTCTCCTTCGCCGACGCACCTTCGCGCCTCGCCTCCTACCTGATCGACCTGGCCGCCCGCAAGAGCACCAGCTTTCAGGGGAGGACCTATCTGGAGCTCGACATGCGCAAGGGGGAGCTCGCCTCGCGGCTTGGCACCGTCAGCGAGACCCTGTCCCGCACCTTCAGAAAGCTCAAGGACGAGGGGGTCATCGAGGTGGACGGCAACAAGGTGGTCGTGCTCAACATGGAAAAGCTCAAGATGGTGGCGGGGAGGTAGCGGACCCTCCGTGCCGCCTCTCACTACCCCTCCCCCGCCAGGGGAGAGGGGACACGCCCCCTTGCCCGGCAAGGTCACCTTTAATCTCACCTTGGCCCACCTTCCCCGCCTGTCCCGCGGCATTTTCATGGCGCACTTCCCGTTGCGGCCGTCCCTTGGCCTTCATGCGCGCGGCGGCCCAAACGTTTGAATCTAAAATATTAATTAATAATTTGTTCAAAAATGTCAGAATACCCTTGATATAAAGAAACCTGCTGCTATAATTTTGCCGTTTCCGGGATCGAGACTGCGACGTGGGTACCGTGGAGGTAGCTTGGATTGGGAATGCTGCTGGAGCAGAGATGAGATCACGCCTGACGGCTGCCCCTATGTCGGGGAGGGGGAGGAGGACCTCTACAGCTCCCACCGTCGCAGAATCGTGGAGAAGTGTGTAGAGTGCCCGCGCTTCAAAAATGACCTGGCCCGGATGAAGGGTGCCGGGAATCCGCTCACCGAGGTACTCCCCTATATCCTGACCGAGTTCCAGGAGCAGAAGGCGCAGATGGGAGCGATGCTGAGCTTCCTGAACAGCAAGACCCGCGAGATCAAATTCCTGCGCGAGGTGGGTCTCGTGCTGCAGACCTCCATGGATCTCGACGAGGTACTTTCGGTGGCCATGACGGCGATCACGGCCGGCAAGGGGTTCGGCATGAACCGCGCCTTCCTGCTGATGACGGACAAGGAGCGGCGCAACATACGGGGCTACCTGGGAGTGGGCCCCAAGGATTACGAGGAGGCGTGGAGGACCTGGGAGGACATCGGCCGGAGCAATTTCACCCTGAAGGAGCTGGCGAAGAATTTCCAGAAGACCAAGCTGAACTCGGAAAAGGTGAAGTTCCACGACATCCTGGGGCAGCTCTCGGTGCCGCTTGCCGACCAGGGGCACATCTTCAACCGGGCGCTGCGGGGCAAGAAGCCGATACTGGTGGAGAACGCGCTCAACAATCCGGACCTGGACCGCGGCCTGGCGCGCATCCTGGGGGTCGACTGCTTCCTGGTCATGCCGCTCATCTCCAGGAACCGGCGCATCGGGGTGATCATCGCCGACAACTGCATCACCCACAAGCCGATCACGCTGCAGGACATGCAGTCGCTGGAGACCTTCGCCTTCCCGGTTGCCTTTGCCCTGGAGCGTGCCTCGCTTTACGAGCGGCTCCAGGAGGAGGTCGACAAGCAGAAGTCCGCCAACCTCAAGCTGCGCGAACAGCAGGAGTTGATCGTCAAGATGGAGAAGATGGCCCTGGTGGGCAAGATCACCTCCAGCATCGCCCACTCCATCAGGAATCCGCTCATGGTGATCGGCGGCTTTGCCCGCACCCTGCTGCGGGGGACCCCGGAGAGCGATGACAAGCGGAGCTACCTGGAATCGATCGTCCGGGAAACCCGCCAGCTGGAGGACGTGCTGAGCGAGGTGCTCGACTACTCGGAGTCCCTGTTTCCGGTCATGGATCTCTGGGACATCAACGAGCTGCTCGGAAACGCCCTGGCCGAGCTGGCAGCGACCCTGGAACAGGCCGGCGTCGCCTGCCTGAAGGAGCTCTCGCCGGAGCTCCCGATGGTGCGGATCGATTACAAGCAGATAAGCTACTGCGTCAAGACGGTGATCTCGACGGGGCTGTCGGTGATGGCGCAGGGAGGGGAACTCCGGGTCGAGAGCCTTTTGGACGGCGACGGGGTCCTGCTGCGGATCAGCGACAGCGGAACATCCCTGAGCAAGAAGGCGCAGGAAGCGCTCACCGCCCCCTTCTACCAGACCCAGGAAATGGGGGCGGGGGTGGGGCTGTCACTTTGCAAGACGATACTGGAGCGTCAGGGCGATTCTCTCTCCATCGTCAGCCGCCCCGGAGGCGGCAACACCTATAATATCAGGCTCTTGACTAGAAAGGAGAACATCTGACATGACAAAACTGCTGGTGGTTGATGACGAGGCGAATATCAGGCTGCTTTACGCTCAGGAGCTGAGCGACGAAGGGTATGAAGTGGTGACGGCCGCCTCCGCTCTGGAGGCGGTGGAAAGGCTGGAGGGGAGCTCGTTCGATCTGGTGGTGCTGGACATCAAGCTTAGAAACGAGAGCGGCATCGAGCTCTTGCAGCGCATCGTGAAGGAGCGCCACGCCCTTCCGGTGATCCTTTGCACCGCCTTCTCCTGCTACAAGGACGATTTCTCCGCCTGGCTTGCCGACGGCTACGTGGTGAAGTCGAGCGACATGCAGGAGTTGAAGGACGAGATCCGGCGGGTGCTCGCCAAGAAGCAGAAAGCGGCGGCTCCAACTGCAGGTTAAGGCCAAGATTGAGATCAAGGATCAAGAGCATCCGGCATCTCAACCTGACCCTTCCGCAATCACCTGATTCTGACTCGGATTTTCTCAATCTCAATCTCAATCTCAATCTCAATCTCAATCTTAATCTTAATCTTAATCTTAATCTTAATCTGTATTGGAGGACTGACCCATGAAGGCTGTCATCATGGCGGGTGGCTTCGGCACCCGCATGCAACCGCTCACCTGCAATCTCCCCAAGCCGATGGTGCCGCTGGTAAACCGTCCCATCATGCTCCATATCGTGGAACTGCTGAAGAAATATCAGATCACCGACCTGGTGATGCTCCTTTACCATCAGCCGAGCATGATCAAGAATTTCTTCCGGGACGGCGCGGACCTCGGGGTCAGGATCACCTACGTGACGCCGCTTGAGGACATGGGGACGGCGGGGGCGGTGAAGTGCGCCGAGAAGTATCTGGACGAGCGCTTCCTCATCATAAGCGGCGACCTCCTCACCGACTTCAACCTGCAGAAGGTGATCGATTTCCACGAGACCAACAAGGCGCTTGCCACCATCACCCTCACCTCGGTCAAGGACCCGCTGCAGTTCGGCGTGGTCATCACCGACAAGGACAAGCGCATCACCCAGTTCCTGGAGAAGCCGGGGTGGGGCGAGGTGATTTCCGACACCATCAACACCGGCATCTACGTGCTGGAGCCCGAGATCTTCAAGTACATACCGGAAGGGGAGAACTTCGACTTCTCGCAGGATCTCTTCCCGCTGTTGCTGAAGAAGAAATCGCAGCTCTTCGGTTTCCCGGTCAAGGGGTACTGGCGCGATATCGGCAACACCGACTCCTACCGGGAAGCCCATCACGACATCCTGAAGGGGAAGGTGAGCGTGAAGGTCGACGAGCCGAAAAAGGATCTGGTGGGAAAGGATCTCCGCATCGGCCTGGACGTCCGCCTGGGGGAGGGGACGCTGGTGGAGGGGACCGTGGTGATCGGGGACAACACCCAGGTCAAGGCGGGTGCCCAGATCAAGGACTCGGTAATCGGACGTAACTGCACCATCGAGCCCGGGGTGAAGCTGTCGCGCTGCGTCATCTGGGACAACGTCTACATCAAGAAGGGCGCCAAGATCAACGACTGCGTGATCTGCAACAACGTGAGCGTCGGCCAGTCGACCGTGATGGAGGAGGGGGGGGTGGTCGCGGACGACACCTCGATCGGCGAGGAGAGCTACATCAAGAGGGACGTCAAGATCTGGCCCAGAAAGGTGATCGAGGCGGGCTCCACGGTGACCGGGAACCTGATCTGGGGGGAGCGCTGGAAAAAGTCGCTCTTCGAGGGGGAGATGATCAAGGGGCTCACCAACATCGAGCTCACCCCGGAATTCGTGGCGAAGCTCGGCTGCGCCTACGGCACCTCGCTCCCCAAGGGGAGCCACGTGCTGGTCGGCCGCGATGCCACCCTCTCGTCCCGGATGCTGAAGCGGAGCTTCCTGGGGGGGATACTCTCGGCAGGGGTCAACGTGCGCGACATCAGGATGGTATCGCTTCCGGTCCTGCGCTACAAGCTGCGCACCTTCGGCGAGGTGGGGGGGGTTCATTTCCGCCAGGCCATGGAGGATCCCGCCTCCACCGAGATCGTCTTCCTCGATGCGGACGGCCTCGATTTTTCCAGTTCCATGGGGAAGAACGTGGAACGGATCTTCTACAAGGAGAACTTCAGGCGGGCGCACCACATGGAGCCGGGGGGGATCACGGAACTCCCCCAGGTGGTGGACTTCTACCGGGAGGGGTTCTTCAGGGGGCTGGACCAGCAGCTGATCCGCTCCGACGGCGCCAAGGTGGTGATAGACTTCAACCACTCGGTGGCGGGGCAGATACTGCCGCAGATCCTGAACGACCTGGGGTGCGAGGTGATCGGGCTGAACACCTACCTGGACGAGCAGCGCGGCTCGAAGAGCGCCGACGAGAAGCCGAACAGCCTGCTGCAGCTCTCCAAGATCGTGGTCACCCTGGAGGCCCGCGCCGGTTTCTGGCTCGATCCGACCGCCGAAGAGGTGGTGTTGGTGGACGAGACCGGAAAGGTGTATCCCGAGGCGGAGCTTTTGCCGCTCATGACTGCGCTCATGCTCAGAAGCGGCGCCAAGGGTGCTTTCGCCGTTCCGGTCTCGGCCCCCTCGGTGATCGAGCAGATCGCCGGGGAAAACGGCTGTTCGGTGCGCCGGACCAAGAGCGCCGAGCGCTCCATGATCGAGGCGGCCATCTCTCCAGAGGTGGTGATGGCGGGCTCCATGGGGGGGCGCTTTGCCTTCCCGAAGTTCCAGGCCGCCTTCGACGGGATGTTCACCATAGCCAAGACCATCGAGCTTTCGGCCAGCGCCGGCCTGCCGCTCTCCCGCGTCCTGAACGACGTGCCGCGCAGCACCTTCCTGCAGGGGAAGGTTCCCTGCGTCTGGGAGAAGAAGGGGGGGGTCATGCGCAAGATGAGCGAGGACAGCCTGGAAAAGGAGGCAAGCTTCATCGACGGCATCAAGGTCTCCTTCGGGCAGAACTGGGTCCTGGTGCTGCCGGACCAGTACCAGCCGGTGATCCACGTGTTCTCCGAGGCGAAGGAGCCTAAGACCGCGCAAAAGCTGCTCGATGAATACATGCAGAAGGTGGACAAGTGGAAGAAGGAGCTGCCGCAGTAGGGGAGGGGGCGCCGGCCGGAAGTCAGGGATCGATGGATCTTTCCGCCTGCCGCCAAAAAGAGGTAACCATGGCCGATCCGCTCTACGTCACCATACTTTGGCACATGCATCAGCCCTTCTACAAGGACCCGGTCCAGGGGGAGTACATCCTTCCCTGGACCTACCTGCACGCCGTGAAGGACTACTACGACATGCCCGCCATCGTCGATGCGACGCCGGGCGCCAAGGTGGTGTTCAACCTGGTTCCCTCCCTTTTGGAGCAGATCCAGGACTACGCCGCGGGTAAGGCGGTTGATCCCTTCCTGGTACGGGCGCGCATGGCGCCGGCGGACATGAACGAGGAGGAAAGGCTCTTCGTCCTGGAGAACTTCTTCTCCGCCAACAGGCAGCGCATGATCGAGCCGCACAAGCGCTACCTGGAGCTGTACTGCCTGTCGGGGGACGGCGCTCCCGGGGCCGCGCGGGACCATCTGCGCAGCCTGGGCGACCAGGAGCTGCTGGACCTGCAGGTCTGGTTTTATCTCTCCTGGACCGGCGAGGCCGCCAGGCGCCGTTTTCCCGCCTTCCGGGAGCTGATCCGCAAGGGAATACAGTTCAGCGCCGCCGACAAGCTGCTCCTGTTCGAGACCCAGAACGCGCTTCTCGCCGACATCATACCGCTGTACAAAAGACTTCATGAGGAGGGGAAGGCCGAGCTCTCCGTCACCCCCTATTATCATCCCATCCTGCCGCTGCTGTGCGACTCCCGGGCAGCCGAGGTCGCCATGCCGAAGGTTCACCTCCCCGGCATACGCTACCGGCACCCCGAAGATGCCAGAAGCCAGGTGGCGCAGGGGATCGCCAGCTTCCGGAAGATTTTTGGGTTCACCCCTCGGGGGATCTGGCCCTCGGAAGGGTCGGTGAGCGACGAGGCGCTCTCGATAATGGCGGAGCAGGGATTCGCCTGGAGCGCCTCGGATGAGTGGGTGCTGGCGCAAACGCTCCCGGGCGGGCTCGGCAAGGATCGCGAGGCGCTGTACCGCCCCTACGCCTGGCGTCAGGAGGGGGGGATTGCCCTTTTTTTTCGCGACCACGGACTCTCGGACCTGATCGGCTTCACCTACTCGCAGTGGGATCCGGAGCGGGCCGTCGGCGATTTCATTGGAAGGCTCAAGGAGGTGCGGCAACGCTGCCGTTCCGCCAGGGTTGCCCCGATCATACTGGACGGCGAGAACGCCTGGGAATACTACCAGGACAACGGTCTGCCTTTTCTCAGCAAGCTTTACCAGGCCCTGGCACATACCCCGGGTCTCCAGGCCGCCACCTTCTCCGAGGTGCTGCAACTCGTCCCGGAGCGGCGTCCCCTGGACCATATCCATCCCGGCTCCTGGATCAACGCGAATTACGGCATCTGGATCGGACACCCGGAGGAGAATCTCGGCTGGGACTACCTCGCCAAGGCGCGCGCCGCGGCTGTTGAGAGGAGTCCCGCGGTGGCGTCGCTGCTTGCCGGTGGCGAGGGGGGCGACTGCGGCGACGACTGCGGCAGCGGCGACGACTGCGGCAGCGGCGACGACTGCGGCAGCGGCGACGACTGCGGCAGCGGCGACTGCGGCAGCGGCGACGACTGCGACTGCAGCGGCGACTGCGACTGCAGCGACGACTGCGGCAGCGGCGACGACTGCGGCAGCGGCGACGACTGCGGCAGCGGCGGCGATTGCGGCCAAGAGACGGCGCGGCTCATTTGCAAGTCGCTCTATGCGGCGGAGGGGAGCGATTGGTTCTGGTGGTATGGAGACGACCATTTCTCCCCCCACTCAGGGAGCTTCGACCTGCTGTTTCGCCGGCATCTGATGAACGTTTACCGGCTGCTCGATATGGAGGTTCCAAGCGAGCTTTACGCGCCGATCAAGAAGCAGTTCCCGGCCGGCTTCGTTCGCGAGCCTGCGGCGCTGATAACGCCCGTCATAACCGGGATCGTCACCGATTATTTCGAGTGGCTCGCCGCGGGTCTTTACGACCTAACCAAGCAGGCCTCCGCCATGCACGCGGCCGAAAACCTGCTGCAGTCGTTCTTCTACGGATTTGACCGGAGTTTCTTTTACTTCCGGATCGACGGAGTGCAGTCGCTGGAGAAGATCTTTCAGCATGATGATTGCCTATCGCTCCACCTGATTCACGGCGGCGAGTTCCGTCTCGACATGGAGATCGGTGTCAGTGAAGTAGTGCTGCAGGTGAAGGGGCCATCCGGATGGCGATCGAGCGGGATCGTGGCCCAGTACAGCATCGGCCGGATCGTCGAGGCTCGTATCCCGCTCCAGGCGCTGAACCTGACTCCCGGGGACAAGCTCTTCACCTACTTCACCTTCACCCGCAGCAGGGATGAGCTGGGTCGCTGGCCGGTGGACACGCCGCTCCTTCTGAATTACGCCGGCCCGGACCTGGAAATGGAGAGCCGGGTCATCTGACTTAGGTTGGGGGAGCAAACCAGCAGAGCCTTGGCAACCCCGACTCCTCCGGTTCCCTCGAGTACGACTACCACTGGCACATGGAACTGGTGCCGCGGCTGATCCGTAGCTCCGGTTTTGAATGGTGTGCCGGCCTCTACGTCAACCCGACCTCTCCTGAGGATGCCGCAATGTTTCCGCGCGAGACGCAAACAGGGTAGGAAGAGATAGGGATTAGGGTTAATATAAAGGTCGGAGCCTTAATAAGGGGGGGCGCGTGGGGCGGGCCCCCGCCCAAGGATAATGTCGGGAGAGCTGCAGTTGGAGAACCGTTTAAAACCGGCGGGTTACAAAAGGCCTTTACTTAGTCGGCGTCTTAATCTAAAATACTCCATAATTTTAAGCTCTTAGAGGTTTTTACATGAAGATTTTGTTTGTAGCGTCCGAGGTTACCCCATTTGCCAAGACCGGCGGTCTTGCGGATGTAGCCAGCGCACTCCCCAAAACTCTCAGGAGTCTTGGGCACGATGTCCGCATCATGATGCCCTTTTACTCGGTCGTGGAAAAGGGGGGAATGGCGGTCAGGAAAGGGCGCAAGAGCGCCTCGGTCATGGTCGACGGTGTGGAAAAAAAGGGTTTCCTGCGCCAGGCCTCGCTCGGTGAGATTCCGGTGTACCTGATAGAAAACAAGGAGTACTTCGCCAGGGAGGAACTCTACGGCACCTCAAGCGGCGATTACCCCGATAACGCCCAGCGTTTCTCCTTCTTCTGCAGGTGCGTGCTGGAATTGCTGAAGAAGATGGACTTCCGCCCGGACATCATCCACTGCCACGACTGGCAGACCGCGTTGATCCCGCATTACCTCAAGCACGAAAGGAGGAACGACCCCTTCTTCGCCAAGACCGGCGTCATCTTCACCATCCACAACCTCGCCTACCAGGGGCTCTTCCCCAAGGAGGGGCTGGAGGCGATGGGGCTGTCGCGGGACTGCTTCACCATCGACGGCCTGGAGTTCTACGGCAAGGTGAACCTCCTGAAGGGGGGCATCGTCACGGCCGACCTGGTCACCACGGTCTCCGAGGCCTATTGCCGCGAGATCCAGACCCCCGAGATGGGGTGCGGCCTGCACGGCGTGCTGCAGACCAGGAAGGATGACCTGTTCGGCATCCTGAACGGGCTGGATTATGACGAGTGGAATCCGGCCATGGACAAAGACATCATGAAGAATTACAGCCATGCCTCCCTCTCCGGGAAGCTGGTCGACAAGATCGGGCTGCAAAGGTTGATGGGGCTTGCCAGCGCGCCGGAGATACCGGTGTTCGGCATGGTATCGCGGATGGTGGCGCAGAAGGGATTCGACCTGATCTGCGAGCTGCTCCCCATGTTCGCCAAGGCCCCGCTGCAGCTGGTTCTGCTCGGCAACGGGGAGGAGCGCTACCTCAAGGCGCTGAATCAGACAAAAGCCGCCGGAGCCCGCAATGTCGCCTTTGCCAGCGGGTTTGACCATGCGCTGGCGCCCAAGATCTACGCCGGGAGCGACATGTTCCTGATGCCCTCTTTCTTCGAGCCGTGCGGCCTCGGTCAACTGATCGCCATGCGTTACGGAACGGTGCCGGTCGTGCGCAGGACCGGCGGGCTTGCCGACAGCGTTTTCGATCCCATGGACGGCGACAAGACCCCCAACGGCTTCCTGTTCGATGAGTACACGCCGGAGGCGCTCTGGAATGCCATAACCAGGGCGATGACCGCCTATCAAGACAAGGTGTTCTGGAAGAAGCTGATGCGCCGCGGCATGAGTTGCGACTATTCCTGGCAGAACTCGGTTCATAAGTACCTGGAACTGTATCGCAGGGCTCTGGCACGCAAGGGGGGTGAGGGATGACGCTGGAAAGTGACGATCTTCAGGAACTCACCAACGAGATTCGCAGGATCATCGAGAGTAACAAGGTGTTTCTGGAACGGGTGGGCGACGAGGAGTACGAGGACGAGGACGAGGAGTCAGATTCGGGGCCGGAACCGGCGCCGGACGATTTCGAGGAGCTTTAAGAACCCCGGCCACCCTCCCCCAGCCCCTCCCATCGAAGGGAGGGGAGCTTAGTCCCCTCACCCGGGCTACAAAGAAACCCCTCGCCCTCCGGGGGAGGGGCAGGGGTCACTGCCATTAAGTTAAGCTCAATGCTAATTTCCGGCACGCTGCACAAGCCCCCTCTCCCTTGATGGGAGAGGGTTGGGGTGGGGATGGGGCAGCTCCGGCGCAAAATCATCCCCATCCCCCTCCTGACCTCCCCCTTGAAGGGGGAGGAACCTGAACAGCGGAAGATTGACGCTAATCAGGTAACTTAATGGCAGTGGGGGCAGGGGTGAGGGAGTTGCCACGAAGCAATGGAACAAATTATATCCACCGATTAGCGTCGATCTTCAGTGAGCTGGGTCACCCCCAATCTCCCCCCCTTTGCAAAGGGGGGCGGGGGGGATTTGCCCAGGTTGCCATAGAGCGCATGTTGCGACAGTGCTAAAATCCCCCTAAATCCCCCTTTGCAAAGGGGGACTTTCTGCGCCAACCATCGATACTGAAGATCAGCGCTAATCGGGAATTATATTGGTGTGACAACGTAAAGTGGAATTGCCGTTCATTAATTTGAAAAGGCCGGCGCTGAGAGGAAATCTCAGGCGCCGGCCTTCTTGTTTGCCAGGGCTTACTTGGCTGGGAACTATTTGGCTGGCCGCACTTCCGGGACGATATCACCCGAGGTGAATCCATCGGGTGTCGCTACCGGTTCCGGAGCCGCAACCGGTGCCGGTGCAGGGGCCGGTGCCGGTGCCGGTGCCGGTGCCGGTGCCGGTGCAGGGGCCGGTGCAAGTGCCGGTGCAAGTGCCGGTGCAAGTGCCGGTGCCGGTGTTGCGACCGGCGCCGGTATCACGACGGGAGCCGGTGCAAGCGCAGGCGCGGGCTTGTCTCCCTTGCCGAAGAGCGGCTTGTACGTTTTCAGAAGCGAGAGCATCTCCTCGTACTGCTTGGCGTAAAGGGTCGAGACCCGCGGGCCGTTATCGACGGCGGAGGGCTCGGTCTGGGCCAGGGCTGCCGTTACCCCCGTAACGGTTTTGAACTTTACGTCCACCTTCTCGCTCAGGTTGGCAGCCGCCTCGTCGAAATCGGGATACTGCAGCGAGAAGAACAGAGGGTAGGAGAGAGCGCTCCTCCTGAAATTCGGGTACTCCCAGATCAAGGTGCCGTCGCGGTCCAGCATCTGGGCCGTCATGATGAGATAGTTGAAGTCGGTCTCCAAATAAGAGAGATAATTGCTCGAGAAAACCTTCCCCTGCCTGGTGAGCCCGCTCACGGTGACGAACATGATCGCATCGAGGCCGTTTTCCGCGAGCAACTGCTTCAGCTCATCCTTTTTGTAGAAGTATTTGTTGTAGATGATCCCCGCATCGTCGCGCCGCTCCTTGCTGGATACCAGGGTGGAGAAGAGCCTGCTGGGATTTCCCTGCACCTGACGCACCGAGTAGAAGGTTCCCGTCGATCTGAGCCGGGCGATCAGCTCTTTCTCGTTTTTGCTGTTGTACGCCTCGATCAGGGCGACGATGGAGCTCTTTTCAGGGTGCCTGATGTCCGAGTCGGCATCGGTGAAGAAGGGGGCGATCCCCACCGTTCTCACCCTTTTCTCCAGGGTCTCCTGGGGGATGTTGTAGTAGTTGTGCGCGCAGCCGAAGATGGTGCAGGTTGCCGTGAGGAGCAGGGCCAGCTTGAAAAGGGTCCGCATGGTGGGTAACGCCTCCTGTAAGGATTCTAACTGCCATGCCCCGTCTTATAGCAGAAGCTCGCCAGAAGCGCTACAGCTTATTGACTGTCAGCGAGCATGATGAAGCCGACCTGCCTCCCGGTATCCCCCCCATCACGGCGGTACGAGAAGAAGAGCTCCTGGTTGCAGCAGACGCAGAGCTCCTGGGACTCGATCTGCCCGGGTGCCAGCCCCGCATCGGAAAGCAGCTGCCGGTTGGCCGCCGCAAGGTCGAGCATCCATTTCCCTTCCCCCTTTTCCTGCGTGAAGAGATCCCAGGCCGCCCCTGACTTCTTGAAGGCGTCACGGACCGGCGCGTCCACTTCGTAGCAGCATGCCGAGATGGAAGGGCCGACGGCCGCCCGGATATCCTTGCGGTTGCAGCCGAACATCGTTGCCATCGCCTCGATCCCTTTTCCCGCGATGTTCCCGACCGTTCCCTGCCACCCCGCGTGCAGGGCGGCCACCACCCCCTTGCTGGGGTCGTGCAGCAGGATCGGGACGCAATCCGCGACGCAGACCGCGATCATGATCCCGGGCTGATTGGTAACGATGCCGTCGCATTCCAGCTTCAGGAAGTGGGAGAACTCCGGGTTCGGGGTGTCTATCACCAGCAGGTCGGTCCCGTGCACCTGGGTCACCGTCAGAAAGCGGTCCAGCGTGGTCCCAATGCTCCGGGCGAGGAGGCTGCGGTTCCCCTCCACGCTGTGCGGCGAGTCGAGGGTATTGCTGCCGAGGTTGAGGGAGTTATAGGGGGGGCGCGATACACCCTCGTGGCGCGTGGTGAACCCCGCCATCGCGGTCCTTCCGCCTAGTGCCGGCTTCAGGTACTGGATCTTTCCTGCCTTTTGCATTTCCATAAACCACACCTCTTATCTATATAATTCGAAGTCCGAAGGTCCCTTTTGTCCCTGTTGTCCTTTGGGTCCCTTGCTCTAGAAGGCTAATCCGCAACCTTGCTCTCCAGGTAATCTATGATCCCCGCCATGTCTGCCGGCAGTTCCGTGTCGAACTCCAGGTATTCTTTGCTGATCGGGTGCAGAAAGCCCAGCGTCTTTGCGTGCAGCGCCTGGCGCCCCATCGCCCTGATCATCTGCTTCAGCACCGGATCCTGCACCCCCGCCAGCCGTCCGCCGCCGCCGTACATCTCGTCGGCCACCAGCGGATGCCCCGCCTCGGAGAGATGGACCCTGATCTGGTGGGTGCGTCCGGTCTCGAGCCGGAGTTGGATCAGGGTCAACCCGCCGTAGCGCGCCACCACCCTCCAGTGGGTGATCGCGTCTTTCCCATGCCGCGCCCTGCTCGACATCTTTTTTCTTTCGGTGGGATGGCGGCCGATGACGGTCTCGATGCGCCCCTTGTCTTCCTTGAAGCTTCCATAGACCAGCGCCAGATATACCCTCTTGATGGTGTGCGCCTTGAACTGGTCTGCGAGGGCGTTGTGGGCGCGATCGCTTTTTGCCACCACGAGGGTCCCAGAGGTGTCCTTGTCGATACGGTGCACGATCCCGGGGCGCAGTTCGCCCCCGATCCCGGAGAGGTCCGTGCAGTGGCCGAGGAGGGCGTTTACCAGCGTCCCTTCAGGGTTGCCGGCTCCCGGGTGCACCACCATGCCGGCCCCCTTGTTTATCACCACCACCTCGGAGTCCTCAAAGAGTATCTCAAGCGGGATGTCCTCGGGCTGCGGTTCGGCGGGTGCCGGCGGCGGGATCACGATCGAGACCCGCTCGCCCCCCTTTAACTTCAGGGCCGGCTTCTGCTTTGTCCCGTTCACCGTGGCGAATCCGGTTTCAATGAGCCTGAGCGCGGCGGAGCGGGTAATTTCGGGGACGCTGCGGGAGATGAAGCTGTCCAGCCGCTCCGGCTCGGATTCGCTCGAAAAGGTGAGTTCAATCGGTTCCATGTGTTCTCCGGGGAGAAGTGCCTCCCGTAAAAAAAGCGAAGGCGCGTTTCGAATGAAAGCGCGCCCGGGCTTTATGAGTAGTGAAAAGTCGTTGCTACCAGATGGACGATTCGATCTTCCCCGCCCGTTTTATCAGTACGTCGACCACGGCGAGATCGAATATGTTGGAGTCCGCGAGTTCCTTGCTGACCCTGGACTGGAAGTGCTCCCTCCCCTCGGTCAACTGTTCATGCAGCAGTTCGAATATGTTGTCGCCCTTGATCCCCTGCTCCACCTTCTCGCGGTTGTAGACGGCCACATCCGAAACTATGGCTCTGGCGAGCCTTCTGGCCTGATCCCGGTTTTCTATGAGGCTCATGTATCTCCCCCGGCTGATAGTATCAACGGGCCACTATACCGAGTTTTTGCCGAAGTTACTATCTTAATTTTAGAGCAAAGTAGATGCTGGCGCTGCCTCTCCTGACCAGGAGCGCCGCGGCTCCCCTGCTGCTGGCATCTCTGATCGCCCGCTGGTACTCGGCCAGGCTGCGCACCTTTTTCTGGTTTACCGAGACGATCACGTCGCCGCGCTGGATGCCGCTCTCCTCTGCAATCCCGCCGGGTTCCAGGTCGCTGACCAGCACGCCCGACATCCCCCGGGCCCGCATTTCGGGGGTCAGTTCCTGGACCGAGAGCCCCAACACCCCCGCCTCGCGCTCGGCGGGCCTTTGCTGCTGGGCCGGAGCGCTCTCAGCCGGCGTGGTGGTCACGAACAGTTTGAGCTGCTTCCCGTTCCGGTACAGCTCCACCTCGGCCTTTTTCCCGATCGGGGTCTCGCCCACGATCCGCTGCAGCTGGCGCACGTCCTTGACGGCCGTGCCATCGAAGGAGGTGATCACGTCACCCTGCAGTATCCCTGACTTGGCCGCAGGGCCGCCCGGCACTACGTCGTTTACCAGGGCTCCGTACGCCTTGGGCAGGCCGAAGGAGCGGGCCATCTCCTCGTTCACCGACTGGATGGATACGCCGAGCCAGCCGCGGCTTACGTTGCCCTTGCTGATCAGCTGGGTCACCACCTGCTTCGCCATATTGACCGGTATGGCGAATCCGATCCCCTGGCCGGCCGCCACGATCGCCGTGTTGATCCCTATTACCTCTCCATAGATGTTGAGCAGCGGCCCCCCCGAATTGCCGGGATTGATGGAGGCGTCGGTCTGGATAAAGTCCTCGTAGGTCTCGATCCCCATGTTGGATCTGCCGGTAGCTGAGACCACCCCTACGGTCACGGTCCGGTCCAGGCCGAACGGGTTCCCGATCGCCACCGCCCATTGCCCCACTTGCAGCTTGTTCGAGTCCCCGAACACCGCTGTGGCCAGCGGCTCCTTGCTGTCTATCTTGATCACCGCGATATCGGTTTTCGGGTCGGAGCCGATCACCTTGCCGCTGTAGACGCTCTCGTTTGAGAGCTTCACCTGGATGGTCTCCGCGTCCCGGACCACATGGTCGTTGGTGACGATGAACCCCTCCGTGTTGATGATGAAGCCGGAGCCCAGGCTGTGTTCCCTGCGGTATTGCGGGCGTCCCCCCCGCTCGCCGAAGAACTCCTCGAAAAACGGTGATGATTCGAAGAAGGGGCGCACCAGCTTTTTCTTGCCGATGGTGGAAATGTTCACGACGCACGGGGTGACGTTCTTTACCAGGTCGATGAAGGCTTGCTGGGTAGCCAGTATATCTTTAGGGACCTCCTTTATCGGAGCCTCGACGCTCTCCTTGCGGTTCGACTCGTAGTAGGTGGAGTCTTGCTTCTTCTTACAGCCGAACAGAGCGCTGGAGATGATGAGGCAGGCGACGAGGAGTCTGACGCTTTTCATGTGGTGCTCCTTGGGTGATTGGTCAGGCCGGAACCGCTAAAAAGCGTAGCCAAAAAATGTTCTGATGTCAACCCCTTCGCCTATTCCGGGGGCTCCACGCGCTCGCTGCAAATACCCCTTGACGCGGGATGCTGTTTTGCCTATATATGCTTCATTGGAGAATGGGGGTGCAGACGTGCAAGAGAAGATAAAGCAGGAAATTCGGGAGATGAAGCTGGGTGAGAAGGTCCGCGGTCTGCGGCAGGAGCAGCGGCTCACTCTGCAGGCGCTTGCCGATATCACGGGGCTTTCCAAGCCGCTGCTGTCTCAGATCGAAAACGACCAGGTGACACCTCCCATCGCGACGCTCCTTAAGATAGCCAAGGGGCTCAAGGTCGGGATCCATTACTTTTTCGAGGAAGCGGGTGACCGCCAGAAGTTCGTGCTGACCCGCGGCGAGCAATCGGTCGGCAGTCAGCGCCGCCCCGGCAAGGATGCGGTGCAGCATGGCTATATGTATAAGCCGCTTGCCCCCGGCATGCGTCAGAAGAAAGTGGAGCCGTTTCTGGTCGACTTCGAGCAGCGCGCCTGGGACAACAGCCTGTTCTACAGCCACGAAGGGGTCGAGTTCGTCTACCTGCTGGACGGCGAACTGGAGTTCCATTACGCGGACGAGGTGATGCGGCTCCTGCCGGGCGACAGCATCTACTACGAATCCTCCGAACCCCATGGTTATGTATCCGTCGGCGAGGTCCCTGCCCGGGCCGTTGCGGTGCTCTACACCAAGGCGTAAGGCGCCCCAGGCCGGTTCCGGGCTGAGGGCCGGTGAGCGGATGCAGCCGTGAAGATGCGGTGCTGATACGGGGTTCCTTTTCCGACAATGCGGCGCGCAGTTACGTCATTTTTCTGTTTGACAACCAGCATGCCCCCGAGTAGTATTTATCCTTGTGGTACACCTGCTGCTAATAAGTTTCATTGATGCCCGGATCTAATCCCCCTCCCCTGCGAACCGAATGACGCACCCACCGGATCCGAATCCTGTAGCATCACAGCCAGAGCGGGTTTGATCCTGTGGCTCACGGAAGGTTTTGGTCGGGCTATCCCTGGTTAGAGAAATTTACTCATTAAGTTGGCGGAAAAGGGTTGACGGCCGGGGAACCTTTTGTTATAAAGTTTGACTTCGCAGGGCAGCTCTTTGCAACCGAATAGAACCGGCAGGAAAAAGATGGAGGGCTCAAGTACCTGACGGTGCGCGGCTCTCAATCCGGATGGATCCATTGGATCTCTCCTCCGGCAAAAGCCTCTCGAAACTTTCCGAAAAGAAAAGGTTGACAGGCCGATCCGGTTCAGGTAGATTGCCGAGTCTGTCGCAACGAAGCAGCAAGCGGCTTGGTCTTTGAAAACTAAATAGTAGACGAAACAGCATTGTGGGTTTTGTAACAAAAATGTCAGTCGTTTCAAAAACTAGAATCGGATTTTCCGTTTTTAAATTAAACTGGAGAGTTTGATCCTGGCTCAGAACGAACGCTGGCGGCGTGCTTAACACATGCAAGTCGAACGTGATCCGGAGCTTGCTCCGGTGAAAGT
>Ga0209212_1001176_pt1 | contig 44256 bp, 46 predicted proteins | sample RifGroC2_FD_183996 | JGI IMG/M metagenome (GOLD analysis project Ga0209212, IMG submission 183996) | Groundwater microbial communities from Rifle, Colorado, USA - Groundwater C2 (SPAdes) (version 2) | ecosystem: Environmental > Aquatic > Deep subsurface > Groundwater | place: Rifle, Colorado... | reverse complement strand
CTTAGGGGGATTTGCAGTTAGTTGCAAAGCTGCACTCTGTGGCGCCTTGGGCGAAATCCCCCCCGACCCCCCTTTTTCAAAGGGGGGAGCGAGTATCGAGCCTCGTACTGGCTGGAACTACGGCTCCCGCCCGGGAAATGTTGCACTTTTGTGCTTCCTGAAAAACTCCTCATTCCTGTTTGCCTTGATGCGCCTCTCCGTGCTATAAAACCTGAAATGCAGCCGCAAGATACCGTACAATTACATCCAAAGGAGAGCAAGACATGTCCAACAAGAAGCCCGAGATGACCTTTAAATACATCTTCACCTACGACTACAACCCGGTCTACGTCAACGGGGCGCACGGCGGCATCTCTCCGCGCGGCGAGCTGGTGATGAATTTCTACCTGGAGCGCCAGCCGCTCCCCAACGCGATCACCCACGAGATCACGCAGGCCGGCACCATCGGCCCCGAGACCAGCGTGGAACCGTCGGATCTCGGCCGCAGCCTGGTCCGGCAGGTCATCAACGGGGTGGTGCTGAACTACAACACCGCCCGCGAACTGCATTACTGGCTCGGCGAGAAGGTGAAGGAGATGGAGGCGCTGGAGGAGGCAAGGGCGGCCATGGCGGCCGGGCAGACTTCCGCTAAGACCAACATCACCCACTAGCAGCATACCCGGGAAACAGTACCACCCCTTAAACCTACCTGATTAGCAGCAATCTTCCGCTACCAACAACTCGCCCTCCCCTTCAAGGGGAGGGTCGGGGTGGGGATGGGGTAGAGTCTGCGACAGAGCACACCCCCATCCCCCTCCTGTCCTCCCCCTTTAAGGGGGAGGGACCTACAGCGGAAGATCATTGCCAATCAGGTAAACCTGAGGGGCGGGGGCTCACCTTGCACGACCGGTTCGCCGTCGGCAGGGAGGGCTCCCGCCCCTGTCTATTTGCAGAGGATTTATGTCGCGAGAGTGCATCGTTGGAACCGAATCAGTCAGAATGATCGAGCTGGGGCATCCCTGGATCATCGCCGACAGCTACACCAAGAGGTGGCCCGCGGGTGAGGCGGGCGATCTTGTGGAACTTACCGATGCTTCCGGCCGCTTCCTGGCGACGGCGCTTCTCGATCCGAAGGACCGGATCGTGGCACGGGTGCTCTCCCGCGAGCGGATGCGCCTGGATCGGGCCTGGCTCAAGAGGCGTCTGGAGCTGGCCCTGGCGCTCAGAAGGGGACATGCGGATCTCGACGGCACCAACGCCTACCGGCTGGTGAACGGCGAGGGGGACGGCCTTGCCGGGCTTACCGTGGAGTGCTACGGCGACTACCTGATGGTGCAGATCTATTGTGCCGGCTGGAGGAAACACCTGAAGGGGGTGACGCAGGCGCTGGAGGAACTCCTCTCGCCCGCGGGGATCTACGAGAAGACCCGGCCCCAGAAGACCAGGGAGCTCGAGTCGGAGAGCGATTCCAAGAAGTACGGCAACCTTTTGGCCGGCAGACCGGCTCCCGAGCCGTTACTGGTGCAGGAGAACGGCCTGACCTACCAGGTGAGCCTGGAGCGCGGGCTCAACACGGGGCTCTTCCTGGACCAGCGCAAGAACCGCCGCGACCTGGCCCGGCGGGTCGAGGGGAAGCGGTTTCTGAACCTCTTCTCCTACACCGGTGCCTTTTCCGTGGCAGCGGCGGCGGCCGGGGCGACGCTCGTGACCAGCGTGGACGCCTCTCCGGGGTACATGGAGCTTGCCCGCGGCAACTTCAGCCTGAACCGTCTCAACCCGAAGCGCCACGAGTTCATGGTCGGCGACTGCCTGGCGGTGCTGGACGATATGGCACGCCAGCAGAAGTGCTATGACGTCATCGTGATGGATCCCCCCTCCTTCTCGACCACCTCGAAGAGCCGCTTCACCACGCGCGGCGGCACCTCGGATCTGGTGGCGGCGGCGCTCAGGCTGCTCAAGGCGGGAGGGCTGCTGATCGCCTCCTCGAACCACCAGAAGGTCGACCTGGCCGACTACCTGAAGGAGCTGCGCCGCGGCGCGCTCCAGGCGGGGAGCTCGCTGCAGGTCATCTCCCTCTCCGGGCAACCGGAGGATTTCCCCTATCCGGTCACTTTCCCCGAGGGGCGTTATCTGAAGTACGCCATCTGTGTGAAGGGAGAACTGTGCTAAAAGGCGATGTGGAAAAGCGCACCCTGGAAGTTGCCTGCCAGCAGATACTGCTGACCGACGCGTCGGTTTACTCGGTGCAGTGGCTGGACCTTCCGGCGCGTTACACATCGCAGGTCACGGCGTCGCTGCTGCTGGAACGCTACCTCGACTTCGTGAGGGAATTCACCTGCCATCTGATTCGACCCACGGTGACCGAGGACGGTGTCGAGTTCCGGCTCCTCGCCACCTCCCTTTCGCTGTTGAGTTTTTCTGCGCCGCAGTACGAGGCAAGGGAGGGGGGGGAAGAGGTGCATCTCGGCATCTGCGGCGGCTTTCTGGTTCAGGCGGGGGAATGCGACCGGGGCATGTTCTCCTTGCTCTTAGCACCCCATCAGGAGGGAGTGCGCATCACCGTTCAGCTTTCCGACTACTGCCCGCTCCTGCTCGGCAGCCGTGCCCCCTCCAGGACGCGCAAGCTGCTCTACAGGGTCACCCAGGCCTACATCCACAAGGTGGTGACAGTGAGGTACCTCGCCCGGCTGTTCCACGACCTTACCGGGGTGAAGACGCGCCCCAAGGTGAAGAAAGTGCAGGTCCGCGAGGGGACCCAGACCTGATGAGACAGGTCAACACCCCCTCTCCCTAGCCCTCTCCCACCAGGGGAGAGGGGACTTTAAGCCCCCCTCCCTTGATGGAGAAGGGACTTTAAGCCCCCCTCCCTTGATGGAGAAGGGACTTTAAGCCCCCCCTCCCTTGATAGAGAAGGGACTTTAAGCCCCCCTCCCTTGATGGAGAAGGGACTTTAAGCCCCCCTCCCTTGATGGGAGGGGCTGGGGGAGGGTGAAAAGCGGTGGGTTTGAGTCGAAAGTGGGATTTGTATTGAAGATTGACCCTGATAGTTCTGCTTGATCTGCCTTTACCGGTAGTATCGTTTCCGTCCAATCCGTGTGCGAGCCGCTGACTCTACTTTTTGTTGATCTTCTCGTAAAGGGCGATCTGTTCGGCCATCGAGAGCTTCCTGCCGCACCCCTTCTCCCCCCTGCAGATCCTGCAGCGGTCGTCCGAGCACCACTGGCAGAATTTGCAGTCCGGGCAGGGGCGCTTCTTACTGCTCCCGTTGCACTCCGCCATCCTTTCTCCCATCTCCCGGAGCGATCCGCGCCGGGTTACGCTTCTAGTACACGATGTTCCGCTTGGGCGCGCTCCCCTCGACGATCCGGGCAAACGATTTGCCCTGATCCGAGTTGATCAGGAGGTAGCGGGGCAGCTTCATGACCGAATCCGTCGGGCCCGCGTGATGCGCCTGGATGGTGAAGGTTCCCTTGTAGCCGATCTCCGCAGCCCGCTTCAGCAGATAATCGTCGTAGATGCCGAAGGGCCAGGCGAGGAGGTCGACCGGGCTACCCATTTCCTTCTCCAACCTCTCCTTTGACTTCTTCAACTGCAAGGTTACCGACTTCTCGAATTCCGCCGGGCTCATTTTCTTCTTGTCCTGTTTGAAATTCGGGTGCCAGTAGGTGTGCGACTGGATGTCGAAGCCGTTCTTCTTGAGCGTTCTGAGCTGATCCCAGGTCATGGCGTATTTGGCGTTCGAGATCGCGGAGGGATAGACGAACACCGTGACCGGGACGTTGTATTTCTTGGCCAGCGGAAGCATCTCCGAGTACACGGACTTGTGCGCGTCGTCCTCCACGATCACCACCGATTTGGGTGCGGGAGCCGGTCCCTTCTTCAGATAGTAGTCAACCAGTGCCCGCAGCGGGATCACCGTGTAGCCGTTGCTCTTCAGATATTTCAGGTGCTCCTCGAACACGCTGGTCTTGATGGTCATGCCGTCGGCGACGGTCGGGCCGAAACGGTGGTAGAGCAGTATCGGAACGCTTAGGCCCTGGCTGAGCGTCGGCGGGTTCGCTTTGAGTACGGGGGGTGCAGCGTGCGCGCCGGGTGTGGTCATCAGGAACGCAGCGAGCAGCAGGAGCAGAATTCGGCATTTCATCAGGGTGGAACCTCCGGTTGACATTTTGCTGGGTTGATCGCCTGTAGCGAGGCAATTGCGTACCATAGCAGAAACGGGAAAAATGTGAAACGCAGAATTGCTCCGGCAAGGTTGAGCAGACGCCCTCGGGGTCAGGCAGATGATACCTTCGGCACCAATCGCCAAAAGGAGTAAAATGGGTAGAGGCCGAGTCATCCCCTGATCGGGCAGGGTGGGCCAGACCACCGCCTCGATCAACAGGAGGTCCCATGACTTCGTACAACGTTAAATGCAGGTCCTGCGGCACCACCAACCGGGTTCCCGCCGAGAAGGAGGCGATCTCCGGGCACTGCGGCAACTGCCGTGCCGAACTGCCGGCGCTCTACTTGCGGCCGCAGCAGTTGACCGACCGCAATTTCGACGACTTCATCGCCGGTTACGACGGCCCGGTCCTTGTCGAATTCTGGGCGCCCTGGTGACCGCACTGCCTCTCATTCGCGCCGGCGGTGCGAAAGGCAGCGGAGATGTTGGCAGGAAGTGCTGCAGTGGTCCAGGTCAATACCGAGGAAAATCCGAGGCTTGCCCTCCGCTTCGCAGTGACCGGCATTCCGGTCGTGCATCTGCTTCATAAAGGAAAGTCGGTGGACCAGCTTTCAGGCGCGCAGCCGACCGAATCGATGGTGACCTGGTTTCGGCTCAAGGAGCGCGACTGAGGAGGATGGTTCCCTTCAGGCGGCCGGAGGAGAAACAGGGGCGGGAGGAGAAATAGCGGGCAGAAGTGGCAGCGTCGAGACGGACCAGTTGAAGCCGGCCCCGGTCCTTACTGCCCACCTGCCATGTTCCCGGTCCCGTTCCGGGTCATAGCGCCGGCCCATGAGCGGGATGAGAGGGTTAAGCTCCCCCAGTTCGCTGACCTCCCAGGTCGGGGACCCCAACCCGCGGGTCTCCTTGGTGAAGAAAAAATTCACCCGCAGCTCGATCGCCTCGTATCGATCAACGGGTACACAAAACAGTATGTCGTTGGCGGTTTGATCGGCCGGATGATAAAAATCGGTCAGCTGTGTCAGGATTGTGCCTACGGCGACGACATCTGCTTCGCTCACCATCGAGTACCGGGCGTTGAGTTGGCAAGGCGAGCGCTCGACCCGGGAACGATATTCCGGCAGCACTCCCTCTTGCGAACCGAAGCGCAGGCCCAACACCGAGTACCATAGCGCCGGGACGTAAACCGTCCTGTCCGTTTGGTTCACCGCATGGATCCGGGCCCTGATCAGCACGCTCTCCCGGGCGCGGCCGAATTCCTCCAGGCTGCTCTGGATGGTCAGGGTGGCCGTGCGTTTGCTCGGGATATAAATGTCCTTGTACACGAACCGGTAAATACCGAAGCCGGTGGCGAAGATCAGGATGGCGAACTGAGTCCACTCTCTTATTGCCTGTGCAACGGTACTTTCCATGTCAATGCCCCCCTTTCAATCAGCACGGCGGATCCCATCTTCGCAAGCACGAGTCGCACTCCTCAGATTACCAAATTCCTGATCTGGTTCAATCCGGACGAGGGACCGTATGCAGAACCAAATGGGAAATTTCGATTGTTCCGCCTTCGGGCTTGGAGCAATCTCGTTATTTCTCGTGAAATGCGATATCTGAGAGAGGGTGGCGTGATTAGCCGGTTTGGCTTGAACCTATCTTTTGCTGGCTGAAGTCACGTCCAGGGTCGTTTGTTGACAATAGGCGGGAGCTAATATATGGTGGCAGGCACAATTTCTCCTGTATGCGAGATTTTGAATGTCCCTGGCCTTGCCCCGGCAGTGAACGTTGAAGCCGTTGGCTGAAGTCGACGATTCGTCTCCAGTCAACGCGTCCGGTAGCCGGCTGTGTAGTGCCGGATGGCGGGTTTGTTCCCGTACGTGATGTCGAAGTCGGTGCTGAATTCAAGATCGAGTCGGAAATGGAGGATAAAACCAGTCCCATGGCATCCCCAACCATAATGATTGTAGAAGACGACAAGGACACCCGTGAGATACTCGGTCTCGTGGTGCAGAGAAAGTTCAGCGACGCCACGGTCTGCGCTGCGAGTAACGGCAGAGAAGGTGTCGACCTCTTCAAAAGGCAGAGCGCCGATCTCGTCATCACCGACATCAACATGCCTGTGATGGGGGGTATCGAAATGGTCAAGGCCATCCGGGAACTGAAGCCCGATATCAAGATCATCGTCCTGACTGCTGACACCGGAAAAGCTGCGCTGGAGGAATCAGTCGGTAAAGGATTTCAGCTCGATCACTACATCCTGAAGCCGATTGCCTATCAAAGCCTTTTCCTCGCAATCGAGCAATCCCTTGCCGAGATCCCCGGCCGGTCCTGCTGACCGGGTCGTACACCGTCTGCGATTGCCGCCGATGGCGGTATTGATCTGCTCGGCGACTCCCCCCATCCAGGGTGCCTATGTCTCTGGATTCATCGGAGCGGCTGTCCCTGCAGACACCGACGTGTCAGGTTTCGACCTGGACGACCGGGTCGAGTTTGACCCGGGGGTCAACATAGGAGGCACCGGTGGTTTCGATTTCGGCTTGTGGCGCCTGGAAGGAGAACTCTCCTACAAGCACGGGGAAATCACGAGCGTCACCGATCGAATCAGCGGGATCAGGTACAGAGACATAGATGGCAGCGTCGGGGCCATGGCCATGATGGGCAACCTCTTCCTGGATCTGCACAACCAAAGTCCGATCACGCCGTACCTTGGCGGCGGCGCCGGTTTTGCCGCCATGCACCTGAGCGAGACCTCCGGTACTTCCACCTTCTCCGGAAACCGGATCGAACTGTACCAGTCCGACGACGACACCGTCTTCGCCTACCAGGTCGGCGCCGGCCTCGAGATCGCCCTCAGCAGCATGCTCTCGCTCGACCTGAGCTACCGCTACTTCGGGACCTCGAGAGCCTCATTCAACGACGATACCAGCTTCGACAACGAACTGAGGTTTGAAAGTCATAACGCCGCGGCCGGCATCAGGGTGACCTTCTGACCACTCAAGGGCGACCACCATTGTCGCCTCGGAAGATGAGACGGCAGAGATAGATAAAGCAAAAGGGGCGAGTCACCGACTTGGCCCTTTTGCGTCCAACCACTCCCCGCACCCGTTAAAGCTTCACGTCCGCGCCGTCTCCCATCCACCCTACATCCGGCAGCTGTACCGGATCGCAGACCAAATCCGGATCACTCGCCTTGGCGCCGCATTTGCCGCACTCGATGGTGGGCTGTAGCGTCAGCGCATGGACCAGATCCAGTTCTCCCTTTACTGTCAGGACACAGATATGCTCCTTATGCCTCTTCTCATCGCATGCCATTGTGGTCTCCTTTTCTGTCTCATCCTTTCGGAAATACAATAACGGCAGTATCAGTGTTGCCTTGCGGGTCCCTCTCCCTGCGAAGAGCGCAGCAGCCTGCCGTCGGCATATTCAAATGTTACCGCAATTGCAAAGAATTTGGAAGATGGTCGTGCCCGTTGTGACTGTCTGACTCCGGCAGGGCTGACATGGTGGAGCTACGACTCTGCCAGTTCGACTCCGGGCGGCGGCTTTCGCTATGTAAGCCGTCCCTCAGTCAGGATGATTCTGGGTTCGATTAGGTGTCGGTGTTGACCTTTGCCATTTCAAGCCATGCCTCTCCCATGTCTCGATGATATTATTCATGGTTTGTTTCACACAGTTTTGGTAAAATTGTGTTATGGCAAGTGCAATCAAATGACAAACAAGTAGGGAAGGAGAATCATTATGAATACCTCCATGTGCCCGAAATGCAAAGGGAAAGGAAAAGTGTTGGCGGCATTTCGTCAGTCCGGATATGATGTTGAAGAAGTTCCTTGCAGTATGTGCAAGGGTTCTGGGAAGAAATGAAAACCTGGCAGCTCTGAAGAGGCGCCGATCCATGGCACGACCGTTCGAATGAAAAACCAGACCGGGAAGCTTTTCAAGGCATTCGAACGACTGCACGGCTCGGAGTTCGAAGGGATCGGCATAGGGCTGGCCACCGCTGAACGCATCATCCAACGTCACGGCGGCAAGATCTGGGCTGAAGGGGAAGTGGGTCGGGGAGCCACCTTCTATTTCACCGTTCCGGCCTTTTTTCGGTAGGCAGTTCACTGCCCCTCGCCCTCCGGGCCTGCGCGCCCGGCCGCCGCAGCCAAGCTGCTTTGGCGGAGAAGGGGCGGAGAAGGCCTTAGCGCTACGGCGCGCATGTGGGAGGGGGCATGGGAGAGGGAGGACTTGTTGTCGGGGGGACTCGCGGCACTGACGGGCACCCGGTTGATGAGGAATAAAGCTAACGGCTGGCATCGGACTCGTTAGGCGGGTCAATATCAGTGGGGCGGTCTTCGTGAGATGCTTGCGAAGAAACGGCAAAAAAGGCCAAGTCATTTGACTTGGCCTTTGCTTTTTTCATGGTGGGCGATGTAGGGTTCGAACCTACGACCCCTGCCGTGTGAAGGCAGTGCTCTCCCGCTGAGCTAATCGCCCATGTGTCCAGTGTAAATATCAGATGGACTCTCTCATGTCAAGCCTTGTTTCTTTCCAGTGACTCGGTCCGCGCCTTGACACGCCTCTTTTGGGAGGTGCCAAGCGAAGATGAACTTTGTTTCCGACAAAGCGCTGCATAGCGGCGTGGGGCGCCAATCAGGAGAACTATTGATCCGTGCAGTCAATATGGCGGCCATTAAAAGGAAATATGTCTACCTCGGGAAAGAAATTTATGATACCCTTTCCAGGGAAAGCGACAATTGGGGAGAGGAGAGCTTGTCATGCCACGCACTGCTCCGATGCAACAGAAGATGGACAAACCGCTGGTATTAGCCAAAGCTGTCATTAATACCGCTACCTATCTTGACCTCCCCAAAGGAAAACTGGCACGTGTACTCGGGTTAAGCGCAGCAACTATAACAAGGCTCTACGCAAATAGTTACCAGCTATCGCCGGACAAGAAGGAGTGGGAGTTTGCCGTGCTTCTGGTCCGGCTCTTCCGATCCCTCGATTCCATCGTTGGCGGGTCGATGGACGATGCACGTAAATGGCTCGCAGGTGAGAACGCGGCCTTTGCCGGGAAGAAACCGGCTGATTTGATTGAATCAACGGAGGGTATGGTACGTGTCGTTACCTACTTGGACGCCTGCCGAGCTGTCGTCTGAATCCAGCGATATCTCTTGCAAGGTATGGCGGATTGTGGAGGCACAGCACATTGTCTCTACCCTGAAAATAGTGGACACACGTGCCGAGCAGGAACTGCTGGAAGAGATCATCGAAGAATGCAAGCCGCCTATTCCGTCCGAGGCCGTTGGCTTACATTATCTCCTGTTCAGCCCTTTTCGGTACGACACGCGTCCGCCTTCCGGCTCGCGTTTTCGAGCTATCAGCGACCCCGCAGTTTTTTACGGAGCCGAAACTGTCCGCACCGGTGCCGCTGAAGTTGCACACTGGCGATGGAGGTTTTTGCAGGATACTTCCGGCCTGACTCGCCTTCAGCCATGCATGTTTACTGCTTTTAGCGTGCCGATAAGGACCTCCTGCATCGACCTGCGCAAGCCGCCATTCGATTCCTATTCCACTGTTTGGCTACATCCCACAGATTATTCAGGAACACAGGCCTTAGGGCGCGTTTCACGGATTGCCGGCCTCGGGGCGCTGATGTATCAGTCCGTGCGTGACCCTGACCCCCACTTTTGCATCGCCATTTTAACACCGCGTGCTTTCGCCTTGAAGAAGCCGGACAGCGCGACCCAGACCTGGATGCTGACCGTCTCCTCCCGGGAGGCAATATGGATGCGTCAGGATGATAGCGAATCGTTCTCTTTAATTACTGCCAGTTGGGATCTTCCTGTTAAGCTGGCGGAGCTTGTCCCGTAAAACCCTGACCTGTAAAGGTGGCACTCTCCCGCCGAGCTAATAGCCCATGTCCCGTGAAACTATCTGAATGGCCCTGTTGTGCCAACTTCTTGTTTGAACGCTGTGGCTCACTTGTTGCGCGCCGCTTTGCCATAAACATTGTTTTAGTAAATCTGTTTCGCCTTGACACGCTCCTTTTGCTGTTGCTATATTGCGGCAGTTCTAGAGGGATGAAGTACACGATACGACCCTCCTCCGACCAAGGCCCGCCTGGACAACCGATACGCGTTTCCTCTTCTGTTTCGTTATCGTGAGTATGGAGAATGACCGGGATCTCTCCTCGACAGGCGACCGGTCTACCTCATGGGCAAATGACGCGTTCAAAGGTGCTGTTATGAAACTGGAACAGGGTCTTATTCAGGTGTATACCGGAAACGGCAAGGGTAAGACCACGGCTTCGCTCGGGCTCGCCTTGCGGGGCGTCGGTCGCGAACTCATGGTCTGCATGATCCAGTTCATGAAAGGGGGCGGGCCGTACGGCGAGCAGATGGCAGCCCAGCGGCTGGCCCCCTTCCTCACCATTATCCAGACCGGACGTCCCGGATGGGTGAACAAGGAGAATCCGCACGAGACGGACAAGGCGCTTGCCTGTGAGGCGCTTGAGCTGGCGCGCAAGGCTGTGACGGGCGGTGGGTACGATATGGTGATACTGGACGAGATCAACGGCGCCGTCTCCATGGGGCTTGTCCCTGTGGATGCGCTTTTGGAGCTCATGCGGGATAAACCGCAGAACGTGGAGCTGGTCCTTACCGGGCGCAACGCCCACGAAAAGGTGATCGAGGCGGCCGATCTGGTCACCGAGATGCGCGAGATCAAGCATTACTACAAGGCCGGCGTGAAGTCGCGCGACGGGATTGAGAAATAGGAGAGACAGGGGATAAGCAGGGGCTGGGGGCTGGGGGGCACTGCCATTAAGTTAAGCGGTGATTCCGTGAATCATGTAGGGTGGGCCGTGCCCACCATCAGGATGCGGTTGTGGTGGGCACGGCCCACCCTCTCCCCAGCCCTCTCCCATCAAGGGAGAGGGGGCTTGTGCGGCGTGCGGGAAATTAGCACTGACGTTAACTTAATGGCAGTGGGGGCTGGGGGCTGGTAAGGACTGGGTCTGGAAACTGGAAACTGAAAACTGAAAACTATAAACTGAAAACCATCTTTAGGGGGTGTGCCATGGCTGAAAGAAGATTGCGTGTGCTGGTAGGGAAACCGGGGTTGGACGGCCATGACAGGGGAGCAAAAATCATCGCGCGCGCCTTTCGCGACGCGGGTTTCGAGGTTATCTACACGGGGCTGCACCAGACCCCTGAGCAGATCGTCTCGGCATCGATCCAGGAGGACGTGGACTGCATCGCGCTCTCCATCCTCTCGGGCGCTCACAATACGCTGCTTCCTGCGGTCAACGTGCTCCTGAAGGAGAAAGGGGCCGACGACATCGTCCTGATGGCAGGCGGCGTGATTCCGGAGGAGGACATCCCCGGTCTCAAGGCCGCCGGCATCCGTGAAGTCTTTACCCCCGGCACGTCGACCGAGACCATCGTGGCATGGGTTCGCGACAACGTGACACCCCACGCGTAAAAGCTCAACGTAGAACAACGTAGAACGTAGAACGTAGAACGTAGAACGTGGTTTAAGGGAGTTGTGATGACACTTGCCGAACGTGTGCTCGACGGCGACGTGCGCGCCGCCGCGCGCCTGATGCGGGATATCGACGATCGCTTCAAAAGCGCGGTGGCTGAGCTGAAGGCGCTCTACCCCCGCACCGGTAACGCCTACATCCTCGGCATCACGGGTCCCCCCGGAGCCGGCAAGTCGACCCTGGTGGACCAGATCATCGCGGCTTTCCGCAGGAAGGACCTCCTGGTCGGGGTGGTCGCCATCGACCCGACCAGCCCCTTTTCCGGCGGCGCGATCCTCGGGGACCGGATCAGGATGAACCGCCACGCGGAGGACGCCGGGGTCTTCATCAGGAGCCTCGCCACCCGGGGCTGCCTGGGCGGGATGTCGCGCTCCACCATGGATGTGGTGAACGTGATGGACGCCATGGGGATGGACGTCGTCATCGTCGAGACGGTGGGGGTAGGCCAGGACGAGGTCGATATCGTCAGCACCGCCCACACCACGGTGGTGGTCATGGTCCCGGGAATGGGCGACGACATCCAGGCCATCAAGGCGGGAATCCTGGAGATCGGCGACGTGTTCGTGGTGAACAAGGCGGACCGCGACGGGGCCGACCGGACCGCGCGCGAGCTGACCGCCATGCTGGAGATGAAGCACCCGGAGCCGGGCGCCTGGCAGCCGCACGTCCTGAAGACGGAGGGGAGCCGCGGCATCGGGATCGAGGAGCTCATCGAGGAGTTCGAGGCGCACCGGGAGTATCTCAAGGTCTCCGGCGCCCTGCAGCGCCTGATCGAGGAGCGCAACGCCAAGCTCTTTGCCGACACGCTCCGACAGGAGCTGTTCGAAACCGTTTTCGGCCACATAACGGAGAACGGCAAGTACCGCGAAATATTGGACGGTCTGCGCAACCGGACCATGGATCCCTACACCGCGGTCGAGGAGGTGCTGGCCGCACGCGCTTTTTCTTGACCTGGGAGCTGCAATAGTGTTAATTAGAAGGTCGAATGGGGCATAGGCCCCATTAGTCGTTTCAGGTTGGGGAGTGTTGCTGAATGTTACGTAAGGTGCTGTTTTTAATTGTTCTGGTAGTTCTTTCCTCAATCGTGGTCTACAACCCTCTGGCAACCTCCGAGCCCGCGGCAAACCCGAAGGACCCCGCCCGCGAAGACCTGACCCGCGTGGAATATCCAAGCCTGGCCAAGATCCCCTGGCATCCCCATTTCATCAGGCCCCAGGACAGCCTGGAGTCGCTCTTTGGCGCGGACTGGCCTTTCGTCGCCCGCTTCAACAGGATAGACCGGCGGCACGTCTATCCCGGCATGACCATCAAGGTGCCGGACGATATGGCCGCCTGCAGGAGCTACACCCCGCTTCCGGCAGAATATCCGCCAGCCGAAAACCAGGAAAAATTTCTGCTGCTCGACATAACGGAGCAGTGGATCGGTGCCTACGAGTACGGCAAGCTGCGCTTTTCCGCTCCGGCCGCGACCGGCTCGCTCGGTCACGAGACGCCGGTAGGGATTTACCGGATCGACGCCAGGGACCGTAACCACACCTCCTCGCTCTACAAGACGGAGGACGAAACCGGCCAGTATCCGATGGACAACGCCATGCGTTTCCATATCGGCCCGGACAACGTCTCCTACTGGATCCATGCCAGGGACCTCCCCGGGAAGCCTGCCTCCCATGGCTGCGTCGGCCTCTACGATGAAGGGATGCAGAACCGGGTCTACGGGTCGCCTAAGCTTCCGGTGCTGCAGGACTCGAAAAAGATCTACGCCTGGGCGGTGGGGGAGGACGTGTATGAAGGTGACTCCGGCGGGCCCGAACTCCTGGAAGATGGACCTGTGGTCGAGGTGAGGGGGGCGAATCCGGTCTACCGCAAGTGAAACTTGAGGTAGAGTTATAAAGCGATCAAAGGTTTGGTATACTGCAACCTTGATCTGTCAGCGCAGCTAAAACCTCAGTCTAGCTCAACGGAGTCGCAGTGCAGGAATTTCTCAGGGAATATCTGCAGGTTCACGGCTACTGGGTTCTCTTCATCGGGACCTTCCTGGAGGGAGAGGCGATCCTGATCTTCGCCGGATTTCTCGCCTTCCAGGGATATCTCAACATCTATGGCGTCATCCTCTCCGCTTTAGCCGGCTCCTTCCTGGGCGACCAGTTCTACTTCCATATCGGCAGGGTCAAGGGGGCGTTTCTCCTTAAGCTCTTCACCTCCTTTGCCAAGAAGTTCAGGAAGGCCCTGCGTCTCATCGAACGCTACGGGACCTTCGTCGCTTTCATTTCCCGATACACCTACGGCTTCAGGATACTGCTCCCGATCATTCTCGGCATGACAAATTTCCCCTCGCGGCGCTTCCTGTACCTGAATCTGGTGAGTGCCCTCTCCTGGGCGATCATCTTCTCGATGGGGGGGTATCTCTTCGGCAAGGGAGCGGGGCTGTTCATCGACGACCTGGAGCGCTACGAGCCGTTCCTGCTCCTGATCCTGGCCGGTTTTACCGGCTGTCTTTGGCTGAGCCACTTCGTGGCCCACTGGTGGCGCAGCAGGCACGCCAGGGCGAGGCTTAAACGGATGAGGCTGAGAAGTACCAAGCCATAGCCATCAGCCACGGAGCCACGGAGAAATCTTGAATAAAAGTTTTTCTGACTAGCGATGATCTTCCGCTGTACGTCCCTCCCCCTTCAAGGGGGAGGACAGGAGGGGGATGGGGGTGTGCTCTGACGCAGACTCTACCCCATCCCCACCCCGACCCTCCCCTCGAAGGCACTGCCATTAAGTGAAGCTCCTACCTGCTGCTCGCTCCCCCTCCCTTGATGGGAGGGGGTGGGGGGGAGGGTGAGGCTGGGACGAGCTTTTCACCCTCTCCCCAGCCCTCTCCCATCAAGGGAGAGGGGGCTTGTGCGGCGTGCGGGAAATTAGCACTGACCTTATCTAAAGGCAGTGCCACTTGAAGGGGAGGGAGGGTTGTTGGTAGCGGAATCAATGAGATTTTCTCCGTGTCTCCGTGGCTGATGGTTCGTTTTGATCCTCCTGTTGCCAAACCCCACCTTCTTATGCTCTAATGCCAACGTTGCATCACCTGATTCCGGCTCCCCCCTTTGACAAAGGGGGGTGGGGGGGATTTCAACCACGTTGCTGCAGGGCGCAGCTGACCGCCGAGCCGAAATCCCCCCTGAATCCGCCTTTGGGTGACTTTTTGATCAATCAGCCTTACCTGGAAGGATGTTCATGGATCTGAAGCAAAGAGTTTCAATCGTACTGGTCGGGACCCAGAGTCCCGGCAACATCGGCATGGTCTGCAGGGCCATGAAGAACATGGGGCTTGCCGACCTGCGCCTGGTGAATCCCTGCAGGGTGGACCACCCGGACGCCGCGATGTTCGCCGTCTCGGCCCGCGACCTCCTGGACGCAGCGAGGATCTTCACTTCCCTTGAGGAGGCGCTCTCGGACTGCGAGTTCTCGGTGGCGACCACGAGGCGCCACGGCAAGTACCGAAACGAGATCTGCACCCCGGTCCAGATCGTGGAGAGATTCTCCGGCTGCGCCCCGACAAGCCGCATGGCGCTGGTCTTCGGCAGGGAGGACAGCGGCCTCACCACGGACGAGGTGGCGCTTTGCCGGTGGCAGGCGACCATCGAGACCGCCGACGAGTACGGCTCGCTGAACCTCTCCCAGGCCGTGCTCATCTTCTGCTACGAGCTTTTGAAAGGGGCCGGAACCGCCGCGGCACCAGCGACGCCGGCGCGGGAATTGGCGGGCTCCGCCTCTCTTGAGCCGCTCTACTCCCAGATGGAGCGGACCTTCCTCAAGATCGGTTACCTCAACCCGCAAAATCCCGATCACATGATGCGCAGCCTGCGGCGCATCTTCTCCCGCGCCGAGCTGGACGAGCGCGAGGTCTCGGCGCTGCGCGGCCTGCTCTCCCAGATCGACTGGGCCACCGCAGAGTTCAAGGGGAAAAAAGGCGCATGAATCTTATCTCCTATGCCGGTTTTTTCGCAGGCATTCTCACCAGCGGCGCCGCCATTCCCCAGGTGCTCCAGACCTACCGGACCAAGCACGCCCGCGACCTGTCCATGTCGCAGCTGGTCCTTCTGACTCTCGGCATGATGCTCTGGCTCATTTACGGGATTTCTCTGAACGATCTCCCCTTGATCTGCGCCAATGTCTTCTCCATAGTCTGCTATACGGCTCTCATCGCCATGAAGCTGCGCTATGCCAGGAGGGATGCGGCCGCTTGTGTCAGCACCGATTGATCCTCTGACGGTGATGCGTGTAAAATATCTCTTAAAATAAAATTAAAATGTGTTAAAGTATCTCCCGGTCCGGCCGAAACAGAGATGGGTAGGGCGGCTTCCTGGCACACCGGCTTTTTCCGATGCTATCAGCGCATGCCGGCTCCAGGCCACTGTCTGAATCTTTCCTTTTTGCGCTGCTCCGGCTGGCCGGCAGCTTTTGATGCTGCGTTTTTGATTCTGTTAGAGAGGTTCAGATAGTGAGGATTCTGATTACCAATGACGACGGCGTGCATGCTCCCGGGCTCGCCGCACTGATGAGACGGGTATCCGAGGTGGCCGAGATCGTGGTAGTGGCCCCCGATAGGGAACAGAGTGCCGTGTCGCACGCGCTCACCCTGCATCACCCCTTGAGGGCTGCGCGCATAAGCGACAACGTCTTCTCCGTCGAGGGGACGCCGACCGACTGCGTGAACCTCGGCATCCACAGCCTGATCACCTTCCGCCCCGACCTGGTCATCTCCGGGGTGAACCGGGGGGCGAACCTCTGCGACGACGTCACCTATTCCGGCACCGTCGCAGCGGCCCTGGAGGCGACCCTGATGGGGATCCCGGCCATCGCGGTCTCCCTTGCCACCCAGGGGGCAGGGGAGCATTTCGACGCGGCAGCAGCCCTGGCCGCACGGCTCGCGCAAATGGTATTCGAGAAGGGTCTTCCCCCCGACACCTTTCTCAACGTGAACGTTCCCGACCTCCCGGAGCATCAACTGCTGGCGCCGCTCATCACCTGCCAGGGGAAGCGGAGCTACGAGGGGACCATCGTGGACAAGGTGGATCCGCGCGGCAGGAACTATTACTGGATCGGGACCGCGGATCTCAGTTTCCGGGACATACCCGGGAGCGACTACCATGCCGTTTCGCGGGGGCACGTCTCGATCTCCCCGCTGCACATCGATCTGACCAACTACGCCTCCATCGAGGCGCTCAAGGGTTGGCAACTGCGGTGAAGCTGGACTTTTAGGACTCCATTTGCTATATTTCCCCGCCGACATATTGGGGGGGAGATGAATTTAACGGTTGCACGCAAGAGGATGGTCGCCGAGCTGGTGAAACGCGGTATCACGGATCAAAGGGTCATCGGGACCATGCTCGAGATACCGAGGCACATCTTCGTCGAGGAGGCCATGGCGGCCCAGGCCTACGGCGACGGATCTCTGCCGATCGGCGAGAAGCAAACCATCTCGCAGCCGTACATCGTGGCAAAGATGACGCAGATGCTGGAGCTTTCCGGGCGCGAGAAGGTGCTGGAGCTCGGTACCGGCTCCGGTTACCAGGCGGCCGTGCTCGCCACCCTGGCGGACCGGGTCTACACGGTGGAGAGGATCCGGCCGCTGGCGCTCAAGGCGCGCAAGGCGCTGGACAGCCTGGGGCTTCTGAACGTGAACCTGAGGATCGGGGACGGCACCGACGGCTGGAGCGAGGAGGCGCCGTTCGATGCCATCCTGGTGACCGCGGGCGCACCCCACGTTCCGGAATGCCTCATCGATCAGCTGGCCCCGGGGGGGAGGCTGGTGATCCCGGTGGGAGACCGGACCGACCAGCAGCTCGTGCTGGTAACCAAAGGGCTCGACGGCAGGGTCGAGAGGCAGGAATCGGACGGCTGCCGCTTCGTCCGGTTGATCGGGAAGAACGGCTGGAGCGAAGAGCAGTAGATCTGGAAAAACGACGACGACCAGGTGCATGAAGACCCAACCCCACATTTGCCACAGGAGTCTTGCATGGAAACCGACGAGCTTTTGGAAGAGGAGAAGGCCCCTCTTTTTCTTGATGTAGAGCAGGACCCGGACGCGCTGGAGCTTGAGGACGTCGAAGAGGCGGACGAGGTAGAGCCTGCCGAGGTCGAGGAGGAAGAGATCAAGGCGGCGGTGGTCGAGCATTTCGACGATGCCATCAAGCTCTACCTGCGCGAGATCCAGAAGACCAAACTGTTGACCGCCGACGAGGAGAAGGATTTGGCGGCGAAGATCGATCTCGGCGACAAGGCGGCCCGGGACCGGATGATCGTCTCCAACCTGCGCCTCGTGGTGAAGATCGCCAAGCGCTACATCAACCGCGGGCTCCCCTTTCTCGACCTGATCGAGGAGGGGAACATGGGGCTCATCAAGGCGGTGGAGCGTTTCAAGCTCTCCAAGGAGTGCCGCTTCTCCACCTACGCCACCTGGTGGATCAGGCAGTCCATCGAGCGCGCGCTGGTGAACCAGTCGCGCACCATCCGGCTCCCCGTGCACGTCTCCGACGACATCAACAAGATGCTGCGCGTGACCCGCGAGCTGGTGCAGAAGATGAACCGCGAGCCGACCATCAAGGAGGTCGCCGACACCCTCGACGTGAACGTCACCTACGTGCGCAGGCTCATGGTGCTCTTAAAGAAGACCTACTCCATCGAGCGCCCCATGGGCGAGAACAACGACTACTTCCTGATCGACACCATAGAGGACACCTCCACCGTGTCGCCCGCCGCACTTCTGGAGGACCTGAACAAGTACGAGCTGGTCTCCAAGTGGTTCGAGACCCTCTCCGACGGCGAGAAGAAGATCCTGACGCTGAGGTTCGGCCTGGACGACAAGGATCCCCAGACCCTCGACACCATAGGGAGAAGCTTCGGAGTGACCCGGGAGAGGATACGCCAGATCGAGGCGAAGTCCCTGGAAAAGCTGAGAAAGATAGTGGAAACAACCGACATCATGGGGCGCAGTGCAACGATAGCCAAATAAAGGAGCGGCCAGAGAGCATGGAACAGCTGAAAGAGATCATCCGGGACATACCCGACTTCCCCAAGAAGGGGATACTTTTCAAGGACATCACCACCCTTTTGGGCGACGCCAAGTCCTTCCAGCGTATGGTGGACCTGCTTTCGCACCGCTACGTCGGCGAGAAGATCGACAAGGTAATCGGCGTCGAGGCGCGCGGTTTCATCATCGGCGCCGCTCTCGCCTACAAACTGGGCGCGGGGATCGTGCTGGTGAGAAAGCCCGGCAAGCTCCCCTCCGAGACCCTGAAGAAGACCTATGATCTCGAGTACGGCACCGACACCCTGGAGATCCACAGCGACGCCATCAAGAAGGGGGAGCGGGTGATCATAGCCGACGACCTGTTGGCGACCGGCGGGACCATGGCCGCAGTCGTCGACATGATCGGCGGAATGGGAGGCGAACTCGTCGAGTGCTGTTTCATGGCCGAGCTGGAATTTCTGGAAGGGAGCAAGAAACTCCCCGCAGGTAAAGTATTCTCTTTGCTGAAGTTTTAATAAAATCCCTTGCCAAACGAGGGGCGCTCATGTATAAAGATCGTCTGATTTGTCCCCGTAGCTCAGCCGGATAGAGCACTTCCCTCCTAAGGAAGGGGTCGGACGTTCGAATCGTCTCGGGGACGCCAATAAAAACAAGGGGTTACGGCATAAGCTGTAGCCCTTTTTTGTCTATGTGAACTTTCGAGTGAACATTTTATCTTGGACCAAAAGGAAACAAGCCGTCCCACTGGGCGGGATTCCAACCTACCACCACATTCCAGCCCCCGACCTTCCAGTCGGAAGTCTCCCGAGGGTGAGGTCGTCGAATCCTGTACGATACAAACCGCCCCTGCCAATCCACTAGAATGACTGGTTCCATGATCCATAACCTGGTATGACATCAATTCAAAATCCATTGAAGATCGAATCATAATCCTTGAAAATACACATAAAAATTGCTATACCCCTATTCAGGTATCTATTCATAAATCCAGGCAGGCCCCCATGACCCGCGCTCAGTTCGACAAAGAGGCCAGGCTTCTCGCGTATCTCGCCACTGGCGTCCGCACGTCTGAAGACATCCAAAAACGGCTCAATCTCAGCCAGCCCACTGTTTCCCGCCTTATTTCCAGCCTTGGCGGAAAAATCGTGATTATCGGTAAGGCACGATCAAGGCGCTATACGCTTCGTCGAGACCTGCGGGGACTTGGGGGAGACTTCCCCGTCTTCGGCATAGATCAGGATGGAAATGCCTCTTCAATTGGGGTCTTAAGTGCAGTTGGCCGCGACGAATATCTATGGCAGCCAAAAGGGGAGGGTGCGGTTCATTATAAAAGCCTCCCTTGGTTTCTATCGGATCTGCGCCCGGACGGTTTTACGGGGCGCGCTTATGTTAGGCGCTTGTCTGAGGCTCTTTCCCTTCCGACCCGCATATTTGATTGGAATGATGATCATGTCCTTGTGGCGCTTTCCCGTCGTGGCGAGGATTTAATGGGCAATTTGATCATCGGTCAGGAGTCGCTGGACCGGTATTTTCGCTTATCCCGGGAGGAGAGTCCCCCTCTTTCCCCCAACGAGCTTTTGGACGCCTATCCCAAAATGGCGAATGAAGCTATGGAGGGTCAACCTGCCGGGTCTTCGGCGGGGGGTGAGCAGCCCAAATTTACCGCGCGGATCGAGCGGGAAGGGGAGATCCAAAATGTCCTGGTGAAGTTCTCACCGCCTTTTCATTCCATCGAAGGGCGACGCTGGGCGGACCTTCTCGTCTGTGAGCAGATTGCCCTAAGACTCGTAGAGGAGAAGGGGGTTCCCGCAGTCAAGACTTCCCTTCTGGAGGCTGAAAACAGGGTGTTTCTTGAGGTGGTGCGCTTTGACAGGGTAGGGCGGTATGGTCGGCTGCCGATGGTTTCCCTTCGAGCAATCGATAACGAATTCTACGGCGTGCAGGATAATTGGGTCGCAGCAGCAAACAGGATGGAAGCGCATAACCGCTTATCTCGGGAGGACGCGAGGAATCTAAAATGGCTGTCAGTCTTCGGGGACTTAATAGCCAATACAGACAAGCATTTTGGCAATGTTTCCTTGGTTGAGGGGGAGGGGGGGCGTTTTCATCTAGCACCTGCCTACGATATGCTCCCCATGTTCTACCGCCCTCTGGACGGTGCGGCGCACGAGCGCACCTTCAAACCGCCTGCGTTCTCCACGGCAGCCTCCGGCGAGTGGGACTCAGCTCTTAGAGCCGCAATTACCTTCTGGGAGACGGCAGGGGAGGATCTGAGGATTTCGGACGAATTCAGACGAATTTGCCGGTCCAACTCAAAGATTGTGCGCGATCTGGAAACCGGGCCGCGGTTAGTGGGGTAGCAACTTGAGGAAACTGCGGATTCACGCATTGCCTGATGAAGGTACCTTACGGCTAAATAATTTTTCGGTGCCGGCTTTGTTGCAATGCCGTTTTTCATGGTGTATTGTCATTTCCATTTTTCATAAATTATTCGGTTTGAAATGATAATTCATGGCGGTGCGCAATGTTTTCAGAAGAAACGGGAGACCGACATCTCTTTTCAGGACCGGTACGGCGTCGAGCTCATTCAGGTACTCGTCGGCCTCGACCATGATCGCCTGGTAGCGACGCTGGAACCAGGTATCCCGATTTCTGATGTCTCCGGTTGAACTATTGGGCGTACCGCAGCGCGGTGCACTGCATGATTTTAGTAAGCCTTGATAACCCACGTCCTCTGGGCGTGGTCAGAGACAAATGGCTTTGCCTGAAAAGGCCCATCTGCTAAACCTTAAACTGAGTTGTCCCCACAATTCAGAAAAAGGAGTAACAGATGAGCCGATTCAAGAGGCTATCGCATGTCGTATGGCACTGTCAATATCATATAGTCTGGGTGCCGAAGTACCGGTTTCGCATACTAAAAAGTCAGGTTGCCGAAGAGGTCTATAACTGCATTCAGGCGTTCTGCGCACAGCTTGGGTGCGAAATAGTCGAGGTGAATGTACAGCCAGACCATGTACATCTACTGCTGTTTGTACCACCCAAGGTTTCCATCTCTGATTTAATGGGTACCTTGAAAGGACGGACAGCGATCCGAATTTTCAAAAAATTCCCATACCTGAAGAATAAGCCCTATTGGGGTAACCACTTTTGGGCCAAGGGATACTGTATCGACACCGTTGGTATTGATACGGAGATGATCCGTAAATATGTAAAGTATCAAGAGGCAATGGAGCGGAAAGAAAACTAATCACAGATTGTGTGGGACAGCTCCAGTGCGCCTTCTATGAAGGCGCACCCCCAGCCCCCTTCTAGGGGGCATAAAGCAAAGCCACGTCCTACGGGCGTGGATTCAGCCGCAGCTTACTAAGCCGGACGTCGGCGACCTGGATCTCCAAGTGGATGTGCTATGTGGTCATGAGGCAGAACGCGTGGATCTTGAACGGCGGCCTGGGGGTCAAGTCTCAATTCTTGCGATTTTGCTCATTAACAAGCAAGACCCTACTAATCGTGCCGTGATGTAGCCGGAGATGATCCGCGACTTCCTTTTGTGAATAGCCGTGATACTGTACAGCTTCAACAATCGCCCGGTTCCGCTGTCTTTTGTCATGCCGAGCATGACAGAATAACTCCAGGAGTGCAGGACGGGTTAAAAATCGCTGGCTGCGTGGGATCTCCTTAAATTCTTCGACGCCCTTTGCCACTTCACTCAAGCTATCAATGAAGGCCTCTCTTCCCAGGAGAAGCGGGGGCGGGCGTAGTTTATTTGGTTTAGTTGTTTTAAGGCGGGGTACAGGCGGCTTCTCCTTTATGCAGCCAGCTCTTTCTCCCAGAGCCCTAAATCACTATCTCCTGAAGTTCCGGCATTTTTTTGAAAAGACTTTCTCCTCTCCGTTATCCTATGCTCCGCACAACCTGCACAGCAAGTACGCACATATGCACGAACGTCCCCTCAGTTGGCCCAAAAGGCGCCCAGTTTTTACGCCGATAAGCCCTCACTGCACACCAATAGTGTCGATGCCCTTTACATACCTGTCGGGCTACTTTACAAAAATGTTTGGCCACTGGTGGGGTAGTGCCAGCCAACTATATTAAATTATTGCGTTTTACGCGCAGGTATGATAATTGCTGTTCATTGTACAATATAAATTTAATTCGATAGGAGACGTCACCCATGTACAAGAGAGTTATCTTTTTAGTGCTGCTATCTTTAACCTTAGCCCACATTGCTTATGCACTACCCACAACGGTTACCTTCACCGCTAATAATTTTACAAACCATATGGGTAACCCGGCACCTACAGATCCAGTTACAGGGAGCATTACCTACGACACATTGGGTGATTGGAGTACTGGTAATCCAGTTCTCTCAGTTAATCTAGATATCAACGGTTATAACTACACTGCAAGTAATGTTAATGCTGGGATCAATGGCAGTGACATTCTCATTGGTGGGACTCTTTCCGGAATAACTGGCATCTCATGGGCTACTGATGACTTTTGGCTGATATATACTAACAATACACCGGATAGTTTTTTCTATTCTGTATCGGGAACGGCTGATGTTTGGAGCTCCAATGTTTTTTCGCAATTTTCTGTACAGGAGGGGGCCGCTCCGGTCCCCGAACCTGGCACCATGATGCTTCTCGGAGCAGGATTCCTCGGTTTAGCCGTTCTTGGTAAACGTCGTAAAAACGTGTAATTAACCCTTCTGATCTCGGAAGATAAAGAGGGGGCGGGGCCGGCTAGGCTCCGCCCCCTCTTGTATCTACACCCACGCCGGGGCAGCCATGCCCTTCGGATGCCCTCAGTCGTTCTCGATCTCAACTGGCTTCTGTCTCCATGGCCTGGGGGGCAAGTCTCAATTCTTGCGATTTTGCTCATTAACAAGCAAGACCCTACTAATCGTGCCGTGATGTAGCCGGAGATGATCCGCGACTTCCTTTTGTGAATAGCCGTGATACTGTACAGCTTCAACAATCGCCCGGTTCCGCTGTCTTTTGTCATGCCGAGCATGACAGAATAACTCCAGGAGTGCAGGGCGGGTTAAAAATCGCTGGCTGCGTGGGATCTCCTTAAATTCTTCGGCGCCCTTTGCCACTTCACTCAAGCTATCAATGAAGGTCTCACTTCCCAGGAGAATTTGGCACCTTAAATCCTCCCATATCGATCTGGCGTTTATGCCATCCTTTACGAACTCTCGGTACTGCTTGCACGCTGATTTACGATTGCTGCCGAACTGCTGAAGGACCCAATCTATGGTCAGGCAAGCAGCAGGAGTGGTCAACCCACAAGTTCCTCGATAACTGCTCCACTGCCATTGCTTTGGATCAGTGACCATTTTTGCCCTTACAGGAGCGTTGGTATCGGATTGCTAATTGGGATGGAGGCTAACTGAGACCGCTTTCCCTCGTTCCCTCGGGCTTTCCGGTGTCCAGACCCCCCCAGTCGTGCAGTGACCCCCAGTCGCTCTTTTTTTACTACCCCTCATCAGTCACTGCTGCCGTCGCGGCCTCTTTTTTGATGGTTGCGATGATGTCGATTGCGCTTTGCTTCCTGGCGTAGCCTTCTGATTGAGCTATTTTCTCGCCGTTGGCCCCTTTGAGACGAAAGTAGTGCTGCCCGTCGGTGCCCTTAAAGATTTCGAATTTTACCATGGTCGCTTCTCCTTGTTTTCCTTCAGCTGGCAACTAAAAAGTACGGCTACATCAGGTGTCGTAGCCGCACTTTCATTGTAACCTCAGCGGTTTCGGATAGATCGACCGGCGTTACTCCGTCCGCCCTTACACACACATGATGGTGGCCGAGGTGGCCCAAGGGCCTACGCCTTTAGAGCCGATGCCTCTGATCCTGAAGGTGTACCTCTTACCAGGCACCAGGCCCGCCACAACAATCCTGAAGCAGCGCACATAGGTGTCCACCGGCTTCCAGCCCTCCTCAGTAACGTCTCCTTCACATATCTCCAGATAGTAGCTAGCCGCGAATTTCTCCCTGGTAGCAGTGACCATCAATTCCCCGGAGACTTCCGAGCGTGAGACCCGGAAGTTTCCGGGCGCTCCAAGATAGTAAGCAGCGTTGCTGCTCTTGACAACCGGCTTTACGTCAAAGCCGGTGCCCAGTAACATCTCAAAGGAAGTACGGACATCAGAATATTGCCGATATCATCTAATGAGTTATCGCGTTCATCTGCTCCCGCGTCATCCGACTCCAAGTTGAGCTCGCCCCCCAAGAAGATACGTCCACGATGGTTGCCATGCGGGGATTATGGGGGAGCTGTATCTCGGATGCAAGGGGGAAGATAATCTGCCGGCATTGGGGCCAGCCCACGAACGGAATAAATCGTGCGCTAAGCAAACAGGCCCACCCTTTGATGAGGGCGGGCCTGTTTTTGGCGGTTCCTGGGTCGAATTGAGGAGGCTCGGTTCTGGACAGCCACTTTGACTCGGACACTTCTGCCTCGTCCTTGCCCACATCTGAATACAGGCGGGTGTAAACACTCGGGGGTCGGGTGTATTTCACTTGGCGGGTCCGGTGTATCAATTGCGGGTAGCTGTCTACAAACTGTGCGCGCTAACAACGCGCTCCAAGGGACGCCGCTATCGCGGCGCCCCTGAGCTCAGGCGTTATCCCCTGACGAAAGCGGTCACCGATCCCGATCTCGCTGCCGCCAAGCGAGCGTTTGATGCGATGATGCAGATGAAAAAGATCGACATCGCTGCAATCGAGGCGGCGCGCCGAGGTTGATTTTGCAATCTTCGAAGCGTGCACGCCTTTCTATCGAAGTCGTTTCCGCGGCCGTGCGGCATGCGACATAACCCGCCGCCCAAAAATATTCCTGATTAGCGTCAATCTTCCGCTGAAAAACCCCCTCCCCTTCAAGGGGAGGGTGGGGGTGGGGCTGGGGCAGCTCCGGGGCAAAAAACACCCCCATCCCCCTCCTGACCTCCCCCTTGAAGGGGGAGGGACCTGAACGGCGCCAGATCAGCGCTAATCAGGAAAATATTTGGCTCCGGGAATAAACTATGTCTTTTGCAGGCTGGTTGAAGTTGACACAGGGGGCTGGAAAGGACCTTGGAGGGGCTCTTAGAGTTGGGGGTCGACTCCTGCGAATTGGAAAACTCCGGAGGGTTGGCGGTGACCATCGGCGTGGTACCTGGCCCTGAAGTAGCGCCTGCTGGCCGGTTGGAGGGCTCTGAATTCAATACGGGACTTGTTGTTATTTTGCAGCAGGCTCGGATCGTTCCTGTGCAGGGAAAGCATCGTGATGTGCTGGCCGTTCATCGTCAAGGCCAATTGCCCAACGTCCCTGTGGACTTCCCTTACACCAGGTGTCTATACAGTAGACTGCCTGCCGCGTTGCAAATAGAAGCGGGGAGGGTCCGTATGGCAAAAGCCATTATCGCTTTTGCCCTGCCGTTCCGGCGCAAGGAGTTCACTCTGGCACTGTGGGGCATTTCATAGTAGGGCAATTTCAGCTGCTGGGCACCCCAGCGGTCCTTGAACTGTACCAGTCCCTGCTCCGATATATCTGTCCTTCCGAAGTCGAAAAACCTGTAACCCTCTCCTGATGCCTGCAGGATAGCCTCCCAGAGCAGGAAGGGGCTAGGGGATAACCGACGATAGCCTGGCTCTGTTGCCCCATACTCATACACGACGGTGTCTTTATATTTTAACAGCACGATAGCCGAGATGGGTTGTCCCTGATACTCTGCGTACAGGATCTCGATCCTTTTCTCCTGACCCAGGATATCCCAGAGAGCCTTAAAGAACCGCCCTGGTTGGGGCAATAGCCCTTTTTCGCGTCGCATCTGCGAATAGAGCCTGATAAAAGGTTCGACCCCCTCCCTGGAATCGCACAGCCTCAAGACGAGACCACAACGATGGGCCCTGCCTATGGCCCGTTGGATGTTGCTCTTGTCAAGAGCGCTGAAAAGATCTCCCGCGGGCCTGTCGATCCGTAATAGATGGTCAATGTATCTTTCCGGCGAAGCAGTTGTATCGTTCTCGAACTTAAAAGCTTCCGTGGTTTTCATTTCCCACATGTTGATGTGTGCCTGCGCCATATATTCCAGTATCCCTTGTTTCAGCACCTGATAGTGCCGCTCCATTCCCACGAGAGGATTGCAGCTTTGCGCGCAGGGAAGCGTCGAGAAGCGCGTCCCGGTCAGGCGGCTGCGAACCAAAAATACCGGAAGCCCTGCAATAATCTGATCGCTTGCGTCCTGGAGGGCAAAGTAAAGCGGCTCGTGATCATAGGCCATTTTGATTACGTCTCGCCAGCCAGAGGTGTGATACAAGCAACCTGCAGGATGTAATTTGACAAAGGCATCCCAGGACCCCATCCGGTGATTATCCAAAAGTGCAAATTCCTCCATCATAACACCTCGACATGATGACTACAGGATGACCATTCCTCCGCCTGACCCCTTTCCTTCCGTCCTTCCGAACAGGTGCCCTCGAGGAGCGCAGAACCGGATAAAAGGCCCATTGCCGGGAGGGAACGCGAAAGGTTAAATACGCCCCAGTGCAGAGGGCAAAGACACGCGAGCAGGGTGGCGGGGAATTAATCGACATGACTGAAGTGAAGTTCTCAAGTATCATATCATCGTCCAATCATTGCGGAGGAGGCGCTTTCCGGAAATAGGGTGGGTTCCTGATCCGCCTCGGCTTCAGGTACACCGATACTGTTGAAGGGGCCTTCGCGACACAGCCCGCAAGTCGGACAAACGCGCTCTCCGTCGCGATCTAGGCGATCAATCGCTGCGGGCTGGAGTCGTAGTGTTAATGTCGGTTAATCTGGTGAATTGTAATGCGGACTGCGGAGAAGTCAAAGGTCCGAGAGGCGGAGTCATGACCATGCAGGATTTATCCTGCAGGTTACCCAAGGGAACACGGCAAAGCGGGGTGTAAGCGCCCTTGCCATGTGTAGGAGGGGAGACCGCAGGCTTGATATATGAAAAGCTGCCCCCTTTTGGGAAAGCAGCTTTTGTGGATACCGTAAAATAAGAATGTTGCAGGCTCGAGAGGGTCACGGTTCGTCGCCGATGTGGGTCTAGCTTCTGCGGCCTGGGGGTCATGCGGCCTGGGGGTCAAGTCTCAATTCTTGCGATTTTGCTGATTAACAAGCAAGACCCTACTAATCGTGCCGTGATGTAGCCGGAGATGATCCGCGACTTCCTTTTGTGAATAGCCATGATACTGTACAGCTTCAACAATCGCCCGGTTCCGCTGTCTTTTGTCATGCCGAGCATGACAGAATAACTCCAGGAGTGCAGGACGGGTTAAAAATCGCTGGCTGCGTGGGATCTCCTTAAATTCTTCGGCGCCCTTTGCCACTTCACTCAAGCTATCAATGAAGGCCCTCACTTCCCAGGAGAATTTGGCACCTTAAATCCTCCCCAAGAAGTCAAAGCTGCCATTGAATAATTATTATTTCCGTTTTCTTCTAGCGAGGCCAACTCCAAGCAGACCCGTACCGAGGAGGATTATAGTGGATGGTTCAGGCACTGGGGCGGCGGTATTGGAAAAGTTGATATTGTCGACCACTTCGATCAGATTTGCCGGGGCGCCGTTTGCAGCAATGTAGTAGAAAAATGCGTTATCGAATGAGGCCCCAGTATAACTTATGGTCTGATCCATAAAATCATTACCGTTTACTTCAAGTACAGAATTACCAACCAAGGTGGTACCTAGATACAGATCAAGCACCCCAGCAGTAACATTGAAGCCGGGCTGATCATTGCCAAAATCCAGGGAAAGGGTGTTGGCATTGCTAGCAAAAACCATTTGAAGCTTACTCTGGTCGTCACCAAATACGGCTAAGGCATTACTCCCATTTGACTCAGGGCTGTACGCGCCTACAATAAGGTATGCATCGATGGTGTCATAGAATTTTACGCCTGGAACGGAGACACTGCTAAAACCGTTAGGCTTAGTGCCCTGAGAATCTAAAGAAAAGTCGATGAGAGTTGCAAACGCACTAGATGATGAGACGAGGAATAAAACTGCTGCAATGATGATTTTTTTCATAGTACCTCCAGCAAAATAAATAGAATACGTGTTGCCAGCAAAAAAGGTGCCAGTTGCTAAGTGGCCGCACTTGCAGATTTGTTGTGGCGGTGCACTCGTGGTGCTGTAAAAAATACCGACATAACTCTTTAAAAACGGACGAATAATGTAAGTTTTATCGACATCCTGTGACCTCTAGTGATCAGCGACAATTAAACCTCCCGTTTAGTATGGCCTCACTATTTCCAAAGTGCATCTTGCATGACTCTGATCTGACGAAGAAGCTCTACAGGATCAAGGGCCAGATAAATAGCGGAAAGGCTTTCGGTCGCCTCGGCACCTAAGGCCACGCGCAAAGATAGGGGTCCTCCTCGCAAGGGATTGACTTGAACCGATTCTGGAAAAGGTGTCCGCACCGATGCAGGCAGGGTTTGCCCGCTATGCTGGACAAACAAAAGGAGGGGGCGGCACCTAATCGGTCCCGCCCCCTCCTTTTGACTCTGTATGGTCTATCGACGGTTCAGCGCGCCGCCTGATAGGATAATTATGCTTTTTTACGACGTTTGCCGTAAACGGCGAGGCCGAGGAAACCGGCTCCGAGCAGCATTATTGTGCCAGGTTCTGGAACAGGTTGTGTGTTCGACCAGTTCGCGGTGTAGTTCACTGGATTCGCCCCAATAATGCTTGGATCTCCTCCAAAATTGTAAGCTTGCATGATTACACTACTGAAGCCCGTGCTGCCGTTAATGGTTGAATCGGTGCTGTTGCATTTTTCGGGCCTTGTTGGAACATCTGATCTCCCGACGTTTTATATAGACGGAGTTTTTATCTGCATGATTTCTGTTAAGAAACCCGACAGTGCATTGTGGAAAAGTTTACATCTATGCCATTATTGGGAGGGGGCTGGGGAACCAGATGACCTGGCTTTTAGTTGTCAGTGCTGCCCCTCCAGTCAGCGCAACGCGGTTCGTATATTTTTGGTTCTGCAGCCTCCCCAGGCTGGCTTAACCAGAAGGAAGCCATGTGCCGCAGTCAGAGAAAGTATCCTGGATATCTCGAAGCTGCACAGTTGACCCCGGGTAACATTGCGGCAGACGAGGAAATGAGACCTCTCTATGTCAGTCAAATCTGGAGTGCGGCCGGGCAAGGTCCCGGGGCCGGCTCTGGGACGTTCTGAAAGCACCGCTAAAAGCCGGCAGAGGGTAGGGTGAGTGCAGTGGCCCGTTGTTCTGCAAATAAACCGTTTCTGTGACTCTTTTAATTGACATATTTGAATAGGAATGTAGAATCTTCCAACGTTAGTTTTTCTACACCTTGTGCCGACTGGAGGGCGATTGAGAATTCTGCTTGCGGATAGTGATAGGAAGCTTGCTGATTCGATCGACGGGGAGCTCGAACAGGCTCTGGTTCAGTACGCGGCTGATGGTGAGGTGGGGCTGAAATTCGCTCTGGAAAAGCGGTTCGACCTGATCGTGCTGGATTGGGCGCTTCCTGTGAAGGACGGTCTGAGTGTGCTAAAGGAGCTGCGGGAACAGAAAATTCTGACCCCGGTCCTTATGCTGACTGATGAGGATTCTGTCAAGGATGCTGTCCAGTCGCTTGACTGTGGTGCGAACGACTGCGTAGCTAAGCCATTGGGAACTCATGTGCTTGTGGCCAGGATGAACGCCCTGATTCGGAGGAGCAAGTGGGACCAGTCAACGGAGATACGCCATGCCCAAATCGGCCCGGACCCGGCTGTATCGATTCTGATTGTTGGTGACTATGAATCTTCCCGGGCTGCCATGGCTCGCCTGATTGCTCTGCGAATGCCGGATGTAATGGTCCATATTACCGATAATCATAAGAATTGTATGGAATTATGCGTACTGCACATGATCGATATTGTTATCGTTGATTTAAAGATGTCCTCTGTCGGTTTAAATGGGATGGTGGACCGAGTCAGGTCTGTCAGGAATAATACCAAGTTCGTAATAATTGCAGGTCCAAGTGAGAGAAAAGAGCTTAAGGTTCTTACCGATATCGATAACAACACTTCCGTGATAAAAAAGCCTGTCGACTCGAAAGAGCTGTTGGCTGTGATTAAAAAGAATATCTCAGGGGTGGAAGTAGAAAAGCAAAGTGCGAACCAGAGAATCCTAGCCTGATCTGAGGCTGGCGACGAGGGTAGGGTGGTCGAGGCTCATTCAAAGGCTCCGATATCGGGTGCCTTACCGCTGTACGGCAGGTTTACCGCGTCTCCTTCGGTCCACGAAATGGATCGGGCCAGGGTCAGGGTGTTGGTGGCGTAGTTTACCGCCTTTATGGCGACCAGCTGGTTGTTGATCTGCACGTTGTCTCCGTTAATAATACCGAACCCGTCGCTGAAGTAGTACGCATCGTCGACGGTGATGGTGGTGCCGGAACCGGAAGCGCTTGTTATGGTGGTCAAGGATGCTCCTGCGTCCTTAACCGGCGAGCCGGCAAGCGGGCGCTGGCTCTTGGGATCCAGCAACGGGTCGGCCTGCAGGTTGCCCCAGAACAGATCCGGTTTCCAACTCTGCGCCTGCGCTACCGAAGCATAGGCGTTGTTGACCCATAGAATGTTGGTGGCGTCGGACTTGTAGAAGATGTTGTTGACGAAATAGTTGTCGCGCACGTTCAGGGATACTTGTATCTTCATCTGCTGGCTGGATGAGGCACGGGGCCAGCTTCCGTCGTCCCTGGTCTGATACCAGGTGCCGCCGTTGTTGTAAATGATGTTGTTTTTGAAGGTATTGTTGAAGGTTTTGCCGCCGGTTCCGTTTTCACCCAGGTGAAGCGGGGTGCCGCCGACCGAAACTCCTGTGATGACGTTGTTGTACACATGATTGCCGGTAGCGATGTTATTGAACCCGCCATAGGTGTAAGCCCCCATATCCAATCCCAGACTGTCCTTGCACGGGTAATTCTTGATTATGTTGTTCCTGACGATGTTGTTCATCGAGACCAGCTTCAACATGGTCTGATGCCTTGCATGCGGATTGGTGCCGCAGTGCTCGCTCATCGTGCTGTCGCCTGACAACACGTTTCCTTCGATGAGGTTGCGGTTGGAGTTGGCCTGCAACGCTATCAGCGCTCCGCCACCCTTGTGGCCGGTAATGACGTTGTTCTTGACGATGTTATAGTCGGCTGTGCCTCCACCGGTATGCCCTTCCAGGCCGATGGCGCAGTGAATGCCGCTGATGTCGATCTTGTTGCCGGCGATCAGGTTGTAGTCCGCATTCCCCCTCAGGTTTATGGTGTCGTTTTTGGCCTGCGACTGGGTTATGGTGTTGTTGATGATCCGGTTGTGATGGGCATTGCTCTGAATGGTAACTGCCGGAGCCCATTCGGTGGCCGTGCATTTGATATCGCAGTCATCCACTTCGACATGGGAGGCATTCGTTAGATTGACAACGGTAGTTGCCGCGCTGAGGCTCAGTCTGGACGCCTTGAGGTGGGATTTGCCGGCCGCATTGAATCCCCCAAGCTTCGGTTTGGCGCCGGTTCCATAGGAGGTGTAGGTGACCGGACTGCCGTCCGAGCCGGAGTGCGCATTGAGAACTGCGGTGCCGTATGACCGCCCGGCTTTGAAATGCACGGTGGAGCCGGCCGGCATAGTCGCCTCGTTCACCCTTGCTACCGTTTGCCAGGGTGAACGCTTGTTTCCTTTAGCACTGTCGCTTCCCCTCTTTGCATCCACGTAATAGTTCTTGGCCTGGCTGGTCGAAGCGATGCCCAGGATCATGGAAAGCACAAGTACCAGAATGGTACACCTGCCGATATTGCGTTTCATGTGCGTCTCCTTCCTCATCTACAACCCCCACCCCCACCCCGACCCCACTGCCATTAAGTTACCTGATTAGCGCTGATCTTCCGCTGTTCAGGTCCCTCCCCCTTCAAGGGGGAGGTCAGGAGGGGGATGGGGGTGTTTTTGGCACCGGAGCTGCCCCCCATCCCCACCCCAACCCTCCCCTTGAAGGGGAGGGGGTTTTTCAGCGGAAGATTGACGCTAATCACGTTAGTTAAGCTCAATTCCCACCCCCTCCCATCAAGGGAGGGGTAGCGAGCGGCAGGTAGGAGCTTAACTTAATGGCAGTGTCACCCCGACCCTCCCCTTGAAGGCCTTGAAGGGGAGGTAGTTTTGTCCCGTCGGAAGACCAGGGGGCCGTTCGTAGTGAGGGGTTCCCGCGAAGGGTTGATCGTTTGGTGTGGATCGTTTGGTTCGGCTCAGATTATACCATTAAAAAAAACGCCGTCAGCGTAGCGCTCACGGCGTATCGATCTCCCAGCACACTCTCCTCCCCCCGGCGGGGCAGGAGGTCGGGAGGGGGGGAAGTGCGGCTGCTGCGAAGCACTGGACGGGTTCCCCCTCCCTAACCCTCCCCCTCCGGGGGCACTGCCATTAAGTTAAGGCGCCGCCTGCCTATCTCCCCCCTTTGCAAAGGGGGGCGGGGGGGATTTGGCCCAGGCTGCAACAAGGCCCAAGGTCGCAACAGAGTTGAAATCCCCCTTAACCCCCCTTTGCAAAGGGGGAGGCTTTCAACTGGCACATCATTGGCTGAAGATGAGCACCATCCTTAACTTAACGGCAGTGCCCTCCGGGGGAGGGGACCATTAGCGTCGGGTCAAACTATTGCTGTAACTTTCTCAGCATCGGCTCACTCCGCTTTTGCGCTTCGTCCAGGGTAACTGCTATGCCGCTTAGCGCGACTGCTGCCCGCGATGGTTTCTTCTGTTTGCTGCCGGATTGATGGTGGTCGGGTCGCTGACCGTGTTGTTCGAGGTGTTGTAATCCCCTCCGCCCGAGACGCTGGCTGTATTGATTACCGAAGAGGGAGCATGCCTCCAGACCTCGACGATCAGCATGATCGGCGGATAGCTGGAACCGGCCGCCAGCGCGTTGCTGCGCGTGCAGCTGAGGGTGCTGAGTCGACAGCTCCACCCCTGTCCATTGATGGCTGTGGCCGTCAGGCCGCGCGGCAGCAGGTCTACTACCTTCACCGCACCCCGGGTCGGACCGCTCCCCTTGTTGCTTGCCGTGATCAGGTAGCCCTCGCGGCATCCCTTCCTGAAATTGCCCCTGTGGCTCTTGACGATGGTCAGATCTGCCAGCTTCGCCGCGGTGACGGCGATGCCGTTGGAGGTCCCGGTGATCGAGGCGGTCAGCGTGTCGGTGGCCGTGATGGTTCGGTTTCCCGGTTTGCTCAGGGTTGCCGGGAAGCTCCCCACGCCGCTGGTGAGCCTGGAGTCGGCGGGCAGGATGGCGGAGAGGTCACTGCTGCTGAAGCGCACCGTGCCGGTATAACCGGCTGCCGTGTTATTGGCGGCGTCCAGTGCCGTCACGGTGAATCTGATCGCCGAGCCTGCTGTTGCCGATGACGCTGCGGAGAGCGCGAAATGCGTCGCGCCGTAGCCTACGAAGGCCTGGATCCGGTTGTTATAGGTGTCAGCCACGTAGACCCTGGTCCCCATGGCATCAACCGTCACGCCGGCTGGAGCCCGGAACTGTCCGGGGCCGTCGCCGGAGCTGCCCCAATCCCCCAGAAAGGTCCCGGTGCTGCTGAAGACGACGATCCTGTTGTTCAAGGTGTCGGCCACATAGACGTTGCCGCTTCCGTCCACCGCCACGTCGGCGGGACGGTTGAGCTGGCCGGAGCCTGAGCCTGGGCCGGAGTTCCCCAAGGTCCGCAGGAACGCACCCGCGCCGGTGAAGACCTGGATCCTGCTGTTACCGGTGTCGGCCACGTAGACGTTGCCGCTTCTGTCCAGGGCCACGCCAAAGGGGCCGCTGAGCTGTCCCTCGCCGGAGCCGGAACTCCCAATGCTCCTTACGAACACCCCGGCGCCGGTGAAGACCTCGATCCTGTTGTTTCCGTTATTTACCACATGGATATTGCCGCCGGCGTCCAGCGCCGCGTCAGTTGGGTGCAGGAGCTGACCCGCGCCGGTGCCGGCACTCCCGATGCTCCTCAGGAATGCTCCTGACGGGCTGAATACCTCTATCCGGTCGTTGAAACTATCGGCCACGAAGACGTTGCCGCTTCCGCTGGCTGCGAGACCGTTGGGGAAATGGAGCTGGCCGTTGCCGGTGCCTATTCTCCCGATGGTCCTCAGGAATGCCCCTGCGCCGGTGAAGGCCTGGACCCTGTTGTTTTCGGTGTCGGCCACCAGGACGTTGCCGCTGCCGTCAAGCGCCACGCCGTTGGGAAGATGGAACTCTCCGTTGCCGGAGCCGCGGCTGGCCCATTTGGCCGCGAACTCGCCGGTGCGGGTGAAGATGTCGACCCTGCCGTTATAACTGTCGCCCACGTAGATGTTGCCGCTCGGCGCCAGCGCCACCCCCTTGGGATACTGGAGTTCTCCGTCGCCGGCGCCCGGGCTTCCCATCGTCCTGAGAAAAACCCCGGTACTGGTAAAGAGCTGGATCCTGTGGTTGTAGCTATCGACCACGTAGACGTTGTTGCTGCCGTCCAGGGCGACGTCGGTGGGGACGCTGAGCTGGCCGTCGCCGGTGCCGGAACTTCCGATGCTCCTCACGAAGCTCCCTGCACTGGTGAATACCGCAATCCTGTTGTTGCCGGCATCCGCCACATACAACTGGCCGATGCCGTCCACCGCCATGCCAAGCGGCGCCGAGAATTGCCCGTTTCCGGCGCCTCGGCTCCCGATGGTCCTGACGAACTCCCCTTGGGCGGTGAAGATCTGGATCCTGGCATTCGCCGAATCCGCTACGTACAGGTTGCCGCTCCCGTCCAGCACCACGTCGTCGGGATAGGCGAGCTGTTCATCGGGGGGGGAGCCGATGCCGCCTATGGTCCTGACAAACTCCCCGGAGCTGGTGAAGAGTTGGATCCTGTGGTTAAAGGTATCCGCAACGTAGAGGTCGCCGTTGCCGCCCAGCGCTATGCCGTGGGGCCAGCCGAGCTGCCCGTCGCCCGGCCCGGGGCTCCCTATGGTCCGAAGGTACGCCCCGGCGCTGCTGAACACCTTGACACAGCCGTTACCCGAATCGACCACGTGAACGTTCCCGCTACTGTCTATCGCCACGCCATAGGGGCCGTTCACTTCCCCCGGCAGGCCGATGGGAGCAAAGAAATGATATCTTGCGCCCCATTCCAGCAGGTAATCGCCGGGGGCCGCCTGGGCGGACTGCATGGATAAGAGCGGGGTTAGCATCAACAGCAGAAGCAGCGATAGCGTCTGTATCAGGTGTTTTCCCATTCTACGACAGCAACCGGGGACCGCTTTTTGAAACTCGTGCCGATTCATAAAAACCCCTTTCATGCTTTCTCTGGCATGTTGCATCGTGGGTTGGATTCGCTTTGTCATGCACTTTCCTGATTAGTACCAATCTCCCGCCTGGTATTCCCCCCTCCCTTGATGGGAGGGGCGGGGGGAGGGTGAGGCTTGTGCGAGCTTTTCACCCTCTCCCCAACCCTCCCCCATCAAGGGGGAGGGGGTGTTTGCGCAGTTTGCGGGGGATTCGTGCCAATCAGATACACATTTGATACCAATTCCGCTAACTAGCTGATAGCGCGATCTTCGTATGGGGTTCGGCCTCTGAATGAGGCGAGGAACGGGGGAAATGAGGCCAGTTGGGTGAGAAGATGCTGAACAGTTGACTTGCGGATTGAACAGCGCAAGCGATGGAACGGGGATCTTTCTCGTTGCTAAGCCGGAGCTCGGGGAACGAGCGTGAGTCCGGGAGATTTGCAAAGATGCCCCGGAGCTGGGGATGCTCCGGGATGGTGAAATAGAAGGTGGGCCATCTCCAGCAGCTGCCTTTCCTCACGGGAAAAAAAAGGGCCCCGGATAGCTACCCGAGGCTTTTTAATGACAGCCCTGCTGCAACTGCTTCCCCTGCCATGCCGGGTCCGGAGCTACTTCCTCTCCAGCAAGGAGACACACTTGTGGAAGTCATATTCGCGTGCGTAATCTATCGCCTTCTTCCCTTTCCTGTCGACCACCCCGGCATCGGCCTTCTTCTTCAACAGGGCGGCCACGATTTCGTCATGGCCGTAGGCAGAGGCCAGAATAAGGGGGGTGGTTCCCACCAGGTACGACCCGTAGTCCTTTACGGTCCTGCTGTTCGGGTCGGCGCCGGTGTCCAGGAGCCACCTGGCGACGGGGGTATTGCCGTAGTAGATGGACCAGTGGAGAGCGGTCCAGCCCCACTTGTCGATGTCGTTCACCTTTTCCCCGCTCTTCAGGCACCCTTGTGCGGCTGACAGGTCTCCTGCGATTGCCGCGCGTGACAGACTGTCTCCGGCGTGGAGCATCTGCGCACCAGAAAGAACGAGGAACATGGTTGCGAGCAGTACTTTTTTCATAGCTTCCTCCTTTGTTTGACGGTCTCACCTCAAAGCTTATAACCCCTTTACCTCTTGCTCCAGGCCGGGCCGGAATACCGCGTCTGAAAGCCTTCATCGCTCATGGTCAAATAGAGCAGCCCTTCTATCAGGCCGACGATAGCAGGAATGAATGTCCAGCAAAGCAGTAGATAAGCGATGCCCCAACCAGGCTGCCCCAGGTAGAATTTATGCAGCCCGAAGGTGCCGAGCAGAATCGCGAGCACCCCGGCCAGCACCCTGGACCGCGGCTCTCCTTGCCCCAGAATATTGCCGGCGATCGTCTCGATGCCCTTCATCATTGGCTGACGGACCCCGCACTTTGGACATATTTCGGCCCTGGCACGGATGACCTCGCCGCATTCATGGCAGAATTTCTCATCTTGCGCTTTAACCCTCTCGGCCATTACCGTCCTCCCTTTTGCGCCCTTTTCCAATGGCTGCCAACCATGCTGGTAGCATCTTAACGTACTTCGACTAATAAACAAGAACGCCGGGAGGCTAAAACTGGCGTTGCCGGAATTGCTGCATCGAAAGCCAGCATCAGGCTGCCGGGCCTGCAACTGTGCCCGGTGAAGCACCGTTTTGCACTGCTATCTGGGCGGGGGATGGATGAGTTTCCGGGAGGGGGTCGGGGGAGAGGGAGAGGGAGAGGGAGCCACAAACACCCCTCCCCTTGATGGGGGAGGGGAGACGGCCGGGTACTAATCCGCTTTCGCCTTGACTATCACGCCGCACGCCACGCGGGCACCGGCGTTACCGGCGGGGTCGCTCTTGTTGTCATCGGGATCGGCATGGATGACGATGGCGGTGCCCCCTTTTTTGAGCAGAGAACCGGGGCCTTTCTTGAGGGTTGCATCGACTGCGACGAAGGTCGCCTCAGCCGTTCCGTCCTGCTTTGCCTCCAGGTTCGGGAGGTCGCCTGCATGCTTCCCCTGCGGGTTTTCCAGGCCGTGGTGCTTCTGGAAGGGGTTGAAGTGGGGGCCTGCCGATTTGAAATCGGGAGGGGTGCAGCTCCCGGTTTCGTGGATGTGAAAGCCGTGCTTGCCGGGGGTGAGGCCGGAAACCTTCAGCTTGACCTCGACGCCACCCTTTTGCTGGGTCAGGGTTGCCGTGCCGATGCTTTTCCCGGTGCTGTCGAGGATGTCGGCCCGCGCCTTCATCGCTTTGCTCCCGGCGAAGGCGGTACCGGTGACGAGGATGCAGACGCAAAAGACGATAACTGTTTTACATTTTGCCATGGTTACTCCTCCAGGTGGGCCGGGGGTGTTGCTTCCGGCCCCTTAATGATGAGCTGTGGCTACCAATTTCCCCGCTTCAAACTATAGTCCCTGTTTCCCCCAAGTCAACGATCCCCGATGGTCCGAGCTGCCGTCCAGCATCGATATGCAGCTGTCACCCGAGCTCCCCCAGTTCCGCCATTGCTGCAACCGCGCAGCGGGTCACCGCCGTGAGAAACTCGTAATCGAGCGTTGTCCCGCTGTCCTTGGCCGTGTGGTAGTTCGGGTTGCGGAACATGGCGGTATCGGTGAGCATGAGCGCGGGGAAGCCGTGGTCCCAGAAAGGGGCATGATCGCTGAAGCGGCACTGAGGAAGGAGGTAACCCCTGAAAGGAAACGCCCGGGGCACGGTCTTTAGTTCCGGCACCCAGTCGCGGGCGCAACGGTGCACGAGCTTCATGAGTTCCCTGGATTGATAGTCCGCGATGATGGCAAGAAAGTCGCCCGTCTTCAGCTGCGGCAAACGGAGCATCCGGGGCAGAATTTGGCTTCGGCTCCGTGCACTGGCATAGCCCACGCATTCCAGGATGATGGCTGCGGCGTAGGAGATCCCGTCTTTTCTGGCCTGCCGGACGAACCGCTTGCTCCCCCTGAGGATGATGTGGGTCCAGGTCTGCGGCTCTTCCAGGGTGAAGGCGACCAACTGCATGGTCCGTTTGGGCCTTTCCCGGCTGAGGATCCGCGCCGCCTCCAGCAGGGCCGCGGTGCCGCTGGCGTTATCGTCGGCTCCGGGGCTGTGACGGGGAGAGTCGTAATGGGCCCCGAGCAGGAGCCGCTTCCGGCCGGGATCGGTGCCGTCGAGGGTGGCGATGATATTGCGATAACGCCTCTTCTTGAAGGAGATCGGCTGGCTTTCGACGCGCAAGCCGTAGTCGCTGAGGGTGAGCTCGATGAAGCGGGCCCTTTCTTCCAGCAGGTCGTAATTCCTACGGCAGTGACGCAGCCCTTCCACGATGCGGACATGCTCTTTCAGCCGCGCGGTATTCACCTGAGCCACCAATTCCCGTATCTCGGTCGTCATGGGGCACTTCCCTTTTTCGGGGGAATTTCTGAACGAGCGCAGGTTAGCGTGGGAGTTGCGACCACCGCCGGCTCCCCCCCCCAGCCCCTCCCAACCTACCAATACCCTCCAGCACTCCCAATAACTCCCCTCTCCCCTGGTGGGATAGGGCCAACTTTGAGCTTCTGGTTCCTCCCCCTTCAAGGGGAAGGTCGGGATGCGGATGGTACCCCATCCCCACCCCGACCCTCCCCTTGAAAGGGAGGGGGAAAATCAAGTGCCTGGTTGTTAAATTAGCGCTTTTGCCCCTGGTGGGAGAGGGTCAGGGAGGGGGGAATCTCCGCTCACCGCGCCGGTTCCTGGCGCCTATCCGGTATCCCTACTTGAACCGCTGCCGCCCCCTGATATGCTTGGTAGTCGTACTGCTAGATAAATGTACCATTCATCCGGCCGCAATCCATGACCTTTGAAGCCAAAACTCCCCTGGCGATATTCCTCTGCTCGTTGGCAAGCCTTGCCTTCGAGGTCGCCCTGACACGGATATTCTCCATCTCGCTTTGGTACCACTTCGCCTTCATGATCATCAGCATCGCCATGCTCGGCCTCGCCGCAAGCGGAGTGGCCCTGGCGCTCTACCCGCGCCTGAAGAGGATCGAGCGGGTCGGGAGCTACTGCCTGCTGCTCGGTGTCGCCATCCCGCTCTCCTACCTCCTGGTCAACCAGGTCCCTTTCGACCCGGTGCGGCTTGCCTGGGACAGGACGCAGATCCTCCACCTCGGCCTCTTCTACCTGATTCTGGCAGTGCCGTTCTTCTGTACCGGGCTCGTGATAGCCACCGCGTTCACCGTGCAAAGCGGCCGGGCCGGCCTGCTGTACGGGGCGGACCTCCTCGGCGCCGGACTCGGCTCGCTCGGCGTGCTGCTTCTCCTGAGCATTCTGGCGCCCGAGCGGGTGGTTTTCCTCCTTTGCCTGGCCCCGCTGGCAGCCGCGTTTTTCTCGGGCGGCCCGAGGCTTCGCGTGGCGGCCCTGCTGCTGGCCTGCTTCGCCCTGCTGCTCCTGGCGCGCCAGCCTGAGTTCGCCGCGCTGCGCATCTCCCCGTACAAGGGGATGCCGAGCGCCCTGCGATTCCCGGGGGCAAGAGCGCTCAAGAGCTATGACACCCCTTTTGCCCGGATCGATACCTTCGAAAGTCCGGCGGTCCGTTTCGCGCCGGGTCTCTCGCTCAGTTATCTCGAAAGCCTCCCCCGGCAGATAGGGATCGCCGTTGACGGTGGAGATGTCAGCGCCGTCACGGCGTCCGATCGGCAAAAGGCACCGGAGTTCCTGGAATTTCTCCCCGCTGCGCTCCCTTATGCGATCGGGAGCAGGAACAAGGTGCTGGTCCTTGACCCCAGGGGGGGGCTGCAGGTCCTGCTGGCCCGGCGTTTCGGCGCCGCGGAGATCGACAAGGTCGAGGGGAATCCGGCGCTGGCAGCGGTGCTGCGCACCGATTTGCGGGAGTTCGCGGGGGGGATCTACGACGACCGGAGCTGGACCGGGCTGGGGAGATCGTGGCTCAGGGGGAGGGAGGACGCCTTCGATATCATCGACATCTCGCTGATGGGGACGGAGCCCTACGGCACCTTCGGCATCGCGGAAGAGTACCGCTTCACGGTCGAGGCGTTCAAGGAGTACCTCGGGAGCCTGGGGAAGGACGGTCTTTTGAGCGTCAATCTCTACATCATCCCGCCGCCCAGGTCGGAACTGCGCATCCTTGCCACCATGATAGAGGCGCTGGAAGAGATCGGGGTGAGGGAGCCGGCCCTGCATCTGGCTGCAATCAGGAGCTGGGGGGCGCTCTGCATCGTGGCAAAGCGCTCCCCCCTGACCGAAAGCGAGATCGGGGCGATCAGACGGTTCGCGGGGGAGCGCTGGTTTGACCTGCTGCACTATCCGGGGATGGGAGCGCAGCAGTCCGATCTCTACCTGAAGAGCTCGGCCGACGAGTATAACCGGGCCTTTGCTGCGCTACTTTCAAAAGAGCGGCGCCAGAGATTCCTGGACGACTACATCTTCGATGTCGCGCCGGTACATGACGACCGCCCCTTTTTCGGCTATTTCCTGAAGGCGGGTCGGACCGCCGAGACCTATCGGGCCATGGGGGAGAAGTGGCAGTTCTTCTTGGCGGAGGGGTACATCGTGCCGGCTGTCTTTGCCCAGGCGGCGCTCATCAGCCTGTTGCTCATGCTGCTTCCGCTTTTTTCCGGGAAAAGGGGAGGGGGGCGCGCCAAGGGGCTCCTGCCGTATTTCGCCTTGCTGGGGTGCGGTTTCATGCTCGTGGAGATAGCACTGATCCAGAAGATCATCCTTCCCCTGGAAAACCCTTCCTATGCGGTGGCGACCCTCCTTGCCTCGCTCCTGGTAAGCTCCGGAGCGGGAAGCCTGCTTGGGGAGCGCTTCGCCTGGCTGAGAACGGCTGCCACAACTGCTGTCATAGCGGGGCTGATCGTGTGCTACAGCCTCATCCTGCCGGCCGCCTCCGCGGCCATATCCACCTTCGCCCTGCCGGTGAAGATCGGGCTGGTGTTCTTGCTGTTGCTACCCCTCGGACTGTTGATGGGGATTCCGTTTCCTGCCGGGCTGCGCACGCTGGGGGACCTGGACCCGTTCCTGATCCCGTGGGCCTGGGTGCTGAACGGCACCTTCTCGGTGCTTGCCCCGATGCTGGCGGTCATGTTCGCCACCTCGGCAGGATTCGGCGCCGTTCTCTATCTGGGTGCGGCTGCCTACCTCCTGGCCTTTCTCAACCTGCACTTTTTCGCGAAAAAGCTGCGGATCACCTCTTCTTACGATCCTCGCCGGCCATAGGAACGAAATTCACCGGCCCCATCTGTTCCACCTTGAGCTGTTCGCCGCGGCGGATTACCAGGGTCAGTGTCTGGCTGAACATGGTGCTGCCAAGCGGCAGGATGAGCCGCCCCCCGTCCTTTAGCTGTTTGATGAGTGGCGGGGGGATGTGGTTCGCCGCCGCGGTGACCATGATCGCGTCGAAGGGGGCCGCCTGCTGCCAGCCGAAATAGCCGTCGGCGTACCCCACGTGCACGTTGCGGTAGCCGAGGTCGGCGAGTCTCTTGCGCGCCGAGTCGGCCAGCGGTTTGCGGATCTCGATGCTGTACACCTCGCGTACCAAAGCGGAGAGCACCGCTGCCTGGTAGCCGGAGCCGGTGCCGATTTCCAGCACCCGGTCGGTGGGCTTCAGGCGGAGAGCCTCCGTCATCAGGGCGACCACGTAAGGCTGGGAGATGGTCTGCCCCTGGCCGATAGGGAGCGGATGATCCGCGTAGGCGTCTTGCGCCTGGCGCTTGTCCACGAAACGGTGCCGGGGGGTTTTTCCCATCACCTCCAGCACCCGGCTGTCGCTCACCCCGCGCCCCTTGATGTCGCGCTCGACCATGGTCTGCCGTTTGGCAAGGAAAGGATCGGCAGTCGAGCAGACGCCCAGGGCCGTGCCGATCAGGACAGTGCACCATATTATCAATTTCGCCATAGCCACCTCCTCGACGCCGTGGTGATTTCGTAGGGTGGGCCGTGCCCGCCATCAGGATGGCTGTGGTGGGCAAGGCCCACCCTACCTATCCAAATTGCTACTCCTCCCCCCAGCGGGGGGAGGTCGGGAGGGGGGAGCTGCTACGGGAACGGGTTTCCCCCTCCCTAACCCTCCCCCTCCCGGGGCACTGCCATTAAGTTACCTGATTAGCGTCGATCTTCAGTAGGAGGCTCGATACGCGCTCCCCCCTTTGAAAAAGGGGGGTCGGGGGGGATTTCGCCCAAGACGCCACAGAGTGCAGCTTTGCAACTAACTGCAAATCCCCCTAAATCCCCCTTTTTCAAAGGGGGACTTTCAGCCGCACCCAGCGTTACTGAAGATCAGCGCTAATCGGGTAACTTAATGGCAGTCCCCTCCGGGGGAGGGGACTGAATGATTGAGCGTCGGGATCGCTTGTCAGGCGGTCTCGCATGAGTAGAATCTTACCAGAATGATTGAAAGCCGTGAAAGGTGAAAGGTGAAAGGTGAAAGGTGAAAGGTGAAAGGTGAAAGGTGAAAGGTGAAAGGTGAAAGGACGCCGCTTCGGCCTCGCCTGCCACCTCGGTGTGCTGGCCGGCAGGCGGCGAGGAAGGCAATGCGAACCCTCGCGGTAAATAATGCCGACAGATAGGATTTGGCCGGGACGGAGGCGGAAATGGTGATGACAGACACAGGGGAGCAGCGAAACGCCGGGCAGCTCAGCGATGAGCGGATCGAGTGCCGGTTCTGCGCTATCGTCCGAGGTGAAGCGCCGGCCTGCGTTGTCTTCGAAAATGACACGGTCTTCGCCTTCCTCGACCGCCGCCCCCTGTTTCCCGGACACATCCTCCTGGTGCCCCGCGAACACTACGCAACACTGGGCGATCTCCCGGAGACGCTGATCACCCCCCTGTTCGTGAGCGCCAGGCTCCTCGCGACGGCTGTCGAACAGGCACTGGAAGCCGATGGAACCTTCATGGCCATGAACAACCGGGTGAGCCAGAGCGTCCCGCATCTCCACATTCACATCGTGCCGCGCCGCCGGCACGACGGCCTGAAGGGGTTCTTCTGGCCTCGCCACAGCTACAGCGATGAGGCTGAAATCTCCTCGATAGGAGGCTTGATCCGATCTGCAGTGACCCGCCTGGAGGAAGGGGCTGCGGTGTGAAGATGTGAGATTTCAAGTGAGGAAGCTGCTGGTGTTGCTAATTTGGCCATCGGTATTAAAATCTGTCTGTTTCCCGGCGGTAATCGACTAAAGAAAATTCGGTGTAACCGATCACAGGGTCTTTGAAATTATAGGTAATTCGTATAGTAATTATGGCATGTTACAGCATATTTCAGTATAATAAAATCAGATGTAAAGACATTCAATTTGATCTTATTGTCTGAGGCGAC
>Ga0209212_1001175_pt1 | contig 44302 bp, 57 predicted proteins | sample RifGroC2_FD_183996 | JGI IMG/M metagenome (GOLD analysis project Ga0209212, IMG submission 183996) | Groundwater microbial communities from Rifle, Colorado, USA - Groundwater C2 (SPAdes) (version 2) | ecosystem: Environmental > Aquatic > Deep subsurface > Groundwater | place: Rifle, Colorado... | reverse complement strand
ATATGGACCAAGCCTTCCTGCATCGGGCCTATTTCCACCATCGCTCCGAAGTCAAACAACCTTGTTACCGGCCCGCTGACCAGTTCGTCTACGACATATTCGTGAGTAAGCCCTTCAATTATTTTCTTGGCTTCATCGGCTTCTTTCAAGTTTTTGCCGGTGATGTAGACGCTTCCGTCCTGCTCTATGTCAATTTCCGCGCCGGTTTTATCTATAATGCTGTTTATCATTTTGCCTCCGGGGCCGATTACTTCCCGTATCTTATCCGGATTTATCATCATTTTTATAATTCTGGGAGCGGTCGGAGAAAGTTCTTTTCTTGGTTCGGGTATGGCCTTGAGCATTACGGCCAAAATTTCATTTCGGACGACTTTAGCCTGCGCAAAAGCTTCTTTCAAAGCGGCCAAAGGAATGCCTCCCACTTTTATGTCCAGCTGGATGGCCGTGATTCCGTCTTTGGTTCCGGCGCACTTGAAGTCCATATCGCCGAAGTGATCTTCAAACCCTTGAATGTCCGTCAAAACTCGGTATTCTTTGTCGTTTCTCATCATCAAACCCATAGAAATTCCAGCCACCGGATTCTTGATCGGCACGCCGGCATCCATCAAAGCCAGTGTTGAAGCGCAAATTGAACCTTGAGAGGTGGAGCCGTTGGATGCCATCGCTTCAGAAACGACTCTGATCGTGTAAGGAAAGTCGCTTTTCGGCGGTAAAACGGGCAATAAAGCTTTTTCCACCAGCGCGCCATGGCCGATTTCTCTCCGGCCCGGACTGCCCATTCTGCCCGTCTCGCCGACGGAAAATGGCGGAAAATTGTAATGGTGCATAAAGTGCTTGATGGTTTGCACCTCCATTCCTTCAATAAGCTGGGCGTCTTGCGGCCCGCCAAGAGTAATTGTGGAAAGAATGTGCGTGTTGCCGCGGTAAAACACAGCCGAGCCGTGAAGCGCGGGCAACAAGTCCACGCTGGCGTGCAAACTTCTCACCTCGTCCGTTCTTCGGCCGTCCTGTCTTTTTTCCTGGCCTTTGGGCGCGTCTATGACTTTGTTGCGCACCAATTCGTCCACGCCGTCTTCAAAAATTTCGTCAGCGAAAGTTAAAAATTCTTCGCTGACTTGGGATTTAAGCAATTCCCCCCATTCTTTTTTCAAGGGGTCAATGTTCGGCTTTTTTCTTTCTTGTCCGTCTTCGGCGGAGAAATACAAAACTTTTTCCAATTTCGGCAAGATATTTTTCTCAAATAACGCCACAGCTTCTTTCGGTTTGTCTTTTATTTCTATTTTTATTTTCTCCTTGCCGATTTCTTGGATGATTTTTTTCTGGAATTCTTCCATTTTGGCGATTTCTTCCAGCGCGCCTTCAATGCCTTTAACGGCTGTTTCTTCCCCGACTTCTTTGGCTCCGGCTTCTATCATATTCACTTTGCCGTCTTTGGCGCAAACGGCGATGTCCATCGTTGACTTCTCCCTCTCTTCGTAGGTGGGGTTGAAAACAAATTTGCCGTCCACTTGCCCGACTCTGGCCGCGCCCACCGGTCCGCCCCACGGTATGTCGGAGATCCCCAAAGCCAAAGATGCGGCGATAATAGCCGGTATGTCGGAATCGTTTTTCCCGTCCACTGACAAGGCCAAAACGACAACTTGGATTTCGTTTCTCAATCGCCTGTCAAACAGCGGTCTGATTGTCCGGTCTATGATTCTGGCCGTAAGAATGGCCTCTTCCGAAGGCCGTCCCTCCCTTTTGATGAACCGGCTGCCCATTATTTTCCCGGCCGCATAAAACTTTTCTTCATAATCAACGGTCAAAGGAAAAAAGTCTATCCCTTCTCTTTTATTTTTTGATATCACTGCCGTAGCGAAGACAACCGTCTCGCCGTAGCGGACAAGAACGGAGCCGTTGGCTTGGTCGGCCAAATCGGAAATTTCCGCCTTTAATTTTTTTCCGCAATAATCTGTTTCGTATGTTTTTGTTTGCATTTTTTTAGTTGACGCCGCCCCGCTTATCTATCCTTTAATTAAAAATTTCTTGGGTTCATCGCTCAAGTCCACGAACTCGTCGGCCGCTTCTTTAAGTTTGGCCGAGGCGGATTTGCCGAAAGCGAAAACCTCCACTCTCCGGCCTTGATTTTTAAGGTATTCCACCAAGGGCACATAGTCGCCGTCTCCGCTGGCCACTATTACCACATCCACTATCTCCGAGGTTTTGATGGCGTCAACAGCCAAGCCCACATCCCAATCGGCTTTTTTCATCCCGCCGTAATATTCCTGCAAATCTTTCACTCGCATTTCTATCCCGAGCTTAGTCAACGCTTCAAAGAACGGCTTCTCTTCGCCGGTCTTCGTCCGCACGACATAAGCAAAAGCCCGCACCAGCTGTCTTTCGCCGACCGCCGCCGTCAAAAGTTCTTTGAAATTAACTCTTTTTTGAAACAACGCCCGGGCGGAATGATAAAGATTTTGAACGTCTATCAAAACCGCAACTCGCTGATTTTTGTATTGCGCCGAATTAAATATGGAGGTCATTGTTGTTTAAATTATTTCTTTTTGAGGTCAAGCTTGCCAGCCAGAGTGTTGTGCCTTCTCTTGTTTTTCTTGGCCAGGTAATTCATCAGAGTTTTTCTGTCGGCCACCATCTTCAACAAGCCCCTTCTGGAGTGGTTGTCTTTGGGGTGAGATTTTAAATGCTTAACCAGCTGTTCAATCTGCCCGCTTATAAGAGCGACTTGGACATCCGGAGAGCCGGTGTCGGTTTTGTGAACCTTGAATTCTTCAATGATTTTGGCTTTTTTCTTGATAGTTAACATTTGCCCGTAATCATATCAGAAACGGCTTATTTTTGCAAATTTTTAGATGTTTTGGATTTAAGGGAAAATTTTGTAAATGTCTTTTCTGTGCTTGACCCTCATAAAAACAACGACTTGGTCTTCTTTTTTGAAACCAATTCTATAGTCTCCGATTCTTATCCTGAAATAATTTTTGAATCCCCTGATGAGCTTAATGTCTACTTGTCTAATTTCCGTCAGATTTTTGGCAATTAAAAAATCTTCCGAGCAAATTTTTCTTACATCCGCCTTTGTGTTCTTAGGGAGTTTTTTAAAATCTTTAATAAAACTCGGTTTAAAGAAAATGTCCATCAGCGGAGATTTGTTTTTGTTTTTTTAAGAGAAATATTCGGTTCTTTTTCCGTAATACTCATTAACTGCCCGAGATATTTGTCTTCAATAAACTCCATCAAATCATCCAAAATGGCCGCTTTTGTTTGAAGCCGTTCAATTTCTTTTTTGTTTATTTCTTTTTCTTCTCTAGTTATAGTTAACATTTGCCCGTAATCATATCAGAAACGCCTTATTTTTGCAAATTTTTGGGAATTTTGCGTCCTCAAAATACAAATCAAGGGCTTCTTTGATGTTTTTTAAAGCCTCCGCTTTTGTTTTTTATGTTTGATTATAAAAGCAGATAGCAGATATTGAACACTGAATGTTTAATAGAGTCTTCCACGCAAATATTAAAGAGGGTCAACACCACCGCAATCCAAATCCTGAGAACATTCACTAATTAATTGACTATAAGTTTTCCCTGTATATTGAACAAAAAGATTGTCAGAATAGATTTGATTGTCAGAAGCGGATTCCGATTGGAATGCTCTGTGTAATTTTAACGATATTCCCGGATCGTATTTCCTCTCAACAAATTTCAAGAATTTGTAAGTACAGTTAAACACATTGATCTTGCGAGCATTTGAAAAATGATAACAATTTTTTTCCAAATCCTTGGAATAACCCGCTACATAAACTCCGTAATCGGCAAGGGCCTCCACTAACCATCCAGGGTAGTAATATTTAAATGATTGTATAACATGAGTTAGCTCGTGGGCGAGAACCATCTCCGCATCCCAAGGAAATTCGACTTGCCATGAGTCGGTGCTAAAGTTTGTACTTAGTATAACCGTGCCGTTACTTGCATAAGCTCTTGCCGCAGAATTACCACTAGCCCCCACTCTCGGTGTATAGAATTGAATTTTATATGGTGGGGCCTTTGGCCCGCGACCAAATTTTGCTTCCAATTTAGGAATATCAATTTCACAAAGATTAAGTAACCTTCTAGCATTAATTTCAGATTGTGGCACCAAAGTATAGTCAACAATACAAAAAGTTCCGCTAAGTATAAAACCATTTTTAGTTATTGGTATTAGTATGGGAGTTGATGAAGAAGATTTGGAACTAGACGCTTGAGAATAATTATCAGAAGGTTTGCTTGATCTTGAAACCGAACTGCTACTTTTGCTTACTGAAAATGATTTAGAACTTGCTGTTTTTGAAGAAACCGCCGAAGATTTGCTTGGGTTTGTTTTTCCAATGGACGAACTTGAACTTTTTTGCGAAAGGCTTGGTTTTTTTGAAGCAAATTTAGCTACTACTAATTTTGACTTATTAAGGGTTGTCTGGCACTTGCCGTCTGATATCTTGTCGCAACCGTTCCATCTTTCAAATTTATAATTCTCGCCGGCTTCCGCTTTTAAAACAATTTTTGACTTAGCCGAATAAGACGCTCTGCATTGTTTCCCGCAATTTATCTTTCCGTCATCGCTAGTTACAATACCCGAGCCTTGTTTTGAAATAGAGAGCGTATACTGCTTAGTCTTTAAACTGGCCACAGTAGCAGTATTTGTAGATTCCTGCGATTTATTTTTTCCAAACCAATCAAAAAATCCGGCTTGGCTGGTTTGAGAAAATAAAAAGAAACACATAAAACCCGCCAATAAAAACTTGTATTTTTTATTCATAAAATTATAGCATCTCTTTTAATCGCTCCTCGCTGATATTCATGTCTTTTATAATACTTTTTAAAACTTTCGGGTGAAGTATTTTCCCTGCGTGAAAAGGAACGGTAACCCGTTTTCCTTCAGTGTTTTTATAAATTTTATGACTGCCGCTTTGACGAGCAAGATAAAATCCGAGTTTTTCGAGAATGATGATTATTTCTTTTGCGGTTATTTTTGGCAAACCTTGAGACATACAAATTAAAACACCGCCTCTATGGTAGACAAGCTTATTGAATCAAAATTGGGCAAATTTTCTTTTGATTTCACCAAATCTTCAACATGAAGATTGACAGCGTCTTTAATGTTTTCCATTGCTTCTTCATAAGTACCTCCTTGAGAATAACACCCCTGCAATTTTGGACAAAAAGCAAAATAACCGTCCTTGTCGCGCTCTATAATTATTGGAAAATTATACTTTCTCATAACACAATAAACTATATAAAATAACAAAATTAAAGTCAAATTTTGTAAATATCAGTTACTGGAGTTTTTTAAGCGCTTCCCGTGCCACCGCTCTGTCGTCAAAAGGGATTTTTTTACCGCCCGCAACCATCATCGTTGTTTCGCTCCCCTTGCCGGTGATTATCACGATATCCCCTTCTTTGGCCAGACTGATGCCTTTTTGTATCGCTTCTTTTCTGTCTAAAACTTTATGGACTTTTGACCTGCCTGTCCGGCAGGCAGGCTTTACACTTTCCGCTTGCGAAAACCCTGTTTCAATTTGTTCCAAAATTGAAATTGGTTTTTCGTCATATGGGTCTTCGTTGGTCAGAATTATTTCATCGCAATATCTTTCGGCGATTTTGCCGTATTCCGGCCTTTTCCATTTATCTCGGCCGCCGCCAGTCGCCCCAAAAATACAAATGAGCTTCGCGCTAGCTGACAATTTTGGTTTTAAACTTTCATACACCGCTTCCATAGAATCAGGCGTATGGGCGTAATCCACGATAACTTTGAAACTCTGCCCTTCATCAATCAACTCCATCCGACCAGGCAAACTTTCAATGTTTTCTAAAATCTTTCCGGATTTTTCCGCGTCAATCCCGTAAATTTCCGCCGTTTTAATGGCCGCCGCCGCATTGGCAAGGTTAAAGTCGCCCCATAGTTTCAATTTAAGGTTTTTATAATCCCCCGCCGAATAAGTTATTTTGTTTTTGGCGGGAACATTATAAAATTCTTGAAAATATTTATCGTCTTTGTTTATAATATGGTTATTTTTCACGTATTCAAAAAATTTCAGTTTGTATTTTTTATAATTTTCAAAAGATTTATGGGCTTCTATGTGTTCCGGCGCCAGTTTGGTGAAAACCGCCGTATCAAAGTTTATAAACCGGTGCCGATTTTGGAGAACTCCCTGCGAACTGACTTCCAGAACGACGAACTGGCAGCCGAATTTTACCGCTTTGGCAAGAAAAGATTGGATGGCAAACCGGCCCGGCATTGTCATTTTCAGGCTGTTGGGCCATTCTTTTTCGGCGATTTTGAATTGAATGGTGGAAATAGCCGCCGTTTTATAGCCAACGCCTTCCAGAATCCGGCTTAGAAAATAAACGGTGGACGACTTCCCTTTCGTGCCGGTTACGCCTATTATCTTTATCTTGCGCGAAGGGAAACCGTAAATCAGCGCCGCCAAATACGCCAACGTCAAATGATACGCCGGCTGGAAAAATTCAAAAACCGGCTTGGGAATGATTTTACGGCCTAAATTTAAAAATTTCTCCATTTAATTATTGGGATTTGAAACAGTTTGTTTGTTTAATTATAAATGCTGTGATTGCCGATGTTTATAAAAGCAACTTCATTTTTATCAAGAAACTCAAACATTATTCTATGAGATCCCGAAACAGAAAATGACCAATAATTATTGTATTTGCCCTTTAATTTGTGGGTTTTTAGCCTTTTATCAAAAGGGTTGTTTCTGAAAATTGCTTCTTTTTGCCTAGTTTTGTTCTTTAAATAATCAGAGAGTTTTTTATATTCTTTTTCAAACTTAGAAGTGGTGTATATTTTCATGGAAACTTAACCCAGCTCGGCCAGTGACTTTATTTTTTTTAACCTACCTTCTTTTTTTTCTTTTTTGTATATCTTTATCGCTTCATCAGTATCTATTTCTTCTTCGTTTACTTTTTGGATGTTTTTTTGATAAAGCAAAAATTCACTATACTCCTTTTTGGAAATAATAATTGGTTCCCTCTCGCCAACAATGTTTTGTCTTATCTTCACCCTTTTTTCTAAAGTTTCCATAATAAAAGTATAGATCACTGTCTTAAAATTTCAATAAAAAACGCTGGTCTGGGAATTGCTTTACACCCTGAATTTAAAATTTTTTCCATCAGTCAATGAATTTAAAAGTGGATAGAATGGCATCTAGTGTTTCTTTTTCTAAACCAACATACTTTATAAACAAACTCTCATTTTCTTTTAGCCCAATGACAATCTCCCGATAAACTGAATATTCAGTATCCGCAGAACCCGCATTGCCGATCTCTCTGCCCATCAAGCCTCCAATGTTTATTTCCTTATTAACTATTCCTTTGTATGTTTCTGTGTCAGTCAATCTTTTAACGGAGTCGTCTACTAAAATTTTTCCAGACTGAGGAATAATTTCTAATTCAAGAAAAGGAATCTGAAAATCTGTTCCTTGCGTACTTAATGCAATACCAATAATAATGTTTTCTTTTTCTGTTCCGCTGTAATTTTCATCGTTTAAGGTGTTTGGATACTTAAACTCAAACCCGTATTTTTCGTTTCGGTAAGTTTTCCAGCTACTTAAATTTGCTTCGGTTTTTTTATCAAAATTACTGAGACATTTTTCTTTCAAGACCTTAACATCTGCCTGTTGAGAAACGGGTATTTTTTCGCAAAATTCTTTATTCTTAGCATTTTTTGCTATGTTGCTGATGCATTGATACTTCTGATACTGGCCATAGGGCAGATTTTTTGATTTTTGATCTGAAATAATTCTTATTTTGTCGCACAAGTCTGGGTCATTCCATTTTTTACTAACAGTTACATAGCAATAATTTTTGCCCTGATCTTCCGCTCCTTCAAAAGCCTTGACCCTCTCGCACAATGAACTATCTTTCATTTTTAAGGCCTTGCCCGCCACACAATAACCATCGTAATTAAAACCGCAAGTTAAAACACTCGCTTGTTGGTAACCAAATAAACCGACAAATAAAAACAAAAACAGGCCGGCAAACATTATGCGGAATTTTTTGATATTTCCCTTAGATTGATAAAACAAAAAAGCCGGTGCCAGAGAAAAAAGAAACACTAAAACCATCGGCACTACAGGAAAAATCCAAATTTCTAGAAAAAACAGTTTTTTAATTACATCTAGATTGTTATAGGCATAGCCCGTGCCCGTTATGATATGCAACGACCAAAAGAACCCCGACACCAAAGACATCACCAAACTAAAAACAAAAGATCTTTTAAAACTAAACACTCCTTTATTTATCCTTTTTTCTGTCTTGTGCAGAGATAGCAAAAAAATACCGACAAGAAATGGCGCCGGCAAAAAAGTTCTTGAGAAAAAAGCGATTAGATACTCGTGATAATAATCAAATTTATAATCCAATATTCCGTAAAAGTCAGGAATGCCAAAAAAATACAATCCCGATAAAATCAAAAAGGCGAACAAACCAATTCCTTCTCTCCATCTTATTTTTATTTCTTGCATTTCTTGCATGGTTTAAAAAGTTTTTACAATAAGAATAAAAAGAATGGGTATCGCGAAAAAAGCAAGTAAATTAAAATAAGCGCTAATTTTGCTCTTTTTCATAAAATAATAAACGGGAGCAAATACCCAAAACAAAGAAGGGATTATTATGTTTAAGTTGGTGTCTGACCAAAAACCGCAGCCCCTAACTTCGTCAACACGAAAACAAAAATTTTGAAACGCAAATATGGCATATATAGAAAACAGTATGGCAATAACCCCAACAATTAAATTGACCGAGGAGACAATTCTGTATATGCTTTTCATATTCCAAATCTTAACACAAAACAGGATTTTTCCCATTATTTCGTAAATTTATCTAGAACTGGAAGATTTGGATCTTGATGAAGAACTTGAACCGGGAATTTTTTTGAAAATTGCCGTTATTGTTTTGTTTTTATTCATAGTCGTAACGCAGACGACATTTTCAGCCGGTCCGTAAGCAAGGGCTTGTTTGGTCAATTTGTTGTCATTAAGACCAAAACCGCCGGAATAAACGGACGAGCATTCTTTTTCCGGCGCGAATTTTTCAAAAACATAACCGCCATTAGGAACAGCCGTTAATTTAACCTCTGACCCGGCTACATATGATCCGCTGTCTCCCTTGCAACCTGTTCCGCAAACAATTTGGCGTTGTTCATCCGTGACTGAACCTTCACCGGATTTAATAATTTTAAGCAAGTAACTTTTTGTAGTCGTAGCTGACGATCTGCTTGATTTTGATGAAGATGATTTTGAGCTTCTGGAACTGGAAGATTTGGATGAAGAACTAGAACCGCTTTTCTTAAAATGCGCTACCGCGGTAATGGTTTTATTTTCATTAGAAACGAGCGTGACTACTTGGCATTGACCGGTTATACTGCCATCTGAATTTATGCCCATGCCGATGGAGTCGCCGCATGCGTTGCCAGTCCATTTATCAAATGTATAACCACTTGACGGTTTAGCATATAAATCTATTGAGCTACTGGAATTATACATGACTTTGCATTTTGAACCGCAATTAATTTTTCCGTCACTGCTTGTTACGGTTCCCCCGCCTCTCTTTTCAACTTTTAAAGTAATTTTAGGCGCCGCATTGGCTGACAAAACAGCGGTCATTAACACAGAAACAACAATCCCCGCAAAAATAATTTTTTTATTTTTCATATTTTTATTATTTTATAATTTAATAACACAATTATTCTAATAATAACACAATTATATCTTGCGACCTAATTTTCTTAGCGGTACTCCGCCTTAGAAAATGGAAGTGCTCTTCTGGTGCGGGATGGGAGAATCGCCTATTGCATGGGCAGGCGGTTTTCTGCCTCATAAATTCGGCAAAGAAAACCCTTTCGATTCTCCACGCAGGCAAAGCAGTTTGCCTGCTCATCCCAAAAAATTCACTTCGTTCATTTTGCGGGATGGGAGAATCGAACTCCCAACCTCAGTTTGGAAAACTGATGTTATACCATTTAACTAATCCCGCCCGCCCCGAACATGGCATCGGGGTTGTTTTTTACTCTTCCCCGCCCGCCCGCCATCGCTACGCCGCTCTAAGGCGTTGCGGGCAGGCCGCATCCGCCACAGGCTCCGCACGCATCCGAATCCGGATCAAATTTATGATCCGCGTCTTCAGTTGTTTCTTCTTCTGTTTTCTTTTGTTCTTCGTCTGCCATATTTTTAAAAATTTTAATAAAATTAATAATTATTTGACCTTTTAAACAACCGCTTTAATGCCCTTTATTTATATCCCTTTCCTGACAAAAGTCAAAAAAGAAAGAGGGGCAATGTTTCTACCCCTCTAAATTTATTAAACCGATCATTAAGTCTTAGTATTTGAGCGTTTTTTTGTTTCTCCATTTAAGTCCTTGATTATATCATCAACAATTCCTGTTGATTTAATGTTTTTCTTTTTGTTTTCAAGAATAAATCGGATGTATTTCGCAGCTGTTCCTTGCGAAAGAACGACACATCCGCCAATTCTATTAACCGGAAAACTTCGTATGCCCTTTCCTAGATCGTTCAAAACTGTCTTCCACCCTCTTATTATCCCATGTTTTTCCAAAAAAGCGGACAGTTGTTTTCCCGTCCAACCTTCTCTGTTAAGCCTTTTTTGCAAGCTATTTCTCATTTAATCCCTTTCTTTCAAGAAATTTCAGAAAAAATGGGGTACCTACGAGATACCCCAAAAACTTATATTTTGTGTTGGTTGTGGTTTTATTTCAGTCGTCATTTTGCCCTTGCTGGATATCAGAATCGTAATCGGTATGGGAATAATGAGGACGAATTCCTTTACTCCTGCCAAGAAACAAGTCAGCCTCCTCTTGTGTTATTGTTTCTGGCTCTATTTGCGCCAACGCCTCTTTTTCCTCTTGAATACCCAACAAAGTAAAAATATCTCCTCCTTTATTTAACATAGACATAATACTTACCTCCCTTTCTTTGCTTAAAAAAAATTTAAAATAAGAACCAACACAATTTTTATTTTTATTTCAAAAAACTGCTTCTTTGTTCTGCCAAGCATTATACCTCAAAAAATTATCCTGTCAACCACCCGGAAGTATTTATGGGGTGTAGCGATTTAGATTAGAACTTAGGATAGCTTTTTATGAAAATTAAGATAAAATAACACAATACGGGGTGTCGTATATTGGTAGTACGCCTGCTTTGGGAGCAGGTAGGCCGAGTTCGATTCTCGGCACCCCGATTTTAGTTTGGTTTCATACTTGTCCGCCGACGAGGAGGATGAAACCTATATAATTATATTTTCCGTAAACCTAAATCTAGCCTTTTTGTTCTCCAAATCCAAAAAAACGGCCATAATATCAATTTGCCACTCTGTTTCATATGAAACTTTCTTGTCTAACAAATAAGTTTGGATTACTCTGGATAATCTCTTAAGTTTCTGGTAATGAACATTTTCCTCCGGCCTATACCTATTTGTTTCATATGAAACAATACTTTTTACCTCTATAAAACGAAAAATCTTATCTTTTTCCGCCACAATGTCTATTTCTCCCCATTTTTTACTGTAATTCCTGTCTAAAATCCTAAAACCATGTTTCACGAGAAACCTACAAGCCATATTTTCTCCAAGAGCGCCTATTTTCTTTTTATGTTTTGGATCATTGGTAGTTTTATCCATATTTTTCTAAAAAACGGCTAAAAATAAGGGTATTTAAATGGACGTTTTTGTCGTCCTTTAACGAAAGTTAATGGACAGGCTGTTTTATGTCTTTTAAGGTAATGGACAATGTCCTTTTGCTTGATTTTATGGCTGTGTATATAACTTGTGAATAGTGTGGATAACTTTTAGACATTATTGGACGGTTACGGTCAGGAGTTATCCACAGTCCATAAGCTGTCCTTTGTCTTTTAATTTTGGTGGTCACAAATATTTTTTCTGACGAAAAAATTTCGCGACCCCGCCTCGCGATTTTTGCCTTTGCTCCGCAAAACAAAAATATCGCTATGGCTGGCAAAATTGCTCGCGGGCAAAGCAGTTTGCCCGCTTTGCGCAATTTTGCCCCCGGCAGGACTCGAACCCACAATACAACGTTCGAAGCGTTGCGTGATATCCATTTCACTACGGGGGCATTTTAAAAACTCTATCTAATTTATCACAAAAATGCTAAAATATACAGATAATGCGAGAAAAAATCAAAAAAATTCCTCCCTTGGTAAAAAATATAGCCGACACCCTCATTAAAAACGGCTTTGAAGCCTATTTTGTGGGCGGATGCGTCCGCAGTCTGGCGTTGCATATGAAACCAAAAGACTGGGACATTACGACTAATGCCAAGCCGGAAGAAATTCAAAGACTTTTTCCTCATTCCGTTTACGAAAATAAATACGGCACCGTTGGCGTTATAAACGACATAGACGATGAAACTTTGAAGGTGGTGGAGGTAACCCCTTATCGCTTAGAATCCGGCTATTCTGACAAGCGCCGGCCGGATGAGGTGCGTTTCACGTCAAACATTGAAGAAGACTTGAAAAGGCGCGACTTTACCGTCAACGCTATGGCTTTGACCCTGCCTGCCGGACAGGCGGGCGATGAGGCGGGATATGAACTAATTGACCTTTTTGGCGGGCAAAATGATTTGGAAAAGAAAATAATAAGGGCGGTTGGTGATCCGAACAATCGTTTCAACGAAGACGCTTTGCGCATCTTGCGCGCCATCAGGCTCGCCGCCGAACTCGGCTTTGAAATAGAGTCAGCGACAAAGAAGGCTATTGAGAAACACGCCGGGCATCTTAAAGAAATCGCCCAAGAAAGAATTCATGACGAATTTGTAAAAGTGATTATGAGCGACCGGGCGAAAGAGGGAATTGAATTGATGAACGAAACTGGGATGCTGAAATACATTCTGCCGGAATTGGAGGAGGGAATCGGCGCGGAACAAAACAAAGCGCATAGTTTTACCGTTTGGGAACATAATCTTAAAAGCTTGGAACACGCGGTGTCTAAAAAATGGTCATTGGAAATAAGGCTGGCGGCTCTGCTTCACGATGTCGCCAAACCCGCCACCAGAAGATGGGGCGAGGAGAAAGGGGATTGGACTTTCTATGGCCATGATGTGATAGGCGCCAAAATGACGGCTAAAATACTTTCTCGTTTGAAGTTTTCTAAAAAATCCATTGACCTCATATCCAAATTGGTGCGTTATCATTTATTTTTTTCCGACACGGAAAAAATCACTTTATCCGCCGTCAGGCGGCTTGTCCGCAATGTCGGTCCGGAAAACATTTGGGAATTGATGAATGTCCGCTTCTGCGACCGCATCGGCATGGGCCGGCCGAAAGAAAGCCCGTACCGATTGCGAAAATACGAATCAATGATAGATGAAGCGATGCGCGCGCCGCTATCCGTTACCGCCCTTAAAATAAACGGGATAAGAATTATGGAACTGCTGAAAATCCAGCCCGGCCCGAAAATCGGCCAAATTTTAAATATTCTTTTTGAAGAAGTTTTAGACGAGCCGGAAAAAAATACGGCGGAATATCTGGAAAAAAGAGCCATGGAGTTAAACGCGCTTGGCGACAAAGAACTGGAAAATCTCGCCAAACAAGCCAAGGACAAGAAAAACGAGCTGGAACAAGCCGAAATCAAAGAAATCCGCCAAAAATGGTGGGTGAAGTAACTTGGACATTCAATGTCCAAGTGGGAGGCAAAATTTCCAATTAATCGGCTCTTGTCCTGTTTTAAGAAGGTAAGCATTAGTCTTGGAAAAATGTTTACAGCCGAAGAAGCCGGAATTGGCGGAGTAAGGGGAGGGGTGAGGAGCTTTGAGGATAAGGTGCTTGCTCGCGTCTATCAGGCTTTCTTTTTCTTGGGCAAACTTGCCCCAGAGGAGGAAAACGATATTTTCTCTTTTGTCCGAAAGAGCTTTGATGGCGGCGTTGGTTAGTTTTTCCCAGCCAATATCACGATGAGACGCTGGAGAACTGGCGCGGACGGTAAGAATGGCGTTAAGCAACAACACGCCTTGCATGGCCAAACCTTCAAGGTTTCCACTTTTTGTTTTTGGCGGTTTAACCTCCAAGTCGCTTTCTATTTCTTTAAAGATATTCAGCAGAGACGGCGGGGGATTGACTCCGTCTGGCACGGAAAAAGAAAGTCCGTGCGCTTGCCCACGCCCGTGATAGGGGTCCTGGCCAAGGATGACAACTTTGACTTTATCAAACGGCGTGAGATTGAAAGCGTTGAAAATCTGTTTGGGCGGGGGATAAATAATAACGCCGGACTTCAATTCTTCCTTGAGTTTTTTCTTCAGCTCCTTCATGTACTCTGCGCCAAACTCCTCCGCCAAGACCTTTTTCCAGCCTTCTTCAATTTGGGGATTAAGCGCTGTTTCGGTGGTCATAGATATAAACCAGTCTAACACTTCAAATAAATTTTCCAAAAATGCTTGACAAAATGAATAAAGCGTGTATTCTATTATATAGAGTATCTTAACAGGCGAATATTTTATTCTGGAGACTGAAAAATTTTTAGGAGGATAGAAAATGCCTAAAATGTGGCCATGGATGATAGCGGTATTAATTGTTGTGTCTATTTTAACAGTGTCTTTCATAGTAAAAGAAGAAAAAACTCTCGGCCACAAAGAACACACAGCAAGAGTGATTAAGGACGAGGTGGTAAAATTCTTATCAATGAAGGGGGTTACGAACAACAATGCGGTAAACTTCTCATTTTTTATTTTTTTTGCGTTAATGTACATGGCGCCAATCTTTCTCTTTGGGCGCTTACCCGCTCAAAAGAGAAAATTATTTATGAATCATTTGCAAAAAACTTTCAAAGAGGAGCTTAGGTGAAGAGGGGCAATCATTGTTGTAATTTTACAATGATTGCCCTTTTCTGTTTTTCCGTGGAAATTTTTATGGACATCGCGGAGCTGTTTGTCGGTAATGTGGGTATAAAATTGCGTGGTGGTCATTTAATTGCTTTAAGCTCTTCAATCGCTTATCATATCAACATGGAAGAATTAAAAGAAATTAAAGGGAAAATAACGCCGATTTTTAAAGATTATCCGGAAATAAAGCTGGTTTATTTCTTTGGGTCCAAGGCAAGAGGAGAGGGCGGCCCTCTTAGCGATTATGATTTTGCCGTTTATACTGAAAAAAAGGGGGTCAAAAAGACTTTTGATTTAAAATTTTCCCTGCAAGACAAAATCAGCCGCGCCTTAAAAACAGACAAGGTAGACATGGTGATGTTAGATATAACCGAAAGCCCGGAACTAAAATTTAATGTTATCAAAGAAGGAAAGCTGATATATGAAGTGGAGCCGTATAAAGTAATTATTGAGCCGAAAATCTTAAACGAATATTTTGATTTTCATTCTCTTTTATTAAGGCATGGCTTAACCCGCGCCTAAAAAACATGACAAATTTATCCGTCATTGAAAATAAAATAAGTTCTATTAAAAAGTATCTAAAGATAACAGAAAGATATAAAAAACATTCAAGAGAAGAGATTGAAAACAATATTGACATTAAAGGAGCGGTTGAAAGGTATCTGTATCTGGCGGCTCAAGCGACCATAGACTTGGCCGAGGCCGTTATCGCTTATAAAAATTTTCGCAAGCCGACCACTATGGCGGAATCTTTCCACATTTTGCGCGAAGAAGGACTTATCTCTCAAGAATTAACGGAAAAAATGATTAGTATGACCGGTTTTAGAAACGCCGTAGCCCACGATTACGATAAAATAAACTACGATTTGGTTTATAAAATCATTCATCATGACATAAAAGATATAGAAAATTTTATGGACATTGTGTCTAAAATTTAATTTTCTTTTTTTATTTCCTCCCTTTTCCGTGAAAATTTTTGTGGACATCGCGGAGCTGTTTGTCGGTAATGTGGGTATAAATTTGGGTGGTGGTGATGTTGGAGTTTTTTAATACTTGACTTTAAGAATACTCGGGCTAAAATGTAAGTATGAATGAAATAAAGTCATTTATAAAACGTGATGTTTTTGAAGACCTGAAAAAGCATCTTTCTAAAAAAGAAATTACCCTTATCGCCGGGCCAAGACAGGCCGGTAAGACAACTTTAATGATGTTGCTCAAAAAACACCTTGAACTTGCTGGCAAAAAGACTGTTTTTCTAAGTCTTGATTTTGAAAACGACCAAAAATTTTTTTCGTCTCAAAACAGCATGGTGGAAAAATTGAAACTGGAATTCGGCAACAACGGAGGTTGTGTTTTCATTGACGAGATCCAGAGAAAAGAGGATGCCGGAGTGTTTCTAAAAGGGATTTATGATATGGCTTTGCCTTATAAATTTATTATTTCCGGCTCGGGAAGCGTTGAGCTGAAAGAAAAAATCCACGAGTCTTTAGCCGGCAGGAAAGCGATGTTTGAAATTTTCCCCGTGTCATTTAGTGAATTTGTCAATTTTAAAACTGAATACAAATACAGTGATCGGCTGGATAATTATTTTGCCGTTGAAAACAAAAAAACCGTTGAATTACTTGCCGAGTATCTTAATTTTGGCGGGTATCCGCGAGTTGTTACCGAAGACACGTTGGAAGAAAAAACGAGAATAATCTCCGAGATATATAGCAGTTACATGGAAAAAGACATCGCTTATTTGTTAAAAATTGAGAAACTGGATGCGTTCAATTCTTTGGTCAAAATTTTGGCCAGCCAGACGGGGAAAATGATTAATTATTCGGAATTATCAAACACCGTCGGCATCTCCGCAGTTACCGTCAGAAATTATCTTTGGTATTTGGAAAAAACCTTCATCACGGAAGCGGTTTCGCCTTACTTCAAAAACGCTAGAAAAGAAATAACAAAATCTCCGGTTATTTACTTCCACGATATTGGTTTCAGAAATTACTCTTTGGGCTTATTTGGAAAAGCCTCGGAGATGGACGGTTCCGGATTTGTTTTCCAAAATTTTATCTTTAACGTTTTGAAAATAAAATTTTTGTTTTCGGGAGCAAAAATAAATTACTGGAGAACGAAAGAAAAAGCCGAGGTGGACTTTGTCGCAAGTTCGGGCGATAAATTAATCCCTATTGAAGTAAAATACGCCGATATTAAAAAACCGGAAATTAACCGCTCGCTTAGAAGTTTCATTGAAAAATACTCGCCGGAAAAAGCTTTTATCGTCAACAAAAGCTTCAAAGGCTCGTTGATCGTCGGCAAAACCGAAATTAACTTCATTCCTTTTTGGGAGCTTATTGGCAAAGACATTTTTAATTCTTAAAATTATACGCTTACTTCCTCTCTAAGGTTTAATTTATTTTCTTGTTTTTCCGTGGAAATTTTTATGAACATCGCGGAGCTGTTTGTCCGTAATGTGGGTATAAATTTGCGTGGTGGTGATGTTGGAGTGGCTGTTAATTGGTTTTATTGCGTTGATATTTATGGTATAATGTTAAATATAAATCAATGAAAATTAAATTCAGACCAACGCTATTTTGGGATGTTAACCCGAAAAAAATAGACCCGAAAAAAAACGCCCAATATATCATTGAGCGCATTGCCGATTTTGGCAATGATAAAGAAGCGCGCTGGGTATTAAATCATTACGACAAAAATCTATTAAGAAAAGTTGTTAGCAAGTCAAGATGTTTGCGGCCGGAAACAAAAACACTATGGAATCTTCTTCTCAAAAAATAAATCCGAAGAAAAAACCGATTTCTTACGGGGCAAACTGGCATTACGAAATTTTGCCTCGCCAAACCAAGAAAGCTTTGATGTTTTTGTCTGAAGAAAAATGGCTTAAGGAATCGGGTTGGTATCTTGCCGGAGGGACGGCGTTAGCGCTTCAAGCGGGAAATCGCAAATCTCTTGACTTGGACTTTTTTACGGAAAATAAAGATTTTGATATGGAGGAACTGCTGGCAAAATTTTCAAATAATAAAGACTGGGTGTTAAGTTTTAATAGAAAAAATACTATTTACGGTCAGCTTTTAAAAGCTAAGGTGAGTTTTATCGCTTATCCCTTTTTTATTCCCAAACAAGAGCCGTTATGGCACGGAGCGATCAGAGTGCTCCAAGCTAAAGACCTCGCCGTTATGAAAATAACCGCCATATCCCAACGGGGGAGAAAGAGGGACTTTTTTGACCTTTACTGGTGCGCTAAAAACATAGAACCTTTGGAGGAAATTATCAAGCGCCTTAAAGTCCAATATCCGTCGGTGGCGCACGACTACCATCATATTTTAAAAAGTCTGGTCTATTTTGAAGATGCAGAAAGCGATCCCAACCCGGAAATCAATTTTGATGCCAGCTGGAAAAAGGTGAAAAACTTTTTCATTAAAGAAATTCCGGAAATTTCGGAAAAAATAATGAGATAAAACTGTTTGACTCGTTTTTTTATTTCCTCCCTTTTCCGTGGAAATTTTTATGCACATCGCGGAGCTGTTTGTCCGTCACGTGGGTGTAGATTTGGGTGGTGGCGATGTTGGAGTGGCCTAGGAGGGCTTGGACGGAGCGAATGTCGGCGCCGTTGGACAATAAGTCGGTGGCAAAACAATGGCGAATGATGTGAGGCGTCACTTTTTTGGAAATTCCGGCTTCTATGGCGCGCTGTTTGATCATTCGTTCCACAGAACGGGGAGTGATAAAAAATAATGCTTCTTCGGTATCGCCTCTTTTGTCTAAATAATTTTTGACGGCTTGTTTTGCGCTTTCCGATATAAATACTACTCTGATTTTGCCCCCCTTTCCCCTGATGGAAATTTCGCCGTTTTTGGCCTCTCCAAAAGAATCTCGATTAAGCGCGCAAAGCTCGGAAACACGCAAACCGGTGGAAAAAAGCAGCTCAAGAATCGCCTTATTTCTTATATCTTTTGTTTCACCCCCTTTTACATCCAATAATCTTTGTAATTCTTCTTCCGTTATCAAATCCAAGTCTCTTTGCGGAGTTTTGGCCAATTCTATCCTTTCCGCCGGCAGAGAAGCGATATTTCTTTTGGCCAGATATTTCAGAAACACGCGCAAAGCGATCAGATAATAATTCTGCGTTTTTCTGTCCAAATTTTCGCCATTGCTTTTTTCTTCCCGATTGAGAAAAAGCCTGTATTTTCTGACCAACTCGTCATCTATTCGGGAAGGGGAACTGATTTTGGCAAACTCCAAAAACCTCTTTATGTATCTGTCATAATTTTCAACAGTCTTCAGGCTCCGCCCTTTTTCCACTTCAAGGTGTTCCAGAAACTGCTGGCGCAAAGATTTTAAATCCATTGGTTCCAGTATATCAAAAACAAACCGTCCCGCTCTTGAGCGGGACGGTTTGTTTGCAACCGCATTTTTCAAATTTATTGAAAAATTACTTCACGGAGTCTTTAAGGTGCTTGCTGGCTTTGAATTTCGGAACCTTCATGGCCGGGACGCTTATCGCTTCTCCCGTTCTCGGGTTTCGCGCTTGTCTGGCCGCCCTTTCCTTGACGGAAAAAATGCCCAGTCCAGCGATAGACACTTCTTCTCCTTTCTTCAAAGAACCGATTATAACCTCTATAACTTTTTCCACCGCTTGTTCGGCTATTGTTTTTGTGCCTCCAACAACAACATGAACTGCATCGGCTATTCCTGCTTTATTCATAAATTTATGTTTTGATATCTTATTTTTTTAAACTCGACCCTGCCTGCCGACAGGCAGGCTTGTTGCTATTACCGTTGATTATATATTAAGCCATATTATTAGTCCATCAAGTCTTTAAATTTTACGATATTTTTGGCTTTATAGACTTTATAGACTTTCGACTTATCTCGCGTATTCAATCACCCGGCTTTCTCTTATCACATTCACTTTTATTTCTCCCGGGTACCTGAGATCCTTTTCTATTCTGTCGGCTATGTCCCTAGCCATTTTTTTGGCTTCCAGGTCGGATACTTTTTCCGGCATCACGAAAACCCTTATCTCTCGACCGGCTTGAATGGCGTAGGTTTTTTCTATGCCCCCGAACGATTTGGCGATATTTTCCAAATCTGCCAAGCGCTTTAGATAGTTTTCCAAAGAATCTCTCCTCGCGCCCGGTCTGGCTCCGGAAATGGCGTCGGCCACCTGCACGATAACGGCTTCCGTCGTTTCAAACGGATATTCTTCATGATGAGATTGCATCGCCTTGATTATTTTCTCGTCAACATTGAATTTCTGAAGAATTCTTTTGCCGATTTCCACATGCGTTCCTTGGACATCGTGGTCCATCGCCTTGCCTATATCGTGGAGCAACGCTCCTTTTTTGGCCACATTGACATCAACCTTCAGTTCCGCCGCCAACATTCCGGCGATATGGGCCGCCTCAATGGAATGCTGCAAGACATTCTGTCCATAACTGGTTCTGAAATAAAGCCGGCCTAAAACAGTCAGCAGGCGCGGGTCCAAATCAATTATTCCGGCTTCGTAAGCGGCCATTTCTCCTTTTTGCTTGATGGTTTTTTCCACCTCGCTCCTGGCTTTTTCCACCACCTCTTCAATTCTAGCCGGCTGGATTCGTCCGTCGGAAACAAGATTCTCCAGGGCGACTTTGGCCGTCTGCCTTCTGACCGGGTCAAAACCGGAAATAACGATTGACCCGGGCGTATCGTCCACGATAATTTCCACTCCGGCCGCCCTTTCCAACGCCCTGATATTTCGCCCCTCTTTGCCTATGATTTTGCCCTTAAGGTCGTCCGAAGGTATTGAGACGGTCGTGGTGGTAACCTCCGAAGCGGTGGAAGAAGCCAGCCTTTGGATGGCGGTTACGAGTATTTCTCTGGCTCTTTTTTCAAACTCGTCCCGCCCGAGGGATTCCAGTTTTTTAATTCGTCCCAGAATATCTTCTTCGTATTTCTTTTCTGTCGCTTTCATCAGGTTGGACTTGGCTTCTTCTTCGGTCATAGATGCGACTTTCTGCAAATCGGCCAATTTTTGTTGTTCAATGCCTTCTATTTCTTCTTTCTTCTTTTTTAGTTTTTCTATACTTTCATGTATCTCTGCGTTTGATTTCTCTATACCAAGCCTTTGTTTCTCCAGACTTTCTTCTCGTTGCAAAATCCTTTCTTCAATTTTTCGCGTCTGAATGAGGGAGTTTTTTTCCTCCTGCTTGGCGCTGTCTAGGATAGCTTGGGCTTTTTTAGCGGCTTCTTCCGTGACTGATTGCGCTTTGTCTTTAGCCTCAAGAAGAAGCTGTTTTGTCTTTAAGTCCGCGGAATTTTTTTTCTGCAGAGAGAGTAGCATGTGGAAAAAATATCCAATTGCCAGCCCGCCCAAGCCGGAAAAACCGGCCAAAAGAAACACTTTGGTTAGGTTCATAAATTTGGGTAAGTTCTATGCTCGGTTCCAACAAAGAAATGAAATTGAACATAAGACTAAAAAATTAAATCAATAAAATTACATTTTTATACTACTAAATTCGGCTCTTTTTGTCCACCCCGAACTGCTAACGGGGTAAAGTTTTATAATATGTATGGTAAAATAAAATTATGAAAAAAGATTACCGCCCGGTCGTCCTTGTCATAATAGACGGTTTCGGCGTGCCGGAAGAAAAATCAATTTCCACTTGGGAAATCGCCAAACAGCCAAATTTCGCCGAGCTGGAAAAATATTTTCCTTTCACGACTTTGCAAGCCTCGGGAATCGCCGTAGGCTTGCCGTGGGGCGAGCCGGGAAACAGCGAGGTGGGTCATTTGACCATTGGCGCGGGGAAAATAATCCACAATTATCTGCCCAAAATATCTTCCGCCATAAAAGACGGCTCGTTCTTTCAAAACGAAGCCTTCGCGAAATCCATAGACCATATAAAGAAAACTGGCGGCCAGCTTCACTTTATGGGGCTGTATTCCACTGGCACGGTTCATAGTTATTTTGAACACTCGCAAGCTTTACTTGATCTGGCCAAACAAAACAGCTTGCCGGCTTATCTGCATCTTTTCACCGACGGCAAAGACGCTTACAAAAAAGAGGGGGGCGATTTTTACGCCGAGTTGGAAAAAAATCTGACGGAAAATTATCCCGACATAAAAATCGTTTCTGTTATCGGCCGGGGATATGCCATGGACAGAAACGGCGAGTGGGGTAAAACGCAAAAGGCCTACGAACTTTTCACTAATGGAAAAGGAAACCGTTTTGACTCCGCTTCCGAATATATAAAAAGCCAATACGCCCAAGATTTGGGCGATGATGCCGTTGAAGCCGGCGTCATCTCCAGCCGAGAGGGAAGAATCAAGGACGGCGACAGCGTTATTGTCTTTAACTTTCGAGAAGACAGCGTCCGCCAACTGACTCAATCTTTTGTTGACGATACTTTTCAGTTTTTTCCCAGAAAAAAGCTGGAAAATTTATTTTTCGTGACTATGACCGAGTATGACAAAAGCTTGCCGTGCTTTTCCAACAACTCTTGTCCGGCCGCTTTTAAGTCCGCCGAGGTTGAACACCCTGTGGCCAAAACCATTTCCGCCGCCGGTTTAAAGCAGTTGCACATTGCCGAAACGGAAAAATACGCCCACATCACTTATTTCTTAAACGGCGGGGCGGAAGCGTCTTTTGACGGCGAAGACAGAATTTTGGTGCCGTCGCCGCCCGGCGGGCATTATGAATCAACGCCGGAAATGTCGGCTGATAAAATAACGGAAAATGTTTTAGAAAATCTTACAAAGTATCCTTTTGTCGCCGTTAATTTCGCCAACGCCGATATGGTTGGACACACCGGCAACTTTGACGCGACGGCCCGCGCCATAGAAAAAGTGGACGAGTGCGTCGGCAAAATCTCTTCCAGGGTTTTGGAACTGGGCGGAGTGGCCGTTATCACTTCCGACCACGGCAACGCTGAAGAAAAAATTTATAAATTTTCCGGGGAAAACAAAACAAGACACTCCCTTAATCCTGTTCCCTTTTTTTTGATCGGCAACGATTTCAGAAGAAACAAAGAATTGAGCGGGGAAGAGGTAAACCAAAATTATAAAGAAGTGACCGGCACTCTTTCCGATGTCGCCCCGACGGTTTTGGAATTGTTGGGATTGGAAACTCCGCCGGAAATGACAGGAAAAAGCTTGATAGGAAGAATCATGTAAAAAGTCTCGTCAACCCAAAAAAAAGACCATAATTGTATAAGCAACCCGATTATGGTCTTTATTCTTCTTTTTCAGGTGAAAGTGGTTTTAGCCTATTTTACATGGTTATTTTTAAGCCACGCCTTAACCTTTTTTGGTGTCCATTTTTTCCACTTCTTCTTGTTGTAACTCACATTAAATTTTTATGGTTTTCAATAAACTTGAACGGAGAATGGGTAGTATAATTTAGAGCAGTCTAATAAATTCATCAACAGTCAAACCGGCTTGTTTGATGATGGACTTCAAGGTCTTGGGTGTTAAATCTTTTCTATGAAATGGAATTGTGACGCGCAATGCTTGATTGCCTAAATGACGAAGTTGAATATGACTTCCCGATTGGTGAAATTCATAAAAACGAGTTCTTTTGAGCGCTCTAATTACAAGCAATGAAGGAATGCGTGGAAGTTTTGCCACAAAATTATACCGCCACTTTTATCATTTCTTTATGAAACAACGGCCTAGAAATCAATACTTTTTCTTTTAACAATGCCCCTAAATAACATTTTATGGCGTCTTTTGCCATCTCGCGCGCTTCTTTCAAATTGCCCCCTTCGGTAACCAGTCCTGGCAATTTTGGCGCAGTAACAGTATACCCGTCTCCATTAGGATCAAAAATTGTTTCATATTGATAAATTATTTCTTTGTGTTTTTTCATAGTATTAATAGTATTATATGTAAGAATTGAGAGCGTTCTTCACAATTCTTACATATAACTATATTAAATTAATTCATTGAAATATTTTTTATTTGCTTTTTTCTTTCAAAACCGCGTCTATCATTCCATATTTTTTGGCCTCTTCGGCGTCCATATAGAAGTCGCGGTCGGAATCGGCTTCAACTTTCTTGATCGTCTGACCGGTAGCATCGGATAAAATTTTATTGAGCCGATCTTTGATTTTTATCATATGTCTGGCCGTTATCTCTATTTCCGTGGCCTGGCCTTCCGCTCCGCCCATCAATTGGTGGATCATCACTTCGGCGTTGGGAAGGGCGAATCTTTTCCCTTTGGCGCCAGCGGCTAAAATAACAGCGGCTCCTGAAGCGGCCACGCCGACGCAGATAGTGGAAACATCCGGTTTGATGTGCTTCATTGTGTCATACATCGCCAAAGTGGCCGTAACCGAACCGCCCGGCGAATTTACATACAAATAAATGTCTTTTTTGGGATCTTCGTGTTGGAGGAAAAGCAGTTGGGCGATGACGGTATTGGCCGTGGCGTCGCTTATCGGCCCGGAAAGAAAAATAATCCTTTCCTTCAAAAGGCGGGAGTAAATATCATACGCCCTTTCCCCAAACTGTGATTTTTCTATGACTGTCGGTATTAACATAATAGTTAAAACATAAAGACAAACGCCCACCCTGTCAAACTTCTCTAGTTTTGATGATTGTCTATGTGAAATACAATCAGGGTATCTTTTTCAAAATAACAATAGGCTCTGAATTGCTTGTCTATTCTAAATTGCCATACTTCATCTTTTTGAGGCTTTCTTTTTTTAAGGTCAACCAATTTTGAATGGTTTTCTAAAATGAAATTCTTGGCTTTTTTGTATTTTGCAAGTAGATTTTTCTGTTTCAGTTCAAATAAAATGTCGTCTCTCTCAAAAATGTTTTTTATTGGCATTTTAAATGTTTATAAAACAGGTTTTTCCCAGTTTTTTTGTTTCTTTCATTTCCGCCTTTATTTTTGGGGATATTTTTGATTTCAGAACTTTTTTAAGTTCGGTAAAATAAAAATTATCTTCAATATAATCTCGAAAGTCGTTAATGTCCTTAAACTTGTTCTTGTTAATTTTTATATCATTTTCAAAAGTTATGGTGGTCATATTGGTGATATTACTATAAATTTATCCGCCGTCAAATTTGACAAGAAATACTTTTTATTGTTTGGACTTTTTTACTAAACGATATCGTAAGTCGTTTGGCTTTTAGCTCTGGTTTTCCAGTATTTGAAACAGTTTTTCGTTGCGCATTATGCCGGACAGATAATGTTCCACTCTTTCTTTGTCCAAATCTTGGCCTAAGTTTTTGTGGTATTCAATCATCGCCGCCGCCTCTTTTTCCAATTCCTCGACGGGGATTTCTATTTTTTCTTGTTCCGCCATTTGATCAAGAATCAAGCCGTATTTTACCCTTTTTACGGCATCTTTTTCCCAATCTTTCTTCAATTCTTCTTCCGTTTTTTTGATGTGTTTCAGATAGTCGTCCCATTTCAAGCCCATTTGAGCGATATTTCTTTTCATTTCTTCGACCATTTTGTCTTTTTCCGCTTCCACTAAAAATTTCGGCATATCTTGTTTGATTTCTTCCGCCGCTTTTTCCAAAATTTCCATTCTTCTTCGTTCTTTTTCTTTTGTTTTCTTCTCTTCGGTTATGTTCAGTCTTATTGTGTTTTTCAGCGCGTCCATATTTTCAAAGTTTCCCAAAGACTTGGCGAATTCATCCGATAATTCCGGCAAAGATTCTTCTTCGTTCTTTTTGGCTTTGGATTTTCTTAAGTTTTCTATCGTTTTTTCTATCTCTTGGTCGCTGGTGGAAACTTTTTGGGCTTGTCCGCCAATGAGGCGAGCTATCTTCTTGTAATCGGGAAGGGTTATCTTTGGCAAAATGGAAGTTGTCACCTTAAATCCAAGAGGGTTATTTTCGGCTAGTTTGGTTAAAGTTATTTCCGGCCGGCCAATGGCTTTGATTTTATGCTCGCTTATTATTTTTGGATATTCTTTTTCCAACGCGATAACGGCCATTTTTTCCAAAATTACTTCCATTCCCAAGTTTTTAATCATTATATCCTCGGGAATTTTTCCTTTTCTAAAACCGTTCATTTCCACTTTTTCGGAAAACTCTTTAACGGCCCTGTTTTTGCCGGACATAAAAATCTCGGCCGATATTTCGCCGATTATTTCCACTTCTGAATTGGGCAACAATTTTATTTCCAGCATTATATTATGGGTTTTATAACCACCCTTCTTTCCAAACCGTCTCCGACGCTTTCCGTCTTAATGTCCGGGTACCCACCTAAAACAGAATGAATAATTCTTCTGTCGTAGGCCGACATTGGCTCCATTTCCATCTCTTTTTTGAAAAATATAACTCTTTGAGCGCTCATTCGGGCGATATTTCTCAACTCTTCAATTCTTTTCATTTGATAACCGTTGACATCCAAAAGAAAAGGCAAGTCTTCCATGTTGTCTTTTTTAAGCTTGTTTTCAGCTATTTTTTTAACAATATGGCTTAGGGCTATCAAATGCTTCCCGTCTTCTCCTATCAATATGCCGGCTTCTCTTGTTTTAATGGTAAAAACCGGGCCACCGTCCATTTCCGAGCATTCAACTTGGCCGATAACGGTCATTTTTTCAAGCAGTTCCTCCAGTAAGACTGATATTATTTTTATTTGGTTCTCCATATAATTTTTCCGCCTTTCTTCTCACTATCGCTTCATGAACTATAGCAAAAATATTCATCGTCGTCCAATAAAGAGCGATGCCGGAGGAAAGCTTTAAACCGATAAAAAATATGAAAAACGGCATAACATATCTCATTTGAACATTCATGCTTTTAGCCAAATTGTCTTTAAAAGTGTTCCCCATATCCTGTTTTTTAATGGGCGGTATGGCCAATTTCATTTGGTAAAACTGAGTCAAGGCGGCCAAAACCGGCATAATGTAGCTTTTTTGAGTCACATCAATAAGACCTAGAAATTTGACGCTTACGAAGTCAGGGGCGGCGACAAAAGAGTAAAGATGGGCAGGATCAAAAGTCGTTCCGCCCAAAAAAACCTTATACAAAGCGAAAATTATGGGAATTTGGATGAATAGAGTCAGAATGCCGGCTATGGGATTGATACCGTGCTTTTTATACAACTCCATTGTTTTTTTCGCCTGCGTCTGCGAATCGTTCTTGTGCGCGTTTTTTATTTCTCTAAGCTCCGGCTCCAATTTCTTCATTTTTATTTGAGTAACGGTTGATTTGTGGGTAAAAGGCAAAATAACAAATCGCGCCGCCATAGTAAGGACGATAATGGCCAGCCCCATATCGTGAAAGGGAAGGTATTTTATCAGCAAAGCCAGTCCATTTAATAAAGGTTCAAAGAAAACCAAGTTGTATAAATAAGACATAGTGATTATTCTATATTATTTTCGCTTTTTTATAAAGGATTATCAGTTCGTCTTTTATTTCGGCGTATTTCTTGCCGATTATTGCCGGCTTAAAAAAAACCGCCGCGCAAATTCCGGTGGGAACGCGCTCAAGCAGGAGATAAGTTATCGCCCTCGCCCTTCTTTTCAACTTATTGCGTTCTGTGGCCTTTTTAGACACTTTCAAAGACGCGACAAAGGCGAAGGCTCTGTTTTTGGGACAGTTGTAGGCGACTTTCAAATTAAGATTGTCCGAAGAAAAAGTTTTTGCCTTTTTCATAAACTCCAGAAATAGCTTTTTATTAATCCTATTTTTTTGGGGAAGCATATTGTCATCAATATTAACATATTATCCACAAGATATTAAGATAATGTTATTTTAAAGCCTATTTGATTAAAAATATCTTTAAGTATAATGGAATAATCATGTTGGATAATTTTGAAAAATTATGGAGAGACGCTCTTTTTGAGATAGAGCCCAATGTTTCAAAAGCTAATTTTTCCACATGGTTTAAAGACACTTATATAAGCAAGTATGAAGATGGCGTGGTGACAATAAACGTGCCTAACGATTTCGTGAAAGAATGGTTGTCCACAAAATATTATAAATTCGTAATCAGTTCTCTTCGCAACCTTAACCCCAGCATCCGCCACGCCGATTATTTAATAGTATCCAAACCCCCTCAAATTAACCAACCGGAAAAAAAACAATATTTCAAACAACAAGGAAACAACGAGGAACAGTTAGGATTCCAAGAGCTTAATACTGATACGGAAGCTAATTTGAACCCTAGATATACTTTTGACTCTTTTGTGGTGGCTTCTTTTAATGAAGTAGCCCATTCTGCCGCTATAGCTGTTTCAAAAAGCATAGGCAATCTTTACAACCCACTCTTTATTTACGGCGGAGTTGGACTTGGAAAAACCCATCTTTTGCAGGCGATTGGCAATGAAACAAAAAAAAATAATCCGGCGACCAAAGTTCAATATTTAACTTCGGAAAAATTCGCCAACGATTATGTTTTATCCATTCAAAATAAAAATATCCATCTTTTTAAAGAAAAATACCGTAAATACAATCTTTTAATAGTTGACGATATCCAATTTTTTTCCGATAAACTTAAAATCCAAGAAGAATTTTTTCATATTTTCAACGCTTTATATGATGGAAATAATCAAATTATTTTTTCCTCCGACAAACCACCTCAATATATAGTCGGTCTGGAAGACCGGCTTAAATCTCGCTTTGAAGGGGGAATGATGGTTGATATTTCTCAACCATCATTAGAAGAAAGAATGGCTATTTTGCGAGTTAAAATGCAACAAAGGGGTTATTTAATATCGGATGAAATAATAGATTTTATAGCTAAAAACATTAAAGAAAATATCCGTGAACTTGAGGGGGCGCTTAATTCCGTGATTGGACAATCAAAAATAAGAGGGAGGATTCTTAATTTAATTGATGTTGAAGAAATATTAAAAAGAAAAATTAAGCCAATCCGGGTTATTACCGCTGATAGTGTTATTAAAATAATAGCTAATTATTATAATATTGAAGAAAAAAAAATAAATGAAAAAACAAGAAGACAGGAAATAGTTAAACCAAGACAAATAGCGATGTATTTATTAAGAAATGATTTAAACACTTCTTATCCTTATATTGGTAGAAGATTAGGGCAAAAAGATCACACTACAGCTATTCATGCTTATAAAAAAATAACTTGTGATATAAAAAATGACAAAAAACTTGAACAAGAGATAAATAATATAAGAGAAATAATTTCTAAAAATTAAAAATATATGTGTAAAAAATGTTAATAAAAAAATAATAACTATGTGTGTAAAATTAAAATAAATTATGTTTTTATTTTTATGTTTTTAAAAATATTTTTTAATTCACAAAATTATTACAATTAATCCTTAAATTATTCACATTTAATTTATTAAAATTAATTATTAATAAAGCCATAAATTATTTTTATAAACATATCCACATATATAATAATAACTATAATATATTTATATATAAAAAATTAATTATTAATATTATTAAACAAAAAAATGAAACTCTTATGTTTTAAAAAAGACCTTAAAGAAGCCGTTTTTATTTGCGATAAAATTTCCGGAAAAAATCTTAATTTACCTATTTTAAGCAATATACTTTTAGACGCTGATGGAAAAGATTTAAAATTAATATCCACTAATCTTGAATTAGGGGTGGAAATAATAATTCCAGCAAAAATAGAAAATAAAGGTAAAATTACTATTCCGTCAAATATTTTTAATAGTTTTTTATCTAATATTTCAGGAAGTGATCAAATTAATATGGAAATTCAAAATAACAACCTAATAATTTCCACTAATAATAACTCCACTCTTATTAAAAGCCAACCAATTGATGATTTTCCTAGTCTGCCAAAATTAAAATCAGATGATAAATTTTCCATACCAATTATTGATTTTATATCAGGACTTAAAAAAGTGTTTTATTCCTGCTCTTTATCAACTATAAAACCTGAAATTTCTTCAGTTTATTTATATTCAAATAAAACAAATATGATTACTTTTACCGCAACAGACTCATTTAGATTGGCGGAGAAAAAATTTAATTATTTTTTTCCTGAATTAGGACCAATCCTTATTCCATTTAAAACAGTGGTGGAGATAATTAGGATTTTTGAAGGGAAGGAAGGTAATTTGGATATTTTATTTAATAAAAATCAAATAAATTTAAAAAAAGACAATATAGTTTTTATTTCTAGATTAACGGATGGAATTTTTCCTGATTATAACCAAATTATTCCCAAAAAATTTATCGCCGATATTATTATTAATAAAGAATTTTTTATAAACTCGCTTAAAATTTCAGGGGTGTTTTCTGGAAAATTAAATGAGTTGAATATGGTTGTTAATTCAGAAGATGGTTTTTTAACTATTAAAACCTCTAATAATGAATCAGGAGAAAATATAGCGAAAATACCAGCGAAAATAACCGGCGAAAGTGTGAAAATAACCTTTAATTATAAATATATTTATGATTGCTTGCCCAATATTAATTCTGAAGAAATAATTTTAAGATTTTCTGGCGAAGGTAAGCCGCTTCTTATAACTGGCGCCCAAGACAACACATTCCAATATTTAGTAATGCCAATGAGTGTGTAATTAAAATTTATGGCTTGGAAAAATATCTCTGGTTATTTGGAAAAATTTTTCACAATAACGCCGCCGGGAAAATTTTATCAAAACGAAGCTGTTAAGGCGCTTAATGAAATTTTAAACATAAACTTATCTGAAAATGATATAGAATACAGATTTGGGGTAATATATATAAAAAACAATCCCGCTACAAGCGGAACATTGAAAAATGAAATATTTTTAAATAAAGATAAAATAATCCAGCTTTTGTCTCAAAAAATAAAAAAAAGCGGGGTAAAAGATATAAGATTTTAATAATTAATCTTAATTGGTATTATTTTTTCGCTTTTATTCCTCACTTTGTCGTAAATTATTATTTTTATTTCCGACTCATTAGCCGCCGTTCCCAAATCAGACGGTTTAAATGTTAATATATAAGGCTCTTGGCTTAATGAACCAAGGTAATTATTATTGAAAAATAAGTCGGCTTGGCTAAACGCGAATTTACCTTGAGAAGAAAATTTTACCGTTATGTCGCTGTTGTAATCATAAGCCTGGTTTTCTTTTGGTGATTCTGTTTTGATAATAGGCGCGTATTCCGGCTTATGAACATCGTCTTTTTCTTTTGGGATATCGTTTTCTGTTTGGTCTTTAATATTAGCGCTTTCCGCCCAGCTTCTGATTGGAATTTCCCACATTCTAAACTGGGAATCATTTTCTGGGTTGGTTGGCCTGCTTCCGCTGGGGTTGTTTTTATCCAGCCAATATAAAATAGAATGGATTTGCGTCAAAACTTTCTCCTGAATCAGTTCTGGTGGAGTAAACTCCGTCGCTAATTTTCCAGAAATTTTATCCACAAGATAAGTCTGTCCGCCCAGCCATTGGCCGTTTAAAAAAGGTTTATTACCTTTTGTGTTTTTTGGCTTTTCAAAGTATTCTTTTGGCAAATCTTTGAATGCTTCCGTTAAAAATTCGTTCCACATCGGAGCGACAATGAATCCGGCCACCATTTTTTCCATCGGAGTATTATTGTTGTTGCCGAACCACGCGCCAACGGCTATATTTGGTGTATACCCCAGCACCCAAGCGTCTTTATAGTCATTAGTGGTGCCTGTTTTGGCCGCCACTGGCCTGTCAGGGAAGTATAAAGGCGAAATTGCCCCAAACGCCGGCGTTCGCGCTTTATTGTCGGACAAAACATCGCTTATCAAGAGAGCGATGTTTTTGTCCAAAACTTGCTTGGATTCGTCGCGGTATTCCTCTAAAACATTCCCGCTTTTATCTTCCACTTTCAAAATGCCGACGGGCGGGTTCCTCACTCCATTATTGGCGAAAACGGCGTAGGCGCCGGTCATTTCCAAGAGGCTCACTTCGCCGCCGCCCAAAACCAATGTTAGCCCGTAGCGGTCGGGGTCGGTCAAAGAATCAATACCCATATCTTTCATTAAACTCAAAGAATCGCGAATACCGGCCAAGTAAAGCGTTTTCACCGAGGGAACATTTAAAGATTGAGCCAAGGCTTCGCGAAGCGTTACTGGTCCGCGGTAGTTATGGTCATAGTTTTCCGGCATATAACATTCATCTTTTTCGCCCGCCTCTTTGGCGGGCAAGCTGGAGGATGAGGATAAAAAGGTTGTTGTGGCATATTTGTCCAAACAAGACGGATTAAATTCAGTTTGGACATCAAAAACGATTGTCTCGGGGGTGTAGCCCTTTTTAAAGGCGGTGGCGTAGATGAAAGGTTTAATGGACGAACCGGGTTGGCGATGAGCCAAAGCCACATTGAAGTTGCCTTGGTCTTCTCGGTTGAAATAGTCTTTGGAGCCGACCATCACCAGTATTTGCCCCGTTTTCGGATCTATGGCCACAATACTGTTGTTGGAAGCATTGAACTTTTCTTTGTTTTCTTTGGCGTACCTAGCCGCTAATTCCTCGGCTTTTTGCTGGAGCGGGTAGTTTATGGTGGTGGTAACTTTCAATCCGCCTTGCTCCACAACATCTTGGCCGTATTTTTTTTCCAAATAGGACCTGACGTAAATGGAAAAATGGGCGGCTTTGATGGAATTTTGGCCTTTGTTTATGAAAACAACCTTTTCTTTTTTGGCTATTTCGGCTTCTTCGGGGGTGATAAAACCCAACGCGGTCATTTTGTTTAAAATCAAATCCTTTCTTTTACCCAACTCTTCCCGGTGGTTTCCATAAGGAGAGTAATAGGTCGGGGCTTTGATCAGACCGGCTAAATAAGAGGCTTCGGCCAAGTTGATAGCGGACGCGTTTTTGCCGAAAAAATTTCGGCTGGCCGATTCAATGCCGTAATTGTTTCCGCCGTAAGGCACGGCATTAAGATAAAGTTCCAATATCTTGTCCTTGGAAAGTTTTTTCTCGATTTTTAGCGTCAAAATTATTTCTTTTATTTTTCTGGCGAAAGTTTTATCCGTGGTCAACAAGGTGTTTTTAACCAATTGCTGGCTGATGGTGGATCCGCCCTGGCTTAATTTGCCGGATTTAAGGTTAACCAAAATCGCCCTTAAAATTCCCGGCACATCAATTCCGCGGTGCTGGTAAAAAGACGAATCTTCAATGGCGATGGTGGTATTTTTAATATGGCGGGAAATTTCGGTCAAAGGCACCAATGTTCTTTGGATGTCGTTATGAATATCCCAAAGAATTATTTTGCCCGTCCGGTCGTAAATTTTCGTGGACTGGGCGACTTTGAGGTCGTTTAAAGAACCGGCGTCGGGAATTTTTAGGGTGGCTATCCAGAAAGCGATGATTGTTCCGGTAAAAACAAAAACGACAAACAAAAAAGAAAAAACACCCAAAAGTATTTTAAAAAATTTTTTTCTTCTGCTCTTTTTGGTCATAATAAGGACATTGTATCAAAAAACGGCAATAAAAAAATCAATCCCGCTTCAAGCGGGATTGATTTTTTTAAATTAATTTTCCCAGTTGCCCGCGTCCACATACTCATCATCTTCAACATCGGCGGGTTTTTCAGACCCTTCCGTGTCGGTGTTTTCATCAGGCCTTTCTTCGTTTTCATCTTCCTCGCTTATTAATAGAGCGTTGGCTTTTATTAAATCGTTCATATTTATTAAATTATTTTTTAAATAAAATTTCGACGCTATCTTTGTAGCAAGTATAAAAAATTTGTAAAGTACTTCAAGCGCGACCCTGTGAATAATTTTGCGGGGAATGATTTGTTTGCAAACACGACCGCGCGGAGTATGCTGAAACAGTATAAAACATTAATCGCAAAATTATGAATTTGGGTTACATCGGGTTGGGAAAAATGGGATACGGCATGGTTTCGCGTCTTTTGGAAAAGGGATATGGCATCGTCGCGTTTGACACGACCGCGGAGGCGGTGAAGAAAATTTCATCGGAAGGCGCGCGGGGAGTCGGTTCTGTCGCCGAGTTGGTTTCTTTGTTGCCGGCGCCACGCGTGGTTTGGATTATGGCGCCCCATCAGGCGGTGGACGGCGTTCTAACTGAAATTGTCCCGCTTCTTAAGGCGGGCGACACGATAATAGAAGGGGGCAATTCTCCTTACAAAGAATCAATGCGACGGGCGAAAGAAATTGAGGCCAAGGGCGTTGGTTTTTTGGACGCGGGAATAAGCGGCGGGCCGGGCGGAGCGAGAAACGGCGCCTGCGTGATGGTTGGCGGCCGGAAAGAATTGTTTGATAAACACGAAAAACTTTTTCGCGATATCTCTGTTGAAAACGGGTACGGTTATATGGGCAAGTCCGGCGCCGGACATTTCGTGAAGATGGCGCACAACGGGATTGAATACGGGATGATGCAGGCGATCGCCGAAGGATTTGAAGTGATGAAAAAATCCGAGTTCGCTCTTAATTTGCGAGCGGTGGCCGATTTGTATAACAACGGAAGCGTGGTGGAGTCGCGGCTGGTCGGCTGGCTTAAAGACGGCTTTGAAAAATACGGCGAAAATCTCGGCGAAATTTCCAGCAAGGTATCGCACAGCGGAGAGGGATTGTGGACGGTGGAGGCGGCCAAAGAACTGGGCGCCTCCGTTCCCATAATAGAAGGCGCGCTTAAGTTTCGTTTGGATTCCCGTCAAAACCCGAGTTATTCGGGGAAAGTTCTTTCCGTAATGCGCAATATGTTTGGCGGACACGAGGTAAAGAAATAATTATGAAAGTGATTGATATCTCATTGTCTCTGCATAAAAATACGATTATTTACCCGGGTAATCTGGAGGTTAACATAAAAACAATCAAAGGGAAAACGTCCACTCATTCGGAAATCGCCATGGGGTCGCACACGGGAACGCACATGGACGCGCCGAAGCATATTTTTGAAAACGGCGACGGCGTTGATAAGATTGATTTGAACAAAGTCATCGGCGAATGCCGCGTGCTAGACATGACGCGCTTGAAAGAAGCCATCAGCGCAGATGATTTTAAAAAAGAAACGGTCAAAAAGGGGGAGCGGATTTTGGTAAAGACAAGAAATTCTAAAAGAGGGTTTAAAAAATTTTATGATGATTATGTCTATTTGGGCGGCGAGGCGGCGGAGTTTCTGGCTCAAAAGAAAATCTCTCTTTTCGGCATTGACTATCTTTCGGTTAAAAAGCGAGGCGGGCTAGATAACCGACCGCACACGGAATTGTTGAAAAACGGCATTGTGATATTTGAAGGGTTGGATTTATCAAAAGTAAAACCGGGCAAATATTTTTTTGTCGGATTGCCGTTGAAATTAATGGGGCTGGATGGGTCGCCCGCGAGAGCGATTCTTTTATGATTCTTTTGCGGGGCAGGCCAAAGCTATGGCGATAGCGTCAATTTCATCGTCCAACTTGCCCGCCGAAGAGGCGGGGCCCTTGTTTGTGTTTATTTTAAGCATAGCCAATACCATTTTTCGGACTTGGTCTTTTTCGGCTCGGCCATAGCCGGTCATGGCCATTTTCACTTCCAGTGGGGTGAATTCAAATACTTTCAAATTATTTTCGGCGGCCAAAAGAAGAGCGACGCCCCGCGCCTCCGCCACCTTTAACGCCGTTTTTTGATTGGCGGTGAAAAAAAGTTTTTCTATAGCCATTATATCCGGCTTGGAATCTTTGATTATTTTTTTTAAACCTTTGGCCAAAACAAGAAGCCTTTTTTCGTGGGGGTCGTTTCTTGACGAAATAAGACAAGAAGAATAGATAAGTTTTTCCACACCCGGACTTTTTTCCAAAATAGCGCAGCCCATTCGCTCAAAACCGGGATCAATGCCGAGGATAATCATAAATTAAAGTCTAAATCTAAAAACAAAAAATGTAAAATATAATTTTTTATGATACAATAAACGCAAATGTTAAAAGAACAATTGGAAAAAATAGGGTTGGCGGAGAAAGAGGCGAAGGTTTTCTTGGCTGCGCTTGAGCTTGGCTCAAGCGCAGTGCAGGAGATTGCCAAAAAGGCGGGCATAAACAGGGCGACGACCTATGTGATTATAGAAAAGCTGATGAAAAAAGGCCTGATGAGTTCGGTGGAAAAAGGCAAAAAAACTTATTTCCAGACGGAAGACCCGAAGCGATTACTGAAACTTTTGGAAGAACAAGAAGAGGGTTTGAAAAGAAAAGAAGAAGAATTTAAAAAATATCTGCCGGAGTTGGAAACGCTTTATAACATCGCCGAAGAAAAACCAAAGGTGAGGTTTTTTGAGGGGAAGGATGGGCTCATAGCGATAAGAGAAGACTATTTCAAGGCGAAAGATAAAAATGTTTTGGGAATTTTTGCAATAGATGAAGAGAAAAATATTTTTTCGGAAGACGAGAGGGCAAAAGCATCAAAAGAAAGGGAAAACAAAAAAATTAAAATTAAATTGATATATACAAACGATGAAAAAATAACCAGGGAATCAAACTTAACAGAAAAAATGTTTATTCCAAAAGAAAAATTTCCCTTAACTTCCTCTTTTATAATTTACGACAATAAAGTTGGAATGGTCTCCCTTAAAAACAAAATAATCGGGGTTATTATAGAAAGCAAAGAAATTTCTGATACCTTTAGGTCAATCTTTAACCTCGCATGGGAAGGGTCTGGAAAATATCAAAAATAAAAAAGGGTGCCTAAACTTCAGGCACCCTCGTCTTTTTAATCAATAATTTTAAAAAACAAAGAATCTTTTTAAACTATTGATTTTTTCAATCTAAACCCATATAAAACTCCTTTCCTTTCGCCCCGAAACAGCATTTCGGGATTATTCGGACAAAGGTTTTTCAAAAATCGCGAGGACACCCCCGCTAAAGACATAAAAATGTACTATCTGCGGATAGTATACGCAATGCAAAATAAATGTCAAGCGAGAATAACACTTTGAATTATAAAATATCTGAAATAGACAATAATTAAACACAGCAAACAAAAAGGTGTTTGTGTAAAACGGCTTAATAAAGCCACCTTTTTAGTATTTAACACAAAGAAATGTCAAAACCGCTTGACAAAATAATTCACTTGTGTATACTAATAGGCAGATTGAAAAAAGAAGGGCATGCGCCCGAAAGCACATTTATTTAAATCTTTTTAGAAAAGGAGATTGAAAATGAGCACGCACGAAAGAATTGGTTGAGGCCGCTAACCGTATTTTATCCGCCAATGGTTGCACCTACACTAGAGAGTCGAAGAAGGAGGTGAACTTTATGCAGCGCCGGTTTGAGAAGCGCATAAAGCCCTGCCACTTCCGGGGCCTATCCAGACGGTGAGCACGCCTTGCTTCACTTCCCGAACTCATTTCAAAAGGGCTATTCAAAAAAATAGCCTCCCTTCCAAAAATTTTGTCAGCCGATTTGGCGGACGAAGTTTCCGGAGGGGAATAAATTTCCCGATTGTACATTGAAAGTCGCCAAAATTCCTGGCGCTAAGTGGGAGGTTAAAGCCCCGCAAGTAAAACCAAAAGCGTGATGAACGCGATTAGGTTCTACAAGGTAATTGGCCGAAAGGGAAATGGTTTCCTGAATAGGCCATTAAAATAATCTCCGTAAAACTGCGGAGTTAATATAGAAAGGCGAGCGAGAAAACGAAGTTTTCAAACCTCGCCTCCCTTTCAGAGATTTTGAAAAATCAAAGTTTCTGAAAGGGAAAATGTTTTCCCGAATGATAGCACCTTTTAATTTAATATTTGGAATCTGAAAATTTTCTGAAAAGGAGAAGGAAAATGGCTAGTCTTAAGCCTGGCGATTTGCTTGTTTTAGGTAGTGGTAAAATTGATCTCGGACACATCGAGGCGGGTTGCGGTCACTTCTTTGCTAGTGGTAAAAAAGATGTGACATCTATGTTTATTAACAACAGTAGTGATTTTGCCAGTTTTATGATTTTGCTTGATGATATGTTTGGAGTAAAGTCAAAAAAATTTGAACTACCGAGCGGAAAACCAGCATATCAAATAACATCTGCCCGTTTTAAAACACAAAGGAGGATAGAATGATTGAAATTGTTAATGTGCCCAATGCGGAATTTTTAGAAGGTTGTAGGCTGGGACGATATGGATTACATGGAGCGATGAATATGACCAATGAAGAGTTTTTCTGGGCCGCTGGGTTCCTTAAAGACTGTCACGATTATGGAGTTAAGGCGACAAAGAGGCAAGTGTCAAAATACAGAAGAGGAAAGGGTATACTTTACAGAAAAATACATATCTTGCGAGAATGCACTCGCTAATTTCAAATTCCCAATTTTCAGGAGGAAAGTCATGAAGTGAATGATAGAAAAAGTCCCAATGGGCGAAGGCGGGTAAACATCTCGGCAACATAAAACGCAAAAGTGTTATTTACCAAAAAGGCAAGATTAAAACAAAAAATCTTGCCTCTGCTCGCAAGATGTTGGTCTTGCCTGACGAGTCCGAAAGGACGAAAGCAGAAACTGGTTCTTTACAAAATTAATACCGGATCTTTTTAGGAGGAACAAAAATGCGTAAAAGGTTTTTTGTAAGTTTGTTTTTGGCGGCTTTATTTTGTGGCACATTCACCTCTGCCGTGTTGGCAAAGGAAAATGGCACGGAGGAGTGCGATGCGGTTGTGTTGGAAAACAGAGTTGTTCTTCGAGAGAAACCGCAGATAGGAGGGTTGGTTTTTGTCGGAGACTATGATGTCCTTGATAAGCTCGAATCTATTGCAAGAATTATTGGTAGTTATGGAGTGCCAATAATTGAATATAAAGGTTTGCAAGACGGAGGAGTGGAAATAACTTTTTCTATTCATCCAGTAAAATAATTTATTTTATTTTGTTGTTTAGCTCTACATTTAAAAAAAGGAGGCAGATATGATATTTGACAGTAGTTAATTCGCCAATCGGCGAATTGCAACAAAAAGGTCAATTATCATCTCTGCCTTTTGTTGTATCTGTCCATAGTTTTGTTATCATATAAGAAATGAAGAAAGAACTGGCGGAAAAACTAAAATCGCTTAAGGAATATTTTGAAAAAAAGCCGGATGTGGAGATGGCTTTTCTTTTTGGTTCAAGAGCGAAAGGTCAAGAAACAAGCGAATCGGATGCCGATGTTGCCGTTTATTTTAAACCGAAAACAGGCCGGTTTGAATGGGAGGAAGCGGGGGAGTATGAAAACGAAAATAAAATATGGAATGAAGTTGAAAGTATTTTGGGCATCCCTACTGATTTTGTGGTGCTTAATCGCGCGCCGTCAACGCTGGCTGATTCTGTGATGAGAGAAGGCCGGCCGATAATTATAAAAAACAAGAAGCTTTACCTTGATTTTTTCTTGGCTATTACTTCTACCGCCGTTGATTTTAGGGAATTTGTCAAAGATTTTTGGGAGATTAAACAACGGTCGCGCTCATTATCCGAAAAAGAGAATTCCTCAAACTTATAATGATGTTTTTATTTGGATATCAGGTTTAAGAAAATCAAGAAATTTATAGACGATGCCCAGCCGGCCTACCAATATCTTTTAAATTTCGCCAAAAATCTTTTAAAAAATTCAAGGTAACTGCGCCAAAAACTGACATCCGCTGTTGGTTTTTGGTTACAGCAAGTTTTTTTGGATTTGGGATTGGCCGAGGTGTTTATAGGCGTTTTCGGTGGCGACGCGGCCGCGGGGAGTGCGTTCTATAAAGCCAAGCTGAAGCAGAAAAGGCTCATAGACTTCTTCTATGGTGGCTTCGTCTTCGGAAGTGGCGGCGGCCAAGGTTTGCAAGCCAACCGGGCCGCCCTTGAATTTTTCTATCAGGATGTTTAAAATGCGGCGGTCGTGATTGTTGAGTCCCAGCTCGTCTATTTCCATCAAGTCCAGGGCTTTTTGGGCGAAATTCAAATCTATCCCGCTGCCTCCGTGCACTTGGGCGAAATCGCGGCATCTTTTTAAGAAATGATTGGCGATCCTTGGGGTGTAGCGGCTTCTTTTGGCTATCTCTTCGGCCGAATCGCCGGAAATTTCCATTCCCAAAATGCCGGCCGAGCGGGTGATTATTTTTTTGACCTCTTCATTGGTGTAAAATTCCAACCGGAAAGTGCCACCGGAAAACCGAGAACGGAGCGGGGAAGAGAGCATAGCCACTCGGGTGGTGGCGGCGATAAGAGTAAACGGCGGGAGCTCCAGCTGGATGCTTCGCGCCGACGGGCCCTTGCCGATGATAATGTCCAGCGACCGGGATTCCATCGCCGGATAAAGGACTTCTTCAATGGTTTTGTTCAACCGGTGAACTTCGTCTATAAAAAGGATATCGCCCGGAGAAAGATTAGTGAGAATGGAAGCCAGATCGCCCACCCGTTCTATGGCCGGACCGGAAGTGGTCTTTATCTGCGCCCCAAGCTCTTTGGCTATCAAAAGAGCGAGGGTGGTTTTGCCCAATCCAGCCGGGCCGTAAAAAAGCAAGTGCTCTATGCTTTCTTTTCGCTCGGAAGCGGCTTGAATAAGGATGCGGAGGTTCTTTTTTATCATCTCTTGGCCGATGTATTCGTCCCATTTTTGCGGCCGCAAAGTCTGATCTAGCGCTTTATCCAGCGAAGCGGTTGATTTCGGGTTGTTTAAATTGTTATTTTTGGGGCTTGACATTTGTGTTATTATTTGCTAGTATGATGAAAATTAAAGAGTTTTCGGCCAATCCCGCTGTTAGCGGGATAAATCTGCCCTATAAAACTCTAAGCAACAGTCCCGCTAAAACGGGATTTACGGAATATCGTCAAAGGACGCTCTGGTGTCCCGCTTCGGCGGAATTCCTGGGGCTATCCTTAGAAGTTATTCTAATCTTTTGGTACGCATATTAAAAGAAGTTGCTTAGAGATTTATAGGGCGGATTTTTTAAAGTTCAATCACTCTTTGCAGTTCGTCCAGCGAAGTGATTCCGTTTATAACTTTCAAGATTCCGTCTTGCTTCATATTCAGGATGCCTTGTTTTTCCGATTTTTTCAGAATTTCCGTTTCGGTGGGATTAAGAAGGATAAGCGGTTCCACTTCTTCATCTATCAATATCGCTTCGTAAACACCGATTCTTCCTTTGTAGCCGAGGTTGTTGCAAAATTTGCAACCCTTCGCTTTCCAGACAAATATTTTTCCCGTGTCCGGTTGGCTTATGTTTTCGGGAAAAGTCGCGATAATTTTTTTTATGATAGCCGCCTCTGATTCCGAAGCTGGTTGTTTTTCTTTGCATTTATCACAGAGCTTTCTTGTCAATCTTTGGGCCATAGAGATGTTCACAGCCGGAGCGATGCTGGTTGGATTGACTCCGAGGTCTATCAAGCGGGGAATGGTGCCAGCGGCGTTATTGGTGTGCAGGGTGGACAGAACCAGGTGGCCGGTCAAGGCGGAGTTAATGGCGGTTTTGGCCGTCTCTAAGTCGCGGATTTCGCCCACCATTATAATATCCGGGTCCTGTCTTAAAATGGACCTCAAGCCGGCGGAAAAGGAATAGCCGATCGCTTCTTCCACTTGAGTTTGGACGATGTTGGGGAGATGATATTCCACCGGGTCTTCCAGGGTGATAATTTTAGACCCCGGCGCGTAAATTTTTCTCAAAAAAGCGTAAAGAGTGGTGGTCTTGCCGGAACCGGTCGGACCGGTGGTTAAAATCATGCCGTTGGGCTTGTTTAATTCTTTTTCCAAAATATTCATCAAGTCTTTATTTATCCCGAGCTCCTCAAAGGTTATGGCGATTGATTTCGGGTTAAGAATTCTTAAGACGACAGATTCGCCGTAGGCTTCCGGAATAATCGAGGTTCTGACGGCGATTTCTTCTTCTTTCACTTTTATGCTGAAGCGGCCGTCCTGGGCCTGGTTTCGGACATTCAGCTTCAAGCCGGAAACAAGCTTTATTCTGGAAAGAAGGAGGTTGTAAATTTTGTAATCAAACAGCAAAATGTCGTGGAGCACTCCGTCCAATCTGAAGCGAAGGCGAACCTGTTTTTCTTGCGGTTCTATGTGGACATCGGAGGCGTCGGCGCTTAACGCTCCAGCCAGAATTATTTCCAACACCTCCGAAATTTTTCTGTTTTTCTGGGTAGTGACTGATGATACGAATAAATTTTTCAGTTCTTCCGTGGTGGAGGTTTTTTTCAAAAACTCATCCAGTTTCTCGGAAGAAACATCTATGACGCCTCTTCGCGCTTCTTCATATTCGGGCACTTCGCCGTATCGTTTCCACGCGCGGGCGAGGCTTTCTTCGGAAACTAAAAATGTGTTTATTTTGTAGCCTTTTTCTTGGAGGTTTTTTAATATTCTTTGAGTTGTTCCCGGGTTGGGGCTTTCTATGGCCACTTGGAGCTTTCGGCCTGTTTTCTGGAAGACGGCCAACTTGCCGAGGCGGGCTTCTTCTTCGGTCAAAACTTTAAGGGCGTCTATGTCTATGGTCATTCGGGAAAGGTCAAGATAAGGCAAGCCGTATTTTTGCGACAGAAGTTTGGCCAAGTCTTCGGCCTCGCCCTTTCTAATTCTTTCCATTTGCTCTTTATTTTTGTCGTCGTTAAGCAATGCCATTGGTGTTGTTATTTTATCCTTTTACGCGACTTTTTTCAACGCGCTTTGAATTTTAAGCTCCGCTTCGGAGAAATTTTTGTATGGGCCGGAGATTAAATTTCCGTTTTCTTTTTTGGCCGAGAGTAATATTGTCAGTTTTTCTTCGATGTTTTGGCCGTCCCGATGTTCCGGTCGGGAAGAGACAGAAACCATCGCCCAAACTTCTTGTTTTGATTGCCAGATTAAGACAAAAAATGGATGAGGCGTTAGAAGATTTTTTATTTTTTTCATTATTTTGTCAAAAAGGGCGGGACTCGGTTTGTTGCCTGTTTTTTCCAAATCTTGGTCGGAGATAAACATCCAGACGCTTTTCAGCGATTCGTTCGGATAACTTCTGGCCATGGCGCGTCCAAGCAATCTGGCGAAAGGATAATCTTTATCACTTAAGATGGCGGTTATTTTTTCTTTATCCGCGCCGAGTTTTAAAAGCGATGAAGCCAGAGCCAGAGTTTCTGCGCTGATGTTGTTTTGGAGTTGGTCGGTTTCCGCCAGCAGGGCGGCCAAGACGAGGTCGGGGACAGGGGATTTTTTTACGGAAAAATCTCCACTTGATTCAATTATGCCGATTAGAGAGAAAACTTTTTCCGCCAAGGTTTCTTCGCCGGCGCCGGAGGAAAGAATTATTATGTTATCCGTTTCCGCGGCGGTTATTTTCTTGGAGACTTCTTCCGGCAACTTGTCGTCCTTGTTTTCTTGGCCGAAGGGCGGAAAGGAAAAAATAATGTCAACTTTGGCTGGCAAGGTTTTGAAAACGACATTTTCTTTGGATATTTCTTCTTTGCTGGCACTGATGTTGATGCTGACATAACGGTCGTCTTCGGTGTAAGATATTTCTTTGGTCTCTATTTTGTTTTTCGGTATCAATATGGAAGTGGAGAAAACGGCAGACGCGCCAGTTTCAGAAGGAAGAATGGCCAGCCATTTTTCCGCGAAATCTTTTTGCCTTTCGGGGAGGGAATGAACCGGCAGTCCGGCGTTTCTTATCGCCGCCACAAGGGCTTCTTTGGCCAAATAAACTTCTTCCGCCGCTTCGTTGTTTGAGACAACGGCAAAAGACCCGGCGTTGGCGCAAACATTTCTTATTTTTTCTTCTTGCTCGGGAGTCATAAATCTATTCCTAGCATTTAGATTTTTATAAGGCAATGCTTGACAGTCACCAAACAGTATGTAAATATAAAAATTAGAGAGAGGAAAGGGAAAATGTTTTCCATTTCCATAAAATAGTCTTTTACTAATTTTATATCTGCCTTTTGTTGTATCTAAAATGGTGTTGAAAATATGCTGGAGCGTAAAATCAGCACCATTTTTCATTTGTTTGCAGTTGTTGATTGACTGCAAGTTTATCTTAAGTTAAACTTAATTTATCATGAAAAGCGCGATAATAGGATTAAAAGATTTAAGAGAAAACATGGACAGCTACATTTCCCAAATAAATAAAGGGAAATCTTTTGTTGTGGTGAGAAAGTCAAAGCCCGTTTTCAGATTGGCTCCGTTGGATGCGTGGGGCGATGAAGGGGTGTGGAAAAAAGTTGTTGATTTTACGAAAATTAAAAAAGGAGGAGTGCCGTTGAGTGATGTTTTAGCAAAAATTTAATTTATGGATAGAGCCGCCAAATTTCTAAACAAATTAGGCCAAAAAGAACGAAAGGTCATTAAAGAAGTTTTGGAAAAAATTAAATTTGGAAATATCGCAAATCTGGACATTAAAAAACTGAAAGGATTGGATAATTGTTTTCGCATCAGAAAAGGAGAAATAAGAATAATTTACAGAATTGATGAGAATAAGAAAGTGTTTTTATTAAGCATTGAAAGAAAAAATGACAATACTTATAAATTTTTGAATTAGAAATAATTTTAATAAAATAATGCCCAGAAAAATTTGCCGGCATTGTGATCCGGTTGTCAGTCACCCGTGGCATTTTTCGAAGCGGGTGGGAAGTTTCTTGTTTCCGTTGACACGGTTTTTGACGCCGGCGAGTCAG
>Ga0209212_1001173_pt1 | contig 44346 bp, 46 predicted proteins | sample RifGroC2_FD_183996 | JGI IMG/M metagenome (GOLD analysis project Ga0209212, IMG submission 183996) | Groundwater microbial communities from Rifle, Colorado, USA - Groundwater C2 (SPAdes) (version 2) | ecosystem: Environmental > Aquatic > Deep subsurface > Groundwater | place: Rifle, Colorado... | reverse complement strand
CCGCAACAAAATCCACATCATCAACCTGGAAAAAACCGTCACGCTGTTTGCCGAAGCCGAGGCTTTCGTGCGCAAGCTGTCTGCGAAGAAGGGCACTATCCTGTTCGTCGCGACCAAGCGCCAGGCACGTGACATCCTGCAAGAGGAAGCCGTGCGCGCGGGTTCGCCGTTCGTGAATCATCGCTGGCTGGGCGGCATGCTGACCAACTACAAGACTGTGCAGCAATCCATCAAGCGCCTGCGTGACCTGGAGCAGATGACGCTCGATGGTACGAATGAAAAAATTTCCAAGAAGGAAGCGTTGATGATGAAGCGCGAACTGGAAAAACTGGATCGCAGCCTGGGCGGCATCAAGGATATGCCAGGTTTGCCGTCCGCGCTGTTCGTGATCGACGTGGGCTATCAAAAAGGCGCCATTGTCGAAGCGCAAAAACTGGGCATTCCGGTGATCGGCATCGTCGACACCAACAATTCCCCGCTCGGTGTGGACTACATCATTCCGGGTAACGACGACTCCACGCAAGCGATCCGCCTGTATGCCCGCGGCATTGCCGATGCGGTACTGGAAGGCCGTGCGCAAGCCCTGAACGAATTGGTCGAGCAGGTTGCCGCAGCAGAAGTAGAAGAACAAGCCGCTTAAGTTTCGACCAGGCGCACAAAGGGGCGCAAGCCCCTTTTTTTATAAGTATTATTGATTTTATAAGCTTTATTAGGGAGTTTTAAGATGGCAGAAATTACTGCAAGCATGGTCAAGGAACTGCGCGAGGCAACCGGCCTGGGCATGATGGAATGCAAAAGGGCGCTGGTCGAAGCCAACGGCGACTTCAAGGTGGCTGAAGAGCAAATGCGCATCAAGAGCGGCGCCAAGGCGAGCAAGGCATCCTCCCGCGTGACCGCCGAAGGCGTGGTCAGCGCGTTTATCGCGGTGGACGGTAAGACCGGTGCGGTGGCGGAAGTAAACTGTGAAACCGACTTCGTGGCCAAGAATGATGACTTTGTTGCGTTCGCAAAAAATGTCGCCGAGACGGTGGCAAAGAACAATCCGGCCGACATCGAAGCATTGTCCGCTATGACCCTTGCCAACGGCTCCGCCAGCGTGGAAGAAACCCGCAAGGCGTTGCTGATGAAGCTCGGCGAAAACGTCAGCATCCGCCGTTTCGAGCGCTATGCGACCACGACCGGCAAACTGTCCAGCTACCTGCACGGCAGCAAGATCGGCGTACTGCTGGACTTTGCCGGCGGCGATGAAACAATGGGGCGCGACATCGCGATGCACATCGCGGCGAGCAAGCCGAAGTCGATCGACGCATCCGGCGTGAATCCTGAAGATATCGAAACTGAACGCCGCATCGCCATCGAGAAGGCGCGCGAAGGCGGCAAGCCGGAAGCGATGCTGGAAAAGATCGCCGATGGCACGGTGCAGAAATTCCTCAAGGAAGTGACGCTGCTGGGGCAGGTGTTTGTCAAGGCGGAAGACGGCAAGCAGACCATCGAGCAATTGCTGAAAAGCAAGGGCGCTTCGGTGACCGCGTTCCAGATGTTCGTGGTCGGTGAGGGTATCGAAAAGAAGGTCGAAGACTACGCGGCGGAAGTGGCCGCGACCATAGCGGCCGCCAAGGTTTAATCATCATGAGCACGCCCGCCTACAAACGCATCCTGCTCAAGCTGTCGGGCGAAGCCCTGATGGGCGACGACAGCTATGGCATCAACCGCGAGGTGATCGAGCGCATCGTCGCCGAGATTGCGGAAGTGGTCGGGCTGGGCGTGGAAGTGGCGATCGTGATCGGTGGCGGCAATATCTTTCGCGGCGTGGCTCCGGCTGCGGCGGGGATGGATCGCGCGACTGCCGATTACATGGGCATGCTGGCCACGGTGATGAATGCGATGGCGTTGCAGGATGCGATGAAACGCGGCGGGCTGGATTGCCGCGTGCAGTCGGCCTTGAATCTGGAACAGGTCGCCGAGCCGTTTATTCGCGGCAAGGCGCTGCGTTATCTGGAAGACGGCAAGGTGGTGATCTTCGCGGCCGGCATCGGCAGCCCGTTTTTCACCACCGATACCGCTGCCGCGTTGCGCGGCGTGGAAATGGCCGCCGAGGTGGTGATCAAGGCCACTAAAGTGGACGGCATTTATACCGCCGACCCCAAGAAAGACCCCGATGCGATCCGCTACCAAAGCCTGAGTTTCGATGAGGCGATCGGCAAAAATCTCAAGGTGATGGATGCGACGGCGCTGACGCTGTGCCGCGATCAGAAGCTGCCGATTATCGTATTCAGTATTTTTAAGACGGGCGCATTGAAGCGTGTGGTGATGGGCGAAGGTGAGGGCACGCTGGTGCGCATCGATTGATTCGGGTTTGGTAAGTAGGAAGTGGGAAGTGGGAAGTGGGAAGTAGGGAGTGGTGTGGGGTTTCCCACTGACTACTTTTCCCCATTTTTTTATTAGGAACATCCCCAGGGGAATGAACCATGATTAACGACATCAAAAAAACGACCGAACAAAAAATGCAGAAGTCGCTGGATGCGCTGAAGGCTGACCTGGGCAAGGTGCGTACCGGACGCGCGCATACCGGCTTGCTGGATCATGTGATGGTGGATTACTACGGTAGCCCGACACTGATTACTCAGGTGGCCAACGTCACGCTGGTTGACTCGCGCACCATCGGTGTGCAGCCGTGGGAAAAAAACATGGTCGGCCCGGTGGAGCGCGCGATACGCGATTCCGATCTGGGGTTGAATCCGGCGACCAACGGCGAACTGATCCGCGTGCCGATGCCGATGCTGACCGAAGAACGCCGCCGCGACTTGATCAAGGTAATCAAATCGGAGGGCGAAGACGCCAAAATCGCGGTGCGCAATATTCGCCGCGATGCCAATCATTCGCTCAAGGAGGCGCTCAAAAATAAAGAGCTTGCCGAAGATGTGGAGCGGCGTTTGCAGGATGAAGTGCAAAAATCAACCGATCGCTTTGTTGCAGAAATAGACAGGGCATTGGCAGCCAAAGAAGTCGAACTGATGGCCGTTTAGCTCCAACCGAGCTTGGAATAATGGCCAATCTTCCATCCAGCTCCACCCGTATCATCCCGGATATTGCCCGCGTTCCGCGTCATGTCGCCATCATCATGGATGGCAACGGACGCTGGGCGAAGCAGCGTTTTTTGCCGCGTGTGATGGGGCATCAGCGCGGGGTGGAGGCATTGCGCGAGGCGGTGAAAAGCTGCCGCGAGCTGGGTGTGGAGTATCTGACCGTGTTCGCGTTCAGCAGCGAAAACTGGCGGCGTCCCGCCGACGAAGTTTCCTTCCTGATGACGCTGTTCCTGAAAATGCTGGAACGCGAAGTCACCAAACTGCATGGAAATAACATTCGCCTGAAAATCATCGGTGACCGCAGCCGCTTCGACGCCAAACTCCAGCAAACCATGCGTGAAGCCGAACAGCTCACTGCCGGCAACAGCGCGCTGACCTTGACCATTGCCGCAAACTACGGCGGGCGCTGGGACGTGATGAGCGCGGTGCAAGCCATGCTCAGGGAGCATCCGCAACTGGTGCAAGGTTTTGCGGAAGAGGATCTGTCACCCTATCTTTCCATGAGCGACGCGCCCGAGCCGGACTTGTTCATCCGCACCGGCGGTGAGCAGCGCATCAGCAACTTCATGTTGTGGCAACTGGCCTACACCGAACTGTATTTCACCGATGTTCTGTGGCCGGCGTTCGGGCGCAAGGATCTGGATGTGGCGATCGCCTCATATCAAAAACGCGAACGGCGTTTTGGCCGCACCAGTGAACAGTTGCCGGATAAGCAGTTGCCGGATAAGCAGTTGCCGGATAAGCAGTTACCAGATAAGCAATTATTGGACAAGCAGGGAAAAATGGATGCTTAAGTTGCGGGTGTTTACCGCCGTCATTTTGCTGGCATTGCTGCTGGCGGCGTTGTTTGTGCTGCCGCCGTTCGTGTGGGCGGCGCTGATTGTGGCGATGGTCATGCAGGGAACTGCCGAGTGGTCGCGCCTGTCCGGGTTGAGTGGCGGGAAGGCGAATCTTTACTGGGGGCTGACCCTGTTGTTGATGCTGGGTTTGCTGTGGGCGGATGCCGTCACGACCGAAGCGCAACAGATTTATATTCATCTGGCGGTCTATGCCGTATCGGCCTTGCTGTGGCTGATTATCGTGCCGGCCTGGTTGATGGCAGGCTGGAAGGTTCGCCAGCCGCTGCTCATGGCGCTGACCGGCTGGGCGGTATTGATCCCGACCGGCCTGGCGATGCTGGACTTGCGCGCCGCAAACCCCGAACCGTGGGTTTTGCTGTTCATGCTGGGGTTGGTGTGGATGGCGGACATCGCCGCCTATTTTGCCGGGCGCAAATTCGGCAGGAACAAACTCGCCCCCAGCATCAGTCCCGGCAAGACCTGGGAAGGCGTGGCGGGCGCGCTGCTCGGCGTATCGGTTTATGTGGCGCTGGTATGGAGCTTCAGCCCCTACTTTGCGCATCGCGAAGTGTTGCCGATGTTGCTGCTGGCTGCCTGGTGGTGGGTGGGGCTGGCGGTGATCGGCGACTTGTTCGAGTCGGCGATCAAGCGCCAGGCGGGTGTCAAGGACAGCGGCGCGTTGCTGCCGGGACACGGCGGATTGCTGGATCGCATCGATGCGCTGACCTCGACCCTGCCGCTCGCCGCGATGGCGATGTTGTTGCAACGGATAGGCTAGTACAGGCGATTCATGAATCGCCCCTACGGCTTTCCCCATTAAATTGTGGCTGACTGATTTCTAATGCAAAATTTAACCGTATTAGGCTCCACCGGCAGTATCGGCACCAGCACGCTGGATGTGGTGGCGCGCCATCCCGATAGATTTAACATTGTTGCGTTGACGGCCAACTGCCAGGCCGATTTGTTGTTCCGTCAATGCCAACAGTTCAAGCCGCGCTATGCGGTGTTGCTGGACGAGGATGCCGCCGCGCAGTTGCGCCAGCGCGTGCGTGATGCGGGCCTGGCTATCGAGGTATTGAGCGGCGCGGCGGCATTGGAACAGGTTTCCGTTCTGCCCGAGACCGATACGGTGATGGCGGCTATCGTCGGTGCGGCGGGCTTGCACCCCACGCTGGCGGCGGCGCGCGCCGGCAAGAAAATCCTGCTGGCGAACAAGGAGACGCTGGTGATGGCGGGCAACGTGTTCATGGATGCGGTGCGTGCCAGCGGTTCGGTGTTGCTGCCGATCGACAGCGAACACAATGCGATTTTTCAGGCGCTGCCGCGCGGCTATGACGGCGACCTGGCGGGCAACGGCGTGCGCCGCATTCTGCTCACCGCTTCCGGCGGGCCGTTCCGCAATACGCCGCTGGAGGAATTACAGCACGTCACGCCGGAGCAGGCCTGCGCGCATCCCAACTGGAGCATGGGCAAAAAAATTTCGGTGGACTCGGCGAGCATGATGAACAAGGGGCTGGAGGTCATCGAGGCGCACTGGCTGTTCAACGCAAGCGCCGACGACATCCAGGTGGTGGTGCATCCGCAGAGCGTGATCCATTCGCTGGTCGAATATGTGGACGGCTCGATGCTGGCGCAACTCGGCAATCCCGACATGCGCACGCCGATCGCCTATGGACTGGCCTGGCCGGAACGCATCGACTCCGGCGTGGCGCCGCTGGACTTGTTCAAGGTGGCGACGATGAATTTTGAAGCGCCCGACTTCGCGCGCTTTCCCTGTCTGGCCTTGGCCTATCAGGCATTGCGCGCGGCAGGCACGGCACCGGCGCTACTGAATGCGGCGAACGAGGTGGCGGTGGCGGCTTTTCTCGATAAACGGATTCCCTTCCTGTATATTCCGCGCCTCATCGCGGCGGTGCTGGACGCGCTGCCGGTCAATGCGGTCGGCAGTCTGGACGATGTGCTGGGTGCGGATGCCGAGGCGCGCCGTGTCGCGCAACAACAAATCGGGAAATTATGATTACCTTGCTGGCTTTTATCGGCGCGATCGCGCTGCTGGTGGTGTTCCACGAACTCGGGCATTTCTGGGTGGCGCGCCGCTGCGGGGTGAGGGTGCTGCGGTTTTCTGTGGGTTTCGGCAAGGTGATTTACAGCAAACGCTTCGCCAAGAGCGACACCGAATGGGTGATTTCCGCGATTCCGCTGGGCGGCTACGTCAAGATGCTGGACGAGCGCGAAGAAGCCGTTGCGCCGGATGAATTGAAATACGCGTTCAACCGTCAGCCGGTGTTGCAACGCATGGCGATCGTGGTAGCCGGGCCGCTGGCAAATTTTCTGCTGGCGATTGTGTTGTACTGGATTTTGTTTGTGTATGGCGTGCAGGGATTGAAACCGGTGCTGGGCGAGGTGCCGCCGGGCTCTCCGGCGGCTTTCGCGCAGTTGCAGCCGGGTGAAACTATTCTCAGCATTAACGGCGAGGCGATTCCGAGCTGGCAGGAATTGCGCTGGTCGCTGCTGGAGCTCGCCCTTCGTCATGGGGAAGCCAGGATCGAAGCGCGCAGCGCGCAGGGTGAGCCGCTTTCCCACCTGCTCGACATCAGCGGCCTGGAGGCCAAAGATCTGGATGGCGAATTTCTCGATAAACTCGGGCTGCATCTTTACCGGCCCGTTATCCTCCCCGTCATCGGCAAGGTTGCCGAAAATAGCGTGGCACAACGCGCCGGTTTGCGGGAGGGCGACCGCATCCTGCGTGCCAATGAAGTGGAGATGCGGCAATGGGATGAGTTGGTGGAGATGATACGCACGCACCCCGGGCAAACGGTACGGCTCGATATTCAGCGCGGCGAAATGACGACAGGCATAGAGTTGATGCCGCAGGCTGTTGCCGAATCCAGTCCGAAAAACTCTGGGCCGGGCACCCGCAAGACCGTGGGCAAGATCGGCGCGGCGCCGCAAGTGGACCACGCGGCCTGGCAGGCGATGTTTGCCGAGGTGAGCTATGGCCCGGTCGAGGCGTTTTCCCGATCTTTGCGCAAGACCTGGGAAACTTCTGTTATCACCCTGAAAATGCTCGGCAAGATGGTGTTGGGTGAAGTGTCGATGAAAAATCTGAGCGGGCCGATCACCATCGCCGATTATGCCGGCCAGTCCGCCGAAATGGGCTTGGCGGCCTATCTCGGCTTTCTGGCGCTGATCAGCATCAGCCTCGGTGTGTTGAATTTGCTGCCGGTCCCCTTATTGGATGGGGGGCACTTGCTGTATTATGTCGCCGAATTGGTCAAGGGCAGTCCGGTTTCCGAGCAGGCTTGGGAAATCGGCCAGAAAATCGGCATCGCGCTGCTCGGCATGCTGATGGTCTTTGCGATCTACAACGATATTAATCGCTTAATCTCAGGTTAGAAAATGAACATAAAAAAGCTTGCAGGATTAATTTCCCTGCTCTATCTGTCTGCGGCTTGCATGTCTCCCGCTTGGGCAATTGAGCCGTTCACCGTCAAGGATATTCGCGTCGAGGGTGTCCAGCGCACCGAAGCCGGCACGGTGTTCAGTTATCTGCCCGTCAAGGTTGGCGATACCATGAACGACCAGCAGGCGGCAGCGGCGATCCGCGCGCTGTACGCCACCGGTTTTTTCAAGGACGTGCGTCTGGAAGTCGAGCAGGGCGTGTTGATTGTGCTGGTGCGCGAGCGGCCATCGATTGCCAGTATCGAACTCAACGGCATCAAGGATTTCCCCAAGGAACAACTCAAGGACAACATGAAATATGCCGGGCTGGCCGAGGCGCGTATTTTCGACAAGGGCGCGCTGGACAAGGCGGTGCAGGAATTGAAGCGCCAGTATGTGGCGCGCGGCAAATACGGCGTGAGCGTCACGACCACCGTCACCGAGCTGGAGCGCAATCGCGTAAGCGTCGTATTCAATGTGGTGGAAGGTGAAATCTCCAAGATCAAACAAATCAATCTGGTCGGCAACCGCGCCTTCAAGGAAGACGAGCTGCTGGACATGATGAAGCTCAGCACGCCAGGCTGGATGAGCTGGTTCAGCAAGAGCGACCAGTATTCCAAGCAAAAGCTGTCGGCAGACATGGAAGCCATGCGCTCGTTCTACATGGACAGCGGTTATCTGGAGTTCAATATCGATTCCACGCAGGTCTCGATTACGCCGGACAAGGAAGACATTTACATCACCATCAATATCACCGAAGGCGAGAAATACACGGTTTCCAGGATTGGCATATCCGGCAATACCCTGATCGCCAAGGAAGAGGTCGAAAAACTCATCCAGGTAAAAGTGGGCGACACCTTTTCGCGCAGCGCACTGACTGAAACCAGCAAGAAAGTCGGCGAACGTCTGGGGCAAGAGGGCTACGCCTTCGCCAATGTGAATGCGATCCCCGAACTGGACAAGGAAAAGCATCAGGTGGCGTTCAATTTTGTGATCGATCCCGGACAGCGCGTGTACGTGCGCCGCATCAATATCGCGGGCAACGACAAGACGCGCGATGAAGTCATCCGCCGCGAGTTCCGCCAGGTCGAAGGTGCGTGGTTCGATGTGGAAAAAATCAAGAAGTCCAAACAGCGCGTTGACAAGCTGAACTTCTTCGCGGAGGTCAACGTGGAGACGCCGCCGGTGCAAGGCACTGCCGATCAGATGGATGTAAGCGTCTCGGTGAAAGAAAAATCCACGGGTAATTTTTCGCTTGGTGCGGGTTTTTCCGACGGCGAAGGTATAACGCTGTCCGCCGGCATTACACAGGCCAACCTGTTCGGCAGCGGCAACCATGTTTCGACGCAGATCAACACCAGCAAGATCAACCAGGTCTATTCGCTTTCCTATACCAATCCATATTTCACCGATGACGGCGTGAGTCGCGGTTTCGATGTTTATAAGCGCGACACCGATTCGAGCAGCACGGCAGTGAGCCAATATTCATCCAAAACCCTGGGCGGAGGGGTGCGTTTCGGCGTGCCGATCGGCGAGGATGAGGCGATCAGTTACGGCCTTGCATTTGAAAGCACCCAATTGGGGTTATTGACGGATCCCCCGGTGCGCCTGATACAGTATGTCAACACTTTCGGCGCATCCAACAGGAACTTGCTGGGGACCATCGGCTGGGGCAGGGATAGCCGCGACAGCGCGATCTACACCACCGAAGGCACGGTGCAGCGCGCCTTTGCGGAAATCGCCCTGCCGGTGCTTGACATGCGTTATTACAAGCTGAATTACCAGCATCAGTGGTTTTATCCGGTGAACAGCGATATCACCCTGCTGTTGAACGGCGAGGCCGGTGTCGGAGGCGGTTATGGCGGCAAGCCGATGCCGTTCTTCAAGAATTTCTATGCCGGCGGCACCGGCTCGGTGCGGGGGTATGATTCCAGCTCGCTGGGGCCCCGGGATATCAACGATCAAGCGCTGGGCGGCACAAAGCGCGTGGTCGGTAATGCGGAGTTGCTGATGCCGGTTCCGGGCGTCAAGGAAAAATCGGTGCGCTTGAGCGGATTTTTTGATGCGGGCGCGGTCTATGGTTCCGGCGATCTGCCGGGCAGCGCCGGATTGCGCTATTCTGCCGGTGCGGCATTTACCTGGATATCTCCTGTGGGACCGATCAAGTTCAGTTATGCGGTGCCGCTCAACAAGCAGCCGGTGGACAAGCTGCAAAAATTCCAGTTCAACTTGGGCTCGATGTTCTAAGGTGTAATCACATTTTTAAGCCAAAAATGGAATATCGTAGGGTGCATTTCATGCACCAATGGTAATGGTGCATGAAATGCACCCTACCGAGTTATTGCTAAATAGAATAAGGAGTACGCGATGAAAACGATAATTCAAGCGGGGCTGTTGGCTGTGTTGCTGGGCGCGGGGACGGCGCAGGCCGCAGACTTCAGTGTGGGGGTGGTGGACACCGAGCGTGTGTTGCGCGAGTCCTCGCCGGCGGTGAAGGCGGAAAAAAAGATTGAAAAAGAATTTTCCGGACGCGATCAGGAAATCAAGAAGCTGATGAAGCAGGCGAAAGAACTGCAATCCTTGCTGGAGAAGGATGGCAGCAAGCTGTCGGATGCCGATCATCGCAACAAGGAGCGCGAATTGACCGCGATGAATGTGAATCTGCAGCGCATGCAGCGCGAGTTCCGCGAGGATTTGAACCTGCGCAAAAATGAAGAGCTGGCCATCGTGCTGGAACAGGCCAACAAGGCGATCCAGGCGATTGCCGAAACGGAAAAATATGACCTGATCCTGCAGGAAGCGGTCTATCGCAATCCCAGAATAGATATCACCGACAAGGTGATCAAGCATCTCGCCGACGAGAAAACTGACAGCGTCAAGGACAGCAAATAAGCGGTACGCAGGATGAATATTTCCTATCGGTTGGCTGACATCGCGGCACAGCTTGGCGGGCGCGTACTGGGGAATGCCGAGGTGCGCATCTCACAAATCGCCACGCTGGAAAAGGCGCAATCAAACCATATCAGCTTTCTCACCAACAGCAAATATCGCGCGCAGCTCGCCAATACCTCTGCCGGCGCGGTGATACTCGGCGAGGTGGACGCGGGGGCGACCGATCTGCCGCGCATTATCTCGGATAACCCCTACGCCTATTTCGCCAGAGTTTCTGCCTTGCTCAATCCCTTGCCGGAAGCCAGGCCGGGTGTGCATCCCGGCGCGGTAGTCGGCGCGGGTGCGCAAATCGACCCCACGGCCAGCATCGCCGCGATGGCGATGATCGGCGAAGGCGCAGTGATCGGCGCGCACTCGGTGATCGGCGCGGGTTGCTGCATCGGCGCGAATGCGGTCATCGGCAGTCATGCCAGGCTGTATCCGCATGTGGTGATTTATCATGACTGCGTGATCGGCGATAACCTGATCGCGCATTCCGGCGCGGTGATCGGTTCGGACGGATTCGGCATCGCGATGGATGAGGGGCACTGGATCAAGATTCCGCAGATCGGCCGCGTGGTGATCGGCAACGACGTCGAAATCGGCGCGAACACCACCATCGACCGCGGTGCGCTGGACGACACGGTGATCGAAGACGGGGTGAAGCTGGACAACCAGATCCAGATCGCGCACAACGTGCGTATCGGCGCGCATACCGCCATCGCCGGGTGTGCCGGGATCGCCGGCAGCGCGGTGATCGGGCGCTACTGCCTGATCGGCGGGGGCGCGCGGATATTGGGGCACCTGCAACTGGCCGATCACGTCGAGATTGCCGCGCATACCCTGGTCGGAAAATCCATTCGCGAAGCCGGTTCATACGCGGCTATTTTCCCGTTTTCCAAACAGGAAGACTGGCGCAGGAATGCGGTCCACTTGCGTCATCTCGACGATCTGGTTAGACGCGTCAAGGCATTGGAACAGGAACTTGAGTCATTAAAAGGAAAATAAATATGAGCGACACCACCATGGACATCCACGCCATCCTCGAACATTTACCGCACCGCTACCCGTTCCTGCTGGTGGATCGCGTGTTGTCGGTCGAGCCGGGCAAAAATATCGTCGCGTTGAAGAACGTCACGATCAACGAACCGTTTTTCCCCGGCCATTATCCGCACCACCCGGTGATGCCCGGCGTGCTGATTATCGAGGCGATGGCGCAGGTTGCCGCGCTGCTGTCGTTCAAGTCCTTGGGCAGCAAGCCGGACGACAAGTCGGTGTATTACTTTGCCGGCATCGATGGCGCGCGTTTCAAGCGCCCGGTTACCCCCGGCGATCAGTTGATCATCAAGGTGTCGCTGACGCGCAGCATGCGCGGCGTGTTCAAGTTCAGCGCCAGGGCGGAAGTGGACGGGCAACTGGCCGCCGAAGCGGAATTGATGTGCACCGTCAAGTCGGTAGCCTGACGGTATTGAAAAATAGTTTGCCACAGAGAACACAGAGATCACAGAGAGAAACGCCATCGTTCTCTGTGTTCTCCGTGAACTCTGTGGCTTGAATTGAGGTTCTCAGGATGATTCACTCAACAGCCATCGTCCATCCGGACGCGAAGCTTGCCGACGACGTCGAGGTGGGCGCATATTCCATCATCGGCGAGCATGTCGAGATCGGCGCGGGCACGGTGATCGGCCCGCATGTCGTGATCAACGGCCACACGCGCATCGGCCAGCACAACCGCATTTTTCAGTTCTGTTCGCTGGGCGAAATTCCGCAGGACAAAAAGTACGCAGGTGAACCGACGCGCCTGGAAATCGGCGACCACAACACCATCCGCGAGTTCTGCACTTTCAACCTCGGTACCGCGCAGGATGTCGGCGTGACGCGCGTCGGCAACCACAATTGGATCATGGCTTATGTGCATCTGGCGCACGACTGCCAGATCGGCAACCACACCATCTTCGCCAACAATGCGCAACTGGCCGGGCATGTCGAGGTCGGCGATTATGCGATCCTCGGCGGCTTCACCGTGGTGCACCAGTTCGTCAAAATCGGCGCGCATATCATCACCGGTATGGGCACGATTTTGTTGCAGGACGTACCGCCTTATGTGCTGGTTTCCGGCAACCCCAGTGCGCCACATGGCATCAATGCCGAAGGGCTGAAGCGGCGCGGTTTTACCAGCCCGGCGATCATGGCGATCAAGCGCGCCTACAAGACGCTGTACAAATCCGGCTTGAGCCTCGACGAAGCAAAAGCCGCCATCGGATCGCAACTGGCCGAACATGCCGAGTTGCAGCCGTTGGCCGACTTTCTCGCCGCATCGAAGCGCGGCATCGTGCGCTAACAGGTAGTTCTTCAATCAAAGTAACTATGTAGGGTGCATTCCATGCACCCTACGATATTTCACTTTTGAGTTGAAAATGGAATAACAGGTAATTATCCTAGAAAACTCAGTTCAAGCCACGGTTTGACTGGAACGCGGGCTTCCAGCCCGCAGGCGGACAGGATGTCCGCGCTCCCGGTATCCATTCTTGAACTCGCCCAAAAGGTGAATCGCATCAACAACGATAAAGTTAATCATCACGTGGGTTTCAACTGAAATAGAAGCGTTCAACTGAGGTTTTTAGGATTATTCAATGACGCAGAAAAAAACTGTAATCGGCATCGTCGCGGGCGAAGCCTCCGGCGACCTGCTCGGCAGCCATTTGATGGCTGCCTTGCAGGAAGCGCGCCCCGGCATTGAGTTCGTCGGCATCGGCGGCCCGAAGATGCAATCCGCCGGGATGAAGGTATTGTTCCCGATGGAAAAACTGGCGGTGCGCGGCTATGTCGAAGTGTTGCGCCACTATCGCGAGATTGTCGGCATCCGCCGCAGGCTGCGCAAGTATTTTCTGGACAATCGCCCGGACTTGTTCATCGCGGTGGATGCGCCGGATTTCAATCTCGACCTGGAACTTGCACTCAAGGCAAGCGGCATACCCACCATCCATTACGTCAGCCCGTCGATCTGGGCGTGGCGCGGCGAGCGTATCAATAAAATCAAGAATGCCGTATCGCACATACTCGCGCTGTTTCCGCATGAACCCAGGCTCTACCAGCAAGCCGGCATCCCGGTCGATTATGTCGGCCATCCGCTTGCCGATATGCTGCCGGACTACCCCAAGCGCACCGAGATGCGCGAGACGATGCGCATCCCGCTGCAAGCCAGGGTATTCGCCTTCCTGCCCGGCAGCCGCCAGAGCGAAGTGAAGCATCTCGCGCGCACCTACATCGAAACCGCCAAACTGATCCTGCAACAGGTGCCCGATGCGCGCTTTCTGGTGCCGCTGGTCAGTCGCGAAACGCGCGGCATCTTCGATCAGGCGCTCTATGATTGCAATGCGCAGGAACTGCCGATGACACTGCTGTTCGGTCATGCGCAGGATGCGATGATCGCCGCCGATATTGCGCTGGTCGCCTCCGGCACGGCCACGCTGGAATGCGCGCTGCTCAAGCGCCCGATGGTCATCACCTACCGGATGCCGGCGCTCTCCTGGTGGATGATCAAGCGCAAACGCTATCAGCCTTATTTTGGCCTGCCCAACATTTTGAGCGAACGTTTCGTCGTGCCGGAGCTGATCCAGGAAGATGCCACGCCGGAGAATCTGGCCCAGGCGCTACTCAATCTGGTCAACGATAAAGATGCGGTGATTCAACTCGAAGAAACGTTCCGCAAGTTGCATCAAATATTGCGCCAGAATACTGCGCAAAAAGCCGCAGCAGCTATCCTGCCGTACCTGCCAAATGTTTGATGGGAGCGCGGGCATCCTGCCCGCAAATAAGTTTTGTAGGGTGGGCAAAGCGTAGCGTGCCCAACAAAAATATTATTACCGTAATCGTCAAATGTTGGGCACGCTACGCTTTGCCCAACCTACTCAAGTGAGTGTGGAGAAGATGGGAAATTCAGCATTCAATATACTCGTTTGCGGCGTGGACGAGGCCGGGCGTGGCCCCTTGGCCGGGCCGGTGAGCGCGGCGGCGGTGATCCTCGACGCGAGCAACCCCATCGCAGGCCTGGCCGATTCCAAGAAGCTTTCCGAACGGCAGCGCGACCGGCTTGCCCCGCTCATCCGCGAACGTGCGCTGGCCTGGGCGGTGGCCTACGCCGAAGTGGACGAGATCGACCGGCTCAACATTCTGCAAGCCACCCTGCTGGCGATGCGCCGCGCCGTGCTGGCGTTGAAGTTGCAGCCTCATCAAGTGCTGGTGGACGGCCTGTACTGCCCGCAGACCGGCATTCCCAGCCAGGCCATCGTCAAGGGCGACAGCAAGGTCGCGGCAATCTCCGCCGCGTCGATCCTGGCGAAGACCGCGCGCGACGAACTGATGCTGCAACTGCACGAACAGTATCCGCTTTACGGTTTCGCCGATCACAAAGGCTATCCCACCGCCGCGCACCTCGCCGCGTTGCGCGAACACGGCGTGTCCGAAGTGCACCGCCGGAGTTTCAGGCCGGTGCGCGAACTTCTGTTCCCTCTCCCGCCTGCGGGGTAGGGGAGAGGGCGTTATTCAGGTATCGTATTACCTCATCGTAGGAGCCCGATTCATCGGGCGATTCAATCGCGCAACGAGTTGTGCTCCTACAATAAACGGAAGCCCTAAACAGACCGGAATCAAACCATGACCCTGTTCAAACTCATCCACCTGCTGGCCGTCCTGATCTGGGTGGGCGGCATGTTCTTCGCGCATCTGGTGTTGCGCCCCGCCACCGTGGAAACGCTCGAACCGCCGCAACGCCTCAAGCTGCTGGACGCAGTGTTCCGCCGTTTCTTCAACTGGGTATGGGGCGCGGCCGGCGCGATACTGGTCACGGGCTTTTACCTGATTTACCTGTACGGCGGCATCGCCCACACGGCACAGCATGTCCACATCATGCTGGCATCGGGGCTGGCGATGATGGCGATCTTCGGTTATGTGTTTTTCGCCTGCTACGTACCGTTCAGTTTGCATGTCGCCAAACAGCGCTGGAAAGAGGCGGGAGAAATATTGGGCAGGATCCGCAAACTGGTCGCGCTGAACCTGGTGCTGGGGCTGCTGACCGTAAGCGCGGTGGTGATCGGCATGGCGCGGGGTTAAGAGCAAGCGTAGGGTGCATTCCATGCACCATGGTGCGCATGGCGCACCCTACCGCAACGAATAAAGCCCGGTAGGATGGGTTGAGCAATGCGATACCCATCGTTTGCCATTTCGTTTGTTGGGTATCGCTGCGCTCCACCCAACCTACATTTCTGCATTAAATAATAGGGAGCCACGATTTTCTGGGTTGTGATTGAGCCTCTATTCCCAGAAGCTGCCCGTCTGTAAAAACTATTCCCCCAGATTCATCCGCCGCACATAGTGGCAGGTATAACCGCGCGGATTTTTGACCAGGTATTTCTGGTGATATTCCTCGGCGCGGTAAAACTCCTTGAACGGCACGACCTCGGTGACGACTTTGGCCTTCCAGTCGCCTGAGGCATCCACGGTCTTGATGACTTCCTCGGCGGTGCGTTTCTGTTCTTCACCGGCATAGAAGATCGCCGAGCGGTATTGCGTGCCGATGTCGTTACCCTGCTGGTTGCGCGTGGTCGGGTTGTGCATGCGGAAAAATTCGAACAGCAGGTGACGGTAGGTCAGCCGTTTCGGGTCGAACACGATCTTCAGCGATTCGGCATGGCCCGTGCGTCCGGTCTTCACCTGCTCATAGGTCGCACCCGGCGTGTCGCCGCCGGTGTAGCCGATTTCGGTAGCCAGCACGCCGGGAATCTCCCGCACCAGTTCTTCCATGCCCCAGAAGCAGCCGCCGGCGAGGTAGGCGGCTTGTTGTTTGGCTTGACCAGTCGTGGGCATGATTGCTCCTGTCGGTTGCGCAAAAATCGTGGCGGAAATCAGGATGGCGAGAATGAGAAAAATTGTAGGGGCGCGATTCATCACGCTCTTTACCTTGGTGCAACGATAAATCAGGGCGCGATAAATCTCGCCCCTACAATCCATGCGAGCATGGTCAGCCGCGCCGCAAGCGCGCTGCTTGACTAGCGGCGTTCCTTCTTCATGGCCTGTGCGGCTTCACGTTTGGAATCTTTTTCTTTCTCGGTGGCGCGCTTGTCATGCAGTTTCTTGCCCTTGGCCAGGCCGATCTCGAGTTTGACGCGACCGTTTTTGTAATGCATGTCCAGCGGCATCAGGGTGTAGCCGGCGCGCTGCACCTTGCCGATGATCTTGTCGATTTCCGATTTGTGCAGCAACAGTTTGCGGGTGCGCACCGGGTCTGGATGGATATGCGTGGAAGCATTCAGCAGCGGGCTGATGTGCGAGCCGAACAAATACAGCGCACCGCCTTTTACGGTGACGTAGGCTTCCTTGAGCTGCGCCCGCCCGGCGCGGATGGCCTTGACTTCCCAGCCTTCCAGCATGATGCCGGCTTCATATTTATCTTCAATGAAGTATTCGTGAAAGGCTTTTTTATTCTGGATAATGCTCATGGTAGGTGAGTTTTGCGGTGTGTTCGGCTATTCTACCAGCCTTTGGTTTTGCAACTTTAAGACTCTCTAATGGCGTTAGTAGAAAAAACGGTGCTGGTTCCGTACAGCGCGGAACAGATGTTCAACCTGGTGGATCGCGTGGAGGAATATCCGCAGTTCCTGCCGTGGTGCGGCGGATCGAGCGTTTCCGAGCTGGAGGGTACGACGGTGCATGCCACGGTGCATATCGATTATCACCATATCAAACAGCATTTCACCACCGAGAACACACGCACGCCGCCGCATCAGATCGATATGACTTTGCAGGATGGACCATTTCGCCATCTGGACGGCCATTGGCGGTTTATCCCGTTGAGCGATTCAGCCTGTAAAATAGAATTCCGTTTGCACTATGAGTTTTCCAGCAAGCTGCTGGAAAAGCTGGTCGGGCCGGTGTTTCATTACATTGCCAGCAGTTTCGTGGATGCTTTCATCCATCGTGCAGAAAAGGTTTATACGAGTATATGAGCGGCAAAATCAATATCGAAGCGGTGTATGCGCTGCCCGATGAGCAAACGCTGTTCAGGCAATCTGTGCCGGAAGGGGCAACGGTTGCGGAAGCCATCCAGCTTTGCGGCATTCTCGAAAAGTATCCCGAGATCGATCTGGATGCCAACAAGCTGGGTATTTTCGGCAAGCTGGCCAAGGCCGATACCTTGCTGCGCGACAAGGATCGCATCGAAATTTACCGCCCGCTGATCGCCGATCCCAAGGAAGTGCGCCGCAAGCGCGCCGATGAGGGGAAGGCCATGAAGAAGGGCGGCGGCGATGTATGATTTTGTAAACCAAAATTTTAGCCACAGAGAACACAGAGAACACAGAGATGAAGCCAACCTCGCCTGGTTTTTCTCTGTGAACTCTGTGTTCTCTGATGTAACTACTAGCCATTCGACTAGGCTGGCAAAAAACGCCAATCAAGTCGCTGGTTATGTGGCAAATTGCTGGTAAAGCCAATGCTTGACTACGACCTGCATTGCCATTCCAATATTTCCGACGGCACGCTCGCTCCGGTCGAGCTGGTGGCGCGGGCTGCGGAACGCGGCGTGAAGGTGCTGGCGCTGACCGATCACGACGATATGGATGGGCTGGATGACGCGCGCGCCGCTGCCGCACAGCACGGCATGACCTTCATCAATGGGGTGGAGATTTCCGTGACGTGGCGCACCCACACTGTGCATATCGTCGGCCTGGGCATCGATCCGGCTTATCCGCCGTTGGTATCAGGGTTGCGCAGGGTGCGCAGCGGGCGCGGTGAACGGGCGCAGAAAATGGCTGCCGAACTGGCGAAAGCCGGTATCGGCGGCGTGCTGCAAGGCGCGTATCGCTATGCGGGAAACCCCAATATGATCGGGCGCGCCCACTTTGCGCGCTATCTGGTCGAAGCCGGGCATTGCAAGGACGTGAAGAGCGTGTTCAACCGTTATCTGGCGAAAGGCAAGCCGGGTTATGTGCCGCACCAATGGGCGGCGCTGGCGGACGCGGTGAGCTGGGTGCGCGGCAGCGGCGGCGTGGCGGTGCTGGCGCATCCCGGCCGCTATATGGCCGGGCGCAAAAGCATGGGCAAGAAGACCATGCACGAATTGTTGGCCGAATTTGTCGAAAACGGCGGACAGGCGATCGAGGTGGTGAGCGGCAGCCACACGCCGGAACAGTATGCCGAGTTCGCGCGTTATGCCGGGGAATTCAATTTGCTGTGTTCATGCGGCTCGGATTTTCACGGCCCGGGCGAGAGCTACCGGGACATGGGGAGGCTGCCGGATTTCCCGCTGGGGTGCAAGCCGGTGTGGTCGTTGTGGGAACATGACGTTGCATTGAACCCAAGCAATACATTGGACGTAGGTCGGGCTTCAGCCCGACATGTCGGGTTAAAACCCGACCTACAGTGAAGGTGGACTGATGTCACAATTTTTCACCATCCACCCGGACAACCCCAATCCGCGCCTGATCCGTCAGGCGGCGGCCGTGTTGCGCGATGGCGGCATCGTGGTCTACCCCACCGATTCCTGCTACGCGCTGGGCTGCCATCTGGACGACAAGGATGCCGTAACGCGCATCCGCCAGATACGCCAATTGGACGAGCAGCATCACCTGACCCTGATGTGCCGCGACCTGTCGGAAATCTCGCGCTATGCGCGCGTGGACAACAGCAAGTTCCGCCTGTTGAAAAGCAATACGCCGGGCAGCTACACCTTCATCCTGGAGGCGACCAAGGAGGTGCCGAAACGCCTGCAGCATCCCAAGCGCAGCACCATCGGCATCCGCATTCCCGATCATCCGGTGGCCTTGGCGCTGCTGGAGGAACTGGGCGAGCCGATGTCCAGTTCCACGCTGATCCTGCCGGACGAGGAATGGCCGCTGAATGATGCCGAACGGATACGCGAATTGCTGGAAAAGAAAGTTGAATTGGTGATTGACGGCGGCGCGGTAGGGGTAGATTTCACCACCGTGATTGATTTGACCGGCGATAAGCCGGTATTGCTGCGCCGTGGCAAGGGCGATATTGCGCCTTTTGGAATCGAGGAATTGTAGGTCGGGTTAGTAGGGGCGATTCATGAATCGCCCCTACAGCAAAACCCCGACCACAAGAATTATGGAATCAAAAATTAAATGCAACTAGAACAACTGATTCAAACCATCGCTCTCGCGGCGATCCCGGTGCTGTTCGCGATCACGCTGCACGAGGCGGCGCACGGCTATGTGGCGCGCCATTTTGGCGACATGACCGCCTTTCAGCAGGGGCGCATCAGCCTGAACCCGTTGCGCCACATCGATCCGGTCGGTACGATATTGTTCCCGCTGCTGACCCTGTGGCTGGGCGGAATCCTGTTCGGCTGGGCCAAGCCGGTGCCGGTCAACTTCGGTGCGTTACGCCGCCCCAAGCAAGATATGCTGTGGGTGGCACTTGCCGGACCGGCCTCGAATCTGGTGATGGCGCTCGGCTGGGCGTTGCTCTATAAAATGGCGTGGTTTTCTCCGGGCAGTTATTTTGCCGAGCCGCTGTTGGGCATGGCCGAATGGGGGATTAGAATCAACGTCGTGCTGATGGTGCTGAACCTGTTGCCGTTGCCGCCGCTGGATGGCGGGCGCGTTGCGGTCAGCCTGCTGCCGCACCGCCAGGCGTACCAACTGTCGCGCATCGAACCGTATGGCATGTTTATCCTGATCTTTCTGGTGGTCTCGGGCGTGCTGGGCATGATACTTTTCCCGCTGGTGAATCTGGTGTTCAAATTGATTTCGTTTTTTATTGGGCTTTAAAAATATGTTTGCTGATCGTGTGTTATCGGGTATGCGCCCCACCGGAAGTCTGCATCTGGGGCATTACCACGGGGTGTTGAGAAACTGGGTGCAGATGCAGCACGAGCACGAGTGCCTGTTCTTCGTGGCCGACTGGCACGCGCTGACCACGCATTACGACACGCCGCAAATCATCGAGCAGAGCGTGTGGGATATGGTAGTGGACTGGCTGGCGGCCGGCGTCGATCCCGCCCATGCCACGCTGTTCATCCAGTCGCGCGTGCCGGAACACGCCGAACTGCACCTGCTGCTGTCGATGATCACCCCGCTGGGCTGGCTGGAGCGCGTGCCGACCTATAAGGACCAGCAGGAAAAACTCTCCGAGAAAGACCTGAGCACCTACGGCTTTCTCGGCTACCCGTTGCTGCAAAGCGCGGATATCCTGATTTACCGCGCCACCCAGGTGCCGGTGGGCGAGGACCAGGTGCCGCATATCGAATTCACCCGCGAGATCGCGCGCCGCTTTAACCACATTTACGGGCGCGAACCCGGCTTCGAGGAAAAGGCCGAAGCGGCGGTGAAAAAACTCGGCGGCAAAAAATCCAAGCTGTACGCCGAACTGCGCACCCGCTATCAGGAACAGGGCGACGATGAGGCGCTGGAATCCGCCAAATCCTTGCTGGATGAGCAGCAGAGCCTGAGCCATGGCGATCGCGAACGCCTGTTCGGCTATCTGGAAGGCGGCGGCAAGATGATCCTGTCCGAGCCGCAAGCCATGCTCACCGCCGCGTCCAAGATGCCCGGCCTGGACGGGCAGAAAATGTCCAAGTCCTACAACAACACCATCACGCTGCGCGAAGACGAGGCCAGCGTCGGTAAGAAAATCCGCACGATGCCCACCGATCCGGCGCGCATTCGCCGCACCGATGCGGGCAACCCGGACAAATGCCCGGTGTGGCAGTTGCATCAGGTGTATTCCAATGAACAAACCAAACAATGGGTCATGCAGGGCTGCAAGAGCGCCGGCATCGGTTGCATCGAATGCAAGCAACCGGTGATCGACGCGGTGCTGGAAGAGCAGCGCCCGATGCGCGAACGCGCGCAACTGTACCTGGACGACCCGGCGCTGGTCCGCAACATCATCGCCGACGGCTGCGAAAAGGCGCGCAAACTGGCCTCCGAGACGATGCGCGATGTGCGCGAAGCGATGGGGCTGAGCTATACTTGAGCGGGTTTTACGGAGGGTGTGGATATGAATTATCAATTTACCGCAGTTATTGAGCGCGATGGAGACGGGTATGCTGCACTTTGCCCCGAACTGGATGTTGCCAGTCAGGGCGATACCGTTGATCAAGCACGCAGCAATTTGCGCGAGGCAGTTGAATTATTCCTGGAATGCGCCGCACCGGAAGAAATTGACGGGCGCTTGCACAATGAAATTTATGTTACGCGCTTAGAGGTTGCGGTTGCCTAAACTGGCCGTACTTTCCGGCAAGGCAGTGTGCGTGATTCCTGCGCTGCATGGCTTCGTGGAAGTAAGGCAACGCGGCAGCCATGTTGTAATGCAGAAAAAACTCGACACCACCACAATCACCGTGCCTGTCCCTAATCATGCCGAGATTCGCATCGGTACTTTGCTTTCAATCATCCGCCAATCGGGTGTTTCACGCGCGGAGTTTGAGCGATGAGCGAACTGCAACTTCCGCTTCATCCGATCGCGCGCATTCACGGCGAGCTGCTGCTGGAGTTGCCGCAGGGTTTGTATATTCCGCCGGACGCGCTGGAGCTGGTGCTGGAGAATTTTCAGGGGCCGCTGGACTTGTTGCTGTACCTGATCCGCAAGCACAATCTCGATGTGCTGGATATTCCGATGGCGGAATTGACCCGGCAATACATGACTTACATCGAGATGATGCAGCAGCATCGCCTGGAACTGGCCGCAGAGTATCTGCTGATGGCGGCGGTGCTGATCGAGATCAAATCGCGCATGTTGCTGCCGCGCCCGCCCAAGGTCAGCGAAGAAGACGGCGAAGATCCGCGCGCCGAACTGATGCGCCGCCTGCTGGAATACGAGCAGATGAAACAGGCCGCGCAGCAGCTCAACGAGCTGCCGCAAGCCGGGCGCGATTTCGAGATCGTGCAGGTGCTGATTGAAAATACCGTGCGGGAACGCCTGCCGGAAGTCAGCGTGGAAGACTTGCGCCAGGCCTGGCTGGGCCTGCTGGCGCGCGCCAAGCTCAACACGCACCACAAGGTGCGCCGCGAACAGTTGTCGGTGCGCGAACAGATGACGCATGTGCTGCGCTGCCTGCAGGGTGGCGAGTATGTCGCATTCGACCAGTTGTTTGAATTGGAGAGCGGCGTGCCGAAACTGGTGGTGACCTTCATCGCCATCCTTGAACTGGCCAAGGAATATCTGGTGGAAATCCAGCAAAGCGAAACATTTGGGAGCATCTATGTCCGAACCAGTAGAGCCATTACCGCAGAGTGAAGCGCCACTCCCCGTGGAAACCGAATCCAGCCCGGGCGAGGTTTCGATTCCCATTGATCTGTTTGGCGGAAAGATGAACACCGGGCAATTTAAGCATGTGATCGAGGCCGCGCTGCTGACCACGACGGAACCCCTGCCGGTTTCGGAGCTGAAGAAGCTCAGCGATGTGTCGCTGGACAATCGTCAACTCGAAACCTTGCTCGAAGAGCTTGCGCAGGATTGGCAAGGGCGCGGCGTGGAATTGACCCGTGTGGCCAGCGGTTGGCGGTTTCGCGCCAAACCGGAAATGCAGCAATACCTCGACCGGCTCAATCCGCAAAAACCGCCGCGCTACTCGCGCGCGGTGCTGGAAACGCTCGCGATCATCGCCTACCACCAGCCGGTTACACGCGGCGACATCGAGGAAATACGCGGCGTCGCGGTCTCATCGCAGATATTGAAAACCCTGGAAGCGCGCGGCTGGATCGAAGCCATCGGCACGCGCGATACACCGGGCAAGCCGGAGCTGTTTGCCACCACCAAGCAGATGCTCGACGACCTGAACCTGCGTGCCTTGCAGGAACTGCCGTCGCTGGAAGAAATCGGCGCGTTGCTGGAACAGGAAGCGTCCGCAGGGGCGTGATTCATCACGCCCAAAGGCAACGCGATGTAGGGGCGCAATTCATTGCGCCCGAACCGGCAACGAATCGTAGGGGCGCGATTCATCGCGCCCCACACGGCAAATGGCGCAATAAATCGGGCGCAATGAATTGCGCCCCTACGGCATGTGCAATACATTTCGATTCATCACCCCGATGATCAGATGACCGCCACACCTTTTCGAGAACCGCGTTCATGACCGCACCCCTCAAACCCGCAGGCCGTACCCTGAAAGAATTCCAGCCGCTCAAACCGGCGGAGCAAAAACTGCTGGAGGCCTGTCGGCTGGGTGTCCAGCCTGTTGTTGGTGGCGGTTGTTTCCGGTTTGACCAAACGGCGCGAAGAATGAACGGGCGTGGTGGAACAGGACGCGAAAACAAGGGCGCGATGAATCGCGCCCCTACGGGATTTCGCACTGTAGGGGCGCAATTCATTGCGCCCGATTCACCACCTAACCCTAACCTATCAACATTCCACCCCGATATTCACCATCGCCGTTCCATACGGCTGCGCAACTATGATTATTCGCAGGCCGGGGCGTATTTCATAACGCTGTGTACGCAAAAACGCGAATGCCTGTTTGGTGCGGTGGTGGGCGATGATATGCGGCTGAACGATGTTGGGCGCATGGTGCAGAATATTTGGGATGCATTGCCCGGCCATTATCCATGCGTTGAATTGGATTGTTTCATTGTGATGCCCAACCATATCCACGGTATTGTGGTGTTGAGCGATGTAGGGGCGCAATTCATTGCACCCGATCATGATGGTGCGACAAATTCGGGCGCGATGAATCGCGCCCCTACGGTGGGTGAAATCATCAGGGCATTCAAGGCGCGTTGTACGCATGGCATCAATCAATTGCGTAAGACACAAGGCGCGTCAATTTGGCAGCGCAATTATTACGAGCACATCATTCGCAGCGAGTCCTTGTTGCAGGAGATCCGCGAATATATTGCCAATAATCCGATGCAGTGGGCAATTGACCGTGAAAATCCAGATGCCGTGTGGCACGATGGATCAGGGCGCGATGAATCGCGCCCCTACGAATCCGCCACAAAAGATGCGAAGGTTAATAAGGCATGAAGCATATCCAGTCCCGCGACAACCCGTTTTTCAAGGGGCTCGTCAAGCTCGGCGGCTCGGCGCGGCAGCGCGGTAAGGCTAACCAGACCTTGCTGGACGGCGCGCATTTGCTGGCGGCGTATCTGGATTCCGGGAAACTTCCGCAACACATTTTGCTGAGCGCGGCCGCGTTGTACGACGCGGAAATATCGGCATTGCTTGAACGCGCCGCCGGCGTACCGGTGACACAACTGGATGAAAAGTTATTCGCGGAACTCAGCGAACTGAAAACGCCGACCGGCATTCTGGTATTGATCGGCCTGCCGCAGCCGACGGAAACGGTAGTCGATAGCCGCTTCGCCTTGCTGCTGGAGGATATTCAGGATCCGGGCAATCTCGGTTCGATGTTGCGTTCGGCGGCGGCTGCGGGGTGCGATGCGGTGTTCCTTTCCACGGGCTGTGCCGATGCGTGGTCGCCGAAAGTGCTGCGTGCAGCGATGGGCGGGCATTTTGCGCTGAATATTCACGAGCGGCAGGATTTGCCGGGCGTGGCCAGTGCGTTCCCCGGAACGCTGCTGGCGGCCAGCCTGCAAGCCAAAAGCAGCCTGTACGGCTGCGACTTGCGCGGCAATGTGGCGTTTCTGGTCGGCAACGAGGGAGCCGGGCTGTCTGCGGGTTTGCTGGACATGGCTACACAACAAATTACCATTCCGATGGCCGGCAAGATCGAGTCGTTGAATGCGGCAGCGGCCACGGCAATCTGTTTGTTCGAGGCGGTGCGGCAACGTATAGTGCTGTGACTGGCTGTACCAATGCCCCCGCATTAAACCCCTTGACCTATAAGCCTATTTCGCTATAATGCGCGCCCCTGTGAAGCTGAGTTCAGCTTCGCATACCTTGCTCCACCGCATCGCAGGCGGGGGGCTTAACCATAAGGAGATGTAATGCGACATTACGAAATCGTGTTTATTGTGCATCCCGATCAAAGCGAGCAAGTGCCCGCGATGATCGAACGTTATCGCACACTGGTCACTTCCAAAGGCGGCCAAATTCACCGCTTGGAAGACTGGGGACGCCGCCAATTGGCTTACCCGATCCAAAAAATTCACAAGGCACATTACGTGCTGATGAATATCGAATGCAACCAGGAAATCCTGGACGAACTGGAACATGCCTTCCGCTTTAATGATGCTGTGCTGCGCCATTTGACCGTCAAGACCAAGGCGGCCGTCACCGAGCCGTCCGCGATGATGAAGGAAGAAAAATCCCGTTCCGTACCGAATGAAACCGTCCCTGTTGCTGCCCGGGTCGAAGAAGTTGCGGTAGCGGCTGTTTGATCATCGGTAATTGGCGCGTAACCAGGTTGTTGTCAGTGGCGATTGATCGCGCTGCCAGGTTCGCGGATACCAGCGACATAATTTAGAACAAGGAAATATCATGGCTCGTCCAGACAAAAAGAAAGATGACAAGAACAAACGTTCTTCACGCAACAATCTGTTCAAACGCCGCAAATTCTGCCGCTTCACGGTCGAGAAGATCGCCGAAGTGGATTACAAGGATGTGAACATCCTCAAGGAATTCGTCTCCGAGAACGGCAAGCTGATCCCGGCACGCATCACCGGCACCAAGACACGCTATCAACGCCAGTTGAGCACCGCCGTGAAACGCGCGCGTTTCCTGGCTTTGATGCCTTACACCGATTTGCACTAAGGAGCGCAGTCATGCAGATAATTTTGATGGAAAAAGTGAGCAACGTCGGTCAATTGGGCGATGTGGTCAAGGTTAAAAACGGCTACGCCCGCAATTTTTTGATCCCGCAAGGCAAGGCCAAGCGTGCGACTGCAGCCAATATGGCCGAGTTCGAAGTGCGCCGCGCCGAGATCGAAGCCGTTGATAAAGCCAAGCTGGCCGACGCGCAAGCGCGCGGCGAAAAACTGGCCGGTTTGACGGTGCAGATCGTGCAAAAGGCCGGAGTGGACGGCAAGCTGTTTGGCTCCGTCACCAATGCCGACATCGCGGCGGCAATGGCGGCGCAGGGCTTTGACGTGGAAAAAGTGCAAGTACGCATGCCGGAAGGTCACATCAAGCAAATCGGCGATCATCGCGTCAACATCGCGCTGCATACCGATGTGGTTGTGGATATCACCGTTTCGGTGCTCGGCGAACAGTAATTTGCCGCTGCATCAAGGCAATACAAAAAGGACTGGCAACAGTCCTTTTTTGTTTCCAAAGTTGTAATGGTGGCGGGTAAAATGCCTGTCGCACAACAGTAGCCAATCGGTTCAATCAAATGCAAAATTTTTCCAGGCCGGACGCGCAACTCGATCAGATCAAATTGCCACCCCATTCGGTGGAGGCCGAGCAATCGGTGCTGGGCGGTTTGCTGCTCGAGGCGAGCGCGCTGGACAAGATCGCCGACCTGATAACCGATGGCGATTTTTACCGGCATGAGCATCGCCTGATTTACCGTCAAATCGTGCGCCTGAGCGAATTGGCTAAACCGGTCGACGTGATCACCGTGGCCGAGGCGCTGGAGATTGCCGGTGAACTGGACAAGGCGGGTGGCTTGCCTTACCTGGGCAGTCTGGCGCAGAACGTGCCTTCGGCAGCCAACGTCCGCCGCTACGGCGAAATCGTGCGCGAGCGCTCCATCATGCGCAAACTGGTGGAAGTCGGCACCGATATTGCCAGCAGTGCCTACAATCCGACCGGGCGCGATGCCGCGCAGTTGCTCGATGAGGCAGAAGGCAAAGTATTCGAGATTGCCGAGGCGGGTTCGCGCGGCAAGCAAGGGTTTATCGCCATGCCGCCGCTGCTGACCCAGGTGGTGGAGCGCATCGAGACGCTGTATGGGCGCGACAATTCAAGCGATGTGACCGGCACGGCCACCGGCTTCACCGACCTGGATCGCATGACCTCCGGCTTGCAGGCCGGCGATCTGGTCATCGTGGCGGGTCGCCCGAGCATGGGCAAGACCGCGTTCTCTATCAACATCGCCGAAAACGTCGCATTGGACAGCAAACTGCCGGTAGCGATTTTCAGTATGGAAATGGGCGCTTCGCAATTGGCGATGCGTATGCTCGGCTCGGTGGGCAAACTCAACCAGCATGATTTGCGCACCGGACGTTTGCAGGATGACGATTGGGGGCGATTGACCCACGCCCTTGGCAAGCTCAATGACGCGCCGATCCACATCGACGAAAGTGCCGCGCTGTCTGCCCTTGAGGTACGCGCCCGGTCGCGCCGCCTGCATCGTCAACATGGCGGGCTGGGCCTGATCGTGGTGGACTATATACAACTGATGAGCTCCAACGCGGGCAAAGCCAGCGAGAATCGCGCCACGGAAATTTCTGAAATTTCCCGTTCTCTGAAGTCTCTGGCAAAGGAATTGCATGTGCCGGTGATGGCGCTGTCGCAGTTGAACCGCAGCCTGGAGCAACGCCCCAACAAACGCCCGGTGATGTCTGATTTGCGCGAATCCGGCGCGATCGAGCAGGATGCCGACCTGATCCTGTTCATCTACCGCGACGAAGTCTATAACAGCGATTCCCCCGACAAAGGCAAGGCTGAAATCATTGTGGGCAAACAGCGTAACGGCCCGATCGGCAAAGTCGAGCTGGCGTTCCGTGGCGAATACACGCGCTTCGATAACCTGGCTTCCAGCGGTTATTGATCTGTGCGCAATTTTTGCGCGTGAATTTTGTTTGAAGCGCATTAAGCTTTCGGATACAATGCGCGTCGTTTTAGGCGCGTAGCTCAGCTGGTTAGAGCACTTGGTCGACATCCAAGGGGTCGTTGGTTCGAGTCCAATCGTGCCTACCAACATTTTGAGTGCGGCAATGCCGCACTTTTTTATTTTTGGAATAGCAATATGCCAGTCATTACCTTGCCGGATGGTTCGCAGCGCAGTTTCGCGCAACCTGTCACCGTTGCCGATGTTGCGCTCAGCATCGGCGCAGGCTTGGCGCGCGCCGCATTGGCGGGCAAGGTGGACGGCAAGGTGGTGGATACCTCGCATCTGATGGAGCAGGATGCCGCCTTGGCGATTATCACCGACAAGGATGCGGACGGCGTGGAGATCATCCGCCATTCCACTGCGCACTTGCTGGCACATGCGGTGAAGGAGTTGTTCCCCGATGCGCAGGTGACGATCGGGCCGGTCATCGAAAATGGTTTCTTTTACGATTTCTCCTACAAGCGCCCGTTCACGCCGGAAGACCTGGCGGCGATTGAGAAGCGCATGGGCGAGATCGCCAAGCTGGATTTGCCGGTGGCGCGCCGTGTGCTGCCGCGCGACGAGGCGGTGGCGTATTTCAAGCATATCGGCGAGAACTACAAGGCCGAGATCATCGAATCGATCCCGGCGGATCAGGACGTTTCGCTGTACAGCGAGGGCGAGTTCACCGACCTGTGCCGCGGCCCGCATGTGCCGTCCACCGGCAAGCTGAAAGCGTTCAAGCTGATGAAGCTGGCCGGTGCGTACTGGCGCGGCGATTCGAAGAACGAAATGTTGCAGCGTATCTACGGCACTGCCTGGGCGAAGAAGGAAGAGCTGGACGCATACCTGCACCAGATCGAGGAAGCCGAGAAACGCGATCACCGCAAGCTGGGCAAGCAACTGGAATTGTTTCACATGCAGGAATCGTCGCCCGGCATGGTGTTCTGGCATCCCAAGGGCTGGACGCTGTGGCAGGAGGTCGAGCAGTACATGCGCCGCAAGTTCCGCGAGCACGATTATCAGGAAGTACGCACCCCGACCATCATGGATCGCACCCTGTGGGAAAAATCCGGCCACTGGGAAAACTACCACGACAACATGTTCACCACCTGTTCGGAAAACCGCGACTACGCGGTGAAGCCGATGAACTGCCCGGGGCATGTGCAGATTTTCAATCACGGCCTGCACAGCTACCGCGACCTGCCGCTGCGCCTGGCGGAATTCGGTTCCTGCCACCGCAACGAGACATCCGGTTCGCTGCACGGTTTGATGCGGGTGCGCGGCTTCACTCAGGACGATGCGCATATTTTCTGCACCGAAAATCAGGTGCAGCCAGAGGTATCGAACTTCATCGTGATGCTGAACGAGGTGTATCGCGATTTCGGCTTCAACGAAGTGCTGGTCAAGCTGTCCACGCGCCCCGACAAGCGCGTCGGTTCGGACGAGACCTGGGACAAGGCCGAAGCCGGTTTGGCGTCGGCGTTGCAGCAAAACGGTCTGGCTTATGATATTCAACCCGGCGAAGGCGCGTTCTACGGCCCCAAGGTCGAATTTACGCTGAAGGACAGCCTCGGACGCCTGTGGCAATGCGGCACGATCCAGCTGGATTTCAACCTGCCGGTGCGTCTGGATGCCGAGTTTGTCGATGAAGACAACAGCCGCAAACCGCCGGTGATGCTGCATCGTGCCATTCTCGGTTCGATGGAGCGTTTCATCGGTATCCTGATCGAGCATCATGCCGGAGCGTTCCCGTTGTGGCTGGCGCCGGTACAGGTGGCGCTGATGAATATTTCGCAGGCGCAGGAAGAATATGCGACACAAGTGGCGCAAGCGCTGCGCGTAGCGGGGTTGCGTGTGAAATTGGATTTGCGTAACGAGAAGATTACCTATAAAATCCGCGAACATAGCTTGCAGAAATTACCTTATCAGCTGATTATCGGCGACAGGGAAGTGGCTGGAGGTTTGGTGGCCGTGCGTACCCGTAGTGGTGAAGATCTCGGGCAGATGACGCTGGAAGCATTGCTTCAGCGTTTGCAAGCAGAAATCGATAACGGGTAGCACGGCTTGATATTGGGTGTCTCTAGAAATTCAAAATCCTAAGCGAGACAAGGCGCGAAGAAAATTTTAGCGCGCAGCATAGTTTTATATGTAAGCGATAAAATTTGCTGAGCAACGCCGTATCGCGACGGAGTTTGGATTTATAGAGATTCCCAATTTGTCTAAATGGAGATATTGCAATAGCACAAGATAAATCGCAGCGCATCAATGAGATGATTAACGCACCGCAAGTGCGGCTGATTGGTGTAGAAAAAGAGCCCCTCGGGATTGTTGCCATCGCGGAAGCGTTGCGTTTGGCGGGTGAAGCAGAACTGGATTTGGTCGAGATCTCGCCGTTGGCGGATCCGCCCGTCTGCCGCATCATGGACATCGGCAAATTCAAATATGCCGAAAGCAAGAAACAGCACGAGGCCAAACTCAAGCAGAAGCAGGTTCAGATCAAGGAAATCAAGTTTCGTCCGGGCACGGATGAAGGCGATTACAACATCAAGTTGCGCAACCTGATCAAGTTTCTGGAAGATGGCAACAAGACAAAAATCACGTTGCGTTTTCGCGGTCGTGAAATGGCCCATCAGGAAATCGGTATGCGTTTGATTCAACGCGTCAGGGATGACTTGGTGGAGCATAGTGTGGTCGAGCAGTTTCCCAAGATGGAAGGCAGGCAGATGGTGATGGTGTTGTCGCCCAAAGCAAGCAAGAAATAATCGAAACTTTAAAATCGGTTTGAGCAGAGAATTCAAGTTGTTTCGGCAGAAAGGGGATGGCCGAAGCGATGTAGCAAATAGTTCCCCGATAAAAAGTGGCGTATGGGTTATCAAGTTTTTCCACTGGAAAACACCTGCCGTCATAACTTAAAGGAGCAATCATGCCCAAGATGAAAACCAAAAGCGGAGCGGCCAAGCGCTTCAAGATCCGTGCCGGTGGCAGCGTCAAACGCTCGCAAGCGTTCAAGCGCCATATCCTGACCAAGAAGACCACCAAGAACAAACGTCAGTTGCGCGGTACGACTGAAGTCCACGCAACTAACAAAGCATCGGTTCGCGCCATGATGCCTTACGCATAAGGAGCAGACCATGCCAAGAGTAAAACGTGGAGTAACAGCACGCGCCAGCCATAAAAGAGTATTAGCGCAGGCCAAGGGGTATCGCGGTCGCCGCAAGAATGTCTACCGTATCGCCAAACAGGCGGTGATGAAGGCGGGGCAATATTCCTATCGCGATCGTCGTCAGAAGAAGCGCCAGTTCCGCACCTTGTGGATTGCGCGTATCAATGCTGCGGCGCGTGAGCAAGGTATGAACTACAGCGTATTCATGAACGGCCTGAAAAAAGCGGATATCCAAGTTGACCGCAAGGTATTGTCGGACATCGCTATTTTCGACAAGGCAGCGTTTGCGCAATTCGTGGTGCAAGCCAAAGCCAGCCTCGGCATTTAAACGCAAGCTTGAAAAATAAAGGAGGCGTTTCGCCTCCTTTTTTTGTTTGGTGCATTCCCTTTTGGGTAGTGGTGTTATAGATGCAAGAACTCCAACAAATTCTCGATCAGGCTCTACGGCAATTCGCCGCAATCAGCGATGAAGCCGAATTAGAGCAGGTTAAAGCAAAATATCTGGGCAAGGAGGGCAGCCTCACTGTCTTGCTCAAAGGATTGGGCAAGCTGTCTGCCGAAGAACGCCCGGCTGCGGGCGCGCGCATCAACCAGATCAAGCAAGGCATTGAATCTGCCTTGCAACAGCGGCGCGATTTACTACAGCAAAACAAGCTGGCGCAAAAACTGGCGGCGGAAGCGCTGGATGTGACTTTGCCCGGGCGCGGCCTGGGCACGGGCGGTTTGCATCCGGTGACGCGTACGCTGGAACGCATCGAGCAATTGTTTCATTCACTGGGTTTTTCCACCGCATCCGGCCCGGAAATCGAGCACGATTTCTACAACTTTACCGCGCTGAATATCCCGGAGAATCATCCGGCGCGCGCGATGCACGATACCTTTTACATCGATCCCCAGCATGTGTTGCGCACTCATACCTCACCGGTGCAGGTGCGTTACATGGAAACGCATCAACCGCCGCTGAAAATCATCGCGCCGGGGCGTGTGTACCGCTGCGATTCCGATGTCACCCATTCGCCGATGTTCCATCAGGTGGAAGGCCTGTGGATCGCCGAAGAAGCCAACTTCGCGATGCTGAAGGGCGTACTCGCCGATTTCATGCAGCAATTCTTCGAGCGCGAAGATCTGGCGGTGCGTTTCCGCCCGTCGTTCTTTCCGTTCACCGAGCCGTCGGCGGAAATGGATATCGCCTGCGTGATGTGCAACGGCGCCGGGTGTCGCGTGTGCAGCCACACCGGCTGGCTGGAGGTGCTGGGCAGCGGCATGGTGCATCCGAACGTGTTGAAGCATGTCAACATCGACAGCGAAAAATATCTCGGCTTTGCATTCGGCTTGGGCGTGGAACGCCTGGCGATGCTGCGCTACGGCGTGAACGACCTGCGCCTGTTCTACGAGAGCGATCTGCGCTTCCTCAAGCAATTTAATTAAGAATGGCCATTTAATTGAGCGTATAGGGATGAAATTTTCCGAGAATTGGTTAAGAACCTGGGTAAACCCGGAGCTGTCCAGCGAGGTGTTGGCGCATGCGCTGACCATGGCAGGGCTGGAAGTCGAGGCGCTGGAAGCCGTTGCGCCTGCGTTCAACAATGTGGTGGTCGCCGAAGTGCTGGAAGTGGTCAAGCATCCCAATGCGGATCGCTTGAACGTGTGCCAAGTGAACATTGGCGAAGCACAGCCGCTGACCATCGTGTGCGGCGCGGCAAATGTGGCAGTCGGCGTGAAGGTGCCGTGCGCGCGCATCGGCGCGGTGCTGCCCCCAAGTAGTGATAATGAAAAAGGCTTCGCCATCAAGCAAGCCAAGGTGCGCAACGTCGAGTCGTTCGGCATGTTGTGCTCCGAAAAAGAGCTGGGTCTGGCCGAAGAAAGCCAAGGGTTATGGCTGTTGTCCGGGGATGCGCCGGTGGGCAGGACGCTGCGCGAATATCTGGAACTGGACGACAAGTTATTCACGCTGAAGCTCACGCCGAACCGCAGCGATTGCTCCGGCATGGTCGGCGTGGCGCGTGAAGTCGCGGCGCTGACCGGCAGCCCGCTTAGGCCGCTGGAAATTCAAATCCAACCCGTTACCCTGTCCGAACAATTGCCGGTGCAGGTGGCTGATGTGCAGGCCTGCCCGCTGTATTGCGGCCGTCTGATGCGCGGCGTGAATGCCGCTGCGGCCACTCCAACCTGGATGCTGCGCCGCCTGGAGCGCAGCGGCTTGCGCGGCATCAGCGCGGTGGTGGACATCACTAACTACGTGATGCTGGAGATGGGCCAGCCGCTGCACGCTTTCGATGCGGCACAACTGTCCGGTGGCATTACGGTGCGCCGTGCGCGCAACGGTGAAGCGCTGACTTTGCTCAACGAGCAGGCAGTGAAGCTCGACGAGGAGGTGCTGGTCATCGCCGACGATGCGCGCGTGTTGGCGCTGGCTGGCATCATGGGCGGGCAGGGCAGCGGGGTGGAAACCGCCACGCGTGATGTGTTTCTGGAGAGCGCATTTTTTCACCCTGATGCCATCGCCGGCCGCGCGCGCCGTTTCGGGTTGGCGACCGATTCCTCGTTCCGTTTCGAGCGTGGCGTGGATTTTGCCGCGACGCGCCAGGCATTGGAGCGCGCCACGCAACTGTTGCTGGAAATTTGCGGCGGCAGCGCCGGGGCAATCAGCGAAGTGCGCGGCGAACTTCCGCAGCGCACAGCGATTGCGTTGCGCCACTCGCGCGTCGCGCGGGTGCTCGGTATCGCGCTGGGCAACACACAAATCTCCGCCTTGCTGAAGCGCCTGCAATTGGACTTTGTGGCCAAGGGCGATGACTTCAGCGTGACGCCGCCGAGCTTCCGTTTCGATCTGTCCATCGAGGTGGATTTAATCGAGGAACTGGCGCGCCTGTACGGCTACGACAACATCCCCGCGCTGGCACCGCAGGCCGCGCTGACCATGCTGCCATACAGCGAGTCGCAGCGCCCGCTGGCGCGCATTCAACAGATTCTTGTTGCGCGCGATTATCAGGAAATTGTCAGCTACGCGTTTGTCGAAGAGCAGGTCGAGCGCGAGTTGTGCGGCAACGCTAATCCGGTCGCTTTGCAAAATCCGATTGCCAGCAATCTGGCGGTGATGCGCAGCAGTCTGATCGGTGGGCTGGTCGGTGCACTGCGCTTCAATTTGAATCGCAAGCAGGCGCGGGTGCGCCTGTTTGAAGTCGGCGCGTGTTTTGCCAAGGTGAATAACGAATATGTGCAGAGCCAGCGTTTGTCAGGGATTGCCTACGGTGCGACCCTGCCAGAGCAATGGGGAACTGCCGCCAAATTGGTTGATTTCTACGATCTGAAAGCGGATGTCGAAGCCTTGTTCGCGCCTCAACTGTTGCGCTTTGTTGCGGTAACCCATCCGGCTTTGCATCCGGGGCGTTCCGCGCAAATTTATTGCGGTGGGCAGGCAATTGGCTGGATCGGCGAGCTGCATCCGCAGTGGCAGCAACAATACGATATGGCGCAGTCTGCCGTATGGTTTGAAGTCGAACTCGATGTGTTGACCCGGGCGGCAGTGCCGCGTATGGGCGAAATCGCCAAGTCCCTGCCGGTGCGGCGCGATCTGGCGGTGTTGGTGGACGAAGCGGTTGCCGCGCAAACCTTGCTGGACGCCATGCAGCAGGTTGTCGCACCTTATGTACAAGAAATTGTGCTGTTCGATGTATATCGCGGCAAGGGTGTGGAGCAAGGCAAAAAAAGCCTTGCATTCCGTGTGTTATTACAAGATACTCAAAAAACGCTAACGGATTCTGAAATTGAAACAAGCATCGCGCTGCTGGTGGATATGCTGCTACAGCACGGTGCGCAGTTGCGCATGTAAGGGAGAAAAATGACAACAACATTAACTAAAGCCGAACTGTCTGATCTGCTGTTCGAGAAAGTCGGCCTCAATAAACGCGAAGCCAAGGATATGGTAGAGGCGTTTTTCGAAGAAATTCGCACGCAACTGGAGCAGGGCGAGAGCGTCAAGCTGTCTGGCTTCGGCAATTTCCAATTGCGCGACAAACCGCAGCGTCCCGGACGCAACCCAAAAACCGGCGAGGAAATCCCCATCACAGCGCGGCGCGTGGTGACGTTTCATCCCAGCCAAAAACTGAAAACCATGGTGGAAAAGTCCTATCATGGAACTCCACAAGCCTAATTCTGAACTCCCGCCGATTCCCGCCAAGCGCTATTTCACTATCGGTGAAGTCAGCGAATTGTGCGGGGTCAAGGCGCATGTGCTGCGCTATTGGGAACAGGAATTCACCCAGCTCAAACCGGTCAAGCGCAGCGGCAACCGCCGCTACTACCAGCACCATGAAGTGCTGCTGATCCGGCGTATCCGCGAGTTGCTGTACGAGCAGGGCTTCACCATCAGCGGCGCGCGCAATCGCCTGGGCAATTCCGGCGAGGCGGAAACCCATGCCGCCGTGCCTGCGGCGGGAGTGAATGCTGCCGCGTTACGTCGCGAGATTCATGAAATTATTGTGCTGTTGGGCGCCTAATAACACTTCATGATTCATACTGCTCTGTTATAATCCGCGCCCTCGGGGCGTAGCGCAGCCTGGTAGCGCACTTCGCTGGGGGTGAAGTGGTCGGAGGTTCGAATCCTCTCGCCCCGACCAGTAAAATCAAGTGGTTAAAGAAGTTTAAGCGGTTTTAGTGGCGATTTTGTGGCTGTCGGATGCAAACATCGCGTCAATTTCCCCGCGTTCTTGGATTTTATCTGCACCATGTTGGCGCGCGTTTAAAATTACCCGGCTCTGCGCGTTGAATTCTGAAAGACATGTACCGAACATTGTGGCCGCTGGCAGCGATACTCTGGTGCAGGGTTCGCGCCAGTGCGGGTTGATCCTGGTGGAAGGCGTGACGGTGGCGGGATGCTAGGCTGGCGTTGCGGTTGTTGCTATCCCGTGCTGTGATGCTTTTGGCTATATGATTTCCTTGGTCGATTATTTGGGCGGAACCAGCAACTGCCACGGCTCCACATCCAGTGCGTCGGCAATTTTTTCGATGTTACCCAACGCGACATTCCACACGCAACGCTCCACCGCAGAGATGTAGGTTCTATCCAGCTCGCAACGGAACGCGAGCTCTTCTTGCGAAGCAAACCCAAAGACAAATCAGCCCGTCAATTCGACCATATCGGGTTCGATCAGAAACAACCGGCAAATTCACTTCACACAAGACTTCGGCGCGCAATATCCGAAAGCGAAGTGCGATGCTGACTACGAAGCCAAATCGAAAAGTATGGCGGGCAAGTGCGCGGCAGCAGGACAGTCGGCAAATTTCACTGCACGTTTGTTGTAGCTGATAGTCATATCGCCAAAATATCGGGGCTGACAGGCTGCGCATTACTGTTGAACGTCAATCCAAGCTAAAAGGGTCAAACTGCCGTCCGGAATGAAGTAATCCATGTCGCGCTTGGCTATAATGCCACCAGTTATACAAACAGGAGCAATGTCATGCGTCCTTCCTTGGCGCTGCAAACCCACCGTGAAGCGATCCGCGAAATCGCGCTGCGTCATCGTGTGCTGAGTGTGCGCGTGTTCGGTTCGGTTGTGCATGGAGACGATACGGAAGAGAGCGACCTCGATCTGTTGGTTGATCCGACTTCGGAAGCCACGCTGATGGATATTGGCGCGATCTGTTGTGAGTTGAAAAAACTGCTTGGTATGCCGGTAGATGTTCTTACGCCCAGAGCTCTTCCGGATAGTTTCAGGGATAGTGTGCTCAAAGAGGCTGTTCCGGTATGAGCAAAGCAAGCAGCTAAACGGCATGGCAAAAGCAAAAACGATTTATTCCTGCACCGAGTGCGGCGGGCAGACGCCGAAGTGGCAGGGGCAGTGCCCGCATTGCATGGAGTGGAATACGCTGATCGAATCGGTCGCGGAGGTTTCTGCACCCGGCGCTAAAAACCGTTTCAGCGCGCTGGCAGCGAGCGGCAAGGTGCAGTTGCTCTCCGAGGTGGAGGCGGCGGAAGTGCCGCGCACACCGACCGGCATCGAAGAATTCGACCGCGTGCTGGGCGGCGGGTTGGTGGCCGGTGCGGTGGTGCTGATCGGCGGCGATCCGGGCATCGGTAAATCCACGCTGCTGCTGCAAGTGCTGGCGCATCTGTCCAAACAACAAAACACCCTGTACGTCAGCGGCGAGGAATCGGCGCAACAGATCGCGCTGCGCGCCAAGCGGTTGGCGCTGGATGCGCGCAGCCTGCGCCTGCTGCCGGAGATCCAGCTGGAAAAAATCCAGGCGGCCATCGCTGCCAATAATGCACACGACAAGCCGGACGTGGTGGTGATCGATTCGATCCAGACCGTCTATTCCGAACAGCTCACCTCCGCGCCCGGCTCGGTGGCGCAGGTGCGCGAATGCGCCGCGCAGCTCACGCGCATCGCCAAGAGCCAGAACATCACTATCATCCTGGTCGGCCACGTCACCAAGGAAGGCGCGCTGGCCGGGCCGCGCGTGCTGGAGCACATCGTCGATACGGTGCTGTATTTCGAGGGCGACACCCATTCCAGCTTCCGCCTGATCCGCGCGTTCAAGAACCGCTTCGGCGCGGTGAACGAACTCGGCGTGTTCGCGATGACCGAGAAGGGTCTGCGCGAAGTGAGCAACCCCTCCGCCTTGTTTCTGTCGCAGCACGGCGATCCGGTGGCCGGTTCGTGCGTGATGGTGACGCAGGAAGGCACACGCCCGCTGCTGGTGGAGATTCAGGCGCTGCTCGACGAGGCGCACTCGCCCAACGTGCGGCGGCTGTCGCTGGGCCTGGAGCAGAACCGGCTGGCGATGCTGCTCGCGGTGCTACACCGCCACGCGGGCATCGCCTGCTTCGATCAGGATGTGTTTATCAACGCGGTGGGCGGCGTGAAGATCACCGAGCCGGGCGCCGACCTCGCAGTGATCCTCGCGATGGTCTCATCCCTGCGCAACAAGCCGCTGCCGGAGAAGCTGGTGGTGTTCGGCGAAGTCGGGTTGGCGGGCGAAGTGCGCCCGGTGCAGCGCGGCCAGGAACGCTTGCGCGAGGCCGCCAAGCTGGGCTTCACGCATGCCATCATCCCCAAGGCGAATGCGCCGAAACAGAAGATTGCCGGCATGGAGATCATCGCGGTGGAGCGCGTCGAAGAAGCGGTGAACCGGGTGCGCTAATGTCGTTCAATCTGCAAAATTCAATGCGCTGTGTAAGCCGCGCCAATTTCTGAAAATCCGGTTTAGTGGCAAGGAGGGTTTGCTTCTGCCGGTTTGAGCCTTTGTGTATACTTGCCCCATTCCACATTATTGAAGAACGCGATGATGACTATCCCCGATCGCACGCTGCTGGAACGGAACAAGTTGTTCCGGGATATTGGTCTGGAGAGCGTTGAGCATATCCTGAAAGACTGTCAGGTAATCACCCTGAAAAGCGGCGCGACGCTGCTGGAAGCCGATCAGGAGAATACCTCGCTTTATCTGGTGCTGGATGGCGAACTCCGCGTCTATCTGAACGGACGGGGGCAGCCTGTGCATGCCTTACTGGGGCCGGGTGAATGTGTCGGCGAGCTGTCGCTGATCGATGGCGGGAATAGTGCGGCGCTGGTCATTGCGGCGCGGGATACGCGCATGCTGGTGGTGCCGCATGAGCTGGTCTGGGCTATGGTGGATAGCTCGAATGGCATTGCCCGCAACTTGCTGGCTATCCTTGCCGGCCGCATCCGCAACGATAATCTGCTGCAGGTGACGACATCCGAACCCAGCCTTGAATTCGAGGTGGCAGCCCATATCGATACGCTGACGGGATTGCACAACAAGAACTGGATGGGCGAGGCGTTCTACCGCATGGCACAGCGGTGCGAGCGCAGCGGGATGCCGCTCTTCCTGCTGATGGCGGATATTGACCGCTTCAAGGATTTTAATGATAACAACGGCCATCTTGCCGGCGACAGCGTCCTGAAGGAAGTGGCGCGGATCATGGCGGGAAATCTGAGGCCGCATGATTTATTGGGGCACTTGGGCGGCGACAGATTTACCGTATTGTTGCCTGAAAAATCGCCCGATGGGGCCATGAAAATGGCTGAGCGTCTGCGCGAGGCGGTTGCGGTGACTGTGTTGCGTACGGGTAAAAGCAGCGCGGCTGCCAACGCCACCCAGGCGATTCAAGAAGAGCATGTCACGCTTTCACTCGGTGTTGTTGCGGTGCGGCCCGGCGATACGCTGGATTCGGTGCTGGCGGCCGCCGATGGAGCGCTCCAGCAGGCCAAGACGGACGGGCGCAACCGGGTGAAAATGGCGGCGGCACACCGTTGAGGATGACGGCGACGTCCGGCTTTACGGTTAACGTGAAACTCGCGCAGCGATACGTTTGCCCCTTCCCCTGCTTGCGGGGGAAGGTTGGGATGGGGGGGAACGGGCATGGCGAGTTTCATTATCAGGGGCGGCATATTTGCCATGCCCGTTAGACGCAAGCTATAACAAAAAAATAATGGGGGCGGTGGCGGTGGCAATTCTGATACTGGTGGCGGTACTCGTCGTAATCCTGATGCTGGCCTTTTTCCGCGCCTCACTCATCAGCTGGTTGCTGGCGCTGATGGTGATCGTGCCGGTGCTGGCGATCCAGTCGCGCATCTCCGACACCGCGTTGCAGGTGATCTACCTGGCGCTGTTCCTGTTCATCGTGCTGTTCGGCGTTCCCGTGTTGCGCCGCAACACCGTCAGCAGCGTAGCCCTTAAAATCTTCCGCAAAATTCTGCCGCAGGTTTCCGCCACCGAGCAGGAGGCGATCGACGCCGGCACAGTGTGGTGGGACGGCGACCTGTTCAGCGGCCGCCCCGATTGGAACAAGCTGCTGGCTTTTCCAAAGCCTTCCCTGAGTGTCACCGAGCAGGCGTTTCTCGATAACGAAGTCGAGCAGTTGTGCGCCATGCTCGACGACTGGGACATCACCCACAAGCGCGCCGACCTGCCGCCCGAAGTCTGGCAGTTCATCAAGGTCAAGGGCTTCTTCGGCATGATTATCCCGAAGCGTTACGGCGGGCTGGAGTTTTCCGCGCAGGCGCATTCGGCGGTGGTGGCGAAGATCGCGTCGCGCAGCGGCACGGCGGCGGTGACGGTGATGGTGCCGAATTCGCTGGGGCCCGCCGAATTGCTGCTGCATTACGGCACGGACGAGCAGAAGGAAAAATACCTGCACCGCCTCGCGTACGGCCTGGAAGTACCGTGCTTCGCGCTGACCGGCCCGTTTGCCGGATCGGACGCCGGCGCGATCCCCGATCACGGCGAGGTGTGCTACGGCAAATTCGAGGGGCGGCAAAACGTGCTGGGTGTCCGCCTGACCTGGGAGAAGCGCTACATCACCCTCGCGCCGGTCGCGACGCTGCTCGGGCTGGCGTTCAAGCTGTACGATCCGGATCAGATATTGGGTGGCGAGGTCGATCGTGGCATCACGCTCGCGCTGATTCCCACCTGCTTGCGCGGCGTGCAAATCGGCCGCCGCCATTTCCCGTTGAATTCCGCGTTCCTGAATGGCCCGACGCAGGGTAAGGAGGTGTTCGTGCCGATGGACTGCATCATCGGTGGTATCCCGCGCATCGGGCAGGGCTGGCGCATGCTGATGGAATGCCTGGCGGCGGGGCGCTCGATCTCGCTGCCCGCCAGCAGCATCGGCGGCATGAAGCTGGCGGCGCGCACCAGCGGCGCCTACGCACGGGTGCGCAAACAATTCAAGACGCCGATCGGCAAGTTTGAAGGCGTGGAAGAGCCGCTGGCGCGCATCGGCGCCCATACCTACATGATCGACGCGGCGCGTCAACTCACCGCATTGGCGGTGGATCTGGGCGAGAAGCCGTCGGTGGTTTCCGCCATCGTCAAATACCACGCCACCGAATGCGGGCGCATCGTCGTCAACGACGCGATGGACGTGCATGGCGGCAAAGGCATCTGCCTCGGCCCGGATAATTACCTGGCGCGCGGCTACCAGCAGGCGCCGATCGGCATTACCGTGGAAGGCGCGAATATCCTGACGCGCAGCATGATTATCTTCGGCCAGGGCGCGATCCGCTCCCATCCCTACGTGCTGAAAGAGATTGCTGCGGCGCACGACCAGAACCGCCAGCGCGCGCTGCGCCAATTCGACGAAGCCTTGTTCGGGCACATCAGTTTCGCGCTGTGCAACGCGGCGCGCAGCTTCGTGTTCGCCTTGACTAACGGGCGCGGCATCCCGGTGCCGTCGGGCAGCGAAACGCACCGCTACTACCAGCAGTTGACGCGCTTCTCCTCGGCATTCGCCCTGAGCGCGGATGTGGCGATGGCGGTGCTGGGCGGCTCGCTGAAGCGCCGCGAAAGAATTTCCGCGCGCCTCGGCGATGTGCTGAGCATGCTGTATCTCGGTTCGGCGGCGCTGAAGCGCTTCGAGGACGACGGCCGCCCCGCCGAAGACCTGCCGCTGCTGCACTGGGCGATGCAGGACGCGCTGTACCAGGCACAACAAGCTCTCGACGGCGCGATCCGCAACTTTCCGAACGCGCCGGCGCGCTGGCTGCTGGGCGCGCTGATCTTTCCGCTGGGCATGCGCCTGTCGCCGCCTTCCGACCGCCTCGGCCACGAGATTTCCACCTTGCTGATGCAGCCCGGCGCGGCGCGCGACCGGCTGACTGCCGGGATGTATCTACCGCAGGACGAGCAGGATGCAGTCGGCGCGCTCGAAGCGGCGCTTGCCAGCACGTTGCTGTGCGAGCCGTTGCAGGCCGAACTGGACAAGGCGCGCAAGGCCGGCAAGCTGAAAGAGCTGGAAGAGTTGCCGCGCATCGCCGAGGCGCGCGAGCAGGGCATGATTACGCCGGAGCAGGCGCAGCAACTGGAACGCGATTACGCGCTGCGCCGCAAGGTCATCATGGTGGACGATTTCGCACCGGAAGAGTTGCGCGCGAACGGATAATAGGCGTAGGAGCGCGATTCATCGCGCGATGAATCGCGCTCCTACAACGGGGCAGGGCGGAAGTCCCGCAGAGGTGTTCCGCCCGAATTGCAAACGAGGGAAAGATGCAGGCACAACAAGATGATGTCATCACCCCGCAGCAGGCGGGCACGTTGCACGGGCTGTTCCTGGAGCGCGCACGCCGCTCGCCGGACAAGATCGCTTATCGCCATTTTCAGCAGAATGCCTGGCGCGATTTCACCTGGCGGGAGATGCTGGTCGAAGTGGCGCGTTGGCAGGCGGCGCTGGCCGGCCTGGGATTGCAGCGCGGCGACCGCGTCGCGATCATGCTGCGCAACTGTCCTTGCTGGGTGATGTTCGACCAGGCGGCGATGTCGCTGGGGCTGGTGGTCGTACCGCTGTACACCGTGGATCGGCCGGGCAACATCGCCTACATCGTCAACGATGCCGACATAAAAGTGTTGCTGTTTGAAAACGACGAACAATGGCAGGCATTGCGCACGGTGCGCGACCGGCTCGGCGGCGTGAAGCGCTTTGTGAGTATCGACACCTTGCGTAATGGCGTTGAGCCGCGCCTGAAATCCATCGCGGAATTTTTGCCCCCGGCGGCGCAGTTGCAGCCCGCACAACCCTGCCATACTGACGAGTTGGCCAGCATCATCTACACCTCCGGCACCACCGGCAAGCCCAAAGGCGCGATGCTGAGCCACGCGAACATGCTGACCAATGCGCACGCCTGCCTGGATACTTTCACGGTGCACGGCGACGATCTGTTCCTGTCCTTCCTGCCGCTGTCGCACACCTTCGAGCGCACGCTGGGATATTGCCTGCCGGTGATGACCGGCGCCACGGTCGCTTTCGCGCGTTCCATTCCGCAATTGTCCGAGGATTTGCAAACCATCCGCCCCACCATCCTGATTTCCGTGCCGCGCATCTACGAGCGCATGTATGCGGCGATACGCGCCAAACTGGACGAAGGCTCGCCGCTCAAGCGCAGGCTGTTTCACCTGGCGGTGGAAACCGGCTGGGCGCGATTCGAGCGCGAGCAGGGGCGCGGATCGTGGCAGGCGTCGTTCCTGTTGTGGCCGCTGCTGCAAAAACTGGTGGCGCAAAAAATCATGGATCGCTTGGGCGGCAGGCTGCGCGTGGCGATCAGCGGCGGGGCAGCGCTTGCGCCGGAAATCTCGCGGGTGTTCATCGCCCTGGGATTGCCGGTGGTGCAGGGTTACGGCCTGACCGAAACCAGCCCGGTGATCAGCGGCAACCGCCTGGAGAACAATTTTCCGGACAGCGTCGGCCAGCCGATCCGCGATGTGCAGGTAAAACTCGGCGAACAGGGCGCGCTGCTGGTGAAGGGGCCGAACGTGATGCTGGGTTACTGGAACAACCCGGAAGCGACGCGCGGCATGATAGACGCAGGCGGCTGGCTGAACACCGGCGACGTCGCGCATATTTCCGCCACCGGGCATCTCTACATCACCGGGCGCATCAAGGACATCATCGTCATGTCGAACGGCGAAAAAGTGCCGCCGACCGATATGGAAATCGCGCTGCTGCACGACCCGCTGTTCGATCAGGTGCTGGTGTTCGGCGAGGCGCATCCGTATCTGGTCGTGCTGGCGGTGCTCAATGCCGAGGCGTGGCAGCATTTCGCGCGGGAGATCTGCATCCGCGCCGACATGCCGGAAACATTGACCGACAGCCGCGTGGAGGCCAGGATATTGCGGCGCGTCGCGCGCAACCTGCGCGGCTTCCCCGGCTATGCCAAGGTGAACCGCGTGCTGCTGCTGCGCGAACCGTGGAGCGTCGAGAATGGCCTGCTGACGCCGACCCTGAAGATCAAGCGCACCGAAATCGCGCAGCAATTTGCCGTGCAGATCAAGCAGCTTTATGAGAAGCGTTAATATTTGAAAGCCTCTAAAAATTCACAGTTCGCCCAAATGCAAGGCGCGGGAAAAATTTGCGAGCATCCGCTAAGCGGATTGCCTGCTTACCCCACTTCGCCGCGCCGCATATGGATAATATGTAAGCAAGAAATTTTTCCCGCAACGCAGCATAACCAGCGACTTAGCTGTCGTCTTTTGACAGCTTAGTCGAATGGCTAGTACCTGAATCCGTGTGCAAACACCATAAATCATCCACAACCTATTGAATTGATGTTATAATTTGCCATTATTATTCATCACCCAATTCGATCATGCCGCAATTTGAAATGAAGGAATCCCGCCGCCAACTGACCTCCTACGCCGGGTTGTCGTTGATCGGGCAGTGCTTTGAAGTGGCTGGTGTCGCGCCTT
>Ga0209212_1001171_pt1 | contig 44390 bp, 29 predicted proteins | sample RifGroC2_FD_183996 | JGI IMG/M metagenome (GOLD analysis project Ga0209212, IMG submission 183996) | Groundwater microbial communities from Rifle, Colorado, USA - Groundwater C2 (SPAdes) (version 2) | ecosystem: Environmental > Aquatic > Deep subsurface > Groundwater | place: Rifle, Colorado... | reverse complement strand
CGCTGACTTGGGGCGGATCGGCGGGCGCCCAGTGGTACCTGCTCTATCGCGGCACGGAAAGCGGCGGACCCTACCAGTTCGTGGCCAGGACCCGCGGGGTGTCGTACACCGACCATGGCCGCACCAACGGAGAGCCTTTTCACTATGTAGTGAGCGCCCTGGATGCTACCGGGGAGAGCGGGTATTCCAGCCAGGTGACCGTTACAGCCAACGTGAATGTCCTGCCCGCACCGACACAGCTGGAAGCAAGGGGGGGGAACGGGCAGGCGTCGCTTTCCTGGAACCCGGTCGCTTCGGCGGTGGGCTATAGGGTGTACCGCTCGGCGACCCCGGGCGGCCCCTACACCCTGGCCGGGCCCTCCGCTGCCGGGGCGAGCTTCACCGACACCGGACTCAATAACGGCACCAAGTACCACTACGTGGTGCAGACCCTGAGCACCGACAGCGGAGCCTACTCCGACGAGATGACGGTCACCCCTTCCGCGGAACTGCCGGCGGCTCCCGGCAACCTGGTGGCGACCCCTGGCAGCGCCTGGGCCAGCCTCACCTGGGACGCCGCGGCGGGCGCGACGGGGTACACGGTGTACCGCGGCAGCGCCGTCGGCGGTCCCTACAGCTTCGCGGGCTTCACCCCGACCACGAGCTACGAGGAAAGCGGCCTGAATAACGGCACCACCTACTACTACGTGGTGGCGGCGCAAAACGGCAAGGGGGAGGGGGCCTGGTCCAGCGAGCGCAGCGCGGCGCTGAGCGAGATCGAAAGGCCGCACGCGGCGAAACTGAAGGGAGCCCTGACCCAAGGGGGGAGCCTGGTACTTTACTGGCAGGAGAACGCGCCCGGCGCGGTTTCCTACCGCCTGCAGCGCTCCACCACCATCGGTGGCCCCTACACGAGCCTGGGAGTCTGGAATAACAGCAGATCCGACAACGGCCTTGCCAACGGCACCACCTATTACTACGTGCTCGATTCCCTGAACGCCAGCCCGGTCGCGGCGCGCTCCAACGAGCTGGCCCTGGCTCCGGTGGCCGGCGGCATCCCCCCGGTGCCAGTAAACGTCACGGCGTACGCCGGCAACACGACCGCCACTGTGAACTGGAATCCGGTGGCCGGCATCGAAGGTTTCAGCCTCATCGTCGCCACCTCGCCGGGAGGCCCGGACATAGGGGTCTCTCGCTACATAACCGGGTCGACCTGCATGGTCCAGGGACTTACCAACGGCGTGACCTACTACTTCCGGGTACAGGCCGGGGGACACGCCTGGTCCGGTTATTCCAGCGAGGTGAGCGCCACCCCCCTGGAGGAGCTCCCCGTCATTGCGGAAGGACTCGCCATCACCGGCGGCAACAGCGAGCTGAGCGTGACCTGGAACCCGGCCCCCGGCGCCACCAGCTATCAGGTGTTCCGCAGGACGGAGAACGCACCCTGGCCCGCAGCGCCGATAGCGACCGTGACCGGCACCCTGTTCAACGACAGCGGGCTGACCAACGGCACCAGCTACTTCTATCAGGTGGCGGGGGTGAACGCCAGCGGGACCGGTGCCAGGACCTACGAGACCAGCGGGACGCCGGCTGCCCCTTTGCGGATGCGGGCGCCGCTCAACGTGGCGGTTTTGCCCGGCAACACCCAGGCCTCCCTGACCTGGGACCCGGTCCCCGGCGCCACCGGCTACAGCGTCACGGTCGCCACCTCTCCGGGAGGACCTAACATTTACCCCGGCGGCTACCAGATGGGGCCCAGCGCCACAGTGACCGGACTGACCAACACCGAGCCTTACTACTTCCGGGTGCAGGCGGCGGGAAGCGTCTGGTCCGCCTATTCGGCCGAGGTGAGCGCCACCCCGGTTCCGACCGTGCCGCTCGCACCGGGCAGCCTGAGCGTCTATCCGGGCAACGGCGAACTGGGCCTCACCTGGAACAAGGTCGCCAATGCCACGAGCTACCGGATCTTCCGCCGTACCGAGGGAAACCCCTGGCCGGCCACGCACCTGGGCACTGCCACGGGGACGCTGTACACCGACAGCGGGCTCGACAACGGCACGAACTACGAATACGTGGTGGCGGCCGTGGGACCGGGGGGCGTCGGCGCGCGCTCCTATCTGGCTTCCGGCATCCCCACGGCGGCGGGACGCGGCGTTGCCCCGGTCAACGTCGCAGTGCAGCCCGGCTACACCCAGGCGACGCTGACCTGGGACCCGGTCCACGGCGCCGGCAGCTACTCCGTGACCGTCGCCACTGCTCCAGGCGGGCCGGACATAGGGGCTTCCAGGTCTTACAACGGCCCGAGCTGCTTCGTGTACGGCCTGACCAACGGCACCACCTATTACTTCAGGGTGCAGTCCGCGTCTTCCGACTGGTCCGCCTTCTCGGCGGAGGTGAGCGGGACCCCGTCCAGCTCCAGGCTGCTGGCACCGGAGGGACTCGCCGCCGCTAGCGGCGTGAACGGCCAGCTCTCCCTTACCTGGAGCCCGGTCGCCGGCGCCACCGGGTACCGGATCTACCGCAGGAGCGCAGCAGGCGCCTGGCCCGCGACCCCGACGGCAACCAGTGCCACGACCGGCCTGGTCGATTCGGGGCTGGTGAACGGCACCGGCTACTACTACGCGGTCGCCGCAAGCAACGCGAGCGGAGGCGGCGCCTGGTCCTACCCGGTCTCTGCGACCCCCGCGGACACCACAGAGCCCGATACCGCCATCACCGCCAACCCCGCCAACCCGAGCACCAGCCTCAACGCGAGCTTCAGCTTCACCTCGACCAAGGGGGGCTCGACCTTCCAGTGCCAGCTCGACGGCGGCGCCTGGGAGGGATGCAGCAGCCCGAAGAGCTATAGCGGTCTTGCCGCCGGGAGCCACGACTTCGCAGTCAAGGCGACCGATTCCTTCGGCAACAGCGACGGCTCTCCGGCGGGCTACAGCTGGCTGGTCAATACCGGCATCACCCTCCCCCAGGGGAGCATCGCGATCAACGGCGGGGCGACGGTCACCGACAAGACCGCGGCGAACCTCACCCTGTCCTGCAGCGATGCCAACGGCTGCAGCCAGATGCAGTTCAGCAACGACGGCAGCAGTTGGTCGGCCGCCGAGGCCTACGCCGCCGCCAAGGCCTGGACCCTGGCATCCGGCGACGGTAACAAGACGGTGTACGTGAAGTTCAAGGACAGCCTCGGCTACTGGTCCAACCCCTTCTCCGACACCATTCTCCTGAACGGCGCCAGCAAGACGCTGGTCCTGACCCGGATCGGGACCGGCACGGGGAGCGTCACCAGCGCCCCGGCCGGCATCAACTGCGGGGCTGGCTGCCAGGCGAGTTTCGCCAGCAGCACCCAGGTCACCCTCTCAGCCGTGGCGCAGGCGGGCTCCGTCTTCGCCGGCTGGGGCGGCGACTGCTCGGGGAACTCCGCGAGCAGCAGCGTGACCGTCAACAACACCGTGATCTGCACCGCCCGTTTCGAGAGCAGCGCCCCCGTCCCGCCTGCGCCGGCCGGGCTTGCCGCCATCAACGGCAACGGCGAGGCGACCTTGAGCTGGAGCGCCTCCAGCGGAGCCCAGTGGTACCAGGTCTACCGCGCTTTCCAGAGCGGCGGCCCCTACAGCTTCCTGGCCCGGACCCGCAGCTTATCCCACACGGACCACTCGACCCCCAACGACCAGCCCTTCTTCTTCGTGGTCAGCGCCCTGAACGCCGCCGGCGAGAGTGTCTTTTCCAACGAGGCGGCGGTCACCGCCACGACAGCCGTACTGCCGGCGCCGATGAACCTCAAGGCGATCCCGGGCAACGGTCAGGTATCTCTTACCTGGGACTACGTGACCTCCGAGGTGGTCTACAACGTGTACCGCTCGATCACGCCGGGTGGCCCCTACACACTGCTGGAGCCCGCCGCCCCGGGACCTAGCTTCACCGATACCGGGCTTGCCAACGGCACCCAGTACTACTACGTGGTGCAGACCCTGAGCACCAACAGCGGGGCCTACTCGGACCAGGTGAGCGTGACGCCGTCCGCCGAGCTGCCCGTGGCGCCGGACCATCTGACGGCAACCCCCGGAAGCACCTGGGCCAGGCTTACCTGGGACGCGGCGTCGGGCGCCACCGGATACGCCATTTTCCGCGGCAGCGCCCTGGGCGGGCCCTACCAGTACGCCGGCTACACCCCGACCACAAGCTTCGAGGACCTCGGGCTGAGCAACGGCACCACTTACTATTACGTGGTGGCGGGTGTGAACGGCAAGGGGCGCGGTGCCTTCTCCAGCGAGAGCAGCGCCGAGGTAAGCGATGTCGAGATGCCGCACGCGGCCGTCTTGAAGGCGCAGCTCACCGAAGGCGGTGCCATCATACTCTACTGGGAACAGGCGGCGGGTGCGGTCTCCTACATCCTGCGCCGCTCCACCACCCCGGGCGGGTTGTACACGAGCCTGGGGGTCAAGACCGCGGGCTACGCCGATACCGGCTTGGTCAACGGCACCACCTACTACTACGTGCTGGATTCCCTGAACGCCAGCCCGGTGATACCGCGCTCCAACGAGGTCGCCCTGGCGCCGGTGGCGGGGGGCGTCCCCGCGGTACCCGGCAACCTCGCGGTGGCCAACGGCAACACCAGGGTCACCCTGACCTGGAACGAGGTCCCGGGCGTCCCCGGTTACGCCGTCAGCGTCGCCACCTCCCCGGGCGGGCCTGATATCGGCGCTTACAGCTACGTGACCGGGAACTCCTGCGTCATCGCCAACCTGACCAACGGCATCACCTATTACTTCCGGGTACGCTCGGGGGCGCACGCCTGGTCCGGCGACTCCTCCGAGGTGAGCGCTACCCCCTCTGCCGCGCTGCCGGTTGCCCCCGATAATCTGAGCGTGGTGGCCGGCAATACCGAGATCAGCCTGACCTGGAGCCCGGCGGCCGGAGCGACCGGCTACCAGGTCTTCCGCCGTGTCGAAAGCGGCCCCTGGTCCGTCTCCCCGATAGCCACTGTGACCGGGACCCTCTTCAGCGACCGGGGGCTCAATAACGGCACGAGGTACGAGTACATGGTGGCCGGTGTCAACGCGAGCGGCAGCGGTGCGCGCTGCTATCCGACCAGCGGGACCCCGGCCGCCCGGAATAACATCGCTCCGGTGCAGGTCGCGGTGCTCCCGGGGAACACCCAGGCGACCGTCACCTGGGATCCGGTTCCGGGGGTGGAGAGCTATACCGTGACCGTAGCCGAAAGGCCGGGAGGTCCCAACATCTACCCGGGCGGTTACCAGATGGGGCCGAGCGCCACGGTGACCGGCCTGACCAACACCAAGACCTACTACTTCAGGGTTCAGGCGGCTGTAAGCTACTGGTCCGCCTACTCCGAAGAGGTGAGTGTCACCCCGGTCTCGACCGTGCCGGTCGCCCCGGCCGGCATGGATATCCACGAGGGTAACAGCCAGCTCAGCCTCACCTGGGCCAAGACTCCCGGCGCGACCAGCTACCGGATTTACCGCCGTGCCGGGGAAAACCCCTGGTCCAGCTACCTAGGCAGCACCGCGACCACGCTTTTCACCGACAGCGGGGTGGAAAACGGCACCACCTACCAGTACGTGGTGGCGGCAGTCGGCGCAGGAGGCGCCGGAGCCCGCTCCTACGTGGTGACCGGCACACCCGCGGCAGCCTACCATCCCGCGGCCCCGGTCAAGGTCGCCGCGGTTGCCGGCTACACCCAAACGACCGTAACCTGGGACCCGGTCCCCGGCGCCAGCAACTATTCCTTGACGGTGGCGACCACTCCGGGCGGCCCGGACATCGGCGCCAGCCGCAACCCGGCGGGAGCGAGCGTCACCGTGACCGGGCTCAGCAACGGGACCACCTACTACTTCAGGGTGCAGGCAGGTGCGAGCCTGTGGTCCGCCTTCTCCGAAGAGGTGAGCGCCACCCCCTCGGCCGCGCTGCTGCCGGCGCCGGAGGGAGTGACAGCCGGCAGCGGAGTGCACCGCCAGCTTGCCCTTAGCTGGAGCCCGGTAGCAGGCGCCACAGGGTACCGGATCTACCGCCGCCTGGAAGACACCGGCCACGCCCTGGTCGGTTCCTCCCTGACCGGCGCTTTCAACGACACCGGACTGGAGAACGGCACCCGCTACTATTACGTGGTGGAGGCCGTGAACCTGAGCGGCCCCGGAGCCTTTTCCGCTGAGACCTCGTCCATCCCGGCCGATAGCACCGCGCCGACCGGGACCATATCGATCAACAGCGGCGCCGGCTACACCGCTGGCACCACGGTCACCCTCACCCTTAGCTGCAGCGACGACGCAAGCTGTGTGCAGATGCAGTTCAGCAACGACTACGGCGAGTGGTCCACGCCGCAAGCCTACGCCACGAGTAGGAGCTGGGTGCTAACGGCCGGAGAAGGGCTCAAGACCGTTTCCGTGCGTTACAAGGACAGCTCCGACAACTGGTCGTATAGCTTCTCCGACACGATCCAGTACGAGACCACCCAGTACCAACTGAGCGCCACCATCGTCGGCAGCGGCTCGGTGAACAGCAACCCGGCCGGGCTCGCCTGCACCGTCGGCAGCTGCAGCGGCTCCTTCGTGCAGGGAGAAACCGTGACCCTGATGCCGAGCGCCGCCGCCGGTTACGCCTTCAGCGGCTGGTCCGGCGCCTGCAGCAACAGCTCCGGCAACTGCCTCGTTGAAATGACAGGCGCCAAGAGCGTGACCGCGACCTTCACCCAGGCGCCCAAGGCGAAGATCGGCGCGACCGGCTACGCCTCGCTGCAGGCGGCGTACAACGCGGCGGTCGACGACGCCGTGATAAAAGTCCTGGAGGGGACCGTAGCGGGGACACTCACCGCCGGCAGGAACGTCCGGGTGGTGATCGAGGGAGGCTACAACGCAAGCTTCAGTGCGGTGACCAGCGAGAGCAGGATCCAGGCCCCGGTCCTGGTCCGCTCCGGCCAGGTGCGCATGAAGAAGGTGAAGCTGTACAAGTAGGCTGTACAGAAGGTTTTTCACTTGACCAATTCCCCCTCCCTTGATGGGAGGGGGTGGGGGGGAGGGTGGATCTCATGAAGAAAAGGGGAGGGGGCGCCGAGTTTTAAACGGCGCCCCCTCCCCTTTCTCTTCTAGTAGCCCCAGGTTATGAGTCGCTGCGGGGTGTGGTGGAGATTTGTTCAGCAACAGTACGAAAATGAAAACCATAGATTGTCAACGTTATGGTCAACGGGAGTAGCCGTGGCTTCCTGAGGAGCGTCCATAAAAAAACCTTCCAATAGTGCAGCCGCTCCTTGCCCAAAATTCCGAGGAAAAGTATGGACCGAAAGAACGCCCTGATATCACGTCGATGCAGCGTGGAAAACGGGGATGGTCCTGAACGCCGGTACTCCTTAAGGAAGGTCATCAGCCGTGCATAGAAATAGTCAGGCGAGTAGATGGTCCTCACGAGACGCTGGTAGCCGTCAATCAGGACCTGAGGGCTCATCTTCGGGACAAAAGTGAGGGCGGTATCGGTGTTGTTCCCGCTGGAAGTGCTGATGATTCTTCCCTCGCGGCAGAGCCGGCTATGCAACTTTGTGCCCCGCAGGACCATCAGAATTCCCACCATGGCCGTCACGATGCCGCTTTCCTGGATGAAGCGGAACTGCTTCTCGAAGACAGCCGGAGAGTCGCTGTCGAAACCGACGATGAAGCCACCCTGCACCTGGAGCCCGGCCCGCTGGAGAGAATGCACGGAGGCAACGAGATCGCGGCTGTGGTTTTGCAGTTTGCCTGCTTCCTTTAGCGAATCCTCTTCTGGACTCTCGATGCCGATGAAAACCTCCTGGAACCCGGCGGCGACCATCAATTCCACGAGGTGCGGGTCGTCCGCAAGATTGATGGAAGCCTCGGTATAGAAGAAGAATGGGGAGCCATGAACCTTCATCCACGATGTTATCGCCGGGAGAACCTCTTTTTTCAGCTTCCCTTTGTCACCGATGAAGTTGTCGTCGACGAAAAAAACCCCGCCGCGCCACCCCATGGAGTAGAGCGTCTCAAGCTCGGCTATGACTTGTTCCGGCGTTTTGGTTCTCGGGGTGTGACCGAAGAGTGCGGTGATGTCGCAGAACTCGCAGTCGAAGGGACATCCGCGGGAATACTGGATATTCATGGAAGCGTACTTGCGCATGTCGATCAGCGCCCATCGTGGGATCGGCGTGCGCGTGATGTCGGGGCGGCCGTCGGGGAGGTAAAGCCGCTGCGGCCTCTTTTTGTCGAGGTCTTCCAGAAAGCGCGGTAAGGTCAGCTCCGCCTCGCCGAGCACCAGGTGGTCCACCTCCGGGAACTCGTCATGGCAGGTCGAGAAAAGTGGGCCTCCCGCGACGGTCTTAACCCGCAGGTCGCTGCATCGGCTCAGAATTTCCCGTGCGGACTCCCTCTGGACCGTCATGGCACTGACGAATAGGTAATCGGCCCAGAGCAGCTCATCATCCGAAAGCCGCTCAACGTTAAGATCGATCAGCCTCATGTCCCAACTGTCAGGGAGTAGCGCCGCAACAGTAAGAAGACCCAGGGGAGGAAACGCCGCACTCTTACCGATAAACGGCATTGCATGACGGAAACTCCAATAGGTATCGGGGTACTTGGGATAGACGAGTAGAACCTTCATGTTCACCTCTGAGAGCCTGCCTGACTTCGGCGACCGCTGAGTACGCGACCTTCGGGGACCTGCTTGAATGTGGCGCACAAATGATTAACTCAGTGTAACCTGTGCTGCCGTCCAGTCAATTTGCCTGCTTTACCGGCGCTTTCCCAGCGTCCCCTCACTTGCTCCTTGCTTAGTCGTTTTCGGCCTTGCTGCATCACCTGCTAACTCCTTACAATGAACTCAAGCACTAGGGAGATACCCATGGAAAAGACCATCGGAAAAGAAGAGGAATACTTTGCGAGGCAAGAGTACGAGAAAAAAAAGAGGATCCTGGAGGAAAGGCATGAGGAACTGGCGGAGGCAGAGAAGAGCCGCCTTCAGGAACTGCATTACATGAGATGTCCCAAATGCGGGATGGAACTGGTGGAAGTGGGCTACAAGACGGTCAAGATCGACAAGTGTTCGGGATGCCATGGAGTGTGGCTTGACGCAGGGGAACTTGAAACGGTGTCAAAGATGGAGAAGTCTGGATTGGATAAGCTGTTCAGCATCTTCAAATCGTAACATTTCGACAACCGTATTACCCCACGAAAAAGCCGGATCAGGGCAGGAAGAAACTTGATGTTGAAGATCAGGGGAGGGGGCACCGGCTGGAAAAAGGTGCCACCTCCTTTCTCGTGTAATTGCCATAGATCCCCCTACTGCGCTACTTGCCGGACCTTGACCACCCCCTCGACAAGATTGCCATGGAAGGTTGCCGCTTCCAGGGTAAGCAGCTGGGTGGAGCCGGCCGGCGGAACCGCAACTCGGTCAATAAAGACAATTGAGATGAAATCGAGGTAGCCGTCGCCGTTGATGTCCTTGATTTTGTGGAGGTAGCGGTCTCCTCTTCCGCTCAATCCGATGGCGCTGGCAGTCAGTTTGACCGACGCCGGCCTTATGGTCGCGGCGTTGAAGACCGAGGAGCCGAATAACACAAACGACAGCTGGCTGTTGGGCTTAAGGTTGACGCTGTGGTCCGGACCATGATGCTTCACGTCGATCTCCACCGGCTGCACCAAAGGGGTGAGTAGGTAGGCGTGCTTCTCACCGCGCAGCAGTCCCGTGCCGACGATCTGCCCCCGGTCGTTGATGGCAGTGGCCTCGGAGAGCGCCCACCGGGCGTAGGCCGGAAGCAGCGTCTTCAGTTCGGTCCCGGTACCCTTGTAGTGGATGAAGGCGTGGAAACTGTAATCCGGCAGCTTCTGCCCCGTCCCGACGATCTGTCCGAGGTTGTTGATCGAGGCCGCATTGGACAAATGGTACACTTGCTGGCCGGCGAGTACGGCCCATGCCCCGTTCTCAAGGAGGGCGGCCTTGCAGATTTCGTAGCCGCCTGCCCCGCACCCCACCACCTGGCCGCGGTCATTGAGGTCACTTCCCCTGAAGAGCAAGAAACTGGTAAAGACGTCGGCGTTGAAGAAGTTGGTGTGGTCGCATTCTATCGAGCCGCACAGCCCCTGGAAGACGACCGCTTGCGCCAGGTCGTTGATGCCGCGGGCGCTGGCATTGAAATGCGGCGTTATCTTGCCTTGCTCTTCCCCCATCTTGCTGAGATCGAACACTATCCCATGGTCATAGACGACGACTTTCCGGTAAGGGTAGTAATACTCTGTGCCACTCATCTTCTCTCCGATGATCAGGTCGTACCTGTTTATGCCGGTGGCATTGATCATTTCCGCTTCTGAGAAGAGGTCGATGAAGCGCCCATAGTGGAACAAGGCAAAGCCGTGCTTCTGGTCGCCGGTGGTAAACCTCCCCACTATATGCCCTTTATCGTTGATGGCTTTGGCCTCGCTATCAGATCCACCGAAGGTGCCGAGATACCTCACCCTGCCCTGGTAGTAGGTTATCGCCTGCCTGTGGTTGTCAGCGCTGGTCAGGTAGCCGACGACCTGCCCGTGGTTGTTGATCGCTGTAGGAGTGATGTTCTTACCCAGATCGGTAATGGCATACTTCACAGTTGAAGCTTCTGCTTGTGTGACCATGATCAAAATCGAGATGAGGGGGAACATCCACCTTATTAATTTTGAGCCGCACATAAAAGCCTCCTTTTGCTCGTTTTTCACTCCCTTTACAGCGGATGTTTGCAACCTCTCCTCACCTCCTCCCGCCCGGTGCGAACTGAAACGTGTTTCCCTCCCGTGAACCTTCCACCATCGGCCTTTATGAAGCCGAAAAAGAAAATGGCCGAGCACCAAGGTTTGTGAACCTTTGGCAGCTCGGCCATCTCCGAGAAGAAGATCTGCCGCGTTCCGCCCCTTTTTTTTGTTTTCAGGGGCTGAAACATCTAGTTAATTTATTTTAATCTATGCACGACACCAGTGTCAACGACTACCTCTGACAGAGGTTTCATCACTACATATTCAGTCGGCACTTAAGTTGTCGGTAACCTTTTGGGGTGACCGGGGTAGGGAAGAGCAGAGCCCGCCCGGCTCTTAGGCGGGACAGAAAAGCTGAATTATGACGTCGAGTTATTTTAATTTTTTTTGTAAATTTAAAATAAGACACGTCGTTGTTCAAAAATAACAGCAAAATTCGGGGTGGGTGGCAAGCCTCGTGATATGCGTGCGACCTCCTACAGCGAGCAGATCGCAATAGTCAGCCCTTGACACGAGACAACTTGTCCTCTATCAAGCGCTGACCTGTGCCCCCCCTGTCTGACAAATCCCAAAGGCCGCTTCCATTACTTTAGGTTGGCAACGGCCTTTATGCGTTCCATCAACATCGGAACCCTTTGCTGGCTTCCCGAGTCAGGCAGAAGATGGCCCGGCAAGGCATCAAGGAAAGCCCGGTCATGCAGAAATTCGTCGAACTTCCGGGATAGGAATTCCCTAACATCGTCAGGGGCTGTTTTTATTTCCTCGATGACCTCGGCTCGGCCATCCAAGAGGGTGATGATGTCTTCCATGTCGTGACTGGCAATGAAATCGTCGGCACCCCGGTTATGGAAGGCATCGATCTTGGTGGCGAGGAAATATGGGGCTGTTGCCAGGCGGATTGCCATGTCATCGGAGATAATGTGCACGGTGGCATGCTGCATGGCGTCTCTATACCACTGATTGCTGAAGCCAAGAATTTCCTCATCGGTCGGCATGACATCAACTGCGATACCATCTACGATCCACCGGCAGACCGGTGCATCCTCACTGCTATCCTCGGAAAAGCCAGCTGTACGGAGGGATTCGGCTAGGCGATAGTAATCGCCTCTCGAAGCAATTTCCACAATGACATCAACATCGATTGTCACCCGGACATCGGGAGCGGCGCTATCGGTGATGAGAAGAGCGGTAGCAGCGCCACCGAGGAAAACAACGCGCTCGCGTAGATGGCCGAGGCGACCGGCAACATGCCTGATCATAGCCAGGTTTACTTGGGCCGCTCTATTCATTGGTGACTCAACCTTTTGGTGAGCTCTTTCACGGCCAGTTCACACTCTCTCGCCCTTCCGTCGCGTATGGCATCGACCAACGCCAGAAGTTCGTAAAGAGCAGGGTCCTGGGCCACTGCCTTCGGTACCGAGGGATACAGGGGTGAAAATTCGTACCCACGCGTGTTGCCATCAGGAGCAGCCCATACCGGCGGTGGGTCGTCGGATTGGACGATGAGACTGTTCAACGGCGGGGCAGCATAGCTAGTTGGGAAGCCGCGGGTGAGGCTACCTCTTTCCGGAGGGAATGCGTACTTGACCCCATGAACCAGGAACTCAAGAAGGGCCTTCAGAATTGGCACTTTCCGTTGAGGATCATAGAGCATTGCAGCAGTAGCACGCTTGATTCCGCCATGGACCTCCGATGGGCTCATGGCAAGATCGCCCGCCAGGGAACTGAACGACCACGGGCGATCTCCGACGGTAACGAGCTTCAGGAGGATTACGATGTCTTGAGTCTTGAGAACCATGGCCGTATTCTATTCGCGAATCGCGAATGGCGCAAGTATTTTAAAGCTGGAAAAACCATGCCTACAAGCCTCTGCTGCGGGACGGTGACGGAGGGTCAGCACCTGATTTCAACTACTTAAACATGCTTCAGTCATTTAATCAAGGACGTCCCCTGGGAACCTGGGAACCCTGGTTCAGACCTGCCGCAACTTGGGCATCAACCCTCAGCACTATCTGGAGGACGTGATGCGCCACGTCATGAGCCACCCCGCCAGATTCGTTCATCAGCTCCTCCCCGACAACTGGCTCGCCGCCAGGCAGACTACCTCATAGCAGAGTCCCGCTCAAGATGGGGTCCAGTTGACGGTTACATGAGGGAAGAGGGTTAGCCCAGTCGATTGGAAATAACTGTGAAGTTTTGAGGCATTCAAGAATCCGTGTGGTGGAAGGAATGAACTGACTGGCACCCTTGGGGTAGGTGGCTTAAATTGGTTTAAAATCGAAGATTTCTGTGGTATCAGTGGAATCAGATTCTTGAGGGGATATACAAAAGGCGATATGGGAAATAACGGTAAACAACTCAGCAATCCATTTTCGACCGGAGGCGGTGGCGGACAATTTGAGGCGCATGTGCAGGCGTCTTTTGTTGTCCTCATGCTGACAGGTGGGTTTGCGCCATGCATGCCGTGCTGGCCTATAAGCAAGATAAAGCTGCAAGGGAAATTTGCTGGGTATGATACTGATGACTTGATAATTTTCGTCGAAAAACAAGGGAGCGACCAGAAGCGCAAGATTCTTGGCCAGATCAAACATTCCATTAGCATCACGGGAAATGACAAAGTATTCGGCGAGGTCATTCAGGCTGCATGGAATGACTTTAACAATGCCACCTTGTTTTCCAGAGGCAAGGATGTCATTGCTCTTATTACCGGGCCGTTAAGTGCTACCGATGTTAACGATGTGCGTACAATTCTTGAGTGGGCAAGGTACTCGGAGAACGCTGATGATTTTATTAAAAAAGTGCAACTAACCCATTTTAGCAGTCAGAGCAAGCAGAATAAATTGAGGTCGTTCAAAACAACTCTAAAAAAAGCGAATGGTGGCAATCCCGTTTCAGACGAAATTCTTTTTGAGTTCCTGAAGCATTTTCACCTTCTTGGTTATGACTTGGACGTTAGGACCGGTCTCACTTTATCGTTACTTCATTCTTTGATTGGTCAATATTCACAGGAGAATGCACAGTCATTGTGGTCTCGACTCGTCGATGAAGTGCAAACTGCTAACAAGAACGCTGGCACCATTTCACTAGAGAGCCTGCATTTGGATTTGCAGGCCGCCTTCAAGCAACGGGTCTATGAGGTCATCCCCAGCGAGTTTTCAGTTAGTCAGTTGCCTCCAGCGCTGCCGGATTGGAACCAACATGCACATGTTGCTAACTTGGTGATTGCCAATCTCCTCGGTGCATGGAATGAGAAAAATGCGGCCGATCTTGAAGTAGTGCGCCAACTCGCTAATGAGGACTTTGATTCTTGGATTCCCAAAATCAGGGGAATTCTTCAACAGCCAGCCAGTCCACTGTCGTTAGAAAATGGAAGGTGGCGTGTTACCGAGCGGAAGAGCTTGTGGCAGGCTTTAGGCGCAAGGCTCTTTGATGATACTTTGGAAAAATTAAAGCAGTGCGTTGTCACCGTCCTGTCAGAGCGCGATCCCCAATTCGATTTACCTCCCGAAGAACGCTATGCTGCCAGCATGCATGGGAAGCTGTTGAAGCATTCCCCTGAACTTCGTAAGGGCATTACTGAAAGTCTGGCTCTTCTTGGTTCCCAACCCTCCAATTTGACCAACTGCTCACGGAACCGGGCAGAGACTATTGTTGTTCTCGCAGTTCGTGAAATTTTGGAGAATGCCGATTGGGTGCTATGGGGCAGCTTAAACAATCTGCTCCCGGTATTGGCCGAAGCCGCCCCTGATGAGTTTCTAAACGCGGTTGAAAACGGGGTGATGCAATCTCCCTGTCCGTTTGATGAACTTTTTTCGCAGGAAGGCACCGGCATTACTGGTGGTAACTATCTAACAGGTTTGTATTGGGCACTTGAAACTCTTGCCTGGGACCAAAAATACTTGGTTAGAGTTTTTGTGATTCTAGGTGAGCTTGCCTTACATGACCCTGGCGGGAAATGGGCTAACCGGCCTATGAATTCCCTCACAATGATCGTGCTCCCGTGGCTTCCACAGACCACGGCATCTATCGATAAGCGTAAAGTTGCGGTTCAAACACTCCAGAGGGAGGCGCCCGCAATTGCATGGAAGCTCTTACTTAGCTTATTGCCAAATCAACACCAGACGTCGATGGGCACTCATCGGCCCGTATGGCGAAATACCATTCCGGATGATTGGGAAAAAGGTGTGAGTCAAAAGGAGTATTGGGAACAGGTTTCCTCCTACGCGGAAATGGCAGTTTCGATGGCAAGCCATGATATCGATAATCTGAGCGAGCTTGTTGTTCATCTCGATCATTTGCCAGAACCTTCTCTTGATAAAGTCCTGGAGCATCTGTCGTCAGATGCGGTTATCAGTAAACCAGAAAATGAACGCTTGACGCTTTGGAATCGTTTGACGAACTTTGTTTTAAAACATAGGCGCTTTCCCGATGCAAAGTGGGTATTGAACAGCAATATTCTTGCAAGAATAGAGATCGTTGCGACGTTGCTCGCCCCTAAAAATCCACTTAACCTATATCACCGGTTGTTTTGTGGCCGGGATTCCGACCTCTATGAAGAAAGAGGGAATTGGGAGGAACAACGGCTGAAGCTCGAAGGCCTCCGCAAACAAGCTATAAAAGAAATACTGACTTACGGAGGAATACATGCGGTAACCCAATTTGCCGAAGCAGTAGAATCGCCTTCGGTTGTCGGAAATTCTCTTGGAGTCATCGCAGAAAGATCAATCGATACCGCCCTACTTCCAGCACTCCTAGAGTCAGATAACAAAAAAATAACACATTTTATAAGTGGCTATGTCTGGAGTCGTCAATATGTCAATGGTTGGGGGTGGGTCGATAGTCTAGATAGAACTGGCTGGTCCACAACGAAAATGGGTGAGCTATTAAGCTATACCCCATTTGCGGTGGGAGCTTGGAGCCGAGCGACTGCGTGGCTAGGGGAGTCAGAAAGAGAATATTGGAGTAGGGCAAGCGTGAACCCATATCAGGCAGATTGCGAAATTGGAGCTGCCATAGACAAACTCATTGAGCACAATAGGCCTCATGCTGCCATTGACTGTTTAAACAAAACACTTCGTGATAAACTGCCACTAGATAAAGCTCAAAGCGTTAAAGCTCTTATCGCTGCGATTAACACCGTTGAACCTTTCTACACGGACGAATATGACATGGTTGAGCTTATAAAAGCTCTTCAGGAAGACCCTGATACTGATCCAGATGATCTCTTTCGAGTGGAGTGGGCCTATTTGCCTTTACTTGATGATAATCAAGACGCTTCGCCAAAGCTATTGGGAAATCGACTCTCTTCTGACTCGACATTTTTCTGCGAAATTATACGTCTTATATATCGTTCCAAAAAAGAGGATAAGTCTAAAAAAGAACCCAGTGAGCGAGATCAATCCATTGCTACAAACGCATGGAAGCTTCTCCGCGAATGGCGGATACCGCCAGGCACTCAACCTGATGGTTCATTTTTGCAGGAGCAATTTACACAGTGGCTTGAACAAACTAAAGAGACCTGTGCTGAATCGGGACATCTAGAAGTCGCTCTTACACATATAGGACAGGTACTCATCCACTGTCCGCCCGATCCTGACGGTCTGTGGATTCATCGCGCGGCAGCCGAAGCACTAAACGGTAAGACTGCCGAAAAAATGAGAAACGGTTTCCGTGTAGCAATCTTCAATTCGAGGGGAGTGCATGCGGTTGACCCAACAGGCAAGCCTGAACTAGAACTTGCCGAACACTACAAACAAAAGGCAGAGGCCATTGAGGATGCAGGCTACCAACGTTTTGCCGTTACATTGAGGACTTTGGCTGAGACTTACTGTCGGGAGGCTGCCAGAAATATGGCTGAATATAAATGCGCAGGTACAGACAATGATTGAAAACATGCCCAGCCATTTGATATGACCAGGCTTTAGAGAGGTAACTGCTCACTGAATTTTATATAAGAAACAAAAAAGCAAAAAAGATGGTCATAGACCTTCGCAGCCCCCCCAACCCATCTGTAAAAAACGCTTTGTGGTAAAAGTGACGGAGGAGTCAGCCCTTGACACGAGACAACTTGTCCTCTGTCAGGGGCTGACCCCTGTGCTCCTTCTTGATTTCTACTACTTAAACCTGTTTAAGTCACTTAATCAAGGAATGTCCCCTGGGAATCATCCCAAAACTTTTAAATACCCATCTGCTCAAGTCTTAGATTTGCGGCTTGTTGACAAATGCGAAATAAAAAAGCTGGTAAATCATCAGTGAAATCGGCGACTAGTTTTGGGTAAACTCCTTGTGCCTTCCATAAATCGAGATCACCGGGGTCTTTTGACGTAGTAGCGGTCAGCCCCCAAAAAAGAGCGTCTTCGCTCCCGGAGCGGATAGCGTGAGTTTTATTTGCATCTTCCAGCAAGGAAACAAAATTCATGTCTTCACCAGAAAGTCCAATAAATAAACAAGTATGGGTTCTAATGGTGGACATAATCACCTGTCTCCAAGGAGACCCGTCTTTGCCGATTATTTTCCCATAAGAAATTTGGTCAAGAACAATGTCGTCGCTTTTGGGAAGTCTAGTCCTGCTTGGTAAGAAACCGTGCGGGTGATAGATAACCACATCCGCAGGATGTTGCCAATGCAATTCCTGATGTACTGAGGCAGTAACAAACCCGTGAAATTCTAAATAAACTTCTAGCAAATCGTCATAGTTCAAAGTGACAACTTTGCTAACGCCTCCACGCTTGGACGCCATGACTAAAGCTCCTAGCGCTCCTAGAGTTTTATGTGTCCTAAGTTTCTCGAAACTAACATCTAGATCGAAGGTCCTATATAACTCGTCCCTGACTAAATTAAGGTACCCTTCTGTGTCAGACGCAAAATGCGCAGTGCGCAACCTAGCAATCTGTCGTTCAAATGAAGTACCAGGATTGAATGTCTCCCCTTTGGCTTCAAGGATTCTCTGGACCAGTTCAGGCCAAGTTACCCCAATAAAATCCTTAGAAATGCCTGCTCCTAAGAAAAGTGCCAACCTACCTTTAATAAGTTGCCCTGCCAAGTATTTTGTGAGGAGCGCATCGTCATTCCAACTATCAATGTCATACATTAAAATTCACCACCTGATCGTGAGGTTAAAAATCCTAAGGAACTGATGTAGCTTAAAACTAAATCAATTTTTTTCCCGTGATCACTTTTCGCATAGTTGAAGGAAATGTATCCGTCGTTGCCAAGTCTAATTAGCTCACCACCACCGGTAACATCTCGAAGGCCACAAGTGTAGCAAGAAAAAAATCCTAGATTTTCACGAAACAAAGGCACCTCAGCTACGTCATCACCGTAAAACGAAACCGCCCTTAACGCTTCTCCATATGCCTGTACCCTAGCATGAACAAAACTTATGACATATCTATTAGGGTTGTATGCAAGATGCTTTACTAGTGAATTTATCTCAATCGGTAAAAATCTTGCAAATTTGCTGAATGTTCGAGGAAAAATGTTGTTAATACAATGATCAACAATCTTTCTAGTGTAGCTAAGTAAAATGACTTTTTCGCCACTTTTTCTAACTACTAATGGGTACTCGAAAATATTACGTTCATTCGGCACATCTTCCTTCTGTAGTGGTATGTCGGAATTGATTATAAAGAAGCGCCAACTTGAGTTAGAGTGAAGATTCGTATCAATTGGCAAAATGTCGTTGCATGAAATTAGATCATCCCACGAAGGCGAGTTCGATGATTTAGCTTTTGTAAATAAAAAGCCGCTAAGGATTTCTATTTCCATTTTATTGTTGGATATTAACATAATTATGTGCCAAGTTTTGTAAAACCCACTGAGAGTGGCCAAAAGATGGGGACATGCTTACTGCGTATTCTTCAAAGAAGCGCAGAGGGTTTTCAATCTTATCATCTGAAATTATGTTTATCCTGTGCGGATAGCCACCACGCTTTGTTGCACCGCTAACGATCTTGGTCTCTGACATGACTTCCTGGGCTGCTTCACGCCAGAAGAGAAAGGCCTTTACTATCTTAACAAAATTCTTCCGTATTTTGAGACCTGGTAAAAGGGAATCCTCCCATCTTGTTTCAAGAAGTGAGACGGCCTCATCGACATATGGTCCGCCATTGCCCTCTTTCCTTAAGGCCTTGAGAACATTTGAAACTTGCTCCCTAGTTATTTCCTCTGCCCCTTCCCGCCTAAGGTGTTCCGTCAACACCGCACATAGTGTTCGTAAAACATATTCTGGCACTCTATTGCTGATATTTGGGATTACACTCCATGAAAGCCATATGGATCGAATATACTTTTCTGGATTACCATAAAAGTATAAGTAATCAAAAACATGAGACATTATTTCTTCGATTTCATGGTGCCACTTTTCGAGGGATGCACGTAAATTATGGGCGTCAAATTTCCTCTTGTCTCCTTCACCAATCTTTAAAACCTCTGTCGCATGAAGCCGAACAAGTGTATTTAAGAGATAGCTTCTCAACTCATTAAGCCAGTCAGTGGGTTGTGCGTTGATGAGGTGAAACGCTTGGTTAAGCTCTTCTTCTGAAGTGGGGTCAGGCAATAGGACAGCTAGAACCCCTTTCATTACATTATGGCTGATTTCATGGGTGATGGTTAAAAGAGACCATCTAAGTGAGTTGCAGGAGGACACTGAAGCTAAAGGGGCGCTAAGTGTTGTGAGGGTTGATTTGAAACCATCCCTTCCGCTGAAGTAAGTAAAGACTGGAAAAACCGGGCGTTCAAGTTGACCGGCAGACAAGTTTACTTGCCCCAAATACCCCCCGTCCCAAAATGCATCTTGTGCAGCAACTGATCGAAGACGTTGCACAGGCGGAAAGGTTTTTTCAAGCATCTTTAAATTGTCTAGATTCTCAAGTCTTTGTGGAATTCGTAGCGAGGCGATTTTATCCCGAATATACGCTACAAAATTTGCGAGAGCTAAATTTGCAGTTCCGGTACCAAGGAGGGAATGAGACCAAAAATGGCACTCTGTTGAGATGATCGGGGAAAATCCTGAATATGCTTGGGATGTCAGTCTCGAAAGACCTGCATTTATGGTTGTGAGGAGGCCTTGAGTTTCAAAAAGTAAGTTATGGTCAATTTCCTTTGGGAGCTGAAGTAATTCTCCCAAAATTATCTTGTTAGCCGAAGCTATATCCTTTCCCAGGATGGGTGTTGACAGCTCTGATCGACCAATTGCTGTTGCCATCAAAGGACAAAATTCTCGTATCAGTTCTAGAAGTTCTGGATGAACAGGATTGCCGGCGAGTGTGGACAACTCTTTCCTCCAGTCACCAGCTAAGACTTCTATCTTAGAATAACCGAAGGACTCAATTAAGCTGCTTCTAAGTATCCAGGTTTCATAACGGATACCTTCCGCTTCTAGCCAAGCGATAATTGATTCAAAGCGCCCTTTGTCATGCGGCTTGATCACGCAATTGTATAGGCCCAACGTAATCCAACAAACATCCCCTTCAAGCGCACACTCAGCGAGCTTCAGTGGGTGCATTGGCCCTAAAAGAATAAGAAAAGACTCAGCTTCTCCTTCAAAACAGGCAGCGTGTGACTCTGCTAAGGGGTAGCTTTTTAATCCAAGAATGGGTGAAAGTCGAGTGGAGGCCTGCCAACAGGAGATTATGGGGGGTAAATCAGGTGAAACGGTTACTTGGAATCGGTTTTTATCGGGTCTAAAGGTCAGAACGAGAAATGACGGTTTTGACTCTAGCTCCAGCGTAGGCATTAATGCTGCTCTGGGGAAATCAGGATTTCATCAGTTTCTTTGTCAAAGGATAAGACAAGATAGTCCGACCCAGAACCTTCTCGTTCAGAGCATGTGAAGCCGCTACCAATGGATTCACCGGGACCAGTCAGATTAGAGGATTGATTATAAAGGTACCCAGGCCGCATTTCACCGTACGCATGCCCTAGCCGAGCCGCTCTACGTATATGTTCCGGAGTTAACATTTATAGCCCCAATTCTGTGTCTTCGATAGCTGAAACGGGAAACCGATACGTGCGAGGAGAAAAGAATCGCGTAAATTTAGCACACATTTCTAGTGTGTCAAGAATTATAATGTTTATTTCTGGTCACGTTGAAGGGATTGCATTCCAGGGTCCTGCCGCACATTTGCCGCATATGGCGAGTGTAGGAGAAGAAAGCAGACGGAATTTAGTCATAACCTGCTGTAATTAATGGTAGAAATGTCCGGGATCGAACCGACGACCTATGCGTTGGGAACGCATCGCTCTCCCAGCTGAGCTACACCCCTATTATTTGCTGCCTTACGGCCTTGCACTAGACCATCCCAAGGCGCTTCTCTTGTACCGCAAACGGCGGTCGCTGTCGGCCACGATTTTCACACTCCCCCAGCCCCTCCCATCAAGGGAGGGGGGTGTTGGGAAAGCTCCGCCGGGAGCGGTCATCGGCGGCTGGAGATCGCGAAAACCATCAAGGGAGGGGTGTTGGGAAAGGTCACATCAAGAAAGAGGCGTTGGGAAAGCTCACCTCAAGGGAGAGGTGCCGGCGGGGACCCGTGACGGTGGAGGGGAGGGTAGGAAGGTGCCGCGGCTCCTCAGCAGTGCGTGGGGAGGATCACCCGGAACTCTACTCCCTGCCCGGGGGTGTTGTTGATCTGGATCTTGCCGCCGTGGTTGGTGATGATCCGGTTGGCTATGGGAAGACCCAACCCGGTGCCGCTCTCTTTGGTGGTGTAAAAGGGGGTGAAGATGCTGTTCAGCGACTCCAGCGGGATGCCGCCGCCGGTGTCTGCTATCTTGACGCAGACCGCTTCCTTTCCCTCCAGCTCGCTGGCGGAGACCTGGATGATCAGGCTGCCGCCGTTATCCATGGCGTCCAGCGCGTTCAGCAGGATGTTGATGAAGACCTGCTTGAGCTGCTGCCCGTCGCCCAACAGCACGAGCTTCTGGCGCGGGATCTTGGTGCTGACGCTGATCTGCTTCTCCTCCAGCGGCGGGGTCACCACGGCCAGAGAGTCTTTCACGATGTCGGCTATGCTGCAGCGGCTGTAGCAGATGGTGGCCTTCTTGGAGAAGAGCAGAATCTCGGAGAGGATCCCCTCCAGCCTGAGCACCTCGCGCACGATCAGGTCGGCATGCCCCCACTCCTTGGACTCCTGGGGGAGCTTCTTGGCCAGCCGCCCGGCAAAGCCGCCAATCGACACCAGGGGGCCCTTGAGCTCGTGGGCGATCCCGGCGGCCATCTCGCCTATGGCGGCCAAGCGCTCCTTCTGGAGCAGGTGCTCCTGGGCCTCGCTCAACTGCAGGTTGGCGTCCTCGATCTTCTGGTACAGTATGGAGTTCTCGATCGCCATGCCGGCCTGGTTGGTGAAGAGCTGCAGGAAGCGCAGGTCCTCCTGGGTGATGGGCGCCTTGGTCAGCGTGTTGTCCACCAGGACGGCCCCGACCGCCTTGCCATGGGCGATGAGCGGCGAGGCAGCCACGGCCAGGCCGCGCTCCGGGTGCAGCTTGGTTCCCCCTGTCGAGGCCTCGGCGGGGAGATAGACCAGCTTCTTCTCCAGGACAGCCTGGGCGGCGATGTTCTTGGCGCGGTTCAGCTCCAGCCTCTTGCCCTGGACCATCCGGCAGAACGTGGACTCCCTCTGCGCGGCCATTTCCTCCTCGGAGATGTCCCAGCGGCTGGAGAGGATATCGTCGCCGCTCCCCTGGGGCGCGGTAAGGGTAGGGGAGGTCTCGCGGGTCACCCCCAGCATGCCGAGCAGCATCCCGGAGCGCTCGTTGGCCAGAAAGAGCATGGCGCGGTCGAAGAACGGGGTCGGCCCGGAGGTCAGCGCGGTGAGGGTCAGGTGGATCAGCTTGTTCAGCTTGATGGTGGAGAGCATGGTGTTGCTCATCCGGTACAGAAGGGAAATTTCCTTGAGCTTGTGCTCGTTTTCGGCGGCGACGCCGCGCACCCCTTCCAGGGCCTCCAGGAGCAGCGTGAAGACCGGGGCGAGTGAACTGGCGCCACGGGAGGCCTCCTCGGAGACACGCTCCTGCGCGCTCCCCAGGCTTAGCACGGCGACCAGACGCTTGCCGTCCAGGATCGGCAAGGAAAGCCTACCCTGCTCGTCGTCGGCTGCGGGCTCGTAGTGCTGCAGCAGTTGGCGCGTGGAGCTGTCGGGGGCAAGACTTTGGGCGGCGCGGCCGGCGCACCCTTCCCCGTAGGGGATCAGGCAGCTGTTCTGCCCCAAAGGCAACAGGGTGCTGAAGCGCTGGGTGAGGGCGTTGCGGGATAGGTCGGGTAGAAAAAGGGCGGCCGAGGAAAGGCCGAAAGTGCGGACAATCAGACGTAGCAGGCTCTTGAGCCGGACCTGGTGGGTCTGGCCGGACGCCTGGGCGATCCGTAGCGCTTGATCCAGGGGGTTTTGTCCCTTCCGGGCAGCCATGGGAACTCCGAAGGATCGTTTGCTTGCGGGGTCAGTTGCTTAGCGAAGCCTTTCCTTCTTTTCCTGCTCCATCTTGCAATCTATGCAGAGCGTGGTCACCGGCCGCGCCTTCAAACGCGCCTCGCTGATGTCCTCCTCGCATACCTCGCAGATGCCGAAGGTGCCGGCGTCGATGCGGGCCAGCGCTTCCTGGATCTTGTTGATCAGCCTGCGCTCCCGATCCCTGATCCTCAGCTCGAAGCTGCGGTCCGATTCCTGGGTGGCGCGGTCGGTCGGATCGGGGAAGTTGGTCGTGTCGGAGTTCATTTCCATGACGGTCCGGCCGGCCTCTTCAAGCAACGATCGTTTCTCTTCCTGCAGGATACCTCTGAAATACTCGAGCTTTTCCGTATTCATGACACCTGTCCCTTTTTGAATCAATTCGCTATTAAAGAGGATTTTTTGTCATTAGTAAAGTGAAATTTCGCCTCTAATCCTCTCAGATAGCATCCAGCGCCTCCCCCAGGTCGGCGACGCCTACGATCTCCAGCCCCGGCACCCCCTTCTTGGGGGCGTTCCCCTTGGGGACGATGGCCCGGGTGAAGCCGTGCTTGACCCCCTCCTTCAGCCTGGACTCGCCGTTTGACACGGGACGGATCTCACCTGAGAGCCCGACCTCGCCGAACACCAAAAGGTCCTGGGGTAGCACCGAGTTGCGGAAGCTGGAAACCACGGCCAGCGCCACGGCCAGGTCGGCGCTGGTCTCCAAAACGCGAATCCCCCCCACCACGTTGACGAATACGTCCTGGTCCGCCAGCACCAGGCCGCCATGCTTGGCGATCACGGCGAGGATCATGGCGATCCGGTTCTGGTCCAGCCCGATCCCCAGCCGGCGCGGCGTGCCGTACTGGGCGGTGACCACGAGCGACTGGATCTCAACCAGAAGCGGCCGGGTCCCCTCCCAGAGCACGCTGATCAGGCTGCCGGGGTGGGCGGCGTCGCCGCGCGAGAGGAAGATGGCGGAGGGGTTCTTCACCTCGCGCAGCCCGCGCTCGGTCATGGCGAACACGCCGAGCTCGTTCACCGGGCCGAAGCGGTTCTTGGTGGTGCGCATCAGCCGGTAGCGGGCGTCCTCGGTGGAGGAGAGCATCACCTGGGTGTCGACCATGTGCGACAGGGTCATGGGGCCGGCCAGCGACTGGTCCTTGGTGACGTGCCCGACCAGGATCAGCACCACCCCCGTGGTCTTGGCGTAGCAGGTCAGGGTGGCGGCGCTCTCGCGCACCTGGGAGACACCGCCGGGCGCCGCCTCGACCCCGGCCACGTGCATGACCTGGATGGAATCGATCACGATCACCTCGGGACGCTCGGCGCCGGCCGCCTCCAGCACCCGCTCCACCGAGCTCTCGGCCAGCATCTTGACCCGGTTCAGCGGCAGCTGCAGCCGGCGGGCCCGTGCCGCGATCTGCTGCAGCGACTCCTCCCCCGAGACGTAGAGCACCTCGCGGCTGGCGGCGGCGTGGCACATGGTCTGCAAAAGTATCGTGCTCTTGCCGGCGCCCGGGTCGCCTCCGATCAGGATCACCGAGCCGGGGACGAAGCCTCCCCCCAGCACCCGGTCAAACTCCTCGCTGCCGCTGGAAAAACGGGGCTGTTCGGTGAACTGCACGTCGGACAGCAGGGTGACCGACGAGGTGGCGCCGGCAAAGCCTTCGCGCCGGCCGGGGGAGGGGAGGCGCACCTCCTGCACGGTGCTCCAGGCGTCGCAGGCGCTGCAGTGTCCCTGCCACTTGGGGTAGTTGGCGCCGCAGTCGGAGCAGACGTAACCTGTTTTAACCTTGACCTTTGCCATGTCGCTCCGGGGGGCTGCGCTGCACTTCATTAGTTTACTGCCATTCCAAGGGGGCGCAGGCGCCATGGAAACAGCTCCCGGATATTATGCCCTTTGCCCAAAAGTGTCAACTCCGCGACGCTTTCGGGTCTAATCGTTTGACAAGCTTTCGCTCTCTAAGATAAAATCATCCAGTTTCTTAATTGGAGAACGGAGGACGGTTTGGCCGCTCAGCAGAAAAAACTGCTAAGGCTCGTGACGGCGCCCGGCGAGAGCAGCGTCAGTCTGGTGCAGGCGCTCGTCGAACTGCACCGGGCGGTGAAGGGGGCAGGGTTCTACCCGCAGGGGCACCCCGCCCGCGGCGAGACGCTGCAGCGCGTCTTCGAGCTGTTCCAGGGGCTTCTCACCGAGCGCGAACTGGTCCTCACCGTGAACCGCCAGGGGATGCTGCACGAGGGGGAGGCGGTCGAGGCCAACGCCATGGTGCTGCAACTGGCCCACGAGCTCTTCATCCGCCGCATTTCCATGATCACCTTCATGCAGGACCTGCACCTCACCGACCTGGAGACCTTCGTCGACATGGCCGCCGGGGACCCGCACAAGGCCGCGGCGGCCGGCGGCTTTGCCCGGCTCCTGGAGCTGGGGGGCGTCTCCACCATCTGGATCAACGAGAAGGATCTCGACGTGATCTGGGCCAAGCGCGCCCGGGCCAGCTTCGGGGAGCCCGAAGTGGACGGCTTCGATGCCCTGGAACTGGAAACCGTTGCCGCCAAGCCGGCCGAGAAGCGCACCGTGCCCCAGCTTCTGCAGCTGATGGCGCAGGAGGGTGACGACGCGCGCTACCAGGCGCTGGGCCGGGAGCTGATCGACCGGGCGGAGCAGGCCAAGCCTGGCGAGTTCGCCATCGTGCCGCTCCTGGAGGAGCTGTTAAGGCAGTACCGGGAGCAGCGCAAGAGCCTGCAGCAGAGGGAATACGCCCTGTTCGTCCTGAAGCAGCTGGCCGACGGGGCGGCTGTCCCGCTGCTGGAGAAGATCGAGAGCCGGGAGTACCGCAACAAGGAGGCGATCCACCAGATCCTGGCGGCCTTGGGGAGCAAGGGGGCCTACTGGCTGATCCAGAGGATCTGCCTGGCCCCGGGGCTGTACGAGAGAAAGGCACTGGCGGTGGCGCTGGTCAGTCTGGGCTCCGCGGCCATTGCGCCGACCCTGGCCATGCTCAGGGACGAGCGCTGGTACGTGGTGCGCAACATGGTGGCCATCCTGGGCGAGCTGCGCTGCGCCGACTGCCTCACCGAACTGAAGAAGCCGCTCTACCACGAGGACGTCCGGGTGCGCAAGGAGGCGGTCCGGGCCCTGATGAAGATCGGCGGGGAGCAGGCCGAGACCGCGCTGATCCCGCTTCTGGACGAGCCCGAAGAGGGGCTGCTCAGGCACGTGGTCCTGTCGCTGGGACTGATGCGCAGCAGGCAGGCGGTGCCGCAGCTTTTGAAACTTCTGGAGCGGCGCGATCTCCTGCTCAAGGGGCTCGAGCTGAAGAAGGAGCTCTTGGTGGCCCTGGGGCGCATCGGCGACCGGCGCGCCACCGGGGCGCTGCTCAAGCTCCTGGTGCCGCGGGGCTGGCCGGTCCTGGGGCGGTGGCTCGAGTTGAAGATCGCGGTGGCCGCCGCACTGGGGGCGCTGGGGGACGAGGCGGCCCTGCCGGCCCTGACCGCGCTGGCCGCGGGGAGCGGCGCCCTGGCCGAGGCCTGCCGCGAGGCGCAGGACACCATAGAGAGGGTTTCCGGAGGCGTTCATGAATGAGCAGGGGATGCAGCAGGCGCAACGGCTGGCGACCCTTCTTTCCGGAGGGATCCGGGGAGGGGGCTACTATCCGGCCGGACATCCGGCGGCCCTGCAGCCGTTCCGGGAGATGGCGCATCTGGCTGGCATCATGCACCGGGAGGCGGATGAGATCCGGCTGGCCGTGGTGGACGGGGTCCTCTCGGTCGGGGAGCACCTGTTCTTCGCCCCCACCGCGCCGCTTGAGGAGCTGGCGCGCCGGCTCGAGGAGAAGGGGATCTTCGGCATCACCCTGAAGCCCGGGGTGAGCGACCGCGATCTGATGACGCTGGCGAGGCTCATGGCCGAGTCCGCGGGGGGGGCAGCCGAGCTGAAGGAAGGGCTGGCCCAGGCAGCGGTGGAGGCGGTGGAGGTCAGGGAGGAGGACAACCTGTCGCGCACCTACAACGAGGCGGTGGGGGCGATCCGGGACATCTTCCACGAGATAGGCCACGGCAGGATCCCCAACTCGCGGCGCATGCTGACCGTGGTGAGCAGCCTGGCCTCCTCGGCGGTCCGTGAGCCGGCGGCGCTTTTGGGGCTGACCCTCCTGAAGGACTACGACAACTACACCTTCCAGCACAGCGTCAACGTAGGGGTACTGGCCATGGCGCTGGCCGCCTCCATGGGGCAGTCGCCGCACGAGGTGGAGCAGGCGGGCATGGCCGGCTTTCTGCACGACGTGGGCAAGACCCGGGTCAACAAGGTGATCCTGAACAAGCCGGGGAAGCTAAGCGACGAAGAGTACCGGGAGATGAAGAGGCACCCGGAGTACGGCGCCGAGATCGTGCGCCAGATGGAAGGGGTGCCGGAGCAGGTGGCCGAGGCGGTCCTGGGACATCACATCCGGCATGACCGGCAGGGGTATCCGGAGTGGGCCAGGGAACTCCCCTTCGGCAAGGCCAGCGGCATCGTCGCGGTGGCCGACTGCTACGACGCCACCACCACGCTCAGGGCCTACCAGCGCCCCATGCAGCCGAAGCAGGCGGTGGACAAGATCCTGAGCCTGTGCGGCACCAGCCTGGACACCGAGATCGTGGAGCGTTTCCTGGAGCTTACCGGCAGGTTCCCCACCGGGAGCCTGGTGCGGCTCGACTCCAACGAAATCGCGGTGGTGGTCACCCCCAGCACGCGCGAGTGCGGCGCCGCCGCGGTGAAGGTGGTGCTGGATGCCGTCGGAACGCCGCTGCGCGAGCCGGAGTTGAGGAGCCTGGTCGGAGGGGGTGGCTGCATCGTGGATCTGGTCGATCCGTCGGTGAGGGGGATAGACGTGTCGCGCTACTTCTAGCGCGGCTTCAGGGGAAGCAGTGAAAGGGCGGTGGCCGCCGCGGCGCGGGTCCTCTCATGGTTGGAGCTCAAAAGGTCAATGAGCCGATCGGCCAGGGTGGAGTCCCCGATGCGGGCCAGGGCGAGCGCCGCCTCAGCATCAACCAGGCCGTCGTTCTCCTCCAGGAAGGGGACGAGCTCCGGCACCAGCGCAGGGTCCCGGTAGTTGGCGAGCGCCTCGATGGTCACGGCGCGGATGTCGGGAGAGGGATCCTGGAGTTTCTCCACCAGGGCCGCCATCGTTTCCGGGCGTGCCAGTTCACCCAGCACCTTGATGGCCGCATACCTGATGTCCTCCTCGCTCCTCCCCGCACAGTACAACAGAATCGGGAGCACCTGGTCGCCGCCGATGCGCCCCAGGGCGTAGATCGCCCTGATCTTGGTGCCCCGGTCGCCCCGCTTCAGGCTTTCGAAGACCTCCTCCAGGCTTTCGGCTGTTTCCAGCGTCTCCAGCGCCCGGGCCGCGGCCTGCCGTACCTCCGGGCTGGGATCCTTGAGCAGCGCTATGATTGCCTGGCGTCTTTTGGTGAGGGATGCTCGTTCCATAGGGTGGAAACTAGCAAAAAAAGGGGCATTCCACAATAGAAAAGCAAGCTGGATAAAGGAGAGCTTCATGAACAAGAAGATCAAATCGGTAGCGCTGTCGGCACTGGTCCTACCCGGGCTGGGACAGCTTTACCTGGGGCGCCGCGTCAAGGGAGGGGTGATGATCCTGCTGGACAACCTCTTCATCCTGGCCGGGCTCTTCATCGGGCTGCGCAGCGCGGGGAAGCTGATGCTGGCCAGCAAGGTCGGCACGGTGGACCCGGAGCAGGTTCTGGCCGGCATCAAGGCCGACAACCCGTACGCCACCTGGGTGCTGGGTGGCTTCATGGTGCTCTGGGTCTACGGGGTGGTGGATGCGCTCATGGACCAGGGGGGCGACTCGGGCCAGCAGTAATAATTGACAAACGTCATTCTATCATGAGATAAGGCAAGGATGGCAAGGTGCGTATACGGTTGAATGGAACAAAAGGGGATACAGGCATGGTGCAGTCAGAAATACTCGGGACGGGGGGACACGTTCCGGCAAACGTTATCAAAAACGCCTATTTCGACTATCTGGTGGACGACGCGGAGGCGTGGATCCATTCCAGGACCGGGATACGCGAGCGGCGCTTCGCCGACGAGGGGGAGTCTACCTCCGATCTGGCCACCACCGCGGCGCTGCTTGCCCTTGAGAACAGCGGCCTGGACCCGCAGGAGCTGGACTGCATCATCGTGGCCACTTCGACGCCGGACATGATCCTTCCCGCCACCGCCTGCATGGTACAGAAGAACATCGGCGCCAGCAACGCCTTCGCCTTCGACATGAACGCGGTCTGCAGCAGCTACATCTACGGCATGGAAGTGGCGGACAACCTGATCCGCTCGGGAAAATATAAGAAGGTGATGCTGATCGGCGCCGACACCTACTCCAAGATCCTCGATTTTGACGACCGCGGCTCTGCGCCCCTGTTCGGCGACGGCGCGGGTGCCATCATTCTGGGTGCCGGCACCTCGGGCAAGGGTATCCTGCAGAGCGTCATGAAGAGCGACGGCAAGGGGTGGGATCTGATCCAGGTACCCTCGTCCGGCTCCAGGAAGCCGATCACCGCCGAGAGCATCGAGCTCAAGGAGAACACCTTCAAGATGGCGGGCAAGAGCGTCTTCGTCTTCGCCACCGACGTGATCCCGCGCATCATCTCCGACCTGGCCGAGCGCGGCGGGGTCAAGGCCGAGGATATCGACTACATCATCCCGCACCAGGCCAACGTGCGCATCATCGACTTCATCTCCAAGAAGACCGGCATCGCCAAGGAGAAGTTCCTGCTCAACCTGGACCGTTACGGCAATACCGCGGCGGCCTCGGTGGGGCTCGCCCTGGACGAGAACCGCAGGAACGGCCTGATCAAGCCGGGCGACCTGGTGCTGATGATGGGCTTTGGCGGCGGCCTCTCCTGGGGCGGCGTGCTGATGCGGATGTAGAAGGGGCAGATTAAAGAAGAGGCAGATTAAGACAAAGATTAAGATCAAGATAAACATGGGACGCTGATTTACCTGAAAAGGCCTGATAACGACTCGCCGTGAGTTTTAATCAGGCCTTTTCAGTTGGATCAGCGTCCCATTTGTTTTTAGGTTGCTGCCAAAAATTCCCCCTCCCCTTCAAGGGGAGGGCCGGGGTGGGGATGGGGTAAAGCAGGCGCCAGAGCCCCATCCCCCACCTGTCCTCCCCCTTGAAGGGGGAGGGACGCCTTGGCGGAAGATTGGCGCTAATCAGGTTGGGTTTATGCCCTGACCCCGCCCACTCCCTCCGGCACCGCGAGCGGGGTTAGGCCATGTTGCCGCATCAGTTGCCTGAGCTGCTCTGCCGGAACGCGCAGGCGCCAGCCGGCGTGGAAGCGGTCGGCGGCAAGGAGCACCCCGCCCGGGGCGAGTCGCGCCGCCAGCGCCCCCAGCGCCTGTGACAGCTCGACCGTCTCGTGCAGCAGCGGCCCGCCCAGAAGCCCGTTGCAGAGAATGACATCGTAGCGCTCTCTGGCGCCACAAGCGCCGACCTCGTCCAGATAAAACTCGATAGCCACACGGTGGGGCGCAGCGCCGGAGCCGGCATCAGCTTTAAAAAGCAGCGGCGCCACCCTGGTGCGGTACTCCCTCTCCCGCTCCGGGTCGTGCGGGAAGAAGGCGTGCGCCGCGGCGAAAAGCTCGATCGGCTCCAGGGTCGAGCCATGGACCGCCGAGCCGCGCCCCCCATAGCCGGCTGCAAGCACCAGTTCCGCCAGTCCGTAGGTCCCCTCTCCGCTGCCGCAGGCGCTGTCCAGGGCGCGCATCCTCCCCTTCAACCGTTCCAAATTGTCACTGAGCCACCCCTTGAGCCACTGCGACTGCCGCGGGTAGCGGTCGAAAGTGCCGCCGTAGTGGTGCGGCAGCAACAGGGCGAACAGGAAGCGCCTGCGCCGTTCCGGGTCGACCGCCAGCCCGCGCAGGAGCGGAGCGGGATCAGCCTTGAGCAACTGCGGCCGCAGCTTGTGCAGCAGGTCGAGCCAGGTCGGAGCGGTGTGCAGATAACTCCCCGAGAGCTGTGGGGAAAAGCGGCAGCCCCGTCTGAGCGTCAGGTCGATCAGGCTCCTGGCCTGCGCCATCGGGAAGAGCGCCTCGGTCAACCCCCTCATCTCGTTGTCGATCACCAGCCCCGGAGCCCACAGGGGGAGGGGGTAGCTGGCTGCGCAACCTTGGAAGGCGCGGGCCAGCCGGTCGATCCTGTGCTCGAGCCCGGCGTCGAGGATCGAGCCGGGAACCAGGAGCCGGTCCAGCCGACTTGCCACTTCTTCCCGCTCCAGGGTCGGTGTGAAGGAGAGCTGCATAGGCTAGATGCTCACGCTGTGCAGGTCACGGCGCTTATAGCGCCAGGCGAAGGCCGAGGCGCGGAAGAACCAGTCGACCAGGAACACTCCCCAGACGGCGTAGAGCGAGAGCTTAAGCGGCACGGCGGCAATGTAGGAGAAGAGGACCCTGATGCCCCACATGGCGATCAGGGTGACCAGGAAGACGTAGTGCGTGTCGCCGGTGCCGCGCAGGCTGCCGGCATACACGAAGGAGATGGCGAGCGGGACCTGGGCAAAGGCCACCAGCCTCAGAAAGACGCTCCCCTTTTCGACGACCTCCGGGTCGCTGGTAAATAGCGCGATCAGGTGGTGCGGCAGGAAGAAGAATAGTAGCCCCATGGCGGCCATCACCAGGACGGCGAGCCTGAGCGCCTCCGTGTGGCTCAGCTGGGCGCGCCTGATTTTGCGGGCACCGAGCGCCTGTCCCATCAGGGTGGAGGCGGCGATACCCATACCGGCCCCCGGCATGAAGGAGAGCGATTCGATGGAGAGCCCGATCTGGTGGGCGGCGTAGGCGGCGGTGCCGAAGCCGATGATGAACTTGGAGTAGAGGAGCTGCCCGGACTGCTGGGCGATGCGCTCCAGCGCCACCGGATAGCCGACCCCCCAGATCTTGCGCAGCAGGACCAGGTCGGGGCGTCCCAGCTTCAGATAACCCTTGCGCAGCGCCATCACCAGGAGGTAGGTGAAACCGCACAGCTCCGAGATGTTGATGGCGTAGGCCGCTCCCACCACCCCCATCTTGGGAAAGCCGAGGTAGCCGTAGATCAGCGGATAGGCGATGACGATATGGAGGATGTTGACCAGTATGACCGCCTGCATCGGGGTCTTGGTGTTGCCGATCCCCTGCATGATGGCGGAAAGCGTATTGAGCCCGGCCGTGAAGGCGAAATAGAGAAAGACCAGCCGGAAGTAGTCCGTGGCGTAGGCCAAGACCTCGGGGGAGGCGCCCATGAAGCGGGCCACGTCGGTGCCGAAGCAAAGGCCCAGCAGGGTGGCGACCACGGCCAGGGCGGCGCTGGAGAGGAGCGAGGCGAAGGCCGCCCTTTTGGCCTCCAGGCGGCGGCCGGCGCCCCACAGGTGAGCGATGACGACGGTTGTTCCAGTGGCGAGGCCCCAGAACACGGTCATCACCACGAAGATCAGCAGTTGGCCAAGGCCGGCCGCGGCGATCGCCGCGGCGCCCAGTCCCCCGACCAGGAAGATGTCGACGATGGAGACCAGTCTCTGGAACAGAGACGACAAAAGCACCGGCATCGACAGGGCAGCGACGTTACGCCGGATCGACACCCGTTTCCTGACCCTGGCCCTCCTGGAGAAAATGTGCTGCATCAAAACGGCATGCTCTTGTTACCTTTGTTACCGACGGATTGAGGGCTACAGCCCGAGTTCCTCTTCCATCCCCAGTACGAAGTTTTTGGCCCTTCCGGAGGGGGCGATGATGCCGTAGGCGATCGCCTCCTTGAGTTCAGCTTCAGTAGCACCGGCTTCCTTCGCGACCGCGAAGTGCTTCTTGAGTCAGACCGGGCAACCAACCGCCACCGCGCAGCCGACGCGGATCAGTTCGCGGTACTTGGTTTCCAGCACCTCTTCGTACTCATAGTCCAGGATCTTCTTGCGGATCTTCATGTTCTTCCTCCTTTTAGCATGAAAAGAGTACCAGCTGTGAACGGTATACATAAGTAACACAAACGGGATGCGCTGAAAACAGTAAGATGGGACAGTCGGATCGAGGGGAGTATGAAGCGGCGGGGCAGGGCGAATAATGATTCGCCCCTACGCGTGAGATGACAGGTTCGGGTGCTGGATTTGCCACTGACCGGGTATGGGTGCTGGATCGCCGCTGACCGTAGGGGCGAATCATCATTCGCCCCGGTTTCGGCTATGCTGCAGGATGTGGTGCCCGCTAGACCTACTGTATTACAACTGCTCCGAACTGCTGCTCGTCAGCTGACGGGCTGTTTTTTTGCCTCGTGACGAAGCCCGGGTAAGCTTTTTTACCTCTTGAGTGATACCCAGCACACTCCTCTCAAACTCGCTGTAGGCCTGGATGATTTCCATTTCAGCGGATCTGACCAGCGCTTCCAGTTTCCTTTCCGCCCTTTCCAGCTCCCTCTTGTGCTCCTCAAGCTGGTCATCGATGTTCATCAGCATATTTTCCAGAATCCAGTGCCGGTTAGCCGGAGTCAACGAGTAGTCGTTCAGGATGGCGCTGATGTCATGATCCATATAGGCTTTATCGATAACTGACTCAATCTGCTGGTTAGCTTCCTGCTTTGTTCTTCTGAAAGGTAGAATTTTTGCCATTCCCGACTCCTGTCCCTGCTTGTCAGCCAGATCGATTTGTGCTGTTGCATGAAAGTCATTTACTGTGTCTCGGGCATCCTGTGTCCGCGGTATCGCGAAAGCTTCCATATCATATTTTATTTGGCTGTCTGTTGTAAATAGCTAAAAAACAGAAAGATTTTGGCTTGGCTAAAAACGGGACAGCGGTGCCGGCACCCGCTTTTAGCCGCGCTTTGGCAGGTTGTGCTTTGCACCGGCTGCTGCCCCGCTCATTTTCCCAGTTCCTGCAGTATCTCGCGCATGTGATTGGTGTGGAACTGGAGATGGAACTCACCAAGTCCCCTGATCATGCCGTCCAAGGTTGGGTAATCCCCGAACGGGGAGTCCTTCAGTTGCGGGATGTGAGCCCTGCGGCGCAGCTGCTCCTCGCTCAACTCGGAGGCAAAGCTGCATATCCTGTCGTACTCCCTCTCGCACTCATTGAGCAACTGGCTGAAACTCGCTTGTGACCTCCCCTCGGAGAAGAAGGGGTTCTCGGTTTCCAGATCGATGGTGGGGGTATCGCTGGTGAGGAAGGCCCGCAAGATCGGGAGGTGGCCGGACCCTTCCGGGCCGCAGAGGTGAGAAAGAATCTCTTTAGGCGACCATCTTCCGGTCGGTGCGCGGTTCGCCGTGCTCTCACTTACCCCCTGGCAAACGTTCTTCAATTCCTCCACCTTGTGCCGGATGTCCCGCGCCAGTCTGCTTCCGCGTGAAGTTGTCATGTCCGGTCCTCCTGTTCGTCCTGCGTGTCCATTTGTTCAGCTGGTCCGTGTCTGCTCATGAATTGATTGTCCACCGTTCGGCCATCCGGGCGCAAGAGGTAAAGTTTCGTCTAATTCATGAACCGGTAGGCAACAACGGACTGGGTGGGCGGTCGGCAGATGGAGGGGGGGAGGGGGATTGAGTTTGAGGGGATTGAGTTTGAGGGGACGCGTAACTATGCTTGGTAACGGACTATGGACTGATGGCGCCCGGTCTTGAAAAGTAAGTATGGATAGTAATATTTCAAGACCAGGCGCCGGGTGGTGCCGGGTTTCTGGTTACCCTTCAACCCTTTCCAGCTGGTCTTTGGTATCCTGCAGCTTTTTCTCCAGCTTTTTCACTTCTTCCGGCGAGCTACTTGCGCTGTCCTTGATATCCTTCTCGATCTTCTCGATCCTCTTCTCAAGGATCTTCGCCTCGTCCAGGCAATTGCCGGCTGTCCACGTACAGGCTAAGCGCTCTTGGTGCGTCATGGCGAAAACAGGATTAGCAGCAAACAGCAGTAGCGCCGACATCGTTAAAAATACTCTGGTTTTCATGACTTTCTCCTTTTTCACTTTGATGTTCCAGGCTTGATATGCGCTGGAAGTTCTTGTTGCTTAACTTCGTTATGTCGGATCCAGGTTGTTTGAAGATTTCCGACGCCCCGTTTGTTTTACTCACTCCCTCCTCCGAGAACTTTATAGAGTGTCACCAGATTGCTGAGTCGCGCGAGGTTCACGCTGATCAATCCCTGCTGTGCGGTGTACAACGAGCGCTGGGAATCCAGTACGTTTAGATAGCTGGTGACGCCGCCGTGGTAACGGGCCTGGGCCAGTCGATAACTCTCGGAGGTGGCGTCGGTCAGCGACTGCTGCGCCTGCAACTGTTCCCCCACGGTCCCGTTTAGGGCCAGGGCGTCGGCCACTTCCCGAAAGGCGCTCTGAATCGCTTTTTCATACCGGGCCAGGAAGATGTCCCGGTCACGCTCGGCGCTGGTCAGGCCGGCCTTGTTCCTGCCGTAATCGAAGATCGGCAGGGTGATCTGCGGCACGAAGCCCCAGGCAAGGGAGCCGGGCGCAAACAGTCCGGTCAGTTGATCGCTGGAAGTGCCGATGCTGCTGTTCAGGGTAATCCGTGGGAAGAAGGCGGCCCGGGCGGCGCCGATGTTGGCATTGGCAGCCATGAGCTGCAGTTCGGCCTGCATCACGTCCGGTCGGCGCTGGAGCACCTCGGACGGCACTCCGGGCGGCAGTTCCCGCAGGTTTCTCACAGCACTGAATCCGGTGGGCAAAAGCTCCGTCGGCACCTGAACGCCGACCACCAAGGTCAGCAGGTTTTCGTCCTGGGCCACCAGGCTGGTGTAGCGGGCCACATCCACCCGGGCCGAATCCACGCTGGTTTGGGCCTGGCGCAGGTCCAATTGCGATGAGGCGCCGGCTGAAAAACGGCTCTGGACCAGCCCATAGGCAGCCGTTTGGTTTTCAAGGGTGTCCAGGGCAAGTTTCAGCCGCTCCCTGTCGGCAGCCAAGGTCAGGTAGTTGTTGGCCACCTCGGCCACCAGGCTGATCTGAAAGCTGCGGCGCGCCTGTTCGGTGCCAAGAAACTGCTGCAGGGCCTGATCGGTCAGGCTCCGGACCCGCCCGAAAAAATCGATCTCGTAGCTGCTCAAGCCCAGGCTCACATTGTAGTTGCGGGCAACCACGGATTGACCGGTGGGAGAAACGTCCGCCGGAAGGCGCTGGACCGCTCCGCTACCAGCGGCCTCGACCGTGGGGAGCAGATCGGCTCTCTGGATCCGGAACTGGGCGCGCGATTTTTCCACGTTCAGTGCCGCCACGCGCAGATCGCGGTTATTGGCCAAGGCCAGACCGATCAGCTTTTGCAGTTGCGGGTTAACAAAAAACTCGCTCCACTTCAGATCTGCGGCTGCGGTCTCGCCGGTCAGCGAGGCGTCGCTCTTGTAGGCCGGGCCGGTGGGCCAGCTGGCGGGAACCGGCGCATCAGGCCGGCTATAGCGTGGCGCCATGCTGCAGCCCGCGAGGAAAGCAGCCGCGATGCTCAAGGTTACGATTCTGCGGAACATATCTGTGCTCCTCCTTCAGTGACGGCATCTTCAGTGGCCGTTTGCGGCTGCCTTACCTTGAACCAGATCGCGTAGAGGGCCGGCAAGAAGAGCAGCGTCAGGATCGTTCCAACCCCGACTCCGCCGATCAGGACATAGGCCAGCGATCCCCAGAAACTGGAGAAGGTCAGGGGGATAAAAGCCAGCATGGCGGCGACGGCGGTCAGAATTACCGGGCGAGCGCGGCGCACGGTGGACTCAACGATCGCATCGTAGTCACTGAGACCCGCGTCCTGATCGTGGCGAATCTGATCCACGAGAATCAGCGTGTTGCGCATGATGATCCCGGCAAGTCCTATCAGTCCCAGGATGGCGTTGAAACCGAACGGCTGGTGGCAGATGAGCAGGGTCGGCACCGCCCCGACCAGCCCAAGCGGGGCGGTGGCAAACACCATGAACATGGTGGCGAAGGACCGGACCTGCAGCATGATGAAGATCAGCATCAGAAGCGCCATCGGCGGGAAAAGCTTCCCCAGCGCCGTGTCGGCCTTCTTGCTTTCTTCCACGGCACCACCGGTTTCTATGCGGTATCCGGCGGGAAGGGCCGCTTTCATCTTTTCCAGTTCGGGGAGAATCTGGGCCGTTACATCCGGCGGCTGGACGCCATCGACCACATCCCCCTGAACAGAGATATAGGGCTCGCGGTTGTAGCGTTTCAGCAGAGGATCTTCCATCCGGGGCTCGAAATGCGCCAGCTGTGACAGCGGGATCGAGTGCCCCTCTCTGTTTGTCAGGGAAACGTTGGCGAGGTTTTCCAGGCTGTGGCGCTCGGAACCGGGGCCACGAACCACCACGTCGACCGAGCGGATACCATCACGCATCTGCGTGGTGGGAGCACCGTTCAGAATGGTCTGCAATTGCTGCGCGGATTCTTGCGGGGTGAGGCCTAGCAGGCGCAGACGATCCTGATCAAGGACCAGGCGCTGGCTCGGAGTCCGTTCACCCCAATCCAGGTGCACATCACGCAGGTTCGGATTTTCAGCCATGATAGCCTTGGTCTCACGAGCGATGCGTCGCAACTCGTTCGGGTCCGGTCCCAGGACGCGGAACAGCACCGGAAATGGTACGGGTGGGCCGAATACGAACTGTTTCACCCGTACGCGCGCTTCCGGGAAGGCGCCCTGTGCGATGTGGCTGCGCAGCTTGTTCTTGAGCGCATCGCGTGCCGCGGAACTTTGGGTCAGGATCACGATCTGGGCATAGCTCGGGTTGGGCAATTCCGGATTGGTCGGCAGTATGAAGCGTGGCATCCCTTGGCCGATATAGCTGGTGACCAAGCTGGCCTCTGGTTCTGCCATGATCGTTTTTTCGATGTTCTTGACCGTTCTATCGGTGGCGGCAAAGGCGGTCCCGGGGGGAAGGTTGACTTCAACCGTCAATTCGGGGCGGTCCGAGTTGGGGAAAAACTGTTTCTCCACAGATCCCATGCCGACCACGGTAAAAATAAAGAGAACGATGGTAACTCCGGCGGCAGCCCATTTATGGTCGACTATGCTCCGCACCATGCTGCGAAAGCGCTGGTAGTTTGGGGTCGCGTAAATAGCATCATGCCCTCCCGGGACCGGTTTGATGTCGGGCAGGAGCTTTACCCCGAGGTAGGGGGTAAAGAGGACGGCGACAAACCAGGAGGTGATCAATGAGAATGCCACTACCCAGAAGATGTTGCCCGCGTACTCGCCTGCTGTCGACTTGGCGAAACCGACCGGCAGGAAGCCCGCGATGGTGACGAGCGTACCGGAAAGCATGGGGCCGGCCGTGGAGGTCCAGGCGAAGGTAGCTGCCTGGATGCGATCGAGTCCCTCTTCCATTTTGACCACCATCATCTCGATGGCGATGATGGCGTCGTCCACCAGCAGCCCCAGGGAAATGATCAGCGCTCCCAGGGTGATTCGATCGAAATCCCTTCCGGTAAGCAGCATGATGACGAACACGGTGGCAAGGGTCAGCGGCACGGCGGCGGCCACCACGATCCCGACCCGGAACCCCAGCGTTGCCAGGCTCACCACGATGACAACGGCAAGCGCAACCATGAATTTGATCATGAATTCGTCGATTGCCTCGGAAATGACGTGGGACTGATCCGACACCTTTGACAGCACCAGGCCCACGGGCAATTCCTTGCGCATCGCCGTCTCTTCGGCCTTCAGCAGCTTGCCCAGTGTCAGGCCGTTAAAGCTTTTCTTCATCACCAGGGCCAGGATGATGGCAGGCTCTCCCTGATTACGTATCCCATTGCTGGCCGGATCTTCGTAGCCGCGGGTGACCTCGGCCACATCGCCTATTTTCAGCAGTTTCCCGCCGCTTGCCACCGGAATCGCCTTGACGGCTTCGACCCCGTTGATGGCTCCGTCCAACCGCAGATAGACACGCGGTCCGGCCGTATCCACAAAGCCCGAAGGGGTGATGTCGTTTTGGGTTTGTAAGGCACGAAAGAGATCTGGCGCCTTTACGCCAAGAGTTGCCAGGCGTTGGTAGGAAATCTCCACATAGATCTTGGGGGCCTGCTCACCGAGAATCGTTACTTTCTCTACGCCCGCTATCCGGGAAAAGCGCTGACGCAGCGCTTCCGCCTCCAGCACGAGCTGACGGTGGGGAAGACCCTTTGCCTGCAAGGAATACATGGCAAAGTAGACATCGGAAAACTCGTCATTGACCATCGGACCGATTACACCTTGCGGCAGATGTATTTTTTCGTCCCCCAGCTTTTTCCGTGCCTGGTAGAATTCGTCCGGCACGTCCTTGGGAGCCGTGGTGTCTTTCAGATAGAGCTTCATCACCAGCGTTCCGGGATAGGCGGCGGTTTCTACCCGGTCGTAAAATTCAAGTTCCTGGAGACGTTTTTCCAGTCGGTCGCCCACCTGCTCCTGCATTTCCTTTGCGGTCGCGCCCGGCCACACGGCCGATACGGTCAGGACCTTCACGGTGAATGCAGGATCCTCTGCCCGTCCCAGATGCAGGAAGGCATATCCCCCGGCCACCATGATGGCAATAATCATGAACAGGGTGATGGCGCGCTCACGGACCGCAAAAGCCGAAAGATTGAAGCGGCTCATGGTCTTTGCTCCTTGGCCGAAGCGGAGAGGATCTTCACCCTTTCCCCTTCCTTGACGAGGTGGGCGCCCAGTGCCAGTATCCGCTCACCCGGCTTGAGCCCCTTGCTGACCAGAGCGGTCTCGCTGCCGAGCTTGGCAACCGCGACCGGTCGGCTTGACAAGGTCGAGGTGTCGGGATCGAGCACCCACACGCTTGGGCCGGCGCCGCCGTCGTACAGCGCGCCGACCGGAATCTCGTACTGCGGCACTGTGCCCTGCGCGCTTGCTCCATCCAGATGAACGGTCACGGTTGCGCCGAGAGGAGCGCCCGTCCCGACCCCGCTCAGGCTGTAGCGCGCCTGATAGGTTCGGGTGAGAGAGTCGGCCATGGCGGAGAGTTCACGCAGCTTGGCGGGAAAGGTCCGCCCTGAATCGGCGTAAAGGGAGGCTGTGGCCGCAGACTTCGCCATCTTCTCATTCCCTTCAGGCAAGTTGACCACCGCTTCGCGAGGACCGTCATGGGCGAGGCGAAGCACCACGTCGCCAGGGCCTACCACCTGTCCGACGTCAGCTGGTATATCCATGATTACGCCGTCCGCATCAGCCCGCAAAACAGCGTAGCGCGCCTGATTCTCCGATTGCCTGGCAGAGGCGGTGGCCGAATTTACCTGTGCGGTTGTTGCGTCTGCCGCGGATTTGGCCTGTTCGTATTCCTGTACCGATACGGCCTTTATGGCAACCAGCTCTCTTAGGCGCAGTTCATCCGCCAGAGCACGTTTGTTCTGGGCACGGGCCGCTTCGACCGTCGCCTGGGCTGAATTGGCCGCAAGCTTGAGGTCGGTTGGATCAAGCTGCATCAAAGCCTGTCCGCTTTTGACGTGGTCCCCCGCTTTAACGAGCTTCGCAAGGATTTTACCGGAGACGCGAAAACCGAGATCGCTTTCGGTACGAGCGTGAATCACCCCGGTGTAGGCCTCAGCGCCACTTTGCGCGGAAACAACGGTAAAGGCGCGGACCAGGCGGGGGGCTGCCGTCTCAGCGGGCGGGTTTTTGTCCTTGCCAAAAACGGCACCGCAGACCATGACCACCAATGCTCCCATGACTGCTGTCAGGAGCGCTATGCGATACCTGCGTGGCACTCCAGCCAAGGTTTTTAATTTTAATAAAGTCTTCATAGATACCCTCACCCGCCCTCGATCCTGAATTGATGGTTGCCGCAATCGGCCCCTTTGCATCTGCGTCGTTAAATAACCTAATGACTTCATGTATCCTCTGCCCAACGACATCTGATCTCGCCTAGACCAGTCTACGTAATGATAGTGCAAAAAAAACAGATAAGCTATTACGCCTCTCTGCGGGCAAGAAAAGTGTCGAAATACAAATGAACGAAATTCCTTAACGGTTCCGGCGACTTCTTGACCTTGGAGCGCAGCAGTGCTCCCTGGAATGAGGAGATCAGGTTTTCCGCCAGCATTTCCGCGTCCAACTCCGCGGAGATCGAATTTTCCTTTTGTGCCTGCATAAGCAACTTTGCCAATTCCGCCGTCCACTTTTGCAGAGATTGCTCCAGGCGCTGCCGGACGGTCTCGAATTGATCCGACATTTCCTGCCCGAGGTTGCCGATCAAGCACCCCTTGGAGCACTCCTCACCGGTAAAAAGGGCAATCAAGGTCTGGAAGCTTTTTTTGACGCGTTCCAGCGGCGGCAAAGATTCGTCACTGAAAATGGGGTAGAAAAGTTCGTTTCTTCCTGCGACATACTTGTCGATGATGGCCAGGGCAAATTCTTCTTTGCTGGAGAAGAAGTTGTAAAATGAGCCCTTTGGCACGTTAGCCTGCTTCAGAATCGCCTCAACACCGGTAGCAGTGAACCCCCTGCTCAACACGATGTCGAGCCCGACCTGAACGATATCGTCTTTGTTGTGTATGCGTTTCATAATTTATAAATTAGACTGGTCGGTCCAAAGTGTCAAGTTCTTTTTTTTGCCAGACAAGGGGCCAGGAGGCCTGGGCTCGCTTCACTGTCTTGACAACCTGTTCGAATTCTTCGGTGCCGGCTTTGAAAGTGAACTTTTTAGCAGGCCAGAGGGTCACAGGCCAGAGCGGCCAGAGGGTCCGGCCAGAGGGTCAGGTCTTTATTGTTGCTCACGGCCAGAGGGTCAGGTCTGTATTGTTGCTCATGATCAAGAAGCAAGACCCTCTGGTCGTGTTTCTTGACGTATGCCGGGAAAAAAGGAGCTGCGGGTAGGACACCCGCGGCCTGGCAGTCTTCCGGTGGCACGCTATCAGCTTCTCTTCATCCACCGCTTTGGGTGGCGGCTGGCGTGAAGTACCGCAATAACGACAATGCGATCCTCTTCGACCATGAAGAAAACTTGATACGGAAATCGGCTGGTCAGCGCTCGGCGAAGGTTCTTGTGGACAAGGGGAAAAGTTTCGGGTGCATGGACGATGCGTTCAAATGTCGCCTCAACGGTCAGCAAAAAGTCGGTACCCAGTCCCGGAAGACGTTCCTCGTACCAAATGGTACGATTCGGCCATCTCTGCTTCCGCCGTGGGCTGGACGAAGAGTTGGCGTATCACTTCCGCTTCCTGATTCGCTCCATGACGGTGGTCCATGGTGAACCGGCGCTCGGGTCGCTATGATATTCCTCCAGGCGCCGGTCCAATTCCATTCGATGCTCTTCGGATAACGGAAGGGACTCCGGCTCCATGACAATGCTATCCCAAAGATCCTCAACCAACTGAATTCGCTCTGGGACACTTAGACTAAGAAGTTCCTCGGTAGCTAATCTACTCATGTCGGACCCTCGCACCTGTTTTTCATAGCTCGTCTATCGTAGCAGAAGGGGTGCTTGTTTCCAATCTTTCCACCCACTCCCGCAGCCACTTCAACAACATCTTGATAGCGCCACGAAAAAAGGCAGCCTCTCGGGCTGCCTTTTTTGGCTGTCATAACTCTTTGGTTAAAACGGGATCTCGTCGTCCGGGTTGAAGACCGGCTCTTCGTAGCTGCCGTGGCTTTGGTCCTGCTGGGAGGGCCTGCCGGCCGCAGGGCGCTGGCCGCCGCCGCCTTCGCCTTTGCCGGAGAGCATCTGCATCTTCTCGCCTACGATCTCGGTGGTGTAGCGGTCCTTGCCGTCCTTGTCCTGCCATTTGCGGGTCTGCAGACGTCCTTCGATATATACCGTCTTCCCCTTGGAGAGGTACTCGCCGGCGATCTCGGCCAGGCGCGCCCACAGGGTGATGTTGTGCCACTCGGTCTTCTCTTCCCACTCGCCCGTCTTCCCCTTGAACTTCTCGCTGGTTGCCAAGGAGAAGGAGGCGACGGCGGTGCCGCCGGCGGTGTAACGCACCTCGGGGTCCTTGCCCAGGTTTCCTATCAGCATCACCTTGTTAAGACTGGCCATTTATCTGTCTCCTTTTGATTATGTGGTCCCTTCGCTTTAACGGTCTCGGAGCCCGCGGGGGGCGACTTTTGCCAGGGGCATACTATCTTAAATGCGACATTTACTCAACGCAAATCCACCGGCCGGCAAGGGGGGGCGAGGACTGCCCCAGTGAGACAGAGGAACCGGTGCCCAGGCGCACTCCCGGCAGCCCGCGCCGGTCGCCCCGAGACTTGGAGAGCAGCACCCCTCGGCACGGGGCATCGCCAACCCGGTGTTTTGGCTTGTTTAAGGCGCAGGCAGATCACGCCATTTCGCGAGTATTTTCACGGGCAGCGCTCGGCCGGCCCCTTGAAGAGAACCTCGTCAAGGACCGATGGGGGAAGAAACGAATTAATTCCCCTAAACGAACGCCTGCTGCCGTCCGTCGTCTCCGCTACGCGCTTTGGCAGTATTCCGGGGCAGGGGAACCGATAAAACCGGGCCGGCTGCTAGGCGTTTTGACCGGAGCCACGCCTGGTAAGGGGTCGAATTTTAATGAGCTTCGCAGCGTACGCTGCCGGGTGCGGCTGTTTCTGGTGAACGGGCGGGGGGCGGCGGGTGGGGTGCGGCAGCCGGGGAGATCGGGACGCCGGGGGTGGTGCCGCGGCCGTGGCTGGCGCCAAAAGCACCGGCCGATGTCGCTGACAGGGTGGTGCGGAAATTGCTGCCCAGGCACAGCCTGGGGCAGGGTGCACCTGGTTGCCGGCCCCGGCAGATTGCTGCCGAGGCGGCCCCCAGCGCGGCTTGCCGCGCCAACGAGGCGGGTGCATCAGGTGGTCTCCCGGCAACCGCGGGGACACCGGCAGCTGCTGCAGGCCCAGAGAATCCAATTTTCCATGGAGTTGCCACATGCGCAAAACCGAGCTGCGATCCATACTGATACTGCTGTTGCTCCTGCTGCTTCCGGCTTATGCAGGTGCCTGGACCCTCACGGTCAAGGTGACCGGAGGAAGCCTGACCCCGGCCAACACGGTGGTGCTCAGCGGAGGCGCCTCCAGGACCCTGACCGGGGGGAACACGACGCTCTACCCGACGGCGCCCACCACGATCACCGTGAACACCGCCTCCGGCTACACGAGCAGCGTAACCCTGGACGGCATCAGCGCACCGGCCTCCCCCTTCACGCTCAGCTCGGGCAACCACACGGTGGCGGTCACCTATTCGCTCCCCAGCACCACCTCCCTCACCATCAACCAGGGGAGTGGCGGCACCATCTCGGTCATGCTCCCCAACAGCACCTGGACCACCACCGGCGCGACC
>Ga0209212_1001169_pt1 | contig 44420 bp, 35 predicted proteins | sample RifGroC2_FD_183996 | JGI IMG/M metagenome (GOLD analysis project Ga0209212, IMG submission 183996) | Groundwater microbial communities from Rifle, Colorado, USA - Groundwater C2 (SPAdes) (version 2) | ecosystem: Environmental > Aquatic > Deep subsurface > Groundwater | place: Rifle, Colorado... | reverse complement strand
CAAACGGCAACTACAACCTGACCCTCAAATTCGCCGAGAACTACTGGGCGGCAGCCGGCAAACGTCTCTTCGACGTCACCGTCGGCGGAGTCACCATGATCAGCAACCTGGACGTGTATGCGAAAGCCGGCAAGAACACGGCCTACGATGTCGTGCTCCCGGTAAGCGTAACCAACGGCACCCTCAGCATCAAATTCGTCAACAAGGTGGACAACGCCAAGATCTGCGCCGTCAAGGTAGTAACGCGCTGATCGACGGCAGACCCCGGTCCACCGATTCCCAAGGGATCACCTACTAGGACTGATGTTTCATAATCCCGGTAACGGCTGCTACCGGCGCACCCAATAGGCTTGTCAGGTGATCGGCAATGCCACGGTGACGCGATAGCGGTCAAGACGAACAACAAAAATTCCCGGCCAACCACTGCACGGCTCCCCAAAGGGCTCCCTCCCGGCGAGGGAGGGAGCCCCAGCCCGAGAGTTGACCGGGAGAAAAAGAGCAAAGGAGAATTAAATGATTAGAAGCAAATGCAAAACCCTGATACTTATGGCTTTCATGATATTCGGCATCTCGGCGATAGGACACGCGGCGGATTATTATGTCGATGCCGTCAGCGGAAACGACGCCGCGGCCGGAACCCAGGCTGCGCCCTGGAAATCGGTGACCAAGGTGAACAGCGCGGCTCTGACGGCCGGTTCCACCGTCTACTTCAAGGCGGGCGGCTCGTTCGGCTCCTCGGTCCTGACACCGAAGTCCGGCGCGGCCGGCAGCCTGGTCACCTACGCGACCTATGGAACCGGCGCCAAGCCGACCATGGGCGGATTCAACGCGACCGGCAAATCGTACGCCAAGGCGTCCGGGTTGAGCTTCAGTTCTTCATCCACGGTGGTGAACCTGACCACTGCCAACTACATAACCGTGGACAACTGCGTTATCAACAGCAGCGCGACCGGATGGTCCCCGGCAATAACCATTCAGACCAACGCAAGGTACAACCGGATCACCAACTGCATCATCAATCAATCGGCAGGGAACAACGACACCATCAACTTCAGGGGGAACGCGGACTACAACCTGCTGGAGGGAAACACCATCACGGTGAGCGGCATTCACGCCGCGATCGACCTGGAAGGACAGACCGGCGGTGGCACTGCACACTACAACATCATCAGGAACAACAAGATCATCGGGAGCAAGGCAGCAGGAGCACTGATCGGCATCCAGGCCAACTCCAGCTACAACATCATCGAAGGGAACACACTGTCCGGCGACGGCACGAACAGCGGCTACTGCGGCAGCAACTCCTATGCCAGACACCAGAACATGTTCAAGCTGGTCTCGGTGAACAACATCGTCAGGAACAACACCATCAAGAGCTATCCCTGCAAAGACAGCCTCGGCCTGACCATGGAAGCCTACAACTACGGCGGGTTCAACAACATCGCTTCCGGCAACCATATCTACAACAACGTCATCACCGGCATCTCGGTCGGCGGCACCCCGCTCTATCTGGGAGAAAACGGATCCGGCGGCACCAACTTCAACAACGTCCTGAAGAACAACATCGTCTACAACAACGGCGGCACCTATTACCAGACCAACCAGGACGGCAGCTGGCCTTCCGACACGGCAAACCTGCAGATGAGGGTACAGGTGTCGTCCAAGGTCTACAACAACAGCTTCAAGAACAACCTGTTTTACAAGAACGGCATCTCGGGGCTCATGTGGGTCAACAACGCCTACTACTCGGTAGCACAGGCGCAGAGCTGGAGCCCGACCCTGTACAGCGGCAACCTGCAGACCGATCCGTTACTGGATCCGACCACGCTGCGCCCGCTGGCCAACTCTCCGGTCAAGGGGGCAGGTGCCCATCTGACCACCGTCACCAGCGCTTCCGGTTCGGGCACCACCCTTGCGGTGGCAGACGCCTACTACTTCACCGCGGGTCTCGGGCTGATCGCCGGCGACACCATCCAGGTCGGCAGCCAGCTCGCCACCATCAAGGCGATCAACTATGCAACCAACACCCTGACCCTGGGGAATTCGATTTCCTGGTCCCAGGGAGCCACGGTAAACCTCCCCTTTAGCGGATCGGCACCGGACATCGGGTTGATGGCAGCCCCCTCGACCACCCCCACGCCCATCGCGACCTTGTCGCCGCCCACAGGTCTGACCGTCAACTAGCATCCGATCAAATCAGTCTCTAACGTGAAAAGGCGGGATCTCTCAGATCCCGCCTTTTCCGTTTCCGACAGCTGCACCGGCGTGAACTCCGTCCCCGCCGCGGTTTTCCGGTTCAAGCAGAGGGACGGGTTCACCGGGACAGGATCGCTCTTTCTGTGACGACCGTCACAAATGTTTCTTCCAAACCATGCTACTGTCTCCAAGACGAAAAAAATTGTAGGCATCGATACACGACAATACTAAAACTTCCGCGAGGAAGTGACGGAAAGCCTATAGGGTCTCACGCAGACAGCCGGGTCGCCGAAATATCACCACGATATCGGTCCCGGCTTTTTTGCGTTCGGAAGGAAAATACGGTGCGGCAGGATCAGCGCCAGAAAAAGGAGATTAGATGACTAACCCGGCAGCAACGGCAAAGAGCCAGAGATGGCGTCAGCGAGGGAGCAAGCTAAGCCTCGAGCCGGAGCGAACAGGGACAGCCACATCCAGTCCCGGCAAAAAAACAGCGGAGGAAGCAACATTTATGGGAAAAACCATTGCAGTAAAGATACCGGCAGCATATTCGCGCATCGCGTTCATCGCGCTGCTCCTGATCACCATGGTGGCCGCAACGCTGCATATCGGAGCCGAGAGCGCCCAGGCTGCCCAAGCCGGCCTGTCCTGGACCGCCCCGACCACCAACACCAACGGAACGCCTATTACAGACCTCGCCGGATACAAACTCCACATCGGCAACGCCTCCCGCAGCTATCAGCAGAAGATCGACGTGGGGAAGCTCACCAACTACTCGGTCGCCAACCTGACCGACGGCAGCACCTACTATTTTGCGCTCACCGCGTACAACAGCGCCGGGCAGGAAAGCGCCTATTCCACCGAAGCGAGCAAGACCTTCCCCGCGCTGGCGACAACCCACACCATAACGGCGAGCTCGGGAAGCGGCGGGAAAATTACCGCACTTAACAACACCAGGATAAACACGGCGATCAGCGGCACGACAACCATCACCAGTGTAACGGTGACCCACGCCGCCAGCCAGGCCTTCAGCATCGCGCCCGCGGCCGGTTACGCCATAAGCGACGTGAAGGTGGACGGCGTCTCGGTCGGAAAGGTGGCGAGCTACACCTTCGGCAACCTGACGGCCAACCATACCATTCAGGCAAGCTTCGCAGCTGCCACAGTAACGACCGCGGGCAAACTGGTCTTCGCGGCTAACAGCGGCGGCTCCCAGTACACCGACGCGGCAGGGGTGATCTACCAGGCCGATGCCTACTTCACAGGGGGCAACGCAGGGACGACCGGCGTGGCGATCAACGGCACGACCGACGACCTCCTGTACCAGGCCGAGCGCTGGGGCGCCTCCTCCTACAACATCCCGCTGGCAAACGGCAACTACAACCTGACCCTCAAATTCGCCGAGAACTACTGGGCGGCAGCCGGCAAACGTCTCTTCGACGTCACCGTCGGCGGAGTCACCATGATCAGCAACCTGGACGTGTATGCGAAAGTCGGCAAGAACACGGCCTACGATGTCGTGCTCCCGGTAAGCGTAACCAACGGCACCCTCAGCATCAAATTCGTCAACAAGGTGGACAACGCCAAGATCTGCGCCGTCAAGGTAGTCACGCGCTAATCGACGGCAGACCCCGGTAACGGCTGCTACCGGCGCACCCAACAGGCTTGTCAGGTGATCGGCAATGCCACGGTGACGCGATAGCGGTCAGACGAACAACAAAAATTCCCGGCCAGTCACAGCAGGGCTCAAAAAGGCTCCCTCCCGGCGAGGGAGGGAGCCGCAGCCCGAGATTTGACCGGGAGAAAAAGAGCAAAGGAGAATTAAATGGTTAGAAACAAATGCAAGACCCTGATACTTACGGCTTTTATGATATTCGGCATCTCGGCGATAGGACACGCGGCGGATTACTATGTCGATGCGGTCAGCGGAAACGACGCCGCGGCCGGAACCCAGGCAGCGCCCTGGAAATCGGTGACCAAGGTGAACAGCGCGGCTCTGACGGCCGGTTCCACCGTCTACTTCAAGGCGGGGGGCTCGTTCGGCTCCTCGGTCCTGACACCGAAATCCGGCGCGGCCGGCAGCCTGGTCACCTACGCGACTTACGGAACCGGCGCCAAGCCGACCATGGGCGGATTCAACGCGACCGGCAAATCGTACGCCAAGGCGTCCGGGTTGAGCTTCAGTTCTTCATCCACGGTGGTGAACCTCAGCACTGCCAACTACATAACCGTGGACAACTGCGTTATCAACAGCAGCGCGACCGGATGGTCCCCGGCAATAACCATTCAGACCAACGCAAGGTACAACCGGATCACCAACTGCATCATCAATCAATCGGCAGGGAACAACGACACCATCAACTTCAGGGGGAACGCGGACTACAACCTGCTGGAGGGAAACACCATCACGGTGAGCGGCATTCACGCCGCGATCGACCTGGAAGGACAGACCGGCGGTGGCACTGCACACTACAACATCATCAGGAACAACAAGATCATCGGGAGCAAGGCAGCAGGAGCACTGATCGGCATCCAGGCCAACTCCAGCTACAACATCATCGAAGGGAACACACTGTCCGGCGACGGCACGAACAGCGGCTACTGCGGCAGCAACTCCTATGCCAGACACCAGAACATGTTCAAGCTGGTCTCGGTGAACAACATCGTCAGGAACAACACCATCAAGAGCTATCCCTGCAAAGACAGCCTCGGCCTGACCATGGAAGCCTACAACTACGGCGGGTTCAACAACATCGCTTCCGGCAACCATATCTACAACAACGTCATCACCGGCATCTCGGTCGGCGGCACCCCGCTCTATCTGGGAGAAAACGGATCCGGCGGCACCAACTTCAACAACGTCCTGAAGAACAACATCGTCTACAACAACGGCGGCACCTATTACCAGACCAACCAGGACGGCAGCTGGCCTTCCGACACGGCAAACCTGCAGATGAGGGTACAGGTGTCGTCCAAGGTCTACAACAACAGCTTCAAGAACAACCTGTTTTACAAGAACGGCATCTCGGGGCTCATGTGGGTCAACAACGCCTACTACTCGGTAGCACAGGCGCAGAGCTGGAGCCCGACCCTGTACAGCGGCAACCTGCAGACCGATCCGTTACTGGATCCGACCACGCTGCGCCCGCTGGCCAACTCTCCGGTCAAGGGGGCAGGTGCCCATCTGACCACCGTCACCAGCGCTTCCGGTTCGGGCACCACCCTTGCGGTGGCAGACGCCTACTACTTCACCGCGGGTCTCGGGATGATCGCCGGCGACACCATCCAGGTCGGCAGCCAGCTCGCCACCATCAAGGCGATCAACTATGCAACCAATACCCTGACCCTGGGGAATTCGATTTCCTGGTCCCAGGGCGCCCCGGTAAACCTTCCTTTAAGCGGATCGGCACCGGACATCGGATTGATGGCAGCCCCCTCGACCACCCCCACGCCCGTCGCAACCTTGTCGCCGCCCACAGGTTTGACCGTCAACTAGTATTAGGTCAAACAAGTCTCTAAAACGTGAAAAGGCGGGATCTTCCAGATCCCGCCTTTTCTGTTTCCGGTGAGCGCCAATTTTCAGCCGCTGAATCGGTCTCCCCCATCCCTGTTCACCGCTGTCACCCCAGATCCACCCGATATCTCTGCGCCCACTTTTCCAGCATCAAAAGGGCGAAAAGATGCCGCTGGAAGTTCTCTTTCCCCTCCCGGTGTCTCGCCATCATCTCTTCCAGAAAGGATGCATTGAACAGCCTGCGGCATATCGTGCCGCCAAGCAACTGGTCCCTGACGTAGCCGCCAAGTTCATTCCTGAACCACTTGTCTATCGGCGTATCAAATCCCTTCTTCGGTCTCTTGATGACAAACGGAGGAAGCCATTTCTCGCACGCCTTCTTGTGAATGAACTTCCCTTTTAACAGGAAGGAGAGCTTATATTTCGAGGGCATCGACTCGATGAAGCGGATCAGCTCCTTATCCAGGATCGGAACCCGTGCTTCTATGCTGTTGATCATCGTCGCCTTGTCCCCGTAGATCAGGAGATCGTCCGGCAACCACGCCCTGGTATCCATGTAGAGCATCCTGCCCAAGGCGTCATCCGCCTGGTACTCCTTGAAGAGACGCTCCAGAAGCGGGTTGGCCTGGCAAGGGATTGGCTCCTTGAGCAAGGCGGCCTGCTGCACGGGGCTGAAAAGATAGTACACGGCCATGAACCGGTCAAAGGCGTCATGATGCGAAAAGCTTCTGAAGGCCCTTTTCAGCCGTTCCTGCCGGGGCAGTCTTTCTATCATCGGCTGCAAGCAGCCGAGATGCCCGAATCCGCTGTGATAAAGACGTTCGCCCCGGTACCTTGGATATCCCGCCAGGGGCTCGTCGGCTCCCTGCCCGGTGAGAACCACCTTGACGTCGTTTTTGATCTGCTTGGTGAGGTAATAGAGCGGGATGGCCGAAGAGGTGGCTGTCGGTTCGTCCATGAAATAGGCGACCTGGTCCAGTACCGTGATGAAATCCAGATCGTCTATGATCACGTTCTTGTGGATGGTGCCGAGATGCCGTGCGAACTCGGTGGCCTCGTCAATCTCGTTACCCGACGGGAAGTCCTTGAACCCGACGGTATAGGTACGGATCTGCTTGTCGAGGTGCTTGGCCGCTATGGAGCAGACCGCCGACGAGTCGATGCCGCCGCTCAACAGCACGCCGATCTCCACGTCGCTTATCAGCTGGTTGGTCACCGATCGCTCGAAAAGATCCTGATACTCCGAAACCCACTGGGGAAATTTCTTGGAGTGGTCGATGGCGGCAGTGGCCGACCTGAAACTGGCGCTCTGCAGCACGGCGTTTCCTGCCATGTCGAATTCCAGGAAAGCGCCCGCCTCCAGCTTGAAGATGCCCTTGAAGGTCGTGAGGGGAGAGGGGACGTAGCGAAAGCTCAAGTAATCGCTCAAAGCCTGCAGGTCCAGATGCCTGGCGACCGACGGGCAGTGCAAAATCGCCTTGGCCTCGGAGGAGAACATGAACCTCCCCCCGCTGAAGTAATAGTACAGCGGCTTGACGCCGAAGTGGTCGCGGGCGAGCAGCAATTTCTGCAGCTTCAGATCGACGATGCCAAAGGCGAATATGCCGTTGAAGCGGTCGAACGCCTCCACCCCCCACTGCTCATAGGCGTGAACGATGATTTCGGTGTCCGAGTGGTCGGTTCTGAACTGGTGACCGAATCCCTTGAGTTCCTCCCTGAGCTGGAGATGGTTGTATATCTCGCCGTTGTAGGTAACCCAGACGGTCCCGTCTTCGTTACCGAGCGGCTGGGCTCCTCCTGAGAGGTCGATGATCGACAGCCGTCTGTGGCCGAACCCGCCTGTCGGGGCAAACGCAGGAGGCGTGAAGGTTGAACAGAGGGCACTCCGCATCTTGTCAAAGAACAGGAAACCCTCGGCGTCGGGCCCCCGGTGGGCGAGGCAATCCGCCATCTTTTTCAGCATCGGGGGGTCGATGCCGTTTTTCCGGTCTATGATTCCGACTATTCCGCACATGGCTTCACCTCTGGCTGGTGGCAAGAACCGTTTGCCGTGATATCAGGTATTCCGACAGAACCAGTGTCATCGGCATCACCGCCCATCTCAGGTATGACATCTTGTTAAGCAGACCGAAGATGTCGATCTGATATCCGAAGCTTCTCCTGTCCGGCAGGTAGAAGTGTTTCATGACGGCCTGAAGCAGCTTCTCTGCATCCTCCTGCCTGCCTCTCAGCAGCAGGACATTGAGCAGTTCAGCCTGATCGTACAGGTCGAATTTCACGAAGGAAGGATTGGCTGAGACGGTAAATCGCCTGGCTAGGTTGTAATCGGGGTCGACAAAGTTGCCAAGGACGTAATCCAGCCCTTTGTCTACAATGGATAACAGATCTACGCCGGTATATCTGCCGTACTTGATCAGGTTCTTCATGACAAAGCAGGAATGAAAGCAGTCGATGAAATTTCCCTTCTCCGAGTCATTATAGTAGAACCAGCTGCCGTCCGCGTTCTGTGCAGCAGTCACATAGTTGAACAGACGACCTGCCTTTTCCAGCAGAGCATCCCGATTTTCCGGCATTCTCGTCGCCAACAGTGCATACAGCATCATCGCATAGGAATTGGCATTGACAACTATGCGACTTTCCATTCCAGGCCCGTATCCCATCGCCATCTTGTCGCTGGACTGGAAAAGAATGTGCAGGTCCACCTCGAGAAAGTTCAGAGTGGAAACAGCCGTACTGTAGTACTTCTCTTTTCTGGTGGCATCGAAGCATTTGAACAGCGCCTCGACGCAATAGGGGGTGTGGGTGATGAAAGGGGTGGTCGGCGGGTAGTACCCCCCCTTGGTCATCCAGGGAAAGTTGAGCCCCCAGCATGCCCCATGGTAGCCGGGTGACTGATGCTCCAGCAGCCAGCCGGCAGATTCCTCGGCGAGGCTCAGGTATTTCGGGTCGGGGTTGATCTGATGGAGATTAAGCGCCGCCAGTACCGCCATGGCTCTGACGGTGGGGTACTCCTGGGGCCCGATAAAGGCACGAACGACGCGAGGGGCATAGGCATCAAGCAGGAAAAAAGGCGCCACAAGTGGAACCGCTATGAGGCCGTTTTGGTAGTACATGCGCCTGAGCCATAGACCCAATTTGGTCTTCCACAGATCATAGGGATCCTGGGTTGACAGATCCGGACCCAGAAGATGGTCAATAGATGGAATCTCCATGGTCATTGTCCCGTTTCGAAATAGATTTGCTCAAGCCTTTTCGCCACGTTCCTGATCTCGTATCGCAGCTCGGCTTCCCTCTTGCCGTTTTGAGACACGCTCCGCCTTACAGCCGCATCCCCCAGTATGTACTTCAGTCGATCTGCGAATGCCTCCGGATCGGTGGACTCGACCAGGAAGCCGTTTTTTCCATCCTCTATGATATCCCGTATGCCGGCCACGGGTCTGGTAACCACCACCAGTCCCATGCCCATCCCTTCCAAAAGACAGATCGGCATCCCCTCTCCATATGAGGTCGGATAAAGCATGATGCCGCACCCCTTCAGCAGCTGATACTTTTCCTCTCCCTGGAGCCAGCCGGTGAATGTGACCTTCTCTCCCAGGTTGCGGCTTGCCACGTACTCCTTCAATTCCGGAGTCAGGGTCCCGTCACCAACCATGAAGAGCCTGATACCGGCGAGCTGTTTTGACAGTATCTCGACCGCCTTTATCGCTTCGAGGCATCCCTTGTTCCGCTCGAACCTGGAGAGGAAGACGACCTTGCTGTAGTCCTGCTCGGGACCGTGATCGTATGACTCATAGATGGTGGTTTCGACCGTTATCCTGTCAGGATCATATCCCCAGCGCACCAGGGTGTTCTTGAACTGATTGGCGAGAAGCAGTCCCCGATCGAAGTTGAACACGGCTCTGAACAGACTACTGGCATACCTGCCGATCACCTGCTCGAAATCGAGATTCCAGCCGTGGAAAAAGACCAGCGTCTTTTTCCGGTACACCCTTTTCGCCAGAAAGTGGTAGATCCCGTCCCTGATCACGGCTCGGGGATCGAGTGACGGATTGAACACGACCAGCTCGCTGGAGCCGAGAATCCTGGTCAGGGAGAGGAAATCCTTGGCGAACTTGAGCATCCTGTTGTTCAGGATACTGTCGTTGCCGCGTTTGCCGGTGTAATAGAAGTCGATATGCACCCTGTCGGAGTGAAAGTATTTCTCCACCAGCCTGTAATAGTCAGCCACGCCCCCTCTTTCTTCCGGATGAGGACACAGGATAAGTACTTTCTTTTCCATGGCGTTATCAGTCTCCGATGAGGTTGGCCGGGGTGGGAAAGGTCAGATCCGCTGCAACAGCTCCAACAACTTCCGGCCGTTAGCGGACGGGTCGAAATACTCCCTGCACTTCGACTGTCCGTTCAGGCCGATTTTCGCCGCTTCTTCCGGATTCCTCAGGCAGAATTCCATGGCCTTTTTCACATCGGTTAGGTCATCGGCCTTAACGATTATGGCATCCTTCATGTTCTGAAGATAATAGCTGACATCTCCAACGTCAGAAACGACAACCGGATTACCCGTAGCAAGATATTCCCCCAGTTTGAACGGGAAGCCGGCATTGGCATAGGTGGAACCGGTGCGGGTGATGCATAGGACGTCTGCCTGCTGCAGAAACTGCTGGAACTCGGCATCGTCCAGATACCCCAGGTACCGTATGGCGGGGTTTCCCGCAATCCTCGCCTGATACTCCGGCAGATTTGAGCCCACTCCGGTCAGCATGAGCACGCAGTTGCCATTTTCCTTATGCACCTGTTCGAAGGCTTCGATCAGCAGCTCCACCCCGTCTTTTTTGGCGAAGGAACCGGAATAGACGAACTTGAGCTGCTCGCTTCTGGGCTTCTTGTCGGACCTTTCCTGACACCTGGCGCAAATGGGAATGAGGCAGATCGGCAGAGACGTTCCCAGTTCCTTTTGGTACAGGCGCTGCAGGTAGCTCGATATTACCACCACCCCGTCTGCGAACCGTGTTATGTGCTTTTCAAGGAGTTCGCCTGACAGCCACTTCAGCTTCCCCAGCAGATGCAGTTTCTCCTTGATGAAGGTGTTGTCTTCCACGATGTCGAGCACCACCAGATAGCCTGACATCCTGGCAAAAAGTACAAAGAGGATATTTTCCAGCGTCAATCCGCCGTAGCAGTATAAGATGTTTTTTTTATCGTTGCTCTTCCATGATCGCAAGGCTTGAAGCCCGTCAACCAGATATTTGAACAAGGTAAACGGGAGAAAGAGATTGAGCTTTATGTCATATCCTATGGTTTTATAGTACACCCCCTTGTGACTTCCATCGCAGGTATCCCTGGAAACCTGAACGCCACCCTGCCTTAGAAGCAGAACCTTGGGAGTGATGGATTCATGCACCAGGTAGTCGATGAAATGCTGGATGCGCTTGGCGTCCGCCATGCCACGCGGGTAGGTGAAGTTGCCCATGAATACTACGCTGACCTGCGTCTCCATTGAACCTCCCGTTATCATCGTGACGAGACACGCGCCTGGCTGTGACCGGTTCCACGCTGCTCCTCGATGAATATCAGGCAGCGGCCTGCAAGCAGGCATAAGAAGAAGGAGTATGGCGTAAGAGATGGAGTGGCGTAGGTGCTAAAACCGGTACAGGCCAGCCCCCACAAAACCAGCAGGGTCGCCGCAGCTGCATCGTTGTTTTTGGCTCCCCTCAATGCCGCCCTGACCCCCGGGATGATGATGATGACGGTGTAGGAAAGCATCATGGGGATCCCGCCCAGGAAGGCCATCCAGAGGTAGTTGTTGTCGAAGCTCTGGTAGTTTTCGTACTCCTCCCCCCAGCCGAAATTCCAGGTGGCCGTGGGACCTCCACCGAGAATGAGGTCGTAAAAGGTCTTTTGGGAAAAGAACTGCACGTACTGCTCGGTGCGGCTGTCATCCATTGCCCTATGCGCGAAGCGTGCATAGGCATCGAAGAGCTGTCCCTGGAATACGAGGGCCAGCAACAAGGCTATCGAAATAAAGATACCGGTACCGGCAATCACGTTCGGCGACACTCCGGCTCTGCTTCTTCCTGCGGACCTGTTTATCAAGAACCGGGCAATGATGAGAAACATCGACATCAGAAACCAGGATCTCGTTTGGCTAGTGACCGCCGCTAGAACGAAAACCACGAAGGGGAAGTAGCGAAGATACATACGCCACCCCGAAGCTTCCCGGGAAGTCAGGAAAGTCCAGCCGCCGATCCACATCAGCAGCACCATGTACTGAACAGGAGCAGAGAGCCATCTTTCGGTCAGGTAATGATAGTTCTGCACGATCGAGACCAGTGCGAGAACCGCCGTGAGGTACGCCAGAACCCGAATCACCTGTTCAAGAGGCTTCCAAAGCGACCTCTCCATTCCGGCAAAAAGGACCACGCAGGAAAGCCAGACGAAGGGCCCCGTTGCCCCCAAAGCTGCCCAGGAAAGGTAATCCTCCAGCTTGTAGGCTATCAGTGCCCAGGTAACGGCAGTAATCACGAGGACCCAGAACGCCAGCAGGGTTCCGCTGCCCAGTTTTTTACCTCCTCCCTTCAAGGCTGCCAGAGCACCTGCGCTGAGCATGCTCGCTATTCCCATGGCGTGCAGTATGTAGTAGACGAACGGCTTGCCTCGTGGTTCGACAAGAGCTGTGGGAGGGACGCTGTCCGTTGTCTGGGCAACGATGACTGCAGCGCACCATGAAGAAACCATGCCTGCAAGTACCAGGTACTTGACGATACGGATGGCGACGGTCGAGGTTTCTGAAGCAGGTTGCGATTTTGCAGGAGGTACAGGAAACCCTTCCGTCCTGGTCAGGGTCGTTTGCACGGCTCTCGTCATCTTCCCTTCCGCACAGGAGCCGGCTGCTATTTTTGAGGCCATGGTCGTCTCACGTATCTGAACAGAACGAACAGCAAGAACAGCACGCTGATTGCGTAACTTGCTATCTGTGCCATCGTCAATGCTACAGCACTGGACGCCATACCGGCCAGACAGAGCACGACCAGTATCGAACCGCGCAGGAGGTCCAGTAAAAGCATCTGCCGGGATTTCTCGGCAGCCCAAAGTCCGGCAGACGCGACAGTCCATACCGAGCTTGCTATGCATCCAACCGCGACATAATTGAGCACATTGGCTCCTTGGGCGAAATCGGTGCCGTACCAGGACATCAGCCGGTCCGAAAACAGCACCATGACCATCGAGCCGAGCACGGAAAAGGCGAAGGTGATCGATCCCGCGTAAACCATGAATTTCCTGAAGCCGCTTTGGTTTCCCTCTGCCTGGAGATTTGACAAGACCGGAATGGAGACCTCGAAAATCCTCATCGGTAGGAAAAGCAGGATGTTCTGAAACCTTCCGGCCGCATTGTACAGACCGAACTGGTAGATCCCCAAAGGCTGTCTGGCCAGCAGAATCCCGACGAACCAGGTGGTCGTGTTCATGGCGATGCTGCTCAGCCAGACCATGGACGACATCCGGAGCATCCCTTTTTCACGCCAGATATTCCGGTACCCGATCGTGATGCCGAAACGGCTGCACTCCTTTTCCAGGACCCACTGCCCGACTATGCAGCTCAGCAGGCTTATCAAGGCCAGGGCTATCACGGTCCCCTTGAGGCCGGCCCAGGAAGCGCCGACAACGGCGATCGGGAGCAGGAAAATGCTTTGCCAGAGATTGACCTTGGCGCTGCCGTGGAACGCCTCCAGGCCAGCCAGTATCCTTAGCTGTACCAGGCTTATCAGCTCAAAAAGGATCCATATCCCGGACAGCTTCAGCTCCGTCGAAATCCTGCTGCCAGGCAGTATGGCCGACTCGATCTGGCTGGAAAACAAAACCAGCAGCAGGCAGATGGCCGATGCCGATATGCCGGTGAAAACCAGGGTGAACCCTATGATGCTCCCGGTCCGAACCTGGTCGGAGGCTCTAAGGGTAGCTATGTGCTTGGTGGCGGAAAGCCCTATGCCGGCCTGTCCGAAACCTGCGACCATCAGCATGGTGCTTTGAATGACGGCGAGTTTACCGAATTCCGCTATGCCCAGGATGCGCGCTATATATATGCCGACGGCAAAGTTTGCCGCCTGGCGGAGAAGGGTTCCCGCGACAGTCCATGACATCCCTGCTGCGAACCTCTTGCCGAGGGAGGCGGCCGAATAGTTAGTGCCGGTCATGTGCCAGAAATTCTCGATGAAGTTCATAAGACATGGGTTGTCCTTCTTCAGAGGTTGACGCTGGTCGTGGCAGGGAAACGCCAACTCTGCTGCGGCTAATCCCGTCCCAAAGCATCGGGTCAAGGCACTTCGTCCGGAGTGCCTTGGAAAGTGGTTCGGGTGAGAGCGTTGAGACCATCGCCGCCTTGCTGGGAACGTCTCTTTTGGATAATGGCCTGCACAGCACATTGGGAATGATATCGGCAACCGTCTGCCGGACAGTTACGCGGGCTTACCCTGGCGGTGATCCTGACTCGCAAGGATCGATTCCAGCTGATCAACGATTTGACGCAGTGCCGGCCGCTCCGCTTGTTCCGGAGATTCCGGGCGCGCCCTCTTCTTCAGCGCTATCTTTGCCAGCATCTCCTTGACGTTTGCTATCAGCATCAGGCGCCCGGTATCGGAAAGATATTTATCGACCGCCCCAAGCTCGCCCCGGAATATGCTGTACACCGGAACACCCAGAGCTGCAGCCTCCCGGTTCATGGTGCCTCCGCCGCTGATCACCAGATCGGAATACCAGATCAGGTTGAGGCCGTCGATGACTTCGGCCGGAATGATCACCTTGCCGCTTGCTAGAAGCTCCGGCCACTTCTGCCTGACAAAATATGCCTGTTTTTCATTGCGAGGCAGCATGATCACCCGGAGGTCCGGGGCAGCGCCCAGCCAGGCAATGGTGGCCTCGAAGAGCTCCTGGCTCTCGGGCCTGAAATAATGGGCCTCCGTTGCCGGAGGACGAAGGGTCACCACTACGTCGTGCTCGTCGATCCCCAGCCGCCGCAGCACCCCCTGCTCAGGGACGAAATCCGGCACATAGACATCCTCCTTAATCCCATCATAACGGCCGATCTGCTCCCTGCCCACCTCCATACCCTGCTCCGGCAGCGCCTGGGGGATGATCATCCAGTCCGGCCTGAGCCCGGGGAGCCCCTTGGCATGTTCATAATCGGTCATCATGACCAGCGGGATGCGGAGCAGCCTGCAGAGAATCATCTGCGAACGCGAGCCGTGAGAAAGGGCGAGGTCCGGTTTCCAGCGCAGGGTCACCGGTACCAGCTGCAAGGCCCGGAAGACCAGGCCGAAGGCTTTCATGAGCTTGTGCTTGCCGTAATGGCGGCCGACTCTTTGATAGGGGAGGTTGTGCAGTTCGGCAAGAGCACAAACCTGGAAGCAATCCCTGGCGGTCAGCATGACCGAGTATCCCCGTTTGCCGAGCTCCGCGACGATCGGTTTGAAAAGCGGCACGTGAGGTGAATTGTCAAGATCGATCCAGATTTTTCCCTTGCAGTTATCCATGTTGGTCCTCTCTTGACTGCAATGTCTCCCCGAGCTTTTTTCACCCCGGCAGGTTGCTGAGCTGTGGCTTGCCATGCTCAGCGCAGAGCCGCTTACAGCTTCTTGTACAGGGCATCCGGGATGTAATAGCGCCTTTTGTTGAGAACGACTCCAAGTATCGATCCTCCGTTGGCCAGGATCTTCTTCTTCATGCTTTCCACCACCCGGCGCCGGGTTTTCCCGGCTTCCACAACCAGAACTACTCCGTCGACGTTTCGGCATAAAGCGATACTCTCGGCTGTATTTGTGTCAGATGATGAATCTATCAGTATCAGGTCGAACCTCTCTCTAAGCTTTTTCCAAAGGGTCACCGTTGCCGAGATATCCTCAACCGGAGGGGCCAATGAAGCTTGAACAGAGACCGGCGCAAAGAAGAGGTTCGAATCGCCGAACCGGAAAAAGGCCTTGTCGAGCAGTTCGCCTTTTTCCATCAGGTCCAGCCAGCCATACTCGCAGGTGACGTTGAAGTTTATCCTTCGGGCAGGGTCCTGGTAGGCTGAATCGAGAACCAGGACCGACTTGCCGTGCTTTTCGACAGCAACCTTGGCAAACTCGCGTACGATTGTGGAAACTCCCTCCCCCCGTCTGGATCCCAGGAACTGGATCAGTTTGTGCGGAGTGGTGGCAAGCAGGTACTCGATCTGATGATGCAGCCACGACATCTCCTCGCCAAGCGAAATGCCACGGGAGACCTCCGTCTGCAAGGCCATCTGGGGAGATACTCCCGAACTTGTTTTTTCCCGGCAGGCTTGTTCTAACGCCTCGTAAATGTTGCTCATATCGTTCTCCCGGTGGGCTGGATGAAAGGTCGCAAGCCCGGCACTGATGCATCAATCGCCTCTCTTGACGGGAAAGACGATACGATCTCCTTCTATTATCAGGTTTTCATCGTCGATGCCCGGATTAGCTTTTTTCACCATCCTGATCGTTTTTGAATCGACATAACCGTAGACATCCTTGATGAGTTCCGCCAGGGTATCTCCCTTTTCAACCCTCCTTTGAACCAAGACGGTATCGCCGACCGCATCTTTTTGCTCCGGCTCCGGGGGGATCTCGGCACGAACCGGTATCTTTGCCGGCTGCAAGGCCACTATCGGCTTGGCCTGGAACAGCAGCGCAATTTGGAAGCCCCAATATGCCGCCATCGCCAGCAGCACTCCCACCAGCAGAGTCAGTCGCCACCTGGCGTAAAACGGTATTTTTATCCCGAAATCGCGGGTTATTTCCCTTACCACCCGAATATCGACCTTTTTCTTGCCGTATCCAAAGGCGGTGATAAGGCTATTGTCGCAAAGCACATTGATGATGCGGGGGATTCCCTTGGCGACCCTGACGATCTCTTTAAGGGCGTAGCCGGTGAAGATCACAGGTTCCTTGTCTGCAGCCGTACTGAGACGGTGATGTATGTAGGTGAGCCCCTCCTGCCTGGTAAGAGGGAGGATGACCGCCTTTACCGCAATGCGCTGCTTGAGCTGTTTCAACTCCTCCAGATTGAGGGTTTTCTCAAACTCTGGTTGCGCACTGAAAACTATCTGTATCAGTTTTTCCGTGGCGGTCTCCAGGTTTGACAGCATGCGCAGATTTTCAAGTGTGTCGATCGGCATGTTCTGGGCTTCGTCGATGAGAAGCAGCACGTTGCGCCCTTCCCTGTATTCGTTTATCAGGGCATGGTGAAGTTGATTCACCATCTCGCAGATTTCATTGGACTGCGGTGCTATGCCGAGTTCCCTGAAGATCTGCTTCAGCAGGCTGCTGTACGAGATGTTTGCATTGAAGACGTAGATCTTTGTCAGCTTATCCTTCTCGGTCTTTTCCAGGTACGCCCTGAGGATGGTCGTCTTACCAACTCCTACAGCACCGATTATCAGGATGAATCCTTTTTTTTTCTCCACGCCGTATATGATCGACGCCAGTGCTTCTTTGTGGCCGGGGCTCAGATACAGAAAAGAGGGGTCCGGCGTTATCTGGAAAGGCTCTTTCTTCAGATTGAAGAAGTTCAGGTACATGCGCTTAAACCTCTTTATCCGGAATGGTGAGCAGCACCGGCAGCTCAAGGTAATTTTCTATGCTTTCCGGATCCGAAAAGGTCTGCGCCATGGATTCGGAGAGATAGGCAACGGTCAGGCTTGCGATGATCCCCAGAAAGATACCGAGCATGACATTGAGCCTGTTGTTCGGCTTGATCGGCCTGGTCGGTACCGCAGCAGCCTGGATCACGCTTATGTTGGACAACTTGAGCTTATTCATCGCGTCGGAGATGCGCGCTTCTTCCTGCCTGTCTGCATAGGTCTGGTAGTTCTTCTCGTTGATGGCGATTTCACGTTTCAGGTTCTGGACCTTGTTTTCATTCAGGTCCAGTGCCGCTATTTCGTTGTCAAGCTGTCTCAGCTGAACCCTCAAAGCCTCCGCCTTTGCAGACTGGGCATTGAGCTCACCCTCGGCCTTGAAAAGTTCGATTTCCAGGTTCTGGTAGACCGGATTGCCCGTCTTGACTTTGCCGGCTATCCCTTCTTCCTGTTCCTTCAGGAACTGATTGACCAGCTCGACTTCTCTTCGCGCATTGACCACCAGCCTGTTACTTTCGGTGTACTTCCTGCGCAACTCCTGTTCTTTCAACTGCAGTTCCAGAAGCTTGGACTTGGCATCCGTTATGATCTTGTCTCTCTCGGTATTGGTATATCGCCCCTTGCTGTTGGCGACATTATGCATCTGCGCCCTGAGTGCCGAAATCTTGTTCGAGTTTTCGCTTATGCTGTTGCGCGCCGTCTTGTACGACGTATCCAGATCCGTGCGCTGCCTGAGAAGAAGGCTCCTCTGCTCCTCCAGGGAGAAAACCCTGTTGGCTTGCTGGAACTCCTGCAGGGATCTTTCCGAATCCCTGAGCTTGTTCTGGAACGACTCGAGTTGGGTCCCGATGAACGATGACTGGGGATCGCTGTGCAGGAGAAGGTGCTTTTCCTTGAACGCATCTACCAGCAGATTCAAGGCACCGGCCGCTATCTTCGGGTCCCTGTGCTGGAAGGAGACCGAGATGACGTTGGATTTCCTCACCCCCGAAACCTTCAGGCTTTTTCCGAAGCTGTCTACAGCAACGGCTATCGGGTTGGCGTTTTTCGCCCCTCTGAGCGCCAGATCGGGGTAGATGGCCTGCAGCCCCATCGTCGTGATGACCTTCTCGGCCAACTCCCTGCTGGTCAGCACCTGTATTTCCGTGTTGGCCAACTCGTCCTGGCTCAGCATCAGGTTGGTGCCGCTGTTGCCCGTACCGATTCCCAGCCTGGACGAATCTTCCTTCCAAAGCTTTACCAACAGGCTGGACTTGGCCTCGTATACCGGAGTCAGCAGAAAAGTACCTCCGGATATAGCTGTGGTTATGGCAATAAACACCAGCAGTATCTTGCCCTTGTGCTTGAAAAGTACTGTCATAATATCGCGTATGCTCATGACGTCTCTCATTGCAGGCCGAATGACCAGCCAGCTGTTGGGCGAGTTATATTAGAGGCTATAACCCAAGCCGATCGGTAGAGGTATGTTCTTCCTTATGTACAGGTCTATCCAGGTATTTACATTGGAGATGGTGGACTTCGGCACGTAGACGATGTCGTTGGGCTGCAGGAAGATATCCTGGCTGGCATCCGCTCCGTGTAAAGCCTGCTCCAGGTTCAACTCGATCCCGGCCATCGTGCCGTCGTCGATCCTGCGCAGCACGATTACCTGGTCGGCTTTGGCGGACTCCTTGATGCCCCCTGCCTGGGAAATCGACTGCAATACGGTGGTCGGACCGGTCAGGGTCACCAGCCCCGCCCTGTTGACTTCGCCGTCCACGTAGACCTTGTCGGCTACCGATGTGCGCACGATCACCGCCACCTTGGGATTCTCAAGCTCGCCGGCGTACGCCTTGTTCAGGAAGGCGGTGAGCTCCGCGGGGGTCAGTCCCGCAGCGACCACATCGTTGACCAGCTGCAAGGTGATCCGGCCGTCGGACCGGACGGTGAGCTGCTCGTTCAACTCCGGGTTGTAGAAGAGCTTGATGTCCAGCTGGTCACCGGGCTGTATCCGGTATTCCTTGCTGGTGGCGGGGTAGCTGGAGGGCTGCGGCACGCCTGCTCTTCCCGTTGCCTGCGAGGAGCAACCCACGATGAAGGTCAAGGTCACGAGCCAGAGAATCTTTAGCGCTTTCATAGTCATTTCCCCTCTTTGTTCGTCACGGCACGGAGCCCGATGTCGTCACGGCTTCCCTGCTCTCCACGTCATCCCATATGACGGTAAGCGATCTCTCCCAGCACCCTGAGCACGTTTATCGGCAATTTCCTGAGCAGATTCCGGTACATCTCCCGGTCGCGCTCCTGGTCGGGCACGAAAGCGCTCCTGGCAAAGTCGTACCGGTAGTAATTAAGCTCCGACCTGCTCCCCCCCCAACCGTTTTTGAAAGCCAGCAGCCCCTCGTTGTCCAGATCCGTCCTCCCCAGGCTGAAGGAGCCATACCCTTCAGCCGCGCATTTCTTTATCGCCTCCCAGAGCACCAGGTTGTTGGCACGCAGCTGCTGAAAGGTTTCATCCGAGGCGCCGTACTTGTACACGGCGTTTTTGCCGAAATGGAGGCAAATTACTCCGGCCACGGTGCGCCGACCATGGCTCGCCAGAGCTGTGAAGCCCAACTCCTGCGAAATCACATGCTTGTGGAGCTTCTCGAAGAACCGGATCGACTGGGGGGGGACGCCGTGGCGCTTGCGCGTCAGGCAGTGCAGACGGTAAAAATCCTGCACCCCCTGCAGCGACCGGCATATCCTCACCGTGACCCCCTCCTTCTCGGCCTTGCGGATATTCCTGGCCGTGCTCTCCCTGAGGCGGGCATGCATCTCCCCCACGTCCTCTGTGAGCTGCAGTACGTGGTGGGCATAGATCCTGGCCGGCTGCTCGGCACCGAGAAACGGCTCGCCTCTGAACTCCACGTAACGCCAGCCGCTCATCCTCCCCAACTCCAAGATGCCGTTGAAAAGGAGCCTGAACTCCTCCGGTTCCCGGATCAGGGCGCCGCAGTAGTCGGAAAAACTAAGGCAGACGCCACGCCTGCCGGTCAGCACGCTGTTCACCTCCATGACCGGCAGACATCCCCGGAATCTCTCCTGCTCCGAAAGGGTGAAATAGGCGGGATGATAGCCGTAACTCTCGGCAAGCAGCCGCGCCCAGTTGGCAGAGTGAAAAATCGTGCAATTATCGCAGCTCAGCAGCATCTCATTCCAGCCGTGGCTCAACAACGGGTTGACAACGGCCACTTTCAGCTCCGCCCTGGTCATGTGGCAAGAACCGGCGCTGCAGCTATCCGTCCCAGTTCAGCGCAGACATAGGCGATCTGCTCCTCGGTCAGCTCGGGGAACATGGGGAGCGAGAGCAGCTCTTCGGCGCAGCGCTCAGCCACCGGGAAGCTCCCGGCCTGCTCGCTGCGGGATGCATAGGCGCGTTGCAGGTGGATCGGGACCGGATAATGCACCCCGCAGGCGACACCCTTGGTGGCAAGGGCATCGATAAGCCTCTGCCTCTGCGGCGAGCGGAGCGCGTAAACGTGATAGACATGATGTGCGTACGGCATCTCCCTTGGCAGCGTGACGGAGTCCGCACCTTCGAGGAGCTCCCCGTACAAGGCCGCATGTTGCCGGCGCGCCCTGTTCCAGGCCTCCAGGTACTTGAGCTTCAGGCTCAAGACGGCTCCCTGGATGCCGTCCATCCTGCCGTTGATGCCGACCACCTCGTGATAGTACTTGCGCGACTGGCCGTGATCGCGCAGCATCCTGATCCGGTCCGCCAGTTGCTGGTTACCGGTGACCACGCACCCCGCCTCGCCGTAGGCCCCCAGGTTCTTGCCCGGATAGAAGCTGAAACAGCCGGCGTCCCCGATGGAGCCGACCGGTCTCCCCTTGTACTCGGCGCCGTGGGCCTGGCAGGCGTCCTCCAGCACCGCTATGCCGTGCCTGCGGGCGATGGTGAGGATCGGGTCCATGTCCGCTGTCTGGCCGAAAAGGTGCACCGGAATGATCGCCCTGGTGCGCGGGGTGATGGCCCGTTCCAGGAGCGCCGGGTCCATGGTGTAGCTCTGCTCCTCGACGTCGACGAAAACAGGCTCGGCGCCGCAAAGCGAAACCGCCTCAGCCGTCGCGATGAAGCTGTTGGGGGTGGTTATCACCTCGTCCCCCGCCTTGACGCCGAGCCCCAAAAGCGCAAGCCAGAGCGCATCGGTACCGCTGCCGACCCCCACGGCCCGGCTGCAACCGCAAAAGGAGGCGAACTCCTCCTCGAACCGTTCGACGTAGGGGCCCCCGGAAAAGGCGCAGGTTTCCAGCACTTCCCTGATGGAGTGCTCCACCTCCTGCGCTATGGCGTCATACTGTGCCCTGAGATTGAGAAACGGCACTTTCATCGCTTATCTCCTTTTCTATCTTGCGCAAGATCCGGGCGGGGTTTCCGGCCACGATGCAAAACGGCGGCACGTCCTTGGTCACCACGCTTCCGGCACCGACAATCGACCCTTCTCCCACGGTGATCCCGGACAACAGCGTGGAGCTCGACCCTATCGAGGCCCCCCGCTTCACCACGGTTTTGCCGACGGCCCAGTCCTCTTCGGTCTGCAACTCGCCGCCTGCCGTCGTTGCCCTGGGATAGAGATCGTTGATGAAGGTCACGTTGTGGCCGATGAAGACGTCGTCCTCCACGAAGACACCCTCGCAGATAAAGGTGTGGCTGGAGATCTTGCAGTTTTTCCCGATCCAGGCGTTTTTTTGCACCTCCACGAAGGCGCCTATCTTGGTGTTGTCGCCGATGCTGCAGCCGTAGAGATTGATGAACTTGGCCAACCGCACGTTCTCACCGAGTTTTACGTCATCAGAAATAGCCAGATACGCTTCCATGCCCTCTCCTCCTACCGCGCGGTCGGCCTGGGCCATCCTGCGTCGATCGACCCTAGAGACGGACCAGAGTCCCGCCCAGGTTCAGTGATTTTATGATCGCCTCAAGCATGCGGACCACCCGCAGCCCGGCATTGCCGTCGTTTTTCGGGGTCACGTTGTTGTTGATGCACTCTACGAAGTAGGCCGCCTCTCCCCTGAGCGCCTCGACCTGGTTCACCCTGGGGGCCCACATGTCGCCGCTGCGATAGCTCACCCTGAGTCCGTACGACTTCTCCTTGGATTGCCCTTCAAATCCTTCCATCCCCTCTACGCCCTTGTCATAGACCCTTATCTTCTCGTCGCTTACCAGATCGTTCCAGACCAGCATCTTCTTCTGTCCCCCGATCAGCGTGGTCCGGATCTTTACCGGCGAGAGCCAGTTCACGTTTAGGTGCGCTATCACGTTGCCGGGGAAATAGATGGTGATGTAGGCTACGTCCTCCAGGTTGTTGTTGAAGTGCGCCACGCCGGTCGCCATGACCGCGGTCGGCTCCTTGTCGATCAGATAGTCCATGATCGAGAGGTCGTGCGGCGCCAGATCCCAGACCACGTTGACGTCCTTTTGGAACATGCCGAGGTTGACCCGGATCGAATCGAAATAGTAGAGGTCTCCCAGTACGTCGTCGTCGATCAGCTCCTTGATCTTCTTCACCGCGCCGGTAAAGAGAAAGGTATGGTCCACCATGATCTTGAGCCGCTTCCTGTCTGCCAGCTCAATCAGTTGCTCCGCCTGCGCCACCGAGGCGGTGAACGGCTTTTCCACGAAGATGTGCTTGCCGTTTGAAAGCGCAGCCTTGGCCAGCTCGAAATGCGAGGAGACCGGGGTGACGATGGCGACGGCATCTATGTCGCTCGCGGTCACCAGGTCCGCGTCGTTTCGAATCATCCGGACCCCGGGGTAGCTCTGCTCGGCGCGCCGCAGCGACGCCTCGTCCGCATCGCTTATGGCAACCACCCGCGCCCCGGGGGTTTCGTTGAAGTTTCTCGCCACATTCGGGCCCCAGTAACCGTACCCGATTACGCCGACCTTGATCATGTCCGTGCCCCTTTAGTTGTGTGGTAGCGGCTAGTAGGCTCCCTTGCATTTGATAACGGCACCCGGGGTGCGCAGCAGGATCTTCAGGTCCAGGGCGATCGTCCAGCGGTTCAGATACCTCAGGTCCAGCCGTACCATGTCGTCGAAAGTCGTGCTGCTGCGCCCCGTCACCTGCCAGAGCCCCGTGATCCCCGGCCTTTTCCCGACCAGACGGTTGCGCTGCCAGCCGCTGTAGTGCTCCACCTCATAGCAGATCGGAGGTCGCGGCCCCACAAGAGACATGTCACCCTTCAGCACGTTGATGAATTGCGGCAGTTCGTCCAGGCTGTACTTCCTGATGAATCTGCCGACCGGGGTCACCCTCGGGTCCCCCTGGATCTTGTAGACGCCGTTAGGCGCCCCCTGCTCGGTGATCTTCCCCTTGATCAGCTGCTTTACGTACTCCCTGTGAATCACGTCGTCGTTGTCCAGATACATGGAACGGAACTTGATGAATTTGAACTTCCTGCCGTTACGCCCCACCCGATCCTGGCGAAAAAAAACCGGTCCTTTTGAGGTGAGCTTGATGAGGACCGGCAAGGCGGCGAAGAAGGGGGAAAACAGGATCAGTCCGGCGATGCTCCCGACCAGGTCAAGGGATCGCTTGAGTACCTCCTCCCCAATCTTGCGGGGGGTCGACGGCGCGAGCTCGGGATAAAAGGTCATGTCGAAGCTGCCGCTGCCGCCGGTCTCAGGATAGATGCGAAAGCTGATCGCTATCCGGCTCACCGTCTCGGCAGTCAGCACCTCGGCAAGCCTTTCCCGCGTCTTTTTGGCGATGATCCGCTTTGCGGCATCGACCTTTTCCGGCTCCACCTCGGTCAAGATCACCCCTATCGGACCACCGGCCTTGAGAAGGCCGCAGATGTCGGTCCCCCTGACGCAGGCGTTGACCCCCTCTCCCAGCGAATCGGTGATTTCTCCGCTGCCGTCCGGATCGCCGATCTGTTCCGCCTCCAGGACCATGACGATGAGCGGCTTGTTCGACCTCTCCGCCCTCCTTCTCTCCTGTACCAGTTTCTCGCGGAAACAGGACTCGGGGTACAATCCGTGTTCCAGGGGGGCGAACTCCCTGGTCCCTATGCGCGGTTGCCGGCTGAACCTGCGCAACCATGATCGGCGTTTCCATAATGAGCGGGCCATTTTTTGCCTCAATCGGGTCGGGACCCCGGACCGTTCGAGTCCGGCTCCTCTCCCCGCAGCTGCTGTTTCCGGGTCGCCCCCTCTTGCTACCGGTGACGGGAACGACTGATCCTGCCTGTCACAAAAGTGCTGAGAACGATCGAGTCTGTGTGAAACGGCTGCCTGGAAAAGAGTAACCAGGACAAAACATTAACTTGATCTAATTTTTGCAAGTATAGCTTTCGCGCTTCTCCATGTCAAGACACCCTTCTGACTCCGCCCCGGCTCTGCGCATCCCGTGAGGCGCCCCGATATGCCATCGCTTCACAGCAGCTGCAGTTTCTCCGTGAACCCCCCTTTGAGCAAAATGGTGCGGTTTTCCAGCATCTCCAGATCCCCCTCTTCGGTCATCCTGTGCAACAGCCTGGTGACTGTCTCGCGCGAGACGGAGGTATAGCCGGCAAGCTCCTTATGAGTGAGTCTCAAGGCTATCACAACACCCCGGTCATCCTTCACCCCGTGCAAAAGGCTCAGGTGGTTCAGAATCGAGCGCAACCTCTGCTCCGCGTCGGGGAGCGCGATCGCCTTCATGACCAGTTGCGCCTCCCTCAGCCGCCGGCAGAGGATTGCCACCAGCTGAAGCAGAACCTTCTCGTTTTTGAGAAAGAGCTTCTGGAAGGTCTCCTTCGACAGCAGGCCGATCTCCACGTCCTCCATGGCGATCACGGTCGCCGGGGCGGTTTTGGCGTCCAAAAGGGCCATCTCGCCGAAAACGTCGCCCCGCTTGTGGACGGCGAGGATCCGTTCGCTCCCGTCGCTCCCCAGGTGAACCACCCGAACCTTGCCGCCATAGACGATGTACATGTAGCTCGCCGTATCCTCCTCGAGGAGGACAACCTGATTCTTGTGAAACCGCTTCTCGACTATGCGGCCCTGCACCTCGTGGAACTCCGCGGGATCGAGGCAGGAAAAAAGGGGAATGGTCCGCAAAAGCCTGCCGTGTTGCGATTCCTCCGCCTGTTTGTCGACTCTGGCTGGTGTAGACACGCACGCTCCTTCCCCGCCCGCGCCCACTTCGAACGGGCGCCGGCAAACATTAGTGCTTTCTATTATACCTTCCGCATCAGCTTCTCGCACCCGGCTCGTGCCGATTTAAAAGCAGATCCCCTCCCCCGCCACCACCCCTTACAAATCCTTGGACCTGAGCCGCAGCGCCCACTATAATCAATCTGGAAGCTGCTCAGGCAGCTTCAGGGCAATTGCCCCAAGTGATGCGATTAAGACGGCGGAGAGTCTCTCGCCCCGGCGGCCTGCTCTCCCTCGCATGGAGAACGATATGGAAAAGTCCCTGCACGACCTCTACCCGGAGCTTCCCGGCACGGCCGACCTCCCCCCTCCTCCACGGGATCATTTCGAAAAGCTGCGCAGCCGGCGCGGTCCCGAGTACCGGCCGCGCACCAGGCACCTGCGCCAGGACGGCCTCGCCAAATACACCAACCGGCTGTTCCTGGAAACGAGCCCCTACCTGCTGCAGCACGCCCATAACCCGGTGAACTGGTTTGCCTGGGGGAGCGAGCCCTTCGACCTGGCCCGGCAGCTCGGCAGGCCGGTACTGGTCAGCATCGGCTACGCTACCTGCCACTGGTGCCACGTGATGGAGGAGGAGTCTTTCGAGGACGAGGAGATCGCCGGATTCCTGAACCGCAACTTCATCGCCATCAAGGTGGACCGCGAGGAGCGCCCGGACATCGACACCGTCTACATGAGCGCGCTGCACGCGATGGGGATCCAAGGGGGGTGGCCTCTCAACGTCTTTGTCACGGCCGACCGGAGGCCTTTCTACGGCGGCACCTATTTCCCCCCCCATGACCACACCCGGGGGATCGGATTCATGTCGCTGCTGGCTCGGCTCCGCGAGGTGTACCGGAGCGATCCCGAGCGGGTGACCCGGGCGGGGCTGCAGCTCACCGAAGCGGTCCGGAGCATGCTGGCCCCGGCTCGAAGCGAGGCTTCTGCCGGAAAGGTTTCGCTGGATCAGGCGGTCCGGACCTATCGGGACCGTTTCGACCGGGTGAACGGCGGGCTGACCGGCGCCCCGAAGTTCCCGAGCTCGCTGCCGCTGCGTCTGTTGCTGCGCCGCTACAGGGAGACCGGAGAGAGCAGCCTCTTCTCCATGGCCCACCTCACGCTGCGGCGCATGGCCGCCGGCGGGATCTACGACCAGGTCGGCGGCGGCTTCCACCGCTATGCAACCGATGAACGATGGCTCATCCCGCACTTCGAGAAGATGCTCTACGACAACGCACTGCTCGCCGTCAGTTATCTGGAAGGGTATCAGGTGACAGGGGACGGCGAACTGGCCGCGGTGGTCGGGGAGATACTGCAGTACCTGCAGCGGGACATGGCGGCGCCGGGGGGAGGATTCTACTCCGCCACCGATGCGGACAGCCTCAGCAGCAGCGGACACAGGGAGGAAGGGCTTTTCTTCACCTGGACGCCGGAGGAGCTCTTCGAGAGCCTGGGGAGGGAGCGGGGTGAGGTTGTTGCCGCCTACTACGGGGTGGACCGGGCCGGCAACTTCGAGGGGCGCAGCATTGCGCACCGTGACAGCAGCGTCGAGGAAGTGGCACGCCATCTGAAGCTCGGCGAGGAGAAGGTACGGGAGACGCTGCAAGAGTCGCGGCAGATCCTGTACCGGCTCCGCAGCCGCCGGCCGCTGCCGCTCAGGGACGAGAAGATCCTCGCCTCCTGGAACGGCCTGGCCATTTCCGCCTTCGCGCGCGCCGGTCTGATCCTGAACCTGCCCGGGGCCGTCGACCAGGCGCGCAGCACGGCGAACTTCCTGCTTGAGAAGATGACGGCGGGCGGCTGGCTGGCCCACAGCCACCAGGAAGGGGAGGCAAAAGGAGCGGCATTTCTCGACGACTATGCCTTCTTCATTGCGGGGCTCATCGACCTCTTCGAGGTGACCGGGGAGGCATGGTGGCTGGAGCGGTCGCTGAAGCTGGCAGCGGTTGCAGAGGGGGAATTCGCGGATCGGGCGGCGGGAGGGTACTTCATGACGGGGTCGCGCCACGAAGAGCTGATCGCCAGGGAGAAACCGGCCTACGACGGTGTTGTGCCGTCGGGGAACTCGGTGATGATCATGAACCTGTTGAGGCTAAACGCCCTGACCGAGGAACCGGGGTATCTGGAGCAGGCCCAGCGGGCGCTGCATGCCTTTGCACCCCAGCTCTCCTCGGCTCCGACGGCTCTTTGCGAAATGCTCCTGGCACTCGATTTCCTGCAGGATACGGCAAAACAGGTGGTGATCGTCGCTCCGCGCGGAGAGCGGGAGGCGGCGCAGGGGCTGCTGGTGAAGTTGCGCCGCGTGTTCCTGCCCAACCGCACCCTGGTCGTCGTCTGCGAGGGAGCGGAACTCGATCGGGCGAGCGAACTGGTGCCGCTGTTGAGAGGCAAGAAAGCGCAGGGGGATCGGGCCGTCGCCTATCTCTGCGAGAACAGGAGCTGCCGGTTGCCGACCAGCGATCCCGAGGAGTTCGGCAGGCAGTTGGAGGAGAGCGGGGCCCGCAGCTGACGCTTATAAGGTCGAGGGAAGGGTGCAGGGATACAGCTCGAAAGCGGCATGGAGTCGCTACCCCTGCGCCAGGCGACGCAGGAACTCCGGGACGCCCTTCTTGGAAACCTTCATGATACGCTGCATCAGCTCGAAGGGAACCACCCTCAACTGGTGCTCTCTTTTCAGCTCCTCAACCATGGCGACCCAGAGGTGGGCGGTCATTTCCGCATCCGCCAGGGCACGGTGGAACACGCCGCTCGTTGTCAGCTTCTTGTAGCGTACCAGCGCCTCGAGACTGTGACCGGGCGCGTCGCAGTTGAGCCTGCGCGACAGGAGCATGGAGCAGGCGAACTCCTGCTGCCGGGTGAGCGAGATCCGTTTCAGCTCGGAGTCGAGAAAGCGCCGGTCAAAGGAGGCGTTGTGGGCCACCAGGTGGTGCCGACCCGCGAAGGCGGCGAAGCGCTGCATCACCTCGGCTGCCGGCGGAGCGCTCCTGAGCATCTCGTTGGTGATGCCGGTATATTGCTCGATGAAGCCGCTCACCCGCATCCCGGGATTCATCAGGCTTTGAAAGCGGTCGGTGATCCGGTTTCCCTGCACAAGGACCGCCCCCACCTCGATGGCCCGGTCCCCGCAGTCCGGTGAAAGCCCCGTGGTCTCGAAGTCCAAGACAACTACGCTGAAATTACCCACCCACCCCTCCTGCACTCCACTTGGCTCCTGCGCAGTTGCTGCGGCTGCAGGAAGCTCTCTTTCAGAGCAGCGCTCAATACTGCAGTCTTTCCGGGAGGCGGTCAAGCAGAATGTGGCTCAGACCGGGGGCACGGGAAGGATCGGCGATCGGGCGGAGGGAGGCGGCGCTTAAAAGCGATGGTTGCAGCTCTCCGCGTCGACCGGGGGATGCGGGACCAATCACAAATAACAACCCGGCTGCTATTTGGTAATGCGCAGGATCGCGCTTGCCACTTTATCGAAGCATAGCTTCAAGGCATCCGTGTCTGGAGCCGGGCAATACATGCCGGTTGGCTGATTGGGGTTGTAGGAGTCAGAATCCTTGCTGTTGGCCAGCCGTTTCAAGATGTCGGAACCGATCTCGTTGTAGGTGGTGCTGCAGCGGGGGTCGAACATCTGCCGGGAATCGATCTCTCCGAACCCTATGCTGTACACTGTAATCCCCTCCTTACGGGCCAGGTCAGCCACATTTTCCGTCATGTTGCGGGCGGCTATATTGGCATCGCACTTCACATAGGGAGGGTTGGGGTTACCGGTAAAGGCACGTTTGTTATTGTAGCTTGCCAAAGGGATGGTACCGCTGAGATCGTGCGTCGGCAGCGAAGCTATACCCATGCCGTAATCCGTGCCGGCGTCGTAATAGCGGCTCGGATTATATACCAGCTGGGGGGAGTTCTCAAAGAACACGTAGGAAAAAAGGTTTCCGTCCACGCTCCCTCCGCCGTTGAGGGGAAACCTTCCATTAAGTGTATTCGGCGCACCGTCGCTGAAGAAAACGATCACTCTTTTCCCGGAGCGCTCGCTGCTCCTTAAGGCGTTTAATTGATCCAAGGCCTTTTTCATTCCTTCTTCCGAAGCCGTCATGCCGCCAGAATTGAGATACCCGATGGCCTGATTCACCCTCTCCTGCACAAATCCTCTTCCGCAGCTCAGGCTGTCTGCCGCCGGATTCTGAACCGTGTTCGGGTACGCCCCGCAGATGGAGACGATCGGATAGGCACCGGTGGAAAATGCCACCAGCCCCATTCTGTCGTCCAACCGGTCGAAAAGCTTGACGAACTCCTTAGCCCTGTCCCTGACTTCAGGAAAGACGGCATACATCGAACTTGAAGTATCCAGTACCAGCACCAGGTCCAGCGTTGCCCTCACCGCCTCTGAGGCTGCCGTGATATCGAAGGTTTTCCAACCCAGCAGTCCTGCAAAAAAGGTAGGCATTCTTGCCGTAGCCGAAACATTCACCCGCCAGCCGCCGTTTTTATCCCGCGTTGCTGCCACCTTGGGAGCAGATGGGGTTGCACCCAGGAACTCACCGGGGTAATTGGCGTTGAAATACTTGGTGCCCATCAGATCGGCGTGGGCTTTCATGCCGCTTTCGCCGCTGCCTTGCGCGAGCGCCTTAGCGGCTTCAAAGCTCGCGGCATCGACTGCCGCGTTGAGCTTGGCTTTGACTCCGTAGGCCCTGCCCAAGTCGATAGCCAAGGCTGCTGCTCCCAGCAATACCACCATCAATAAAGCTAGTAAAACCAACACCTGACCTTTCGGCTGCAGCTGGAAAAGTTTCATGATTTCAGGCCTCAACTAGAAAACCGATATGGAGTGAAGTAGGGGGGAAAATACCTTGTAAGATCCGCCGGGATTGAAGAGGCTGTCGTACTTGTAAAACACCTCGAACACGTAGAGCGTGTCTCCGTCCTTGAGCAAAATACTGGACACGCTCTTCGCATCAAAGGTGCTGTTTGGAACGCTTCGGTTTTGCCACGCTGTTTTTTCCACTGTGATCGACCCTTTGACTTTCCGCACTTTAATTACATACATCATCCCCTTGCTGCTCATCGAGAGCGGCTGTGCGGTATTGGCCAGTGAGTTCATGATAGCCTGGGGGTCTATCGACGTTGAGCTGCGTAGTGCCAGATCGGCACCTTCGCGGCTCACGTTGGCGATTATGTTGTACGCCTGTATGGCACGCGACAGATCGACCAGTCCCAACATAAGGAGCACCAGCAGCGGCAGTACCAAAGCGAGCTCAATCACGCTCTGGCCGTTGGACCCGCTCAATTTGGGACACGGTCGGGACTTCATTACGGCTTCCCCCACGGTTCACTTGTCTTCATGGCCCGCCCCGCTGTCGAGAGACGTAATCAGGCACAGTGTCAGATTCAGGCCCGCCGATGTCAAACCGGAGCGGGGAGCTCACATCGGCACGAAATAGTCGGTACAGGCGGCGCTCAGGTTCGCCACTGTGAGCTGCGGGGTCTTGCCGTAATAGCGCGAGTAGGTAACGATCAGGTCGATGAGATCCCTGGGATGACAGGCGCTTCGCGCTATGCCACGCGCCCCGTACCACTGCTCGTCGAGATAGCTGTAGGCCTCCGGGGAGAACTCCATCCCGCCGGACAGGCACGCCTTCTTGAATATGGTCAGATACTCTGCCTCGGTCGGCCGTTCGACCCTGATCTTGTAACGCATCCTCCTGAGAAACGCCTCCTGGACCAGGTCCTTCGGGGCCAGGTCGGTGGAGAAGACCACCAGCACGTCAAAAGGGATCACGAATCTCATGCCGCTTTCCAGCGTCATGTGGTCGATATGGCGTTCCAGGGGAACCACCCACCGGTTCAAAAAGCTGGCCGGGTCGCTTTGCTGCCGGCCGAAATCGTCGAGGATGAAGAGGCCGTTGTTCGCCTTCATCTGGAGAGATGCCTCATAGTGCCTCGAGGCATAACTGAAGCTGAGATCGAGCATCCTGAGGGTGAGCTCGCCTCCGGCATTGACCACCGGACGCTGGATCAAAATCCACCGGTTATCGCGCTCCCCGGCATCTCCCGGTGCCTGAACCGGAACATGGCAGACCGGGTCGAAGACGCTGATGATCTCCCCGCCCACCGTCACGGCATAGGGGACATAGACCTGGCCGGGGAGGGCTCGTCCGATCGCCTCGGCTATCGAAGTCTTTCCATTGCCCGAGGGACCGTGGATGAAGATCGCCTGCCCCGAGGTGATCGCGGGACCCAGGCGCCTGAAGATCGCCGGATCCAGAGAGAGCTCGGAGAGGGCGCTCCTCAACGCCTCCCCGCCACCTACCACCCCTTTCAGGGTCTGCTTTTGGACCACGTCGCAGTAATCTTCCAGAGAAACCGGCGCAGGACCGGCATAGCGGCAGAGTTTCAGTACCTCCTGCCCCTTCTTGCGCCCGGCCTCGGTGAGCCGGAAGACGTAGGAGGTCTTGGCGTAGTTGGCGGACCCCTTGACCTCGATCAGATTCTCCCTGCGCTGCTCCTCAAGCACGAGCTCCACAATGGAAGCCGGCAGTTTTACCCTTTCGGCGATATCGGCCAGCTTGAACTCTCCCAGCACCAACAAATGCCTTAGAACCAGGTCCTCAACTAGCGCCTGTGTCAATCCGGCACCTTCCAGAGTGCTAGGGGGCTGTGGCGAGGGGAAGCTGCGCATGATGCTCCTCCGCTTTTAGGTTATGGGAAGATCTAGTTAAAAGGGACCGGGACCTTGGCAAACCCGATCCGGGCGGCCGCACCAACACATTATACTTACCTAATCTTGAATTTAAATCCGGGAGCCAAAAAAAATTTTCCTTGCAGATTTTTGCTACCGTCGTAGTATTTGGTTAAAATATTCTAAGGCTGTACAATGTCACCTCCGGAAGCAGCTCTGACAGACGCGGCTGCCGGCACGCCAACAACGTCGTTTTCTCCACCGGGGCTGCAATGGATCAGGCCAGGGAATTCCGCTCGAAAATTGGCAGCGCCTTGAAGAACCCTGCCGGGCAGGGACTCATTGAGTACTCGTTAATACTGCTGCTGGTCGCCCTGGTGATCGTTGTGGCATTGCGGGAACTCGGAACTACGGTCAATTCGACTCTTTACGAGCCGGTAAACAGTGCCGTCACCAACGCAGGCAGATAGCAGCGACTCCAGATCCAGTTCCGATTGGCAATCTTGGCAATAAACGCTGAGGTGCAAGACCCAGGCAGGAGAAGGCGAAAGTGTCACTTACGTTGTAAAATCCAACCCAAAAGGAGATATCAACATGTTAAGCCACTTGAGGAACCTGTACGGAAGATCGATTCGATCCTTAAAAGAAGACAAGGGACAAGGATTAGTAGAGTACGCATTGATACTGGTATTGATCGCAATAGTTGTAATGGCTGCAGTAAAGGGTCTGGGAACAACCACGAACAGCGCCTTCTCGAAGATAAACAGCGGATTGCAAAACCCGTAGCGACCTTTCAGCACCGCCTCGACAAAACGAGCGCGGTCTGCAAGGAAGCATGGCCCGCTTCCTTGCAGACCGCATGAACCAGATACCTGCCCATGAACACTAAAAGCACGACAGGGGGGGAAACAGCAGGTGCACTCGCGGATGCAGTAATTCCTGAGCCATCCGCAGCACCTGTTCCCGCGGCTGACAGCAGTGATTTCTCTCGAAAACGATCTCCCATGGCAGCGCCGGAACCGGTTGCCGTCGGAATAAAGATACGATGTGCGGAAAGCCGGTTCTCCCGCTCGTTGCTCGGCAAGAGACCGGCCGCGGAAGGATCGCCCGGGTGCCCCGGCACCTTGCCACCCCTTCAAGGGATCCCGATCACGGCCGGCAAGGCTTTCAGGCATTACCAAACCAGGAGGGACGGACTATGACGCGCCCGAAAGCAGTAATCGTGGTCTCGATCTTTGCGCTCTTTTTCGCCGGGATCGCAGCGTGGCTTTCCTACAGCTATCTGCAGAAGGAGATGGACACCGTCCAGGCGGTTCGCCCGGAGAAGATCGTCGTTGCGGCCGCCGACATCCCGATCGGCACCTTGATCACGGAACCCCAGCTCAAGGTTACCTCCTGGCCCAAGGACAGCATCCCGCCGGGAAGCGCCCAGCTCACCGAGTCGGTGGTGAGCCGCGTCGCCATTCGCCCCATCACGCGCGGCGACGCGGTAACGGAGCAGAAACTTAAACCGAAATCGGGTGCGCCCGGCTCCGGATTCATGACTTACGTGGTCCCCGAGGGGCACCGGGCGGTGACGGTCGCAGTCAACGAGGTGGCCGGCGTCGCCGGATTTCTCACCCCGAACGACCGGGTCGATGTGATCGTCACCACCCCGGTCCCCGGCAACGAGAAGGAAAGCGTCAGCAAGATCATCCTGGAAAACGTCCCCATTCTCGCCACCGGGCAGGTAACCGATCAAAAGGAAGGGAAGCCGGTCGTGGTGCCGACAGTGACCCTGGACCTGATACCTGCCGACGCGGAAAAGCTGGTCCTCTCCGCCAGCAAGGGCTCCCTGCAACTGCTGCTCAGAAACATCACCGACAGCGCCCCGGTCAACTCGAAAGGGGCCACCATAGCCAAGGTATTGAGCGGCATGGAGCGGCCGCCGGCCGCCTCCCCCCCCCCGGCAAGAGGGCTCCCTGCGGCAAGGAGTCCCCGAAAGCCGGTGCTCGCGGTGAAGGCCACGCCTCCCCCAAGCCATACACTGGTCATCATCAGGGGGACCGAGAAGTCAACCAAGCAATATGCCGAGTGAGCAGCCGACACTTAACTTCATGGACCGAGGTAGCCAATGAATCTCCATTATTCCAGGATAGTGCTGCTGTCTATTCAAATCTCCTTCCTCCTCCTTGTCAACGCCGGCCTCTCATTCGGCGGCGTCCCCATGACGGTGGTGGTCAATAAGAGCGTGCTGCTGACTCTCAAGAACCCGGCCCGGCTGGTCACCATCGCCGACCCCGAAATCATCGCCGTGCCGGAGCCGTTGCAGCGCAAGCAGCTGCTGATCAACGGCAAGAAGATAGGTGCCACCAATCTGATCGTCTGGGAGGATGACGTGGAAAAACCGACCTTCTTCGACATCCAGGTGGTCGGGGACCGGGATCTCATCGAGACCCAGATCCGGGAGTACGCCCCTGACGACGACATAACGGTGCAGTACGCCAGGGAGACCGTGGTCCTTTCGGGGACCGTCGCCAACGAGCAGACCGGGAAAAAGGCGGAGGAGATCGCCAAGGCGTACTCCGTCAAGGTACTGAACCACATCAGGGTCGACTCGCCGCAGCAGGTGCTGCTCCAGGTCAAGGTGGCCCAGATCGACAAGACCTCCCTGAAAAAACTCGGCATCAGCGCCATCGTGGCGGGAAACACCGCCGAAGGTTTCTCCAACCTGATCGGGGCTCCCAGGACGGCGACCACCACCATCACCAGCAGCAGGGCGGCTGCCACCTCAACCGTCACCGGCCCGCCGGGGATCAACGGGAGCGGCCCCTCGGGGATCGGGGGGTTCGACCCGCTGGACGCCTTCCAGCTGGGAGTCTCCTACTTCCCGGCCGGGATCGGCGCGGTGCTCCAGGCCCTGAGCACCAAGGGGCTCGCCAAGATCCTGGCCGAGCCGAACCTGCTGGTTAAAAGCGGCGACGAAGGGAACTTCCTGGCCGGCAGCAGAATCCCCTACAGCGTGCTGATCAGCACCGGGGGGGCCGCCACCAGCTCCATAGTCTTCGAGACGGTCGGCATCAAGCTCAAGTTCAAGCCCGAGGTGATGGAAAACGGCCTGATCCGGCTGAAAATCGACCCGGCCGAGGTGAGCAGCATTGCAGGGACGCTGGCGGTGAACGGCTATCCCATCATCGACACCAGGGATGTCCGGACCACGGTCGAGCTGCGGGATGGCGAAAGCCTGGTACTTGCGGGGCTGCTCCAGGAAGAGCAGATAAAACTGATGTCCAAGATCCCCCTGCTGGGGGACATCCCGATCCTGGGCGCCCTGTTCCGTTCCACCCAGGACGATCTCACCGAAAAAGAGCTGGTCTTCTTCATCACCCCCAAAATCGCGCAGCCCAATGCCCCCGGGGTCAAAACGGTCCTGCCGACCGATCAGGAATTGACCCCGGAGCAGGAGAAGGAGTTGCGCTGGATCCCTCTGGGCGATTGAGCCAGCGCAGAGCGGCAGGATGCAGAGGCGGATCCGAGTAAGAGGTGACCCGCGGGAAGGAGCGCAAGCTTGACCCGGAAACCAGAGAGTCCAATGAAAGCGAGGGGGCTTGGGACGTATGCCTTCACAATTTTCCATAGTCATCATCGATCCCGACCAACTCTCCAGGGACGCCATAGTCGCCACCCTGAGGCCTTATTCCGATTCCATAACGCTGGCCGGGTCGGTGGACAACTTCACCGACGGCGCTTCGGCGATCCAGAGAAACGCGCCCAACGTGGTGTTCCTGGGAGTCGACGACCTCCTGAAGGGGGTCAAGGATGTCCAGTGCATCACCCTGTTATACCCCCGGGTCTCGGTGATCGCCTGCTCCTCGGAAAAAAGCTCCGAGTGGATCCTCGCGCTGATGCGCGCAGGCGCCGTCGAGTACCTGCTGCGCCCGATCGCGGAGGAAGAGCTCAAGCAGTCGCTGCAGAAGGTGGGGCGCTTCCTGTTCGCCGCGCCCGAGGAGAAGGTCCCGGCCGGCAGGATCATCGCCGTCTACAACCCGATCGGCGGCATGGGGACCACCACGATAGCGGTGAACCTTGCCGCGGCCCTCGCCGAGGAGGGGACCAAGGTCGCCCTGGTCGACCTGAACCTGGATGCGGGGGACGTCAGCACGTTCCTCAACGTCAATCCGACCTACACGCTGAGCAGCGTCACGACCAACGTGGAGCGGCTGGACGCCAACTTCCTGATGAGCGTCATGACCCGCCACGCCTCCGGCCCTTTCGTACTCACCGAGCCGCTCGAGGTGGACGAGGCGGTCTCGATAACACCCGAGCAGGTGCAACGCATCCTGCAACTGTTAAGAGGCATCTTCAACTACGTGATCGTAGACTGCGTGGGGCAGCTGGCGGGGTGCAACCTGGCGATTTTCAACAGCAGCAACCAGATCCTGTTCACCACCACCTTGAGCCTTCCCGCCCTGAAGAATACCAAGCGCTACCTCTCGGCCATGGCAGGCAAGGGGTTTGGCCGCGACCGGGTGAAGCTCGTCATCAACAGGTACCTCCCCAAGTCCGACATACAGGTCAAGGACGCCGAAAAGGTGCTGGGGATGCCGGTCTACCAGGCGATACCCAACGAGTATTCCAGCGTGGTCGATTCGATCAACAAGGGGATGCCGGTGGTGAAGCTGCTGCCGCGATCGGCGATAGCCAAGTCGATCCTGGGGCTTGCCGAGCAGGTGAAAGAACAGTCGGGGGCCGAGGCACCGAGGCGTGCGCCCGTCCGACTCGGGCAGTGATGGCGGGCGGGAAGTCCAAAGGAGAGCCGCATGCTAATGAATGACCCCTTCAAGATTCCCAGCGTCCAGGCGGCGACGGACAACGAACACTTTCAGGACATGAAGATCCGCATCCACCGGCGCCTGATCGATCGCATCGATCTGGCGAAGATGGATCTCATGGGCAACAGCGAGCTCCTGAAGGAGATCGGGGCCGTCATAGAAAGTCTCATCATCGGGGAAGGTATCCCGCTGAACCAGATGGAGAGGGACCGGCTCATCGTCGAGATCCAGCATGAAACCTTCGGGCTGGGGCCGCTGGAGCCCCTGCTGGCCGACTACCAGATTTCGGACATCCTGGTGAACAACAGCTCCAAGGTCTACATCGAGAAGGGAGGCAAGCTGATCAAGACCGACGTCTGTTTCCGCGACAACGCGCACCTGATGCAGATCATCGAGCGGATCGTCTCCAAGGTCGGCAGGAGGATCGACGAATCCTCCCCCTATGTGGACGCGAGGCTTCCCGACGGCTCCAGGGTGAACGTGATCATACCGCCGCTGGCGCTCGACGGTCCCGTGCTTTCCATTCGCCGCTTCGGGCGGGAACCTCTCGGCATCTCCGACCTGTTGCGGGTCGGCACCATGGACCAGAGAATGGCGCAACTGCTGGAAGGGGCGGTGGAGACCAGGCTGAACATCCTGATCTCCGGGGGGACCGGAACCGGCAAGACCACCCTTTTGAACGTCCTGTCGGCCTTCATACCTCACGGCGAGCGGGTGGTGAGCATCGAGGACTCGGCCGAGCTGCACCTGAAGCAGGAGCATGTGGTGAGGCTTGAGACCCGCCCCTCGAACATCGAGGGGAGAGGCGAGGTGACCCAGAGGGACCTCTTGAGGAATGCACTGAGGATGCGGCCGGACCGGATCATCATCGGCGAGGTGCGCGGCGGGGAGGCGCTCGACCTGCTGCAGGCGATGAACACCGGACACGACGGCTCCCTTTCCACCATTCACGCCAACACCACCAGGGATGCCCTGGCCCGCCTGGAAACCATGGTGCTGATGGCGGGGCTGGAACTGCCGGAACGGGCGATCAAGGAGCAGGTCGCATCGGCGCTGAACCTGGTGATCCAGCTGGTCAGGTTCTCCGACGGCACCCGGAAGGTCGTGAAATTGTCGGAGATCACGGGGATGGAAGGGAGCACCATCGTGATGCACGACGTGATCGTCTACGAGCAAAAGGGGATCGACAAGGAAGGGAATGTGATCGGCGAATTCCGGGCCACGGGTGTAAGACCGCGGTTCGCCCAGCGCTTCAAGCTGTTCGGTTACGAACTTCCCCCGGGGATCTTCGAGAATTAGGAGGTAACGGTGCTTCTCCCCATAGTGGCGCTCATATTCCTCACCGCTTTCTGCATCTTCCTTGCCGTCTATCTGGGGGTGGTGGAAAAGCAGGACTCCCCGAAGGCCGAGCTGAGGAAACGGCTGCAGCGCATGGCGAGGTCCGGGGCAAGCGGGATCCCGGAAGAACTGAGGTCGGAGATCGTCCGGGAGGCGACTCCTGCGGACCAGTTGTTCGCGCGTCTCCCCCTGACCCGCAATCTCGACCAGAAGCTGGACCGCGCCGGGCTCAAGATCAACGTCTCGCTCTTCGTCATGATCGTCGCCGGTCTGGCAACCGTCTGTGCCGCGCTGGTCGGGCTGCGCACCGGGTCGGTGCTCTTCGGCCTGCTGGCTGCGGCAACCTGCGTCCTGATCGCCAAGGTGTTCCTGGCGGTCAGGGCGGTGCAAAGGGTCGACAAGTTCACCGAGCAGTTCCCCGACGCCCTGACCATGATCGCGCGATCCCTGCGGGCCGGGCACTCCTTCACCACCGCCGTGCAGCTGGTAGGTCAAGAGGTCCCCTCCCCGGTCGGTGAACTGTTCAAGACGGCATACGACCAGCAGTTGCTGGGGTTGAGAATAACCGACGGCCTGACCAATCTCAATGAAAGGATCGACAGCCTCGACCTGAGGTTCTTCACCACCGTCGTCTGCATCAATGCCGAGACCGGCGGCAACCTCTCCGAAGTGCTCGACAAGCTGTCGATGACCATCAGGGAACGGCTCAGGATCCGAAGGCAGGTCCGGGTCTACACGGCCCAGGGACGCCTGTCCGGCTACGTCCTGGGAGCATTGCCGATCATAGCCTTCATCGCCTTCAACCTCCTCAACCCGGAATACGAGTCGGCGCTGATCAAGGAACCGATGGGGATATACGTGCTGGTCTTTGCCGCATGCATGCAGCTGGTGGGATTGCTGGTAATCAGGAATATCATCAAAATCAAGATATAGGCGCTCCTATGATCTATCTGATCTCCATCATCGTCTTCACGTCGGTCATGCTCCTTTCCGCCGCGCTGCTTTATCAACTGCTGTTGCGAAAAAGCGTCCTGGTGGCAAGGCTCGACACCCTTTTCCCGAAGCAGGCAAAGACGAAGCAGCCGGTCGAGTCGGGAACCTGGGCCTACAAGCTGAGCCGCATCGGCGAGACGGTAAAGCTGCCGCCGCAGGAGCATAGCAAGTACACCAAGATGCTGGTTGCCGCGGGATGCAGCCGGGACAGCGTATACCGGTTTTTCGGCTGGAAGATACTGCTCGCCAGCGGCCTCCCCCTGCTGTTTCTCTTCCTCTATGCGACGCCGCGGCAGGTCACCTTCACCAGCCAGTCGATACCGATCATGGTGGCCTGCGCCATCAGCGGCTACCTGCTGCCGAGCTACTGGCTGTACGCCAAGAAGAAGAACCGTCAGCTGCAGATTTTCCATACCCTGCCGGACGTCCTCGACCTGATGACGGTCTGCGTGGAAGCGGGACTGAGCATGGATGCCGCATTGATAAAGACCACGGAAACCCCGCAGTTTGACAAGGACCCGCTGGCACAGGAAATAAAGATCGCAACCATGGAAACCAGGGCCGGCAAACCGCGCATCGAATCGTTGAAGGACATGGCCGAGCGCACCATGGTCGATGACGTGAAGTCCTTTGTCACCATGCTGGCCCAGACCGAGAGATTCGGAACCAGCCTGAGCCAGGCGCTGCGCAGCTATGCCGACAGCCTGAGAATCAAGAGAAGGCAGATTGCCGAAGAAGCCGCCGCGAAAACGACCATCAAGATGGTGTTTCCCTTGATACTGTTCATCTTCCCCGCCTTACTCGTGGTTATCTTAGGTCCGGCCCTGATCCAGATCAGCAAGATCTTCAAATGATGGAGTTGGCGAAGCCCCATCAGGGAACCAAATAACCGTTTAGCGCAAGGAGGTGATCCCATGAAAATAGACTTCAATACCTTTATCCTTCTGATCATATCCGTCCAACTGGCACTGAGCTACGTGAAACAGGGGAAGAAGTGAATCCAGCATCCTTGCCGGTGTTCAGAAACCGGGAATATCGGCAAGGATAACCCGAGAGCAATGGTCCGGGACCGTCCGGTATACATAGCGGGTGAACACTGAGGGTAACATCGCTGGCTAGACCGGCGTCTCCACCGAGATTTAATCCGAAGTCATTTCTACAAGCCGAGCTCTTGGTCATCGGCACCGGGATGCGATCCGAAGTGATATCGACGACAGTTCAGGTTTTGGATGCTACAGAGTCACCGGTAGGGCTTGCAAACAACAGGGAGGAGCCATGCGCTACTACAAAATAGCCTTTTTTGTCTTGTTGTCGGTTGTGATGCTGGCATTGGCCGGTTGTGGAAGTTCCAACAGTGGCAATCCGGCTGACCCGTTAGCCGACGGCACGCCAGGCACCGGTGAAACCCCAAGGCCGAGCGCAGCCGGCAACATCCTTTTTACCAGCGCTGCCGGAACCGCCCCGGGGAGTCAAACGAACCTGCTTGTACCGATGGACAAAGAAGTCGATCCGGCCTTGGGTACGGCCTGGAATTTTCTCCAGCTGATCCCCTTCAAGCTGACCGACACGAACGGCAACCGCCGGATCGGGGTGCCGGTAACCCTCTCCGTGTACAGCATCACCACGCTCGATCCCGATGATGTGGTAATCGACTTTCTGGTGCCACCGGTGACGGAAACAAACCAGCAGACGGTGACCACGGACTCCGCCGGCCAGGGGATATTCAACGTGAGCGTCACCCTGGCGACCCCCACGCCCGGCGGGGTCAATGCGGTCGACGTGGTTTTCAAGGCGGTGACCAACGATGCTACCCCTGTCACCGCCTATGTCGGCAATTCCTACTCCTTGACCTCAAGGCTGCCGACCCTGGTTCTCACCCCAAGCGCGGCATCGTTTGGTACGGCGACAGCCATTACCTTTACCGTTGTCGGAGGGAGCGCTCCGTATAACGTCACATCGAACAATACCGCCCGCGTCACCGCTACGCTTCAAGCGGATGGCTCCACGGTGGCGGCGCAGCTGGTTGACGCTTCAGCTTGGACCGGGTCGGTCACCATTTCCGTGACCGACTCTGCGGGTCAGAGTGCCTCCGCAACAGTAACAAGGTAAGCTCTTTCATGAATCCATTAAGGCAAAATTGCTACGCAGTATAGGAGGCTATGATGCGCAGGGCTATTCTTTTGGCAACTCTCATACTCACCCTGGTCAGCGGAACCGCCACGGCCGACAGCCTGCAAGGCAGGTTCGGCGTTACCGGCAAGGTGGGAGCCGTGGTTCCCCTGCAGGACGACTTCATCAGCGGCACCTCGGATTCCAACTCCGCCATTGCCGCAGGCGGCGGCCTCATCTTCGGGTTGTCCAGGAATTGCGCCTTGGAGATCGACGTCACCCATGTCCCCGAACTCGATCTGGAGATTGCGGGCGACAAGGCGTACGAAGCAACCTTTACCGACATTGCGCTCGGCTTCCAGTATCGCATCGCCTCGGACAACCGCCTGGTTCCCTTCATTGGTTTCGGGGTCGACTTCATCAAGGGAGATCTGGAACACGTCAACGGTACCAATTACGACCTGGAATGGACGGTCGGCGGCCACGTAAACGCCGGAATGGATTACTTCATCACCAGGGGGATCGCGCTCACGGTGGACCTCAGGGGTCTCTATGCCGCCAAGGGAGACGTGGAAGGCGGGGGGACCAAGGTGGGCGAATACGACCCGATGAGTTTCATCGGAACCGCCGGCATCCGCCTGATCCTGCCGGAACACGCGTTCTGGTAACTTGAAGGCCTTGAACCTGAATTCGGGCAGGGAACTGGCCGGCAGGCTCTCGGTCGCTGCGACGCTTTTTTCCAGGGCCAAGGGGCTGCTCGGCAGGCAGGCGCTGGCGCAGGGAGAGGGGTTGCTGATCAGACCTTGCAAGGGGGTTCATACCTTCCTGATGAAGTTTCCCATAGACGTCGTCTTCCTGGACAAAAACGACCGCATCGTCGAGACGGTCGAGAACCTCCAGCCCTACCGGATGACCAGGGTGCTGCTCGGCTCAACGAGCGCGATCGAGCTCCCCGCGGGCACCGTTTCGGCCTCAGCGACCGTCGTCGGCAACCAGGTTGTTTTTGATTGACCGTCCAACCGCATCCATGCCGGCACAATCGCCGTGCCGGCATGGCCATCAGATGGATCGCCCGGGGCCACGTGCTATCGGAACAGCGACTATGGAAAAAACGCGCTCCCTCAGAGTAAACGCCATCCCTTCCATCGCGGAGCTGTTCTTCGTCACAATTTTCCTTCTCCTGTTCTTCTCCAGAAGGTCGGGGCTGCTGGGCGACGGCGACACCGGATACCACATACGCGCCGGCGAGTACATCATCGCCACCCTTTCCATACCACGATACGACATTTTCTCCATCCACACCCCGGCCATGCCGTGGACCGCCCACGAGTGGCTCTCGGAAGTCATCATGGCCGTGATCCACAGCGCGTTCGGGTTGACCGGCATCGTGGCCTTTTTCGCTTTGCTTCTGGCACTGACCACCTATCTGCTGTTCAAGATACTGATGATATATGAAGCAGATATACTCCTCGCCTCAGCGGTAACGATTCTTGCCTTCAGCTCGGCACAGATACACTGGCTGGCAAGGCCCCACGTATTTTCCTTCCTGCTGATGATCATCTGCCACTTTCTGCTCGAATCGTGGCACCGCGGCGGAGCGAACCGCCTCTATCTGCTCCCTCCGATCATGCTGCTGTGGGTCAACCTGCACGGAGGCTTTCTCGGCGGATTCATCCTCCTTGGCGCCTACCTGCTCGGCAATCTGGCAGGGATGCTGTCAGCGCCGCCTGCCACACGAGCAGCCCACCGACAGAAATTGAAACAGCTGGCATTGACCATCAGCGCCTGCCTTGCCGTCTCGCTCATCAACCCGTACGGCTACCAGATACTCCTGTTCCCGTTCAAGCTGGTCTCGGACACATTCATCATGGACCATGTCTCCGAGTTCCTCTCCCCCGACTTCCACCAAAGGATGCCTTTCAAGTACCTGTTGCTGCTGCTGATTGCCATCTTTGCCCTCTCCAGAAAGACCGTTGAGGCAACCGAACTGGTCATCATCCTGATATTCACCAACATGGCACTGTACTCGGCCCGCTACATCCCGCTTTTTGCGCTGATCACGGCGCCCATCCTGACACGCCAGGCCACCGAGGCCCGGGGGCAGATGGGGGGGAGGCTGGCGCAGTTCTTGGAAAAGCGCTCGGAAAACGTCGCCAGGATCGATGCCCGGGCAACCGGCTACCTGTGGCCTGCGGCGGCACTGATAACCGTCGCGGTCGCTATCGGCTCCGGAAAGATGCAACATTGCTTCGATGAAAAGAGCAAGCCTGTTGCCGCCACCGAGTTCCTGCTCAAGGAAAGGATAACCGGCAACATGTTCAACAACGATGAGTTCGGAGACCATCTCATCTACCGAAGCTATCCCTACTACAAGGTGTTCTTTGACGGCAGGTCGGATATGTACGGCGCGGGAATGCTGAAGGAATACAGAAAAATCGTCAATTTCGAGCCGGGATGGGAAGCCATTCTTGGGAAGTATCATGTGACATGGATTTTCTTCGATTCCCAGTCCAATTTCTCGAGATACCTCCTCAAGGACAGCAACTGGGTACTGATTTATTCCGATCAGGTGGCCAATATTTTCGTGAAAAACATTCCCCAGTACAAAGATTTGATTCAGAAATACCGTTCAGTAAAACCAGCCGCAATTTAGGCCAAAGTCCCCTCCCCCGGGGGGCACTGCCATTAAGTTACCTGATTAGTGCTGATCTTCCGCTGCAAAAACTCCCTCCCCTTCAAGGGGAGGGTGGGGGTGGGGATGGGGTAGTTCCGGCGCAAAAACACCCCCATCCCCTCCTGACCTCCCCCTTGAAGGGGGAGGAATCTGAACACACCATCAGGCTGCGGGTGTGGTGGGCGCGGCCCACCCTACCTCTGACTCCCTCCCCTTCAAGGGGCACTGCCATTAAGTTAAGGGGAAAGAATCATTTTTAGAAAATTATTTTTCTTCTTCGACGCAAAAAATTGATGATTTTGCCTTGTGTACTTTTTTTTCTGTCTACATTACGCCCATTTCTTCT
>Ga0209212_1001165_pt1 | contig 44573 bp, 39 predicted proteins | sample RifGroC2_FD_183996 | JGI IMG/M metagenome (GOLD analysis project Ga0209212, IMG submission 183996) | Groundwater microbial communities from Rifle, Colorado, USA - Groundwater C2 (SPAdes) (version 2) | ecosystem: Environmental > Aquatic > Deep subsurface > Groundwater | place: Rifle, Colorado... | reverse complement strand
CCTTCGTCCTTTTCAACAGGAACGCCCTGAACTTCGACAGGTATTATTTCTTCTTTAAATTTCCCGCTTTTTGTTGCATACAAAGCCTTTTGATGGCTCATCAGGCCAAACTCGTCTGCCTCCCCTCTGGTTATGCCATATTTCTGCGCTACCCTTTCTCCCGTAATCCCCATGTGGTAGCAGTTATAGACATCCCATAAACCGTCATACACCATCGCATCGGTAATTGTGGTGTCTCCAAACTTCACGCCCCACCTCAGTCCTCTAATTAAATGGGGTGCAGCGCTCATATTCTCCATTCCGCCTGCAACTATTATGTCTGCGTCTCCCGCCTTTATAGCCTGAGCAGCAAGCATAACGGCCTTGAGGCCGGAGCCACATACCTTATTCACGGTAAACGAACCTATTTCAGCAGGAATTCCGGCATAGAGTGCAGCCTGTCTGGCGGGGTTTTGGCCAAGACCCGCGGAGATCGCATTCCCCATGACGACCTCTTCTACGTGCTGAGTCTGAATACCTGCCCTCTTCACAGCTTCCTTTATCACTATGGCGCCCAACTGTTGAGCAGGCACTTCCTTGAATACGTGTCCAAACTTACCCACAGCCGTCCTTACACCGCTAATGAGAACAACTTCTTCAGGCATACGTTGTCACCTCTTATCTTTTATTTTGCATATCTTCTATCTCTCCCTTAATTTCTTCTGCGTCGGGGGCTTTAGGGTTGAGTTTTAAGTAAGTCAGGTAATCCTTCAGTGCATTTTCATTTTTCCCCAGCTTTTTGAAGGTATTCCCACGATGAAGGTAGGCTAAAGGATTGTAAGGGAAGAGTTCGATGGATGTGTTAAAGTCCTCAAGCGCTTCGTCAGTCCTTTCCAACAGGTTTTTGATTTGACCCCGTTCGTAATATACACCGGCAAGACGAGGGCTCAATTCTATCATCTTGTTGTAATCCTCTAAACACTTTTGCATATCACCTTTTCCGCGGTACGCTTTGGCGCGGATATAATAAGCAAAGGCATTGTTTGGCGAAAATTCTATGAAGGTCGTTGCGTCTTTTATTGCGTCGTCAAAACGTTGTGCATCAGCATGAAGAATACCCCTTTTCATATAGATTTCCGTATTACCGGGATCGAGTTCCAGGGCCTTGTTGAAGTCTTCTAAGGCTTTTTCAGGTTCACCCGATTCGGCATACGTCAGACCCCGGCTGGCGTAAGCAGCTGCAAATTTGGGGTCTAACGAAATGGCCTTACTTAAGTCTTCGATAGTCAAGTCTGTCCTTCCGACCATTTTAAAGGCAATACCACGGTTATAATAGGACAGGATTGAACCAGGATCTAAAGACAATGCCTTACTATAATCCATGATGGCCTTATCGATAACCTCTATGGTAGCGTAAAGAGACCCACGATTGTAGTAAGCAGGTGCATAGTCGGGATTCAGCTCGACGGCCTTGTTATAATCACTTATTGCCCGTTCAGTATTCTTCATCTTCTCATAAATAACACCGCGGTTACAATAGGCTACGGCATCGTTCCCATGCAACTCGATAGCGTAGTTTACGTCTTTTAATGCGGCTTCTATGCTGCCTTTTTCTTTTTGTATTATAGAACGGTTCAGATAAATATCGGCAATAACTTCGCTAACGGTAAGATTTCTGAGGTAATATCCGTTCTTGACGCTTGCCTGTGAAATACGCTTCCCGTGCATATTGATATAATAACTATCAGGAGTAAACATACCTTCATAACCCGTTTCGATATTTCTCCGAAAGTCCCCGTCATCGTAACGCACAAATATGTGTTCCGGCACGCTTACGCCGTATATAGGAAAATGTAAGCCTTCTGCGATACAGAGATAGAGAATAGACAAACCCACGCAGTTACCGACTTTCGAATCCAAAACCTTATTTAAGGATATATATTCAAGACTGCCCGTTTGAACGTACTTAAATTGGAGTTCGTTAAAAAGCACCGTGTTCATGGTCTTGATAATCTGCTCCGGCTCTGTTTCATCACGAAGACTCGTCCTGATATTTTCAATGATATTTTCAAGCTTTTTGAGATATTGTTCTATATCAATTGTCGGATAGGATTCTTTTGCGATTTTAAGGGCAGTTCTTGCCAAACTTGTATCTGTTGCGTTAATTTCCCAGGCAGAATTTTGGCTTAAATCATCTGCCAATACCTGTGATGAAACCGGCCTAAAATCAGTGGAATGATGCGTGAAACCACAGACTTCGTCGTGAGCGCTCAGTCGAACGATTGCACAGATGGCACAGATAAAAGAAACGAACAATCTGCGTAATCCGTGGAATCTGTGGTTGCTTTCGAAATTAGTACGCATGTTTGTGTATGAGTCCATTCCATACGGTGAGCCAGATTATCTTTAAATCAAAATTGAGCGACCAGTTTTCAATGTAATAGAGGTCGTATTCAATGCGCTTCTCCAATGAGGTGTTTCCACGCCAGCCGCTGACCTGCGCCCAGCCGGTAATCCCCGCCTTCATCTTGTGTCTCAACATATATTTCGGGATAGTGTTCCTGAAATTTTCTATGAAGACAGGACGTTCAGGACGCGGACCCACGATACTCATATCTCCTTTTAATACATTAAAAAACTGTGGAAGTTCATCCAGGCTTGTTCTTCTCAGTAATTTACCCATTTTAGTGCGTCTTGGATCGTCCTTCTTTGCCCAAACAGGGCCAGTTGCCTCTTCTGCATCTACTGACATTGTTCGAAACTTGAGCATGCTGAATGTATTACCATCCAAACCCATCCTTTCCTGTTTAAACAATATAGGACCTGATGAAGTCAGTTTAACCAATATTGCAATACCCAGCATAACAGGAGACGTAAAAATTATTACAAGAGAAGAAAAAACGATGTCCAGGACTCTTTTTACAATAATATTCCATCCGTAAAGAGGCGTGTCTCGAAGACTGATGAGCGGCATTCCTTCAAACTCACTCACACTGCCGCGCAGGGTGACGAACTCAAAGAGGTCGGGCAGTACCATGATACTAACCGTCTCATCTCCAATCCATTCCAAAACTTCCTTTAACTGATTGTGGGCATGGAATGGCAGGGCGACAAAAATAATATCAATACCTCTATTGGTAATCAATTCGCGAACATCCGAATACCTACCCAGTACCTTTATCCCTTGTATATCGTTTCCAACGTCATTCGAATCGCTCGTCAAAAAACCGGATATTTGAACCCCGAGTTCCGGATGCTTTCGCAATTTAGTCACAAGGTCCTGACCCAGCTTCTCCGTGCCGGCAATTAAGGCATATCTTTGATTGTATCCCTTCTGCCTTAAGAAACGGAGAAATTCCCGAAACACGATTCGTGTTAAGCTGAGAAATACGATATTAATAAGCCAGAAATAAAAAAACGTTAACCGGGAAAATTCATACTGACGGAAGAGGAAGGTAAGCGAGATAAAAATCAGAGTGGCAAAGGTAGATGCCTTACCAATATCTAGAACTTCAGAGAACCTGGTGGAAACCCTGCGGGGGCGATACAGACCAAATGTCTTGAAAACGACACTCCACAGGGGAATCATAAAAATCAGGAGTGTTAAGTAGATTTTAAAAGGAGGGATCCCTTTATAGACAGGTATTATGCCGGAGTAAAAGCGCAGATAGTAGGAAAGCGCCCAGGAAACAGACAGGGTAGCCCAGTCCATGAGGAGCAATAACGATTCGAAAAATTTGCTGTGCTTTTTCAGCATAATAAGTTTTCTAGAAAGATATTTGTATCTTTTCGATAAATTTCCCTGAGTTTCATAGCATCATCCAGTACAATTCGTACCTTTCTTATATCCAGTTCGTAGGAATAGGCATGTCTAAACAGGTGCCTAAAGGATCGTAAGTTATCTAATAGCGCATAGCTTTCTTGAGACACCAAGGAAGGTCTGATTCCTTCTATCGATATAGCCATACGTTTCAACAATTCCATGTGATATGAAGCTTTATCCTGAATATTGTTCTCGAAAGTATTTGCTATTATTTTGAAAAGGTCTTCAAAAGCACAATAAAGATTGTGTAATTGATACGCAATACTTTCTATTCCTGTAAGTCTATTTTCTTCCTGTCTTCGTTCATCCAGTTTTGCATAGATAGTTTCTATTTCTCTTATTTGAGCATCTATGTCAGCTTTCAATACTGTTAATTTTCCTTTATCCATTTTATTCCATCCTTCTTTATTTTTTCTGCCAGTCTGTGTCCTTCTAATTGTACCACATCTACATCTCTGCTAATTTCTCTTGAAATGAAAGACATTGCTTTAAAAAAATATTCGTCTCCTAATCCAGTAAAGCCAATATCTACGTCAGAACCTTCCATGAATTTGTACGGTTTTATAATCGAACCAAATAAGTATGCATCTTCAAAAGGAACCTCCCGTCTCAGTCTGCCGAAGATATCGAACAGCTTTTTTATTAACTGCAAACGCAACTCTTCTCGTTCTCTTTTTTCCAGTTCAAGTGCCTTATCAAGCAAAGGAGTCTCAAATTTTTTACCCACACTACATCCCCCTTTTAAATAGCTTGTAACAATGTAGTTTTTTGAAACACCTATACGAATTTTCAAAAAACTACATTGTTACAATATCTTTATCATTACAAAATCTTTCGACGTACTGCTTAAATTTTTCTTTGAATATTTGCCGGTCAAAACCCTCCGCATGTTTTCTAATCGAAAGCGGGTCAAACAGGTTTTTATTACGTTCGAAAAACCTTACAGCTTCCATTAAAGATTCAGTTGTTTGTTCCGCAAAAAACACCCCTGTTGGCGTCTCTGGCTTTTTTTGTTTCATTTCCGGTGTAGATTCGGAGTAAGGATAAATTCCACATACGGTTTCCAATACACCTCCCTTTGCAAAGGCAATCACTGGTTTTCCGCATGCCTGCGCTTCCAAGGGGACAATCCCAAAATCTTCCTCTCCCGGAAAAATCAGCGCCTTGCATCCCCTGTAATATTCACGAAGGGTTTCACTGGATTGCCAACCGATACATTTCACATGCTTTTTTGCCATCTTTCTGATTCGCTCTTCTTCCTGACCCCCTCCAATAATAACCAATGGCAGACCCATCTTTTCAAATGCATTTACCGCAATATCAATCCTTTTGTATGGAGCGAAGGCTGATACAATAAGATAGTAATCACCTTCGCTGTGAGTGTTCGTGGGCGTATAAAGAGAACAATCCACCGGCGGATGAATAACATCTGCCGTTCTCTTATAATACTTTTTTATCCGATTTGCGACATTGTATGAGTTTGCCACAAAGTGATCTGCCCGGTTACTGGAGGTAACATCCCACATCCTTAAGTAATGAGCAATAGGGGGCATCAAGAACCTGGAAACGAGTCCCTTTTTCCCGTTGCCAAAATAGGTGTTATAATGTTCCCATACATAGCGCATCGGGGTATGGCAATAACATATATGGATCGTAGCAGGAGAAGTCAGCGCTCCTTTTGCGACACAATGACTGCTGGAAATAACAACGTCATAATCCCTCAAGTCGAAGCTTTCTATTGCCAAAGGAAATAATGGCAGAAAAGAGCGGTAGCGTTTCCTGGCAAAAGGTACTTTTTGAAGAAAAGATGTGTGTATCTTTCTATCCTCGATTATCTTTGAAACAGAGCCAGGAATGTGGATTAGCGTAAAAATATCTGCATCCGGGAAGAGTTCACAGAAAATTTCTAAGACCTTCTCCCCCCCCCGCATGCCGGTAAGCCAATCGTGAATAATGGCAATTTTTTTCATATTGAATTATTATGATAAAAGCCTTTCTATTTCATCATCGGTAAAACCAAATTGTCGGAAAATACGAAGCACATACGGGGGAGAAAGTTCTCCTGCTCCCATATCAATAGGAACAACCCTTTTCTTGCCTTCACAATAGCGAACATATATTCGATGGTCTCCTTTGCCCTCCCTGTGAAACATACAGCCTCCACGTTTTAATAGGCGAATTAATTCTTTTGGCTTAAGAGATGGAACATTTTTAGGCATGCACAGCCCTTAATTCGTATGTCTCTGTAGTTGGTTCTTCCCCTTCAACAGTTAAAAATTCGTGGAGTTCTTTAACAGATAATGGCGAAGTATAGATGTCGCTCTCTGTTTTGTGTACGGCATCAAAAGAATCAATGGCCTCTTTAAGTTTTTCAATCGCATCTTCTTTTGTAACCCCCTGTCCTACAAAACCATTTTCCAAGCATAAAGCAACCCAATAGTTTTTACTCTTTCGTAATACCATTGTATAAAATTCCATTCCTTTATTCTCCTTAAGTAAGCATGGATGAGTATAGCGCCACGTGCTGAAGTCCGATATTATCCCAGGAAAAACACTTTCCCAACTCCCTGGCGTTATCTGAGATTTTATTCCTCAAGCCGGGGTCATGGAACAGTTTTAAAATGGCATCGGACATGGCCTGATAATCGCCGATTGGCGTTAAAATTACATTTTCCCAATTTTTTAATACCTCCGGGACATTTTCACCCATCGTGGTTACTACGGGGAGACCATGCCGAAGCGCAGTGAGAAATGTCCCCCGCCGCAGAGAAACTCCATCCTTGAATGGCAAAACACAGGCTGTTGCATTCGTAAAATAACGAGATACCTGTTCAGGTGTACAATAGCCGGTAACAGTTATCGCATGTTCAATGCCTAACTCTTTCATAACGCTATGATCATCACCCGAAAGATCGGTTATCATTACCAATTTACATTGAACCCCATGTAAGAGCAGTTGTTTAAATGCATGGAATAAAGTAATAACGTCTTTCGACTTTGTGGCAAAACCAAAATAAACGATGTACGGTATTTCTGCCATGCGCCTGCTTGAAACAGTATTCGAAACCGGCTCAATGTTGGCGCCAATTGGGATGACCGTATATCGTCCTTTGAGCCAGGGGAACCACTTTAAAACGGCTGATGCTTCATGCCGGTCAGGGAATATAATCTTATTTGAAAGGAGCAATAAAAAGATCATTCCAATCTTGCGAAACTTATGTGCAATGGTAAATTCATGGATTGTGGCTATTCTACATAATTTGGGAAAGATAAACCAACAAATAAGGGGAAGAAAATTGGGCAGCAGAAACCACCGATATCCCCGCGTAGGATACTGGATATGGATCAGGTCCGGTTTCATTGCCTTCAGGAATCGAACAAATCGAAATGTATTATACAATCGCCAGGATTTAACGACTTTACATACCGTTATTGAAGGATGAAGGGACTTGATTTCAGGCAGATCAGTTGTCAGCACACAAACGTGTATCCCTTGTCTGGCTAACTCCTGCGATAATCTTGCGGTATAATCTCCCACACCGCAGGGATCATCGGGAAAGCTGCCGGTAACCATAGCCACCTTTTCGGGATGCAGTTCTAACGGTTTATTACGAACCTTGCGTTCGGTTGCTGATGCCATTATTTTATTTAAAAAAGAGACATAATTTTATTGCCTCGCAGTAGCCCCGAAACTTCTCTTTTGCTGTTTGTGTTCGGCAAGGGTATAAGGACAACCACATGAAAATCCGGATCACAGATCGTATAAAAATAGCCACTCTTACCCACAACAGTTGCGCAGGTAAATTTTTATTAAAGTAATGAAATAAACTTCTGTGATAATGAATGATCTTGTTTGTATTATAGTTTTGAAGATGGCTTGACCCTCCGCCGTGCACAATCTTTGCTTCCGGAATAATGTAAACCTCGTATCCGGCTTTTTTTAATCTCAGACAGAGATCGGTCTCCTCAAAGAACAGGAAGAATCGGTTATCAAAGATTCCTGCCTTGTCAAGAGCCTCTTTTCTTAACAAAAGACACGAACCCATTGTCCAATCAACCTTACAAACCTCTGAACGATTGAGATGACTGAGCTTGTGTGAACCAAAGAACCGATTTTTAGGGAACAGGCGGTCTAAAAATAAGGACTCGAACCAGATATTTTTGAGATTAGGAAATGTATTTCCGCTAAGTTGTAACGAACCATTCGTATTCAGAAGCGTGGGGCCAATAGCGCCTGCTTCAGGATGCCCTTTCATAAAACTTATAAGGGTATCCGTCATCCCGGGAATAACCTCTGTGTCCGGATTAATAAAGAGCACGTATTCGGACTTGCATTCTAAAAGGGCTCTGTTGCATGCCTGCGCAAACCCCTCGTTCACGGCATTCCGGACAAGGATAACTTCGGGAAAATTTTCCCGGATCAAGTCGGGTGTTTCATCAGCGGAGGCATTATCTACGACTACAATTTTATAACAGAACGATCTGAGGTCGGTCATGAGACTCTTCAGGCAGTTTGAAATCCACTGGGAGGAATTCCATGTTACTATAATAGCCGATATATCTGTCTGCAATGTTGTCATTCGTCGTGATCGAATATGGTGGTGTTTTTGTAGAGGACTTTGTCGTCTTTTAGCAACATACTTTTTTAGTCAAGGATATTATGATAACTGAGTTTTTTCATGATATCTTTCTCTTTTATCTGTTGATAAATTTCGATTAAGCCTGTGTCTTTTATAAAAGCAAATTTTCTGTCAGATTTTACCATTTGAGCAGCAGCCAAAATACCTGATTTCTCAACCTGTATATCTATAAATTCAAGAATACGCTGTAAAGCCATTTCGGGATTTTCCAAAAGAGTTTCATATCGTATATGCAGGATATTTTCCCCAAATTCTCCGTTTAAAGAAAACGCCTTATCAATATATTCCTGCCACAATTGTATACCTTCATGTACGTTTTGCAATCTTAAAGAACTCTGGTAACCAACCTTTCCAATTAACAAAAGCTCCTTGGCTGTTTCTCTCCAGTTTTTCCGGAAAGTTTTTTGAATTTCACCTTCTCTTTTTCTTAAACTTTCTGCTACATCGATTGGATTTCTATAAATATGCAATAGTTTGGCATCAGGAAATATCTCCTTCCAGAGGTCAATAGTAAACGTATTTCTTGGGTCTTTCCATCCCCACGAGAAGTCCAAGTTTCTGATATCTTTATATTTTAAAAATTTTTTAAGGCCCAAGTATTCACACCTTCTGAAACCTTTTAAATGAAACTCTAATGCCTTAATTACCTTTTTTTTGAATTCGTCATTTATAAAGTTAAAGTTTCGTGGATTATCCCACGAGGCATTTGCCTGTCTTAACAGCCATTCGTTTATTTTATAAAAAAACAGAGATTCGTCATTCTCCTCCTTTTTGCTTCCTACAAAGAGTCCGAATAGTTCCAGCAATTTGGAGAGCATCGTAGTGCCAGACCGATGCATACCGAGAATAATTATTGGCGGGTATTTCAAATTCTTTCACCAAAAAACTTCGACACCCTGTTAAGAATGACGTCGGCTCTTTTTGACCATGTATTCTCTAAAGCCACATTTATCCTCTTTCTGCTAATCTCAGGGTCATTTTCTTCCAAAGCCTGTTTTAAATATTTAACAAATTCAAATTTATCAGAAGCAACATAAATCAAATCGGCAAATCGGTCAGCGGGAGAAACCGGTGTGGTCACGATGGGCTTGCCCGTTGCAAGATATTGATATATCTTCATAGAATCATTGCCGCGGGTTTTATAATCGGCTTTTTTAAAACTGATAAGGACATCGAACCCTGCCATGTAATCCGGCACTTCAGTAAATTTCCGTGCGCCAAGATAATGACAATTATTATACCGGCTGGCAATATTGTTGATATGATTAAACCTTTCTTTGTCAGTGGGACCGATAAGGACAAAGTCAACCTGAGGACAGCACGAAACTATATATTCGAGCAAATCAAAATCTATAACCCAGAAAAAGTTTCCCACGTATCCTGCGACTTTACGGCCGTCTTTTTTCAGAAGTTTACAAGGAGAATCCTTAGAATATTCGTTACAATCAACCCCATTCGGTAAGAACTCGATTTCCTGTTTTGTGTAATCTCTGTATGCGTCGCTAACCACAGGAGAATTTGCAAATATCCAATTGCAATGAGAAAGAACGCTTTTATAATTGTTTATGAATGTATTTTTTATCACTTCATTTTTTGCTCTTGCTATTACGTCGTCAACCAGGTCTGCGATTAAAATGTCGTGTTTGATGGCATTTATTGCCGCAGGCAAATAATATGAGGGCGGATACGCAACAAGAACCACGTTCTTTTTTGATCTGACAAAACTTTTATTTATAAAACCTCCCTGAACTCGTATCAAAAAGTTACTTAATTTCTTAAATAAGGCAAAATTCCCGGCATAAAGGACAAAGATACTGTATACATAAATTTTTCCACCGCCGTCGGCCAAAATAGGTTTGAGCGAAAGAGCCTTTCTAAAATGAAGCCTGAATACCTGTTTAATATTGTTATCCGGAGATCGCCACCATTTTACGATAAGACCCACAAATCCTTTTGCTGTAAAGGGCTCGACATGAAGCACACTTTCAACAGAGTCTCTTTGTGAAAGTTCCAGTAACAAAGCTTCATTTCTACGCTTGTATAAACCCCAATTGTTCATTTGAGACAAGAAAATGAAGGTCACTTTTGTATTCTGTTTTTCCATTGATGGCTGATATTGTCCTGAAATATCCATGAAATCCTCGTCATTGGTCTTGCCATAATGTGCGAAGACAAGAGCGACCGCAACCAATAAGACCATGACGAATTTTGCGTTTATCTAAACAGTCAACCCTCCGACTGTTTTTGTGAATCTAACATGCCACTGCTCGTACAGAAATTTCCTAATATCCACGTATGCTTTTAGCTTAAATACATGAACGGATATTAAATATACTACTATGCCAAAAGGTATCTGCGTGGCTAAATACGCCCAATGTGGCCAATTATCCGGCAACAGTACTCCCAGCAGCCATACGGCAGCAGCCATCATAGATGCAAATGCAAATACACCTGAAAGGTTCCGCATAAGTTCTGAAAAGGACATATTTATCAATCTCTCTGCATATGAAATACTTGGATAGAAGTTTATTATCGAAGCAATTGTGTATCCGATCGCAACGCCAACAACTCCCCAATGAAGTCCTATAACAATGCCTAAAATAACACTCGCTTTGAGAAACAGGCTGACCTTGAATTGCAAGTCTGCCCGACCCTGTGATAAATAAATGTTCCCGTTGAGCGTCCCTATAGATTGTGGAATACCCAACAAACAGAGTATCTGTAAAATAGGAATCATCGCTATCCACTTCTGGCCAAAGACAACCATTACAAAAGGTTTTACCGTGACAAAAAGTCCGAATATCAATGGAAAGGTAATGAGCGCTATCGTACGCGTTATCTTCAGGTAAAGTTCCTTTACCCTCTGCTTATCTTCCTGGATAAGTGAAAATGAAGGGAACATGACATTCGAAATTACTCGTGATATACTGGTCAATGGAAACATCATAACGGAGTAAGCCCTGCTATATGCCCCCAGCGCATCCATTCCTACAAACCGTCCAACGAGAAGATTGTCAACATTGCGCGCCCAGTAATTGAGCGCCTTTGTACCCGCAAAACTGGAACTGAATCCAATGAGATTTTTAATTGCCCACCAATGAAATTCAAAACGAGGACGCCACTTACTCAGCTTCCACAAAGAAACAACCTTTGTCATTGAGATAACCACTGCTTGAACAGCCAGACTCCAGACACCAAAGCCATTGTAAGCCATTATTATTGCTATTATGCCGGATATCCCAACGGTAACGATCTCCACAATTGAAAGCGTTCGGAAATCGAGGGATTTAGTCATGAGCGTTTTCTGGACAATACCAAAAGAATTTATTAAAAAATTCGTGGAGATGACTACCGTAAGCAAAACGAGTTGAGGTTCGTTATAGAAACCCGCAATAAGGGGGGAACCAGCCATAAAGATGAGCATCAGCAGTAAGCCCGCGCCAGAATTTAACCAGAATACGGTTGACAGGTGTTCCTTGCCGATATTCCGTTTCTGGACCAAAGCTGCACTAAATCCCAATTCGGCAAATATTCCGGCAAAGCCGGTGATAACGGTAATCATCGTAATGAGACCAAATTCACTCGGTGACAGCAAATGGGCTAGTATAACGCCTATGGAAAACGTAAGCGTCTGCTGGCCAACCTGGCTGACGATATTCCATGCGATCCCGCTGACAGTTTTATGTCTAAAATTTTTCATTCAGTTTGCAAAACTCTTATTCTTGAAATTTGTATACATGAATAAAAAGTTGTAGCTCCTTATTTGCTCGATTCGCTGTAACCAAATTCTTTCATCCATGTGCTGCAAATTCTCTCAAGACGCATCAAATTCTCGATTCCAAAAAAATCCTTCCACAAGACATTGCGGTCTCCCCGCGGTTGATATTGAACATCCAGTTTGTCTTTAATATCAACTCTTTCCGTAATACCGAGTTGTTTAGCAAGGTTCGCTATGAATCCATACTTATCGGCCAAAAATTCTTCGTATTTTGCAAGAATCATTCGTTCCCGATAAAATACATAATTATCAACCGCCTTGTTCCACTTATGAGCTAATGCTTCAACATAATTCTCAGTCTTATTCCCACCCCACATGCTTGCATCGAGCATTATTCTTTGCGAAGATTTAATTTTAAAAGGCTTCCCGTCAAGTCCTGGAAGATGGCCGGGGACGTTGATGCGATTTAAGATACTCCTGATGTTGTCGCGAGGGTCGCGAATAATAAATATGTATCTGGCATTGGGAAACCTCTCAATCACCTGATCAGTAATGAAAGTCATACTCGGCTCTTTGATGAGGTCGGTTGAAAAGTAAAATTTATGGCGTCTAACTAAATTTGCGAAGCCAATCTGCCCGCGCATAATTTTCAACACAACCGGAGACCATAATGGAGGGATATCAATTGTCTTGGATAGACCGCCAAAGTCGGCCAATAAATGCGCAATAGCCGAGGTGCCAGACTTCTGATTTCCCAACACAACGACAGGGCGTTCATTAACTGCGGCAAACCGGCTCTTTACGTAGCAGGCCAGTCGCTTTCTGTATTTTTTTATCTGTATCAATAACTCAGCCATTTACTATAAGCTTATTTTCCCATTCTTTTCTCAAAACTGAAATTATGTTTCAATTAAGCACCCACATTGAATATATACCTATCAGGATTTTCATTTTTTCATAATAATCGTTCAAGACAACTTCCCAGCTAATAGCTCTTGGTACAACCCTGCCAACCGGTCGTTCAAGGTATCGATATTATAATATTTCTCCACATGCTCCCTCCCCGCGCGTCCCATCTTTGACCAGATTTCGGGATGCACTAAAAAAAACTCCAGTCTCTCGGCCAGGGCATCAACATCTCCCTCACGCACAAGAAATCCGGATTCTCCATCCTGAATCAACTCTGGTATTCCGCTGTGTTGGGTGCTCAGCACGGGCAACCCTTGTGCTAACGCCTCCATAAGCGCTACGGGAATTCCCTCCTGTTCTCCGTCCGTGCCCGTAATACTTGGGGCAATCAATATATCTGTATCTTTCAATAATTCCACGATTTCTTCTTGGTTTTTCCATCCAAGAATTTTAACGTTGTCCTGGATATTTAATTCTTTTATCAAGTCTTCCAACTGGATTTTTAACGGGCCATCACCAGCTATCTTGTATTCCAGATTTGGATACCTTCCGAGAACTTTCGCAACTGCCCGAACTGCATATCGAACCCCTTTCTTTTCAACAAGCCGGCAGATCGTGAGCAACCGCACTTTACCATTTTCCTTGTGATTACGGGGGGAACAAAGAAATTTAGAAGTATCAATACCCATCCTGTGCACAAATATTTTTCGCTCATCGCAACCCATCTCAATCAGCGTATTTTTCCATCGCTCACTAATAGGAAGAAATATGTCTCCTTCCCCGAAAAGATTCTTGTAAACATCATCACCGTTTTTTTTTATATAGGATGAAATATCATATCCGTGAAATGTGGTAACAATTTTTCCTTCAATAACTCCGATATTCCTTAAAATGACAGCTAAAATGCCATTTGGTCCAAAATGGCACTGGACAATGTCGTAGGCGCCTTTTGCCGGGAAAGCTTCAATCGCACACAATATTTTTACTACAGAAATTTTCCCATACCTGCTAAATCTCAGGAATTTTAAAAGGGATGTGGGTTTTCTATAATAATTTTTAATTAAAAGACTAACGACGGTTACACCCCGTAACAATTTATTTGATGGTATATCCCGAAAATAGTGAGTACGATTTAATAAATTATATTTTGTCACATCTGCGTGCATTTTAGTATCATTTTCCGGACGAATTGCATAGATGTCAACTTCATGCCCGCGATCTATCAAGCCCGTAATTTGATTCAGCACAAAAGTCTGTGATAACATGGGAAATCTGTTAAGAAAAAAGGCAATTTTCATATTTTAGATTCTTATCATCAAACACGAAATAGAGAGGTCTTTGTATCGATGTAATCGTATAAATCTAAGGGAGACGCTTCCAAAGGAATTTTTAATTGATAACATGGAGTATTTTTAAATATTTCCAGGAATCTTTTGATTGATCTTTCTTTTGTTTCCTCGATCTTAGGAAGTGGGCTATCTGGCCCGCCGCCATTACATAAGCAAGAGTATTTAAAAAAGGGGTTGATCTCAAATGCCAGTATTTCAGAAGCCATTTGACTGATTAAATCAGAATTGATCTCGTTTATTTCAAAGGTAGTTACCTTAGTCCTCACAAAGTTAACGACTTTGTTTATACGAGCGCCTTTACTTATCTTTTCAGTCCCGAAGAATTTCTTCGGATCGACTCTACGGCGAACTGAATCTTCCCCATATCTATACTTTCTATAAAACCAATTTAATTTATCGAAAACACCCCTTCCTTTCATTAATAAGTCATATAGCTCGGCATCATTTTTTATATTATAAGGATAGATTTGAATATATTTAGGGTTAAAGTATACGCGCCCATCGCTGCCTACGATACTGAGATCGTCGGATAAATATCTCCAGCCTTCTTGTTTAAGCATTTGCAGCATTATTCCGGTTTTACCAATGCCGCCTGCTGCCACAAATAATATTGCCTTTCCATCCTTTTCTAAACTGCTTGCATGGATAAAACTCGATCCATTTATCAGAAATTTTAATTCCATGACGAAATCAAAAATGTTGTATACAAAATTCTTTGCAAGGGTTTCTTCGATAGTAAAGAAATTCCAATCTCTGAATCGCTCGCGGGTTCTAAAGGTGCGTTTCCTGGGAATGGCAGGATAAACATTCACTTCTAACGGACATTTCTCAAAAATCTTTCCTTTAATCTCAAAGTTTAAAGGAGTATTTTTCAAGGCGAAGTAGCGAGCATTAAAAAAAATATCAGACACAACTGTCACATTACGGGGAACTTCAAAGGAACCCTTGTTGTTGACAAAAAAACTCACTTCAGGATTTTTCTGCGTTTCCGGATAACCGGACAGTTCCTTCAAAATATTGGTATAAACTTCCCCCTCCCCTGATAATTCAATTGGCACATCTGCAACGATAAACTTCATCCTGTTTTTATTTTTCCCAGCCAAAATTAGTACCGACATACTCATAAAGTCTATGATTATGAGGCACAAAATAATCAACCAAACGATTTCTCATGACGGCGTCCATTTTGGGATAATATCCAACATTTTGCTTTTTGAAATCCTTTACCTGCCAGACTGGCAAGCCCAAGAACTGTAGTACCCGGTCAAAAGACGCCTGCGGGTCTTTAAAAAAATCTTCACTTTTTAAAATTAAAATCTGTTCCTTAGGGAAATAATTGTTCAGGCGTTTTAATTGATCTACATAGACACCCTTCAAGAGATACGAGTAATGGAGGTAATTAAAACTATAGTGATGCTCATCTTTCATAAATTTATCAAATTCTCCACGGAGCCTCTCTTCCTCCATTTTTATTGCATCCTCAAAAGATAAGGCTTCTCGTTTTTTTCTAACCTCATGGTAATAGTGAGAATAAGCCCTATCAACAGGGTTCCGGAAAAGAACTATCAATTTAACGTGCGGCAGGCTCTCCGAAATCCTTCTGGGGGCATGTGGATGAAAAATATACCCGGGGGTTGCTTCTCCAGTGATGAAATCCCGTTTCTGAATCTGAGTAATGTAATATTTGTAAGGTACTGAGGGAAAATATGTCCTGTACCAATCCATGCCTTTTTGAAAATGATTATTAAAAAAATGAACCTCTTTAACAAAGGCAGGGGCAATGGATGGATGGTTGATTAAATTCCTGTAAAGAGACGATGTGCCGCATTTTTGAGCCCCAACAATAAGAAAATCAGGCAATACTCTCATGTGACGAGTTGAGAACCTAAACATATAGTTGCCTTTTTTGACTATTTCTTTTGCCGTTTCTTTCAGGAACACGGATTTTTCCTCCCAATTTACTCCATAGAATTCTGTTTTTCTCTATTTCGTGAATGACCCATATTTTACCGGAAAATCAAGCATCACCCTGTTTCTCAGCCTGGCGAAAGGCTGTCATGCCGCCGCTCATGGTAAAGACCTTTTTGAACCCCGCCTTCAGCAAAATGGCAGCCGCTGTGTGGGCGCGACCTCCACTGCGACACACCGTGATGATTTCTTTTTCTTTGTACTTTTCTAATTCAGGTAACCGATCTACCACCTCTCCGACAGAGATGTTTATAACACCCTGAATAACACCCAGCTCACCCTTAAGTTCCGATGGTTCTCTGACATCGAGTATCATCGTGCCATCTAACTGATTTTCCTTAATACGCCGTCGAACCTCTGCGACAGGAATGGCCGGCACTTGCTGTTCATTGACCCCTGGTGACATTGTTCCCTTTATCTCACAGGCTGGTGCATCTACGGGTATCCACGCAGCCTTGGGATCTCGTGCACAGGCATAATTAGCTTTCAGGACATCTTTCATCCAATCGGCAGCCCCTAATTTCATATCGGTGAGCCATTTGATGTATGCATCTTTCGAACGGCGTTGTAAATTCGGATTGCGTTTCTTTTGTTCCCCCAAACTGGAAGGCTCACGCCCACGATATTCATGGGCAGGATATACAATCAAATGATCAGGCAATTTCATGATTTTCTGCAGAGATTCCCAGTGTTCGCCGGGGTCTCCACCGGGTAAATCTGTACGGCCCGCCCCACCATCATCTAAAAATAATGTATCGCCTGTTAGAATACGATCTGAAAAAACCAAGCACATGCTATCCTTTGTATGACCCGGTGTATGCATGACCTTAACAGGCATATCGCTCAGATGACAGTCAAATCCATCCGGGACGTGGAAGGCCACACATCGTACAGGTGATTCCTGATGCATGACGTATACAGCGCCCGTCCGGTCGGCCAATGCTCCTGCCCCTGAAATGTGGTCTGCGTGGGTGTGGGTATCCAGCACATGAGTCAGTTTCAAACCCTCATTCTTAATAAAGGTCACATATTCATTCACATGCTCCAGCACGGGGTCTACCACAATCACCTCTTTTGTGTTTTCCGAACCAATAAGGTAGGTTTTACAGGAAACCTTATTTAATTGTTTGAATATCATTTTATTTCTCATCTATTCTCTCCTTCATAAGAAATTTATACTCCTAATTGTAATTACTCACCGATGCTTGTCAATGCTTTATTTTATCACAAGTCCGGCGACTTTATAAACGGGTGTAAACAACCTCTCTGCCTTTTATAGTATTACCCTGTAAAAACTTCTTTTCCCCATTCCCCTTTTTCACGAGGACGAGTTTTACGAGGACAAGTTTCTGTAAGTTTTTAGAAATAGTAATTCATATTTGACCTTGTTACCAATTATTGTGCTTTATTCTTGACATAAATTTTCTATAATATTAGTATAATAAACTTTGGTATGTCCAATAGTTACAACTAAATTTATAAGCTAAATAAATTTATGACGCAAAAGAGAAATAATATTCTCGTTATCGATGATGATAAGCTCATGAGGGTATCATTAAAAAGTCTATTGGAAGAAAATGGATACCTGGTCTATACGGTGTCTAACGGAGACGAGGCCGTTCAAACTCTGGACAAAAACAGCGTGGATTTAGTTCTGTTCGATCTGAGACTGTACGATGACAGGGAGCTTTCGTTAGTAAACAAAATTAAAGAAGCATCGCCGAATACCCTTATACTCACCATGATTGACCAAAGTAAAATTAAGACGGTAATCAATAGCTTGTGCTTAGATACCGTTGACTACATGCTGAAACCTTTCGATCCTGATTATTTAAAGAAAACCGTCGAAAAAGCCCTTTATAAGCAGCAACTGGAAGCAAGCCTTAAAAAATCACTGGTAGAGAAGGAGATTATTAACAACATCAATAAAGCTATAGCCACCAGTTTGGATATCCGGGAAGTCTTTCCAAATATATGCGATGAATTAAAGAAGGTTATTTCATTTGATCGTGCTTGCTTAATCATTTCAAATGAACAGGGGCAATGGTTTCAGGTGTTTGCGTTGACGAAAACGTATAACTTTAGCGAGATTAATGAGGGCGGATCTTTTCCACTGTCTGGCAGCCTCCTTGAAGAAGTTGTCAAGACCGGAGAACCTGTCATAGCCAATAATACGGGAAAAGGTCGTTTTTGGACAGACAATGTATTACTGAAAGAAGGAATACACTCTCGACTCGGGTTCCCGCTCACATACAAGGGCAAGGTGCTCGGCGCGATTACCTTTGGCAGTGAAAAAACGAACAGTTTCAATGAACACTCCTATTATTATCTCTGGCAGATAGCCCCACAACTTGCCATTGCCCTTGAAAACACAAAGCTGTTTAGCCGCATTAAAGCCTCGGAAGAACGCTACAAGACATTATTCAACAATGCTGCAGATTCCATGATGATGCTGGATCTTAACGGAAAGATTCTTACCATAAACCAGCGTGAAGAAGAAATTATCGGTTACAAAATGGAAGAACTTATCGGGAAGTATATTTACGATTTCTTGCCCAGGACGTCCAAGAAATCTATTTTGAAACTTCTGGAGATAACGGTTAACGCAAAAGTTCAAACTACCGAAATCGAAGTCATCAGTAAAAACCAGCAACTTTTAGTTATGGAATTAGACCTTTCGGTGGTAAAAGAAGAAAACAATGTTTTATATATATTGGTACACTTCAGGGATATAACGAAAAGAAAAAATCTCGAACTGGAATTGAAAGAAGAGAAAAACAAATTGGATAATATCGTGAGTGAAATAGGCGCTGATCTCTTAGTTATTGACAGGAATAACAAAATATGCTGGGCAAATAAACGACTCATCGAAAATCATCCCCTGGGAAGGAACATCTTAAATCGTACGTGTTTTGATACGTATTGTCACTTTAAATCCGCCCCCACTGATTGTCCCTCCACCAAGGTATTTAAAACGGGAAAAATAAATCAAACGGAACATGTCGTTTATAACAAGCATAAAAAAATTTTTTACAATGCGATCAGTTCTCCCATTTTTGATAAAGAAGGGAATGTGGTGCAGGTGCTGGAATTAATTCAGGACATTACAGAAAAGAAGCAAGCGGAGGAAAAACAAAAAAAGCTCCAACAGCAATTGGTTCATTCTGACAGATTAATTTCCCTGGGACGACTTGCAGCCGGTGTGGCTCATGAAGTTAATACGCCTCTTGCTATACTTTCGGGTATGATACAGGGTTTTCTCGAAAGAAATAATACGTTCACAAGGGAGACCGTAAAAGAATTCAGGACTATGCAAAAGGTAACAAAACGTATTGAAAAAACGGTAGATTCGTTATTAGACCTATCGCACTCCGAGGGAAACGAGTATCCGAAACCTATTAATATTAATGAATTAATTAAAAACACTATCTCCCTTATTATCGAACAGTTTACAGCAAAAAACAAAAACATTACCTTAAAACTCTCTTCACGATTACCTAAAATCAAAGGATTTGTTGAACAATTGCAGCAGGTATTTATGAATTTACTCATTAATGCTGACGATGCGACTTCGGATGGCGATACCATTTCAATTTCCACCGCTCAAAAAGACAAAAATTCCATCTCCATCGGTTTTAAAGACACGGGGATTGGTATTCACAGGGATTATCTGTCTAAAATCTTTGATCCATTCTTTACAACGAAAGAAGTGGGCAAAGGAACGGGACTTGGCTTATCTATTACGTATGGAATTATAGAAAGACATTGTGGTACGATTCATGTCAAAAGCAAAGTAGGTAGTGGTACTACCTTTGATATCAATTTACCCATAGATTTTGGAAAGGCGATAGCCCATGGATAGAGGAATAAAAATATTAGTCGTAGATGATGACAAGGACTATAATTTGTATTTAACTAAATTTTTGTCTGATGAGGGGTATATAACCAGAGGCATTACAAAACCGATGGACGCCCTGCCCACATTGGAACAGGAAAAGTTTCACATTGTCATACTCGATCTAAAAATGCCGCAAATAAGCGGTACGGAATTGCTCAAAGAAATAAAATCGAAGTATCCGAATGTTTGTGTTATTATATTGACAGGGTATCCTTCTTTTAAAACAGCCGTTGAGACGATGAAACTTGACGCATTCGACTACTTGAAAAAGCCCTTTGATTTAAATGATTTACGAAGGGCGCTCAATAATGCGCAAAAAACGTATTGCCTTATTGGAAGCTCAAAGGATAAGCTCAAGAGTTCTGTGGGAAAGAAACTCAAATTTTTAAGAAAGAGTAAGAAAATCACGCAGAAGCAATTAGCAAACCGTACCAGTTTATCGCCGAGTTTGCTATCACAGATAGAAAATGGACAAATCGCAGCCTCTCTTACCACCCTGGATAAATTATCAGCGGCGCTTAACGTTAAAATATCATATTTCCTTGATGAAGAGGCCGTTGAAGTTTCAGCGAGTGAATAGATAGGATATCAGGCTTTTATACAGCGTTATTTTTGCAGGAGTTTACTGGATGGACAATCTGATCAATATTATCTCTAATTTAGGTTCTCCCAAAATCATGGTTATCGGGGATCTGATGCTCGATAAGTATGTATGGGGCGAGGTAAAACGCATCTCACAAGAGGCCCCTATACCAATCATCAATGTCTCGTCAGAAGATGTTCGACCGGGAGGCGCCGGTAGTGTTGTAAATAATTTGATGACATTGGGAGCGCAGGTGTTCCCCTGTGGAATCATCGGAGAGGATGCGCATGGACACACGCTCATGGGCATTTTCAAGCAACTGGGAGTAGACACGGCAGGAATCATTGTTGATAAAAGCCGCCCAACCATCATGAAAATGCGTTTCATGGGACACTTGCAAACCGCCGGGAAAGGCGTACAGCAACTGCTGCGGGTTGATTACGAAAAGACGCATGCCATATCTGCCGAAATAGAAACACAACTTACTACGTACTTAAATAAAACTATACAAATATGCGATATCGTCCTGGTTTCTGATATGAATAAAGGATTACTTTCACATTCATTTCTGAAAACGATTGTAACGCTTTGCAAAAAATATAAAAAGATTGCGATTGTCGATCCCAAACTTGTGAACGATTATTCCTGTTACGAAGGTTTTACAGCCATGACCCCTAACAGGAATGAAACAGAACTTGCCACCGGAATAAAAATCACCGATAACGACAACCTGCATCGTGCCGGAAGTAAACTCGTTTCAAACCTTTCGCTGGAGTATTGCATCATTACCATTGATAAAGACGGTATGTTCCTGTATCACAAAAATGGGAGTGGAAAAATAATCCCGACCGTTCCGCGCGCCGTATTTGACGTGACGGGTGCGGGTGATATGGTACTCAGCATGTTTGGCATGGTAGTCGGGAGTGGTCACGGTTTTGAAGAAGCTGCCCCGCTTGCCAATGTTGCGGCTGGAATAGAAGTAGGAAAGATCGGTGCAACTCCTGTCAGTAAAGCCGAAATTTTGAGTGAACTCATGGGTGGAAAAAATCAACTATCAGGCAAAATCAAGGATATTGAAGTGCTCGTGGGAATTTTGAATGAACACAGGAAGAAAAACGATAAGATTGTTTTCACCAATGGTTGTTTCGATATACTTCACATTGGTCATATCGAGTACATCAAATTTGCGCGAAAGCAGGGCGACATACTTGTGATCGGATTGAATACCGACCGTTCTGTCAAGAGCCTGAAAGGACCAAGCCGTCCCTTCGTCTCTGAAACTGAACGTGCCAGGATGCTTGCCGCCCTGGAAGACGTAACCTACGTGGTGCTTTTTGACGAACCGACTCCCCTGAACCTCATTAAAGCCGTAAGACCCGATGTGCTGGTAAAAGGAGAAGATTGGAAAAATGCCGGCGCTGTAGGCAGTGAAATTGTTGAATCCTACGGAGGGAAAGTCGTGTTTGCGCCCTTTGTAGAAGGAGTTTCAACCACCAACATAGTTTCCAGAATAATCAAACGGCATAGCGAAACGGAAACATTAAAAGATGCCGTCGGTCAAACTTCTTAAATAATATAGAAAATCCCCCTTAGACTTCGTCGTGAACTCAGTCGAACGAAAAGGGGGCTAGGGGGTTGTAAACTTGTCCTCATGAAAATGGGGAATAGCCCAGAAAAAACACAACCCCCTGAATCGTTCGACTGAGCTCACGACGAAGTCCCCCTTTGTTAATGGGGACTTAAACGGAATAATTCAAATGGAAAACGAATTCTTATGGACGATATAGAATTACAACTACAGGAAAGTATCGATACCAAAAAGGCATTATTATCGGCCAATCTCGATATAATCAGGAAAATAGCCGATACTGTAGTAAAGGCATTCAGGAACAACCACCGCATTTACCTCATTGGCAATGGCGGAAGCGCAGCAGATGCCCAGCATATCGCCGGTGAGTTGATCGGGAGGTTTAAAATGAACCGACGTCCACTCCCTGCCGTTGCCCTAACAACCGATACTTCGGTAATTACTGCTCTTGCAAACGACTTTGGTTATGATACCTGTTTTGCCAGGCAAGTCGAGGCGCTGGCTGACAGAGGTGACGTTATTCTGGCTTTTAGCACCAGTGGAAATTCAAAAGGCATCTTAGATGCAGTCAAAGTTGCAAGGGATAGGGGGGCGATTACCATTGGATTCACCGGGAAGGACGGCGGTCTCTTAGGCAGTGCGGCTGATATCTGCTTGAAGATTCCATCAACCAACACACCTCGAATACAGGAATGTCATATTACCGTTGGGCATATTGTATGCTCGATAGTCGAAAAAGAACTTTTTGGGGCGGCAAATAAGTGAACAAGAACAAGGCCGTATTTCTTGATCGTGACGGCACTATTGTTGTTCACGAGCCTTATCTGAGTTCTCCCGATCAACTAAAGTTATTACCCAATGCCGCAGAAGGGATTCGTCTCTTCAAGGAATCCGGTTATCTGGTTATTGTCATTACGAATCAATCGGGCATAGCCAGGGGATTTTTTGATGAGGAACGATTAACGCTTATTCATAAGAAACTAATGAGTATGCTGAAAGATGAGGGTGTCGAGATTGATGATATCTATTATTGCCCACACTACACAGAAGGAGTTGTAGAGGAGTATAAACTCGACTGCGATTGCAGAAAACCCAAACCCAAAATGCTCCTCAACGCCGCAAAACAACACAATATTGATTTAACCCAATCCCTGATGATTGGCGACTCGGAGGTGGATATGCAGGCTGGTAAAAATGCGGGATGCACGTCTATATTGATAAGGAACGGTTGTACGGATAGCACAAACACTGCCTCTATAGCAATGATGGATTACGTTGTAAAAGATTTGCTTGAGGCTGCAAGGTTGTTTATTCGTTAAACAGAACAAGAATATCACATTGATTTAACCCAATCCCTCATGATTGGCGACTCGGAGGTAGATATCCAGTGTCTTTGGTATTCTGCAGAGTTATTGGATATGCCCGGTTTCTTTTACCACCCAGTCCAGATAACTCTTCGAACCCTGAGTAATCGGTAGGGCAATAATCTCAGGGACTTCATAGCTGTGGAGTTCTTTGACGCGTTTTTCAACGGTGTTGAACAGGTCTTCTCTCGTTTTTAATATCATCAGCACTTCGCGCTCAATATTCAATTTCCCCTGCCATTTGAAAATAGATTCGATAGGCTGCACGATGTTACAACAGGCGACTTTGCCCTCTTCTACCAGGGTTTGACCGATCTTTCTCGCCTCTTCTGTTGAACTGGCTGTTACAAAAATTACAATTATTTTTGTCATGTTCGTTAAACGGTTCTATAAATTAGACCCACGGCTATTGCATAAATAAAATAACTCCCTCCCTTGATGGGAGGGGTAAAGGGAGGGTGATCTGCCTTTTTCATTCACTCCCACCTAACCTCCCCCATCAAGGGGGAGGAATAATAGTTGAAATCCCTGAGCATTAAGCTATCTGACCAAACCTCTTTCGATTGTTTGCCTATCGCACATGCCGCCGTGTCTTTTCAAAAGATATTCAATTTCTCCGCTATCCTCCTCATCCCGTGTAACATATACCAACGTGCAACGGCATCCTTTAGGGCTTTTACAGTCTGTGTGAGGGGGTTTTATATCATGGAGCATCTTATGATTGGGAAGCAGATGACTTCCGTCTAATGCCTTACATACATCGCAGGTATCGCTGTCTTTCGCTGATGAATAATAGACATAGGCGATTTCTTTCAGGTGGGTGTTGACTACGTCTGGTTTTTTTTCTTTATAGTCTTGTGAGGGTTGATGGATATTTCTCGCTCTCCCCCCTTTTATACTATTTTTAATGAGATAATAAATAATGTATACAGCTATGAGAAGTACAAGAAAACGTATCATTGATTACACGGAACCTTTGGGCTTTCTCATCATGAATAAAAACAATCCGCCCACAACCAATATCGCCTGGGTCAATATGATACTCTTGATCCATATCGCAAAGCATCTCCAAAGCAGTTCTGTCCCGCGCACCTGCTCAATTGCAACGGAAACACGCATAAAGGCATAGATCGAAATCAACGAGATGAGTATTGCCATAATGATTATAATAAATGCCTTTAACTTCTGTTTCATGGTTCTTTATCTTTCAATTTTCATGTTATCAAAGGTAACAATTACGTTTTCTGGTTCTTTCTGTTTATCTGCCGTTTCTATAGTTTTGCCCTGTTCCCTGTAATTCACATCAATTGCCTTTTTATACTCTGCAACTGCCTCATCTATCATATCTTTTTCCTCATAGGCATATGCCAAATTATAACGGGCGCCAATATTTTCAGGGTCAGAACCCACGGTTTTTCTGAATTCGCTGATGGCGCTCTCTACCATGTCTTTACTTGCATACGCCAATCCTAAATTAAAATGGGCTTTCGACGAAGCAGGATTCAATTCTAATAATTTTTTCCATGTAGAAATCGCATCATCATACAAACCCTGTTGCAGATAAACGGTACCCAGCTTGTCGTAAGCTTCCGGAAAACTTGTATTTGATGTAATGGATTTGTTATACATAACTGCGGCCTTATCGAGGACGCCTCGTTCAGCATAAGCCTCCCCCAGTTTGTAAAGGGCGCGGGTATTGTCAGGATTTGTTTTTATGATATTTTCAAATTCCGAAATTGCCTCGTCACAGAGACCTTTCCCATAGTATGCCTCGCCAAGATTGAGTCGTACCATCACATTGGAAGGGTCTTTCGTCAAAATCCCTTTGTACACACGTATGGCTTCATCCAGCATTCCTTTCATGGCATAGGTATGACCCAGGTAGCAGGACGCCAGCAAGTCGTCAGGATTTTCATCTACAACTTTCTTAAATGAAGTTATGGCGTCATCGAAGAAACCCATCGCATACTGGTTGTATCCGGCAATACTTCCGGGGGCTATCACTTTGTTAGCAGTTTGGTAGGCCTTAGTCTTTTCATAGATTCTTTTCCCTTCTTTGGACAGTTCCATATTCCTCATAGCCTCTACGTCGTTGGGATTTATCTTGAGCGCCAGATTATGTTCTGCAAGGGCCTCATTAAACATGTTTTTATTCCTGTAGGCAAATCCGAGGTTGTCGTGAGCCTTGGAATAATCAGGATTAATCTTTACGGCAAGTTTAAATTCCGCTATTGCCTCATCAAACATTTTCTGCCTGCATAAAGCCACACCAAGGTTGTTGCGTGCTTCTGCAAGATCGGGTTTAATCGTGAGCGCCTTCTTAAATCGCAAGATTGCCTCATCGAGCATGTCCTTATTAACATAATTTGCGCCAAGATTATTAAACTCCATCGCCAACTGGTATTTGTCAGCCTCGCTGTTATTCTTTGATTGTTGTTTATTCGAGGAAGCACATCCAAAAAAGCACAAGACAAGACAGATACACATCAACGTCTTTTGCAACGGATATTTGGATTTTATCATTTTTCACCTATAAAAAACTCTGCATTTTGTGGTAAATCCATCTTGCTGCAGGTAATTATTCTCTGGGCACTACTTTCATTAATTTATATAGAATCATTATCAAAGTCAATGATAAAAATTAGTTAAGTTCCTTTGTTCTCTGTATGAAACAGGTTTTATTTGGCTTGGTTTGCAAGAGAGATACCATCAATATACATTTTTGAATGAAACAGGATACTGATTTTTGCAGATTAACGCAGATACAAAAACCCATAAATCTTTAATCCTGGCAACCAGCGTTCATCCATGTCCAAAAAATATACGTGACAATACCATATAAACGCGCTATAAGTCAAGTCTTTAGTGTCCGTCAGACTTATCTCAGGACTGGTTTAACTGCACCTGCCCGGTAATGGAATTTTAACGGTGCAAAGACAAGGCTTTCTGCAGCGCTTCGTTCAATTCAGAAGTCGTTATACGGGTGTTGGCCTGTTCGTAAAGTTCTAATGCCAGATGTATCATTTCTACAACATGTTTATTATCCTTGTCGCTGATGAAAGATATATTTATGCAGGACTAACTGACGGGAGGTAAAACACCTGGAATGCCTGGAAATAAAAGGAGGTTGGGTTGTTTGATACACAACCCAACCTCTCCTGAACCCTGAAACAACCATAAAGATGCATTTATTCGTGAAACAATGTAGCAGTTTATTCCTCAGTTACGAGTATTCCCCTCCTGCTTGTCTTCCTCAGAGTAATTTCAATATCCTCATATGCCCCTTCTTCAAGTTTCACAGTTGTCTTTCTTTTTTTATAATCCTTCTTTTGTGAAAATATAATGTATGTATCGGCTTCCAGATCCGTAAACTCAAAAAATCCATCCGCATCGGAAGAGGTTGTCTCTTTAACCCTCGTTTTTATCCCACTCAGTTTCAGTCTTACATTTTCAATGGGATCGCCACCCGAACTATACACATATCCTGAAATCGCACCTTTTACAATAAGTTCCATCGTAATAGTTTCTGCCTCCTTTGAATCGCCTTCTTTAAGAATCACATCAGTCGTTTGTGTTTGATAACCTTCCTTCTCGTAGGTGAGGGCGTATTCTCCTGCTTCAAGATCCCTGAACTCATAATAACCGTCATCGTCTGTCTTTATGCTATCAAAAGCGCCTTGGCCTTCTATACTCACTACAACTCCTTTTAAAAATTCATCATCCTCATCATTGACAACGCCAAAGATTACCCCTTTTTCTTCAACCGGTAAAGTTGGTGTGGGCGTTGGCGTAGCAACCGGCATTTCTGTAAGGCGCATAGTCGTTTCGAGCTCTTTATTCTCGCCTTCCCCCAGGGGAAACATCATTGTCTGTGTCTGATAACCTTCCTTTTCAAACGTGATGGTATAATCGTCTGCAGAGAGGTCTCTGAATTCATAATATCCGGCATCGTCTGTTTCCTTACTGCCTGAATAACCGCTGCCGGTAATGGTTACCGTGACACCTTTCATGGGATCTTTATCCTCGTCATAAACGTATCCAAACACTAGCCCTTTTCCTTGTGTTGGTGTGGGCGCTGGCGAAGGAGTTGGAGTCGTTGTGGCTGTGTTGCCCAGATTCAGACCGCTTACCTGCACGGGGGTTGTCCTATCTGTCGTAGTTCCATCCCCCAATTGCCCTCTATCATTGAGTCCCCATGCCCACACGGTGCCATCTGACTTCAGGGCAAGGCTGTGGAACCACCCACAAGCAATAGCAATGACGCCACTCATACTGCTTACCTGTACCGGGGTGGTTTTTGAAACGTATGTTCCATCGCCCAATGCCCCTCTCCAATTACTTCCCCATGCCCACACACTGCCGTCTGATTTCAAGGCAATCGTGTGAAAATCCCCACCACCAATAGCAATAATACCGCTAAGGCCGCTTACCTGTACCGGGGTGCTTCTATCGGTATAAGACCCGTCTCCCAACTGCCCGTAGTCATTTTTCCCCCATGTCCATACGGTACCATCTGACTTAACGGCAAGCGTGTAAAGATCCGCGCCTGCAATAGCAATGATATCGCTGAGACCGCTGACCTTCACAGGAACCGTCCTATTTGTAGTGGTTCCATCACCCAATTGGCCATGGTCATTATATCCCCATGTCCATACGGTCCCGTCTGACTTCAGTGCAATCGAATGAAACCTTCCCGTTGCAACAGCAGTTACATCGCTCAGACTGCTTACCTGCACGGGGGTTGACCTCTGTGTATAAGTTCCGTCACCCAATTGGCCATATCCATTAGGCCCCCACACCCATACAGTACCATTTGACTTCAGGGCTATAGTATGATAGCTCGTTGCAATTGCAGCGACACCACTAAGTCCGCTCACCTGTACCGGGGTGTTTCTATCGGTATAAGTCCCGTCTCCCAACTGTCCGGCGCTATTTTCCCCCCATGCCCATACCGTGCCGTCTGATTTCAAGACAACTGTTTTTTGGTGTGATGCTGCAATATCAGTGATACCACTGAGCCCGCTCACCTGTATTGGGGTAGTTTTATTGGTGTAAGTTCCATCCCCTAATTGTCCATCATCATTGAGTCCCCATACCCGCACGGTGCCATCTGACTTCAGGGCAATGTTGTGATAGTATCCCGATGCAATCTGTGGTTTGGTTGCCAGCGATGTACCAGGTGTTGGCGTGGGAGAAGGCGTTGGTGATGATGACGGCGTTGGAGTTGGGGTCGCTGTGGCTGTGCTACCCAGATTCAGACCGCTTACCTGCGCGGGGGTTGTCCTTTGCACCGTAGTCCCGTCACCCAATTGGCCATAACCATTATATCCCCACACCCAGACCGTCCCGTCTGCCTTCAGGGCTACCGTGTGATACCCCCCCCGCTGCAATCTGCGGCGTGGTTGACGCCCATAAAGCGCCGCTGGCTGCTGCAACAAATACTGAAAATAACGCTACAATACACAATAAAACACCTCTTCCCCTGCGTGCATGCAGGAACGCATCACTGCATAACGACACGTTTCTCATTTTTATTGCCTCCTTTTCGATTGGATATTATGGACGGGCGTGCTATCGCTTCTGCCATCCGAAACTATAACTTGCAGTTTATGAAAAACAATACTATCAAAATCTTTAAAAGATGTCTGTGACGTACGTCACATTTTGAAAAAATTATTCGAGGAATAATGATTGGCATTCAAACATTAAAAACAGATGCAGGAATAGCTCCCCCCCACCGTTTGTGGTCTATCTTTCATGGAGACAGGCTTTCAATCACATCCATCTCTTTTCTCCCGGATAAAATATATTTGCCTTTCGTCTTCTTCCTCTGAATCTCCATCTCCTTGTCCTCTCCTTCTTCGTATGCGTAATGTTATAATTCCTCTTTCTCTTGTTTCATTCGTCTCTTACCTTCACGAACAACCTTGCCGTATCTTTTACGCCTTCTACCTTAAATATTACCTTAACATTGTCCCGCTTTTCCCTGGCAGTGATGGTAAACTCTGCTTCTCCATTCGCATCCGTTTCAGCGATTTCCGGCGATATTTCTATTAGCCCCTTGCCCGCCATATTTATTGACGCATTAACTGTGACGCCTTCCACAGAACAATCATCATCTCCTGTTACCATTACCGTTACCTCATCGTCATCCCCATAGAACAGTTCCAATCTTGAATCAGAAACGTCTATATTTTCATCTTTATATGAACTAGACGTTGTAGTTGTGCTGCCAAGATTCAAGCCGGTTACCTGCACGGGTATTTTCCTGTTTGTCGTAGTCCCATCACCTAATTGGCCTCCAGCATTAGCCCCCCACGCCCAGACCGTCTCGTCAGTCTTCAGGGCTAATGTATGATATAGACCTGCAGAAATTGCAGTAACATCACTCAGGCCTGTTACTCGCACAGGAGTTTTCCTGGTTTTCTTAGTACCGTCCCCCAATTGACCATACTTGTTATATCCCCACGTCCAAACCGTCCCGTCCGACTTTAGGGCTACCGTGTGTTCTTCTCCCGCAGAAATGGCAGTAACACCAGTCAAGCTGCTTGCCTGCACGGAGATTATGCTGGTTTCATATTCCCCGCCAGTTCCATCACCCAATTGTCCTGAGGTATTGCTTCCCCAAGCCCAGACCGTCCCGTCAGTCTTCAGGGCTACCGTGTGATTTTCTCCTGCAGAAATTGCAGTAACGCCACTCAGGCCGTATACCTGCACGATTTGCCCGGTTTTCTCAGCACTGCCCCCCAATTGATGATACAAGTCATGACCACCCGCATAGCGGGTGGCTTGACTAGCCCTAAAAGGGCATTGTTACCGGCTCCCCTTAAGGGGATACCGTATAACTTTTCAATGACAATTGCACGATGCGTTGTTTCAGACCGACTCTAGTTTTTAAATCGCTTAACTTCGCCGTGCCACTTCATCCTCTTTAGAGGTTGGCAAGGATATTTTTTTAAACTGTATAATTTTTTCTTACCCTCGTATTTGGATTATGCTTTTTGAACAGTTTCTAATACCCTTTACTTAAGCACTTGGCTCCTGATAACTATAGCTTATTACAATCGAACACGGATATTTACACAGCTTCTTGAATTGTTTGTTCTGATGCAAAAGCAGTTATTTTTCATGTAAATATACTGTAAATGATAAATACTGCAGCATAGCTTTTGCTATTCACACCCGCTTAGCGGGTGGTTTAGCTCAGGAATTAGCCCCCCACGCACATACAGTCCCGTCTGACTTCAGGGCTACCGTGTGACCACCTCCAGCTGCAATCTGCGGAGTGGTTGATGCCCATAAAGCGCCGCTGAATGCTGCTGCAACAAATACAGAAAACAACACTGCAATAAAAAAAATCTTATTTTTGCACATTTTAAGCAGGGAAATGTTATGCCTGCCATGGACAAGGGCGCGTTGCAACGTGCCCATACAGAAGGGTATGTTCCTCATATTTTACTGCCTCCTTTTTCGATTGGATATTATTGACGGGTGCGCTATTGCTTTTGCCATCCGAAACTATAACTTGCAGTTTATGAAAAAAAATTGTATCGAAATCTTTAAAAGGTGTCTGTGACGTACGTCACAATTTGATAAATTTTTTTTAATGCTTCTCTGGCTACAAATGAGCATGGATAATCAACCGCAATACCATTCCTAATTCATCGCAGAGGCGCAAAGGGCACAGAGGCTGAGAAGATGGGAAGACACAAATGGTGGATTCTCTGACGCTTAATCCACCCTACAAATACTTCTTATCTTCACAATTTCCCAGCCTCGTGGTTTTTTCTACCCTCCGCGGCCTCTGTGTCTCTGCGGTTTCCCATTGTTTATCCTGTAAATCCTGTCGAAACAAAAAAAACCTTTCCCAGAATATTTTCCGGAAAAGGCGTCTTGTAAACTGTTACCAAAGGATGCATGAGATTCTTCGGCTTCGCCTCAGAATGACAAAAGGAGAGGGCATAACAAACACTGTCATGCCGAACAGAGTGAAGCATCCCATTGTTGGACTGCTTGAACCTCCTGAAATTAGAAACATAACGAATTCCCTTATGACTGCAACAATCCCAATACTTCGTTCCTCAATTGATTGGTTACCTGAATAGTATATTCACGATCTGTCCTTGAGTTGTCAAAAGATAGAGGCTTGCCAAAATGCATCTTAACGTATCTCTTTTCCGGGTGAGAGAGCCATCCACGTTTTGGCATAAATTGATTACTGCCACAGATAGCCATAGGCACAACCCTCCTCCCTGATTTCAAGATAATCAATGAAATACCTCTTTTAAAGGCACCTAACTGACCGTCCTCACTACGCGTTCCTTCAGGAAAAACGACAAGTGATTTTTTTGCTGTCAGCTTCTTAACGGCTGTTAAAAGGGTTTCATAGGCCTTTCTATCTTCACCTCTTTGAATGGGTATGTGACCTGATGCCTTCATGTACGCCCCCAGGATTGGAACACGGAAGATCGTGTCTTTCGAGATAAAGCTAATGTTTGTGGGTATACAGGCTAGAGAGAGTTTAATATCCATCATACTTTGATGGTTTGAGATAAAGATGACCGGCTCGTTCTTTGGTATGTTCTCCAGCCCCTGAATTTCTATCTTCATGCCCAGGAGTTTAAATGCGATGCGGCTAAAGACCCTTTCTGTAGTATTAAATATATTTTCCTTGTCCTTTGCAGCCAGACTTAAGATTGCAGCCGTCAATATAGAAAATAGCCAGAATAAAACGAATAATGCCCACGAATACAAAGTTACCACTATCTGATATAATTTATACATAACGAGTGTGCTTGTACTCCTAAAAGAATTTATGACTGAATGCTTATTTAATTGTCGTTATTCTAGCTTCAAATTACCGTTTTTCAACAATTAAGATTTTGTTTGACAAATTGGTGCTTAAGTCATAACCTTAAATTTACGTTAAGGAAATTCAAAGTTACAGTTGTAGCGCGAACTTTAGTTCGCATAGCAGGATGTAAGCGAACTGAAGTTCGCGCTACATTGAAAAAGTTGCCGAATGCCTAATTTAGAAATAAAATATTATAATGCCCTCGAATATCATCAAATCCATGAAGGAACTATTCTTTAAATCAATCCACGCATTGAAGGATATGTTTGATTTTATTGTCCTTCTAAACTACAGAGACAATAAGTCACAAAACAGCCACGGCGTCATAAGGTCATCTTTACGGACGGTTGCTAAGAGCGCTATTGTAAATAGATTTTATGGCGGAATGGCTCTCTTATTTTCAACATGTCTGCTTTTATTATTATTGGGTGCGGTCTGTATTTATGGTTTTCTGCGATTTCCACCCGGTCTTGTTGTTTTCACTATTGGCAGCATTGTTATACTATCGTTTGTTTTTTTAAGGGTATTCCTGGTACCCTTATTCTCCTTATTGAACAAGGAAAAAATTGCGCTATTAATCGAACAAAAGTATCCTTCCTTAAATAACACCCTCATCAGTTCTATTCAATTAACCAGGCACAAATTACGCGAAAAGAAAGTGGAATATTCCTGGCAAATGGTCTCGATGCTTGTGGATAATACGGCAAATCAATTAAGACATCTGGACCTCGGTCGTGTAATTGATAAAAAGTTTCTCCGATTAAGCTGTATAATTCTGAGCTTCTCTGCGTTTGTTTTTTGTACAATGTACGCATTACATCGTTCGTATTTCGATAAGAACATACCCCTCCTTTTTAGCTGCCTCATTCATGAAGAAGGAATTTACGAAAAGGGGCTGTCCGCTTATGCAAGGCCTATTATTGGAGACATTACGATAAGTTATCGATACCCACTCTATTCAGGATTGCAGCAAAAGACGGTATACAATACCAGCGGAGATATTAAGGCATTAAAGGGAAGTGAGGTGCAAATGAGCGCCATAAGCGACCGGACATTAGCATCTGCGGCAATCGTCTTTAATGATTCAACCAAAATTCCCTTTGTGGTAGAAAACGGCAAAACAATGAAAGGCACTCTGGCATTACTTGAGAGTGGAACGTATGTTTTCGAGACTACTGATAACACGGGTAGAACTCTCAAGGATGCGACACCCCATAAAATTCAAGTGGATTCAGACCAATATCCTGAGGTATCCATAAATGTTCCGGCAAATGATATCACGGTCAATGAAAAGGATGTTGTTGAACTCAAGTATACGACCAACGATGACTTTGGCATAAGCGAAATTTCCCTTGTGTTCGAGCACGGGAATGAAAGAAAAACCAAAATAATGACCAGCTTTAGTAAGAGACAACTCCAATATAGCGGCGCTTATTCATGGTCGCTCAGTGAATTAAACCTGAAGCCGGATGATAAGATTCCATACCATATAGAGGTAAAAGACAACGACACTATATCAGGCCCTAAAGTAAGTAGTTCTAAAACGTATTATTTAGAAATATATAGTTCCAAAAAAAAGCATCAGGAACTGGTGCAATTACAAGAGGCGCTATTACAGGAATTACTCCATATGTTATCCGATGACCTCACAAAGAGGATTAACGACGAAAAGTGTACATCCAGGGATTATCTCGTTATGACACAAGACGGTTTACAGGAACGGGCAGAAAGAATTATTCGTCTTTTTACCGATATATTAGTGGGTATGCAAGAGGATACATTGGCAAATTACAGTGTGTACTATTCTCTCGAAAACCTGAAAAGCAAGTTCCGTGATGTTGCTGAGAAAAAGCGGACAGCCATCCGGCAATCCATACAAAATATAGCGGATAATAATATCCCGGTTTCTGTATTGAATGAATTACAAAAATTCCAGGATGAAGAGGTCTGCGAAGTTGAAAATATAATTATTTTTCTGAATGAGTTGATCCAGAAGCAAAAGCTGGACGAAGTCTTAGATACGGGGAAGAACCTTATTCAATCTCAAAACAATATTGAGAACTTACTCGATAAATTGCGTAAGGGAGAGGATGCGAAACTCAACGAACAGGTACTTTCTGAACTCAAGCACATCGAAGAAACTATCCAGCAGATGATGGAGAAGCTTATGAAAATGGCAGAGGGTGAGCACATGGATGAATTTTTAAATGCAGACGCCCTTAAAAATATCGAACAAAACGACATTATGAAAGAGTTGAGCGCCATGAAAGACGCATTCGATAAAGGGGATTTAAATGCAGCCCTGGAGGCGGCGCAGAAGCTGCTTTCTGCCCTCCAGGGAATGATGGATCAGATGAAATCTTCCGGCCAAAAATTTGCAGACTCATCCTTTTCCAATATGCTGAATGACGCAAACCAATTAATGGATAAAATATCTGAATTGGAAAGTAAACAGAGAGAACTTACCGAAAATACCGACAAACTCAAGAAAGACATTCAAAAACGCACCTCAGAATCAACGAATGAAACCTTTAAATCATTTTTCGAAAAACAGGAAAAAAGGGTTGAAACAATAAAAAAAGACCTTTCAGAAACAAAGGAAACCCTTGCGAAAAACGAACTGCTCCAGGAATATCTCCGTGTGAACCGCGACTTAAAACGCATGGCGGAAGACAGAGAGGCAATGGCGAGTCGTTTTAGTGAATTCTTTGGCGGAGACGAAGAGGTGAGTGAATTTCAAAAGGAATCTAACAAATTGGTTGATCTGTCCAGAAGAAACGCCGAGCTGAATCGGGAAATCAACAAAGATCCCATGCAGAGAGATTTCCTTAACATGTCGCGAGAATTACCGGAGACGGAAGAAACCCTTTCACATTTAGAAGAAATGCTCAAGGGATGGGATGCAAAGGAATCATTGAATTTGTCTAAAGAAATGTCACAAAACCTTGACCGCCGGAATAGCCGTATGCAAAACACCCTGGAACAAAAAAGAGTCAGCAAGAAAGAAGAGATACCAGAAAAAGATTTAGAGGTTGCTGAAAATGTCCAGGATGCTGCGAATCAGAACCAGCAGATCATGAAAGACCTCGAATCCATGATGAAATTCCTTGAAGAACAGCAGGTCGCCAGTTTGACGCAGGAAGACAAAGATACCATGCAAAAGTATGCCGAGAAACAAAAAGAACTGCAGGAAGATACTGAAGAAATAACGGAAACGGCGGATCAACTTTCTGACCAAAATCCATTTCTGGACGAGCAGGCTGACAGACAACTAGACCTGGCATCAAAATCTATGGGTGAAGCAAAGGAAAAACTGAATAAAAACGATGCGCAAGGCGCCGTGATTGATGAAAGGGAATCGCTCTACCGCCTTGCCGAGGCGAAAAAGGGCATGGAAATGGCAAAAGAGCGCATTACGAAAGGAATGATGGGCACTGGTATTCCGATGCCCATGCAAAGACCTTTCCACGGTCGGATGGATGAAGGCCAGTTTGGCGCTTCTACAGAAAAAGTAGAAATCCCTTCAGAAGAAGCATACAAGGTGCCCAAGGAATTCAGACAAGACATCCTCGACGCCTTAAAAGAAGGACTGCCGGAAAAATACAAAGACCTGAACAAAGACTATTACCAGAGATTGGTGGATTAGGGTGAAACACAATACAAATATCTAAAAGAATTGGAACAGAGTAAAATGACCCATGAAGCTAAATTCTCGGATGACAAGGAAAGGTCTCGCCGCAAAACAGCAACAACTCCCTTTGATAAGGGGGAGCTTTTGATGCCGACACGTAAGCGCTGAAAGACAGATTGACCAAATGGTTTACAAACTCTACGATCTCACGCCTGAGGAGATAGCCATTGTGGAGGGAAAAGTAATGAAAACAAGAAACATTGCTGGCAAAATTGAGTGTGGAATTAATGAACTCTTAGAGAGTTCTGACCTGAACTGTATTGATAGTGCAATATTTGCTCGAATGATAAATACGGTAAAAGGAGTAGATTCAAATGGCATACGGCACTATTAGCGTAAGACTTCGACCAATCAAGTTTTGCGTTTCTTGTTGAACCTGCAGATAAAACAGCAATTTTAGAAGCTGTTCAGATCAATACATTCCTTTGGGGCGGAATGTATAATCCCATTATTCCTGTTTTCAAGAGAACGCCGAAAATATGGCAGGATAAACCATTTAAAAATCCTAACTCCAAAAAAGTTTTAGAAGGATATTTAGATGCGTTTGACCCGGACTTTGTAGTGCCAATCGGCAAGTGTTCTAAAAATACTTTTGATGTAAGCAACAGGAAATTAATTCCCTCATCAGAAATTCTTTCAGGAGCGGAAGAAAATTATACGCCAAAATACGGACTTGGTATTTTTGAGATACTGAAACATTTTATTAACAAAGAGCTTAAATTTATTAGACGTGAACCTTTTGATTTTGAGTTGCCAGATTTTAAAAAGGAGTATGCTCTTTTTATATCAAGCGTTTTTGTATCCCTTCCCAAAAACATTAATAAAAATTTTGATGATAACTTTGCATTTACACTAGGAGCAAAGAAAGTCGCCTGTTCTATAGAGAATTATGCCGAGTTTTTTACTCCGCAGAAGCTTTTCTTAAGACGCATATCGTCTCTTTATCTCAAATCCAGCCCTGTGAGAGGATGGGATCGAGGACAATGTATTTTCCTTATGGATGCGTCTAACTCACTTGACATAATTGATTATTGGAACCTCAGGGCAGTTGGATGGGCAGTGCTTCTTGTACCAAACCAGTCTGCGAACATTGAATGTACCAAAAAATTAGCGCGAGATTTCATTGAAAATAATTATTATCCGTACCGTAATAACCCGGATATTTATCATAATACAAGGATAATTAAAAGCCGCTCAATGTCTGAAACAGAGCTACAAGATTTTGCAGATTCTCTTAAACCTCCACCCCCTGATAATAAAAAAGGTTGGTCAAGGGTTTCATTGCAACTATGGTATCCTCGAATATGGGATGAATGGGCAAGGGATAATGATAATGTTGAATGCTGTGAGATTAAATCCCTTGAGGCACAACACGATTTGACTGAGTATCAAGAGAGAATTACTTTTAGGACTCTTGACCCTGAATTTATTGATCATGTGGTTGCCTCCGGAGAACCTCGATTTGCAAATGAAATAGAGTTCCGTTTTTATGGTGACAAAGAACTACTTGCAGAAGTAATTCCAGAAGGTGATGAAAGCCTAATAAGAGCATTAGGCGGTATCGGTTTTGATGAGTGGCGTTTTTCAAAAAAGAATATTGTCTATCTATCTCGACATACAAATTGGCATGTACATTTATCAATACCAAAAGCTGAATCAGTCTTTTCTGAGTGGTTAAATTCTAAAAAATGGAATACAGAGCTTTCACCACCGGGACGTATTGCTAAACAGATGATAAAGCAGCTTAGCGGAATATGGGGCATTTCACTGCTGGCAAAAGAAGGTATCATCAAACTTCTTGGGCAAATGGCTGATGGTGGCACCCCGGAGCGTAAGAAAAAGAAAGGCAGATTAGAAGAAACCAAGTGCGAGGAAACACGGAGTAAACCAATCAAGCAAGAAACCCTTTGGGCTGGAATTCAAAAAATAACAAATAAAGAAGAGTTATTTAAGGATGGTCCGAATAGATTCATGCAGCAACTTATTGATGTTCAGATGTTTAAATTAGGGATAGAGGTTCAATGTCCTATATGCACACAACGCTCTTGGTATTCCATAACAGATGTTGATTATGAATTGCAATGTTTAAACTGTAGTGAACACTTTCAAATTCCTTCTCACACACCGAAAAAACTTAAATGGTCATATCGCACATTTGGACCATTTAGTTTACCAAGGAAATCATACGGAGTTTATTCAGTGCTTTTAACTCTGCGGTTTTTCTCTCAACTGTTTAATGGCGCTGCGACGCCTATTATGAGCTTTGTCGCTAAAAAAGACGGTAAACAAATAGAGGCTGACCTCGGTATTCTTTTTCAGGAATCAAGATTTGGACACAAGAAAACTGAACTTATATTTGTTGAATGCAAGACATATAAGCATTTCACTAAAGAGGATACTGAAAGACTGAAGTTCTTAGCTCAACAATTTCCCGGTGCATTCCTTGTGTTTGCAACTCTAAATCGAAAATTAAGCGAAAAGGAAAAGAAGTTACTTCGTCCCGTTGTAAATCGTGGCCGTAAATATTGGAAAGCAGAACGTCCATATAATCCAGTATTAATACTTACAGGCACAGAACTTTTTTCAAATTCGAGACCACCATATAGTTGGAAAGAGGCGGGAGATATTCATGCACATTTTTCACAAAAATATAAATATATGAGGAATTTACTCGAACTTTGTGATGTTACACAGCAGCTTTACTTAGGTATGAAACCTTGGTATGAATGGCTTGAAGAACGACGTGAAATACGAAGAAGAAAAAGAAATAAGGTAGATATTAATGTGCCGAAGGTGTCAAATCTTGATCAGTAAATTATTGTAGCAAATGCATGAGGTCGCGTTTTGAAGAATGGTGGGAATGTTGATAATTCAAAATGTTTTAAAATCTTTTGGGCACAATTCTGCTATCACGAATGCCGAGGATTACTTGTAAAATCTTGATAAACAAGCCAAAGTCCACGACTTGGAAAAACACATTGACCAGCTTGTCCATAAATCCTACAACCTGACATCGGAGGAGATTGCAATTGTGGAGGGGAAATGAGTAATCTTATTTGGTATACTTATGAATATTGAGGACTATCAGTGAAATTTGAATGGGATTCCGAAAAAGAAAAGGCTAACAGTAGAAAACATAAAATAACTTTCTCAGAAGCATGTTATGTTTTTGCTGATAAATACATGTTAACACTCTATGACGAAGAACATTCAGTTAATGAAGACAGATGGGTAACCATAGGGCAGTCATTGAACAACAAAATTTTGGTAGTTATCCATACATATAGGGAAATTAAAGGCGAAGAAGCAGTGAGAATTATTTCAGCAAGAAAGGCTACTAATCATGAAAAAGAACAATATTTTGAAAGGAGAGGTGGATCCTATGAAAAGAGAATATGATTTCTCAAAGGCCATACAGGGGAAATTTTACAGACCAGTAGAAAACCTTGAAATTCCTGTATATCTTGAAAAAGAAGTTAAGGAATTTTTTAGTAAAGCAGCATCAAAGAAAAATATTGGCATTGATAAGGTTGTAAATACTATTTTGCGTAAAGAGATGAAGTTATTAAAGACTATAGGTAGTTAACTGTTGCGGATGGTATTGTGATTGACCATCTGCCATCTGCTAGGCAAAAAGCCCCCGATGCCGATACGTCTGCGCCGGAAAGACAGATTGACCAAATGGTTTACAAACTCTACGACCTCACGCCGAGGAGATTGCAATTGTGGAGGGGAAGAAATGAAAATCTACTGGTCTGTCTGCGAGCTGGTAAAAAAAACCGGCTTGAAAAGGCAAGGACTTTTAAATGAGCCAGGTTGATTGGAATGAAAAGTCACTTAACCTCTAAAACAACGGTTGTAAAACTATGGGCTTTACATGGGTTAGTAGATTTCTATATTGGTTTTGACATATGGGATAGATTCGATTGGTATTCTGCATTTCTCTGGCATCAAGGGTTAGAGAAGTTTTGTAAGGCATATCTACTGGGAACAAAATCTTCAGAATACGAATGCTTACCAGAACAACAGGCACGGGAAACAATTGATAAAATTGTTAGAAAAGAGATGGGGCACAATCTTATAGATATGCTTGATAAGCTTATAGCGATAAAAGTATTGAATAAAGAAGTTAAAACGAAGGTGTATCGCTATTATGGAAAAGATTATACAGGGGAAGAACTAATCGAGATTTTAGAAAAGGCATACATAGAGTGTAGGTATCCTCTTATAACAGATCCCGTAAAAAGGGTTTACTTTACGCCAGAAAAAACTTCGTGGTGGGACCCTCTTTCTTCACAGGAGTTAATGAATTTTACATTTGAAGTTGGATTAAAAATACTTGGCAGTATAGAAAAAGACTTCAATATAACCATTTCAAGAAACAGAACTGAAAATGAAGGCTTGCTTTTCAAATTCGTAAAAAACGAAGACTGGTTAAGATTTAGGAGATATTTCTTTGAAGAGGATGTATAAAAGCACAGAAACGAATTGATTAAAATTAAAGAAGGTGTTTCTTTATTTTTGATTTGGTTACTAATCACCGACACCTCCTCCCTTGAGAGTAAGATTGATAAATGGTATATGAACTCTACCAATTAACTCCAGATGAGATTGCGATTGTGGAGGGGAATAAACAGGTATGATTTATCATATCTATTGTGACGAAAGCAGACAATCGAAAGATCGCTTTATGGTAATAGGTGGTACAATCATACCATCGGGTAATGTAGAACAGTTCAACAAAACAATGCAGAAATATCGGACTGAGCAAAAGATGTTTTCGGAATTAAAATGGTCAAAAGTGACCAATCAAAAACTTGCCGAGTACAAACAATTTGTTGAGTACTTTTTCGCCCTTAATAATACAGATAATTTACATTTCCACTGTATCATTATTGACAATCATCAGGTAGACCACAAGAAATATAACAAGGGAGACAAGGAACTTGGCTTTTACAAGTTTTATTACCAATTATTACTACACTGCTTTGGGAAGGAATATTATAAAGAAGGTGAAAATGATAGATTTGTTGTCCATGTAGATTACCGCACAACTCACTATTCTTTGAATACGCTGAAAACAGTTTTAAACAGAGGGATTAAGAAGAAATATTCGATTGACACATTTCCATTTGTGTCTATTGAACCAAGAGAATCAAAGAAATCCTAACTAATACAGATTAACGATATTATACTTGGGGCAATCGGTTTTCAGAAGAACGGTTACGATTTACTTGCAGGAACACGGGATTCAAAAAAGGAGCTGGTAAGATACATAGCCGAGCAAGCAGGTTTGCCAAATTTGATGCAAAATTCACCGTGGGGTAAGATTCGATTTACGATTTGGAATTTCAACTTAAGGAAATAAAAAAGCGCCCTTATAGCCTACGTTGTTTCCAACTACCGTTAAACGGTTTCCCTGACATCGTCGGGGTTTTCGGCTAAAAGTGGCGCATTTCAAATAATTATAGATAAATTTATTCAAAGTTGTCAATATAAAATTTAAAATGGCTTATTAAAATAATGGATAGGTGGTATAGATTAATAGAAGAGGAAATTAAGATAGTTGGAAATTTAAACAGGTTATAAATGAAGATAAAATATCAAATTTTCAGCGATAAATATAGCTATCAAAGATTTCACTCCGCAGATATGCTATAATAAACTTACCGAAAGCGTTGAAGGAATAATCCGTATAGTGAACAAGACATGAAAAAAGCCTTACAGAATTTCAAGCATTCAACTCTTGACTTCTTAAGAACCTATTTTCGTCGGTTTCAAACTTTCCATGAAGCAAATGATTCCCTTATTCAGCTTTGTGGAATCAATGACTTTTTCGGTAATGAGCACGATTTCTCACGTTTCTTGGATATTCTTGAACCCAGACTCATAGTTTCTGAAATCATAGGAAGGAGAGAATATGGCGACTTTCAAACACCAAGTATACTAAGCGACTTAGTATGCAGTATTCTTTTGAAAGAAGGCTTTACTCCGGAAATCGTTGTAGAACCTACCTTCGGTAAAGGTTCCTTCATTTTATCAACTCTCAAAACATTTCCAAAACTGAAACAGGTTTATGGTGTTGAAATCTACGAATCTTATTTTTGGTTTACAAAATTCGCAGTACTCGAATTGTTTGTTGAAAATCCATGTTTAAACAAGCCCATGATTTTTCTATACTGCGATGATATCTTTAGATATGATTTTAAACTTTTAGAAAAAATGGTAGCACAAGAAAATGTGCTTGTGCTTGGCAATCCACCCTGGATTACCAATTCGGAGTTGAGTATTTTGAACTCAAGCAACCTGCCGACAAAGAGCAATTTCAAATCTTATAATGGACTTGAGGCTATCACAGGGAAAGGGAATTTTGATATAGGGGAATATATCATATTAATGATGCTCAATTCATTTGCGAAACATAATGGATGTATGGCAATGCTGGCAAAGAATTCCGTCATTAAAAATTTGATACACGACCTTCCCAAAACGAATTATGGCATTTTTGATATTGTTGCTTTAAAATTTGATGCAAAGACATATTTCAACGCATCCGTTGAAGCGTCTCTATTCAAATGCAAATTTGGAAGAAGTTCGCATCAATATATATGTAAAATATCCTCTCTTGACTCGCCAGATTCAGTTGAAAGTGAATTTGGTTGGGTTGATCGTAAATTTGTATCCGATGTCGCTCTTTATCAGAAAAGTAAAGCCTTTGACGGGCACTGCCCTTTTATTTGGCGACAAGGGGTAAAACACGATTGTTCTAAAATACTTGAGCTTAAGATGGCGAATAATAAATATATCAACGGTTTCAATGAAGAGCTTACGTTAGAAGATGATTTAATTTTCGGCTTAGCGAAAAGCTCAGACATTCAATCCCCTTTAATCTCAATGCCCAGAAAATATATTATATTGACCCAGAAGAGGGTGGGAGAGGATACAAGTTATCTTGCAGATAAATACTCAAACATTCATGGATACCTCACAGCAAATATCTGTCTTTTCTCAGAGAGAAAGTCAAGCATTTATAAAGGAAAACCGTTATTTGCAATTTTTGGGATTGGAGAATATTCCTTTAAACCATACAAAATAGCAATTTCTGGATTATACAAAAAACCAATTTTCTCACTAATTTTACCTTTTAACAATAAGCCCGTGATGCTGGATGATACCTGTTATTTCCTGGGCTTTGATGACATATCAGAGGCATTAATTGTCTTAGCAATCCTTAATAGTTCATATACTCAAGATTTACTTAGAGCAATTGCCTTCATTGATGCTAAACGGCCATACACTAAAGATACACTAATGCGTATCCATCTTTTCAAAATAGCTGAACATCTTGGATTTGGAAAAGGTCGCAAACTTCTAACTTATCTGCCGGATGATATTTCGCAATATATGACTCGAGAAAAGTGGGATGCCTTTTTTGCAAAATATGGAAAAGTGCAAGAGGAAGCATATCAACGCTCTCTCTTTGATAAAGCCTCAACCACGCAACATCCTTCTTTTACCCTATAAATGTGATCGGCACGGCACTACAACTAACAACGGCTTTGCGGTGGTTGCGTTGAAATTTATATATGTAGGCTTTTGTATAGGAATAAAGTATGAAAAGAATCTTTATTACACTCGTATTTCTCTTGCCAATCCTCACATTATCTACGAGTACGGTACACGCACAACAAGAAAAATTCTTTGACGTTGTGGGTGAAATAGCCTATGGAGAGGAATGTCTGAAAACGTGGCAAATCGACGAGGCTTCTGCTATTGTCAATAAACTGCTTTCAACTGCGGCAGAAAATCCTTATGTGTGTTTTTTTGCAGGCGAAGTGCGCTTTTATGAAGGAAATTACAAGGAGTCGTTATCTTTTTTAAATGAGGCGCAAAAAGAGCTGGGCATTGCACAGAATGCCAAAGAATTTTATGACTTTGTAGATAAGATTTATCAAACTACGAACAACTTCAAAGAGATTAAAACCGCACACTTCTTATTTCGCTATGTGGAAGATAAGGATGCCATACTGGTCGATTATGCCTTAAATACCCTTGAAAAGGCTTATAATACGATTGGGAAAGACCTTGATTATTTTCCAAAAGAACCTGTTCTTGTTGAGGTTTTTCCTGACGCAGAAAGCTTTTGTACGATCTCGACGCTTACCAAAGAAGAAATAGAAACCTCCGGAACCGTAGCAATCTGTTTATT